>Ga0182024_10026780_pt1 | contig 10115 bp, 5 predicted proteins | sample P32metaG_FD_120480 | JGI IMG/M metagenome (GOLD analysis project Ga0182024, IMG submission 120480) | Permafrost microbial communities from Stordalen Mire, Sweden - P3-2 metaG (Illumina Assembly) | ecosystem: Environmental > Terrestrial > Soil > Wetlands > Permafrost | place: Sweden: Stordalen...
GGCACGGCTGGGTAGCGAAGTTCGGTTGTGATAACCGCTGAATGCATATAAGCGGGAAGCACGCTCCAAGATGAGATCTCCCTGAAGGGCCCAGAAAGACCATCTGGTTGATAGGCTGGAGGTGGAAGCGTAGTGATGCGCGTAGCTTACCAGTACTAATCGCCCGTTCGGCTTGTCCATAGAATTAACTCCGCGCAGTAACAAACGCGGATGCTCTTCTAACAAGCCTTGTATCCCAATCTATTTTGTTTTGATTTTGTTGGCGCCAGTTTGCAAACCGCATTCCTGCCAGGCCCGGGCGGAACAATCCGGGATGGGCAGATGTTGCGGCAAGCTGCGGGACAACCATCCCGCCAAGCGCCATCCAAAGATTAAGGGCAAACCGCAATTCCTTATGAGGAAAAACGCAAAGAGGATTGCGGCCGCGGGATAACCATCCTGCGAATGCCTGCCAAGATCAAAGGCGAACCGCAGGTCCTTCGCGCGAAGCGCTCAGGATTTCGGCTGAAAGCTCCCGGCGCGATGCGCCTCACGCTTTCAAAACGCCTCAACTTGCCGGTGACCATACTGCGAGGGATCACCCGTTCCCATCCCGAACACGGAAGTTAAGCCTCGCTGGGCCGATGGTACTGCACGGGCAACCGTGTGGGAGATTAGGTGATCGCCGGCATTAATTCAGCAAAAAAGCCCATCCTGAAAAGGATGGGCTTTTTGTTTTGGTGGAGGAACCTGGGGCGTCGATTGTGCGTATCACCACCGATGCCGCCCCGTGCCTTCCTCTTGTGCACCTTCCTTTGCGCCTTGCCGCTCCGTTCAGTTCGGGCGCAAGATGCCAACCCAGGCGATCCTTCTACGCAGCAGGCCCAGGCCACGACTGAATCGAACGACGCTGCTTATCGAAAACTCGACCAGGTCCTCTCGCTCATGCGCCAGCGCCTCGCACGCGACTACGCAATCGATCCGGCGGCGCGCGCTCACGCGCTATGTCGATGATGGTCTGCTGGAGATCGATAATAGCGCTGCCGAGAGGGCGCTCCGGGCGGTCTCGATTGGACGAAAGAATTACTTGTTTTTTGGCGCCGATTCCGGCGGCGAGCGCGCAGCTTCGTTCTACACTTTCATTGGCACGGCCAAGCTCTGCGGACTCGATCCCTCGTTTTACCTCCGCACTGTCCTGGCACAGGTCGCCGATCATCCGATCAACCGCATCGGTGAGCTTCTGCCCTGGAACCTGACTGAGACCCTCCAGTCAGAGCCGGCGCAAGCCGCTTAAGAACCAAATAGGTGCCCACCTAAAATAAGCGGACACCTATCAAGCTATTAAGATCGTCGCCTCTCAAGAGGGGAGCTTCCCACGCTTACTTTGAACCTGACGTTTATCGGGACCAATCCGAATTGCGCGTGATTGGCGGAGTTCGTTCCTCAGGCTCTCTTGGGTCTTCTTGAGAGTCTGGGAAGCCACCCGCCGCCCGCACTCCCGCCCGGGGCCGGGAATTCCGGACCAGAGGACGGCAGCTTCGCAAAGGGTGCATCGTCACCGATTGGAGGAGGAAGAGCGAATCACTTCGATGTCGATTTTGGGCGAACTTCACCACGAATATGCACTTGAAAGTGCCGCCGCCTAGCTGCGGATCTGATTTTTGCGGAGACCGTGATGAAAGCGCACACGCATTAGAAAGCGATTGGATGAAGCTTCGCCGATTCATGGTCATTGGGTCATATCTTTAATCCTTTCCGATATATCCCGATTTGTTTGCGAGGTCGTGCCGGCCGTGAGCAGCGTTTTAGAACGGCCGCTCGTTATGTCTGCGTAAGAGCTGGCCCGCGAAGAACGGCCGCACTCATGCGCGGTATAGTAACGGTTCCATCGCTGAGTTTCTCTTTGCTTTTTGGCTTCCATCGCCCCGATTCGTCCACCGCGGCGCCCGCGAATGTAACGCCTGCTGTGCTTTCAGCAGCAGGCGCGAGCAGGCGCAGGATGGACGCGTGCGGCATTCCCAGACCGGCGACCGAGACATGCGCATCGTACGCGGCGTCTGTGTTGACAATGACAACGCTGCGAGGCTTTTTGCCGGCTGCTGCAAACGCATGCGCCGTCAGAGACTCAGGCAGATTATCCGCTTCCAGCGGCAGCAACTGATCGCATCCTGCGCACGCCGTTGCGAACGCGATCATGCCATAGTAGGGCACTCCGGCCGAATTCAATCCCTTACCGTCGTCTTGAATCGGAGAATAGGAACTAACGAAGCCCAGCTGATTCACGCCCGTCTCTATGTTGACCCCTGAGCACCCGTACTCGGCCAGCAAGAGCATATAATTCAGCGTCCACAAAGCGCCAACGAACGTGTCGCTCACACCAGGGCGACCACCACCTGAGAAGGAATTCGTTTCACACATTCGCCACGGGATCCCGCTCTGTTTTGAAGCTGTGCGCAGACGCGCAAGAACGTCTTTCAGTCGCGGATCAGCAAGCAACAGTTGTTCCGCGCTGCCGCGATTCTGACCATTGCGATAATAGTGGGTGGTGAGAAGCTGCACGTCGCCGTTTGCATCCTTCGCCATCCGTTCCACCCAGTCCACGGCCCCGGCAGTATCGGGCGCGGCGAAGCGGATTCCCGGCAAGGCCTTCGTGATTGCGGCGTGCCACTCGGTGTACTGCTTTCGATAGGCCTCGTAGTCATAGGGTGGTGAACGGAATGGCTTGCCCCGTCCGTAGTTGTTCACCTCGTTGCCGATCTCAAGCGCCAAGAGATGGGGGCCAAGAATTTCGGATACGGCACGCGCTTCTTCGATCGCCTGGTCAACTGTGCCTTGCGCGAAGTTGACGCTCCATATCGCGCTCCAACCTATTTTGCTTAGAAACGCAGCGAACTGCTCGACACTCGAGCGCGCAATGACTGTGTTCTGGGGTTCAGCCACAATTTTTCCATTCGGCTCATAGCGCGTGTAGTCCGCAACGATGCCTCCCGCGCGCAGCACGCCCGCCGGCCCAAGCCCTCTGATGAGTTCCACATAGATATGATTCGATGGGCTGAGCAAACCGAGCGGCGCAACCGAAGACATCTCATAACCAAGGCCAATGAAATCATGCGGCACTGGCACGGGGTCGATCTTGGCCAGCCTCAGCTTAAGAAACGGGGTAACATCGGCCAGACAAGGAACCCCAGCAGCCATCGTCAAGCCTGCTGCGGCCTTGAGCGCCTTCTTCAGAAGCGTGCGTCGAGTCAGCATCGGCGATCTCCCATCCTTGAATAACATGTTTGCTTACTGATCTGTGCTGATTCGCCCATTGAGCCCCACATCGATGAATTGACTCTCGGCTTCGCGGGTGCAATGTACTGAGAGTATATTGTCCGCATTCGGTCTTATGCTCGCACGCGCCTCGCTGGAAATACTGCGGTATTCCCAGGAATTGCTTCGACCGCGCTGCGAATACGCGCGAACTCCATTGATGAAAACCTCCACTGCCCCCTTGTGAATATCCCTGACCACCAGATTGGCCATTTGGTCCGTGCTCATGCTCCCGGGGTTGAAGTGTTTGCGCATCCAGATATCAGAGGTTGTCCAGGACGTTCCGGGGTGATCATTCCCAATACCAAATCCACCTTTTCCTTCGAGCCACTTCACGTCACTGTACTCAGGCGTTGTCCAGTCGTCCGTCGGTTTGGTTGTTGTGTACCTCCAGTCCTGGACGGCCTGCTCCGACGTGGGCACGACGGCGGCGTAGCTTGGCATCTTCAGCATGAAGTGATTTGCCAGGGCAATCTTCGATACATCGACCTTTGGCACGCGATCGTAGGTCATTAGTCCGACGAGTTCCTGCATCACATCCGTCAACTCCGTGTATACGGCTGCTGATAGTCCTTTGTTGTCTCGAAGGTCCTTCACATCGTTCATGTATTCGGCATAGAGGTAAAGCAAGTCGTCAGGATTTGAAGCCGCGTAATTTCCCAATTCATTCGGGTTCCAACTGTGGCCAGTAACGCGATAGCCGATTCCACCGAATTCTCCGTTCGCTAACGCCTGATTCGGAGTGGGTGTGCGCACGCCCGGCCCAGGATACAGATGAAGGTCGTTGACATCGCCCGCTCTGGTAACATTGAATCCGCTGGCTTCGTTGACCAGCCGCGACGGATCGAGAGCCTTGACCATTCCTGCCAGCCGCTGCGTATCGAATTGGCCTTGCCCTTCATTGAAAATCACCCACATGATGATGGATGGGCTGTTCCAGTGCGTCTCCACCAGCCGGCGCAACTCTGATTCAAATTCCTCCTTATCGACAGGAGGTATCGCCTGTGCCACGTCGGGATATGAATCGGGTGAGGGCATGTCCTGCCAGACCAGGAGACCGAGCTTATCGGCCCAGTAGTACCAACGCGCCGGTTCTACCTTAATGTGCTTGCGGACCATATTGAAGCCCATCGCCTTCATTGTTTCAATGTCGCTTTTGAGAGCCTCGTCGGTGGGGGCGGTATATATCCCCTCCGGCCAGAAGCCTTGATCGAGCGGGCCTAGTTGAAAGACCGGCTGATTGTTCAAGAGCATCCGGGTGTACTCCCCGGACTTGCCTACAGAGATCTTGCGCATTCCAAAGTAGCTTGACACCTGATCCGTGGTCTCGCCACCGGCGCTTAACGAGATGTCGAGTCCATAAAGGGAAGGCGTCTCGGGAGTCCATAACCTGGGCGCAGGAATTGGGATACTTACCTCGGTATCGGCCTTTCCGTCAAAGCTCTGCACAACGCTGTCGCCGTCCTTGACTACGACATGAATTTCGGCTGCTCTGCTCGGACCGGTTGTATTCACTGTGAGGCGCAGCTGATTTCGATCGATATCCGGGACGATCTTCAAATCTCTTATCGATAGTTGATTCACCGGTTCAAGCCATACCGATTGCCATATCCCGGTCGTCGGCGTGAACATGATGCCTTCTGGATTCGTGCTCTGCTTGCCGCGTGGCTGACCTCCGATATCTGTGGGATCGAAGACACGGACAACAATCTCCTGTGGGTTTGCCGCGGCAAGATAGGGAGTTATGTCAAAGCTGAATGGGTCATAACCACCCCTGTGAGTCCCCACGCTTTTACCATTGATGTACACCTCGGACTCGTAATCGACGGCACCAAAATGAAGGATGATCCGCTTTCCATTCCAGTCTGCGGGGACACTGAATGTTCTGCGATACCACAGCCGGTCGAAGTGCATCATAACCCCGGATAGGACAGACTCGACCGGGAACGGCACAACGATCTTGCTTCTCAGCGGGCTCGCAGGAATCGGCTCGTTAGCGAAGCCACTCTGGAACTGCCAGGCACCATTCAGGCTTAGCCAGTCCTTGCGGACCATCTGGGGCCGCGGGTACTCGGGCAGCGGATTCGTGACGTCGACATCTTTAGCCCATCGCGTCGTGATCGGTGCGTGTTTAGCTCGTTGAGCCTCAAGATTGAGAGGAGAAAGCGCAAGTACAATCACCACAACCAGGAGAGCGAAAGATTGCAATTGCCATTGTCCGCTCAGCCTCGATGCCGGATTGCGGCCCGTTGCGGCGAATCCTGGTCCGAACAATCGGTTTTTCATAAGTGTGAGACTCCTTCGATTTCTTCATCCACGTGGCCGGCTCAGCTATATGCCACGGTTTCCAAAATGGCTTCGCGCAGATCTCCGTCCGGATCGTTTTTCAGCGCGCACACTTTGTCGAAGACCATGGTAGGGACCTTGTCGTTGTAAGACTCCCACTTCGGAATGCCCGCATGGTTGGGATTGCCCGTCTTAGCAAAAGCTGCCCAGGCTCCGGCAACGCGGCCGGCGAGCAAATGCGATTCAGGTGTGTTGCCGACAAGCTTGGCGCATCGCTCCACGTTGTGGAAGCAGAAGGGAAGCTCGCTGGTGTGAAACGCGCGTGCTCGTCCGTCGCACAAAGGCGATCGCCACTCGGACCGATAGAGATAAGCGGGGGCCCCGCCCTGTTTTGTCTTCAACTCCGCCTGCGTATACGCATTCAGCCGTAGCCTCATGGCGCTGGCGAGGGAAAAAATTTCAAAAGGCGGCGCCTTCGGGTAAAGCTCCTGCGCAACTTCAACCACGTGATCGGTGTGCGAGCGCATCAGTGGCGTAAGACGGCGTTTGGCCTCGGTCATATCCATGCCTTCCAGAGAAGCGTCGCCCATCTGCACGCTGTTAAACATTTCGTTGAGCACCGTGCCAACGATCAATGGAACAGTTGCGCTGGAATCCGGAGCGGCCGGATCCCATGTGTGTCGCGGGATCAGATTGCCGTCGACTACTGGTCCCCAGCCCCCTCCCCGGCCGCCGGGTACTCCCGGAGCGTCGCCAGTGGCGGCCTTCCGTTGCGCCGCCATGCCCGCTTCAACAAGCTGGCGGAAAGTAAAGTCCGTGTGCAGCTTTCCGATATTTGTTTTTGTAATGCCCAGCTCCGCCAATGTAGCCCGCGCCAGCTTTTGCGAAGACTCCATGGTTGCCTGGCGCAACCCCGATCCGCTCTGGATCGATGCGCGGTGAAAGAGTCCATTGGCCGCAGGCATCCCCATGATGGTTCCAACCTTGGAACCACCGCCGGACTGGCCAAAGATCATCACGCGGCCCGGATCGCCACCGAAGCCAGCGATGTTGGTCTGAACCCACTTGAGAGCCTCGATGATGTCGAGTATCGACACATTGCCGGAACTCGCATACTGATCCCCGTACTCCGCCAGATTGAGAAAGCCGAGCACTCCCAGGCGGTGATTGACACTGACTACGACCACGTCCATCTGGCGGGCAAGGTTTTCGCCTTCGTAAGAGTGCAGTTCGTAGGCAGACCCGGTCGTCATGCCGCCGCCATGAATCCAGAACAGAGTTGCGCGCTTCTCGTTGTCCAGCCCGGGCGTCCACACATTGAGGCGCAGGCAATCTTCAGAGGGCTTGCCGTCTTCCCACTCGAACATGAAGGATTCGTCGTCGTGAGTCCAGCCCACACGCAGTCCGCTTGCGGAGCTGTTGTACGTCTGCGGGCACACCCAGCCCCAATAGAGCGCGGAACGGATACCCGTCCACGGCTTGAGCTTTTGCGGCGGCAAAAAGCGATTTGCTCCCTCCGTGGAGGCTGCGTAGGGGATGCCCCGGAAACTGATCACGCCATCACGCGAGGATCCGTAGACCTTTCCGCTGTCGGTTTCCACATTGTTCATCGCAGCCGACGCGGTGATCTGAATTGGCCTTGCAGGAGCCGCCGCTGCCGGCGCCGCTGCCGCAACTGCGGCGCCTCCGCCCAGCGTCAATGCGCCTCCCAGCAAGGATCGGCGAGTCAGATGGTTGTCAGCCTGCAAAGTTTTCGTCATTCGATTTCCTCATTTCGAACCTGCCCGAAGAAGGGTGATTTTCCCGGGGGTTTTCACTGGCGGCGCAGCGCAATCACTGTTACGCTGCCGCGCGGGAATGTGTGAGTCCATCCGTCTGGCTTTACCTCTTCCTCGTTCTCTGTCTCCCGCACACGCGCAGGCGCAACTTCGTCATTCACATCGGTGAGAAAGCGCGAATTGACCAAATAGACCTGGGCCGTTGGTTGCGCTGCGAAATCATGCAGCTCAATCCGCGCCGGAATATCGGTAACGAGGCTGCGATTCACGCAAAAAAGCGTCAATGTCTTCGCATCCCTGCTCGCCGCGGCAACTACGTCAAGATCGGGGACCGCGTCAATCTCCGGCAGGCGCCTGACTCCGTTGCGAACGGAATAAGAGCCGGCGTTTACCTTCACCTCAACGGGGCTGGCGATGTCGGCGCTCGCGTACATCTTGAACACGTAATAAGTCGGGGTTCCGTAAACCTGGCTGCGCTTTTTCCAGATTCCGGCGAAGTCCATAATGCCCGTCATGTCGGAGATAGGAACGATCGCAGCGTTCCTGAGCAGCACGTTCAGAAACCCGCTGGCGATGACCGCGCCTCCCATATTCGTAAAATTGGGTGCGCCATTCTGGTTGCCGTTGAACAGCCACTCGGTGAAAGCAACCTGGACGTTGCCTTTGTATGCGGGCGCGGCATCGATCTGGTCCTGCGTTTGGCGCAGCCGGCGCTCGAGTTCGACCGGCAAAGCGAGTGCTGCGGCAGCCACAAAATCGGGAGTGGGTTTTGCCATCACCACGTCATCGGTGCGAACCACAAAGTGAGTGGAAAGGTAATTGAAGGTACCCGGCGGGTTAGTAAGTTGAATTTTGTCCCAGGCGTCAAAGTGGTCAGGCTCCGCGCCGGTGGCGATCAACCGCGCCGATGGATCAACCGTGCGGATAGCCTTGCTGAAGGCAGCTGTGCGTGCCGCAATTTGTTCGTGTGTGGGGTAGCCGAGATTCCAGTTGCCCCAAAGCTCGTTGCCAAGCTCCCACAAAAGTCCTGACTGCGGAGACCAGTGCTGGCCGACATACTGCACCCACGCGGCCGCTTCCTCTTGCGTTCCGCTGCCGAGATTCAGCGCGATCTGCGGTTGCGCGCCTATCTGACGGCAGAACTCAAGGAACTCGTCGGTGCCGAATGTGTTGTACTCGGGAATCCCCCAGGACAGATTCAGCATGTTCTTGCGTTTGTCGCGCGGCCCAATACCGTCCATCCAATGGTAAGCCGAGGTGAAGTTGCCCCCAAACCGAACCAGCGGCGTCTTCATCTCTCGCGCCATTGCCACGGCATCGGGATCGAGACCATCGATCGCATCGGCTGGCATCAGAGACACTTGGTCGAGCTCGACACGCTCGTCGCCCTCAACTTCAATGACAAAATCAGCCGGATCCAGGCGGTGGAGTTTCCCTTGCGGAACCTCGAGCTTGAAGGAATATTTCGTCCAGGTTGTATTTGCAGCCTCAATTTTCTGCGCAGCGAGCACTTCACTTTGATTTCTGAGGCGCAGACCGACGACGATATGTGTAGGGCCGTTCAAATGCCGGGCATAAAGACTGCCGGTGTAGCTGCCAGTGCGATGGATGGGCAGGTACACCTTTTGCTTGATCCCTGTGGCCTCGCCCGGAACGCCGAAAACGCGCAGCGATTGCCATGAATTCGCGGCGTCACCCCAGTTCAGTTCGTAGCGATTCCCTTGCCGGGTGTCCAGCGCTTCCCACGGCAACGGTATCGCCAGGCCGCTCGACTGCGCCAGTTCGGGGTTGTCATGAATCATATCGGCAGTGCGCGCGGGATTCCATAAGCCCGCCTCGAAGCTCGGATTCTGCAGCAGCTCAGCCCACAGCCCGTTGTAAGTGGAGTCGCCGATAGGTTCCAGGAAGGTGCCAAAGATTGTGCGCGGAATCGGCGCTCCAACCGTCACGGCCGCATTCACGTCCACGGTTGCCGATTGCGGAGTGGGTTCGACGACTGTCACTTGTCCATGCAGCGCGGCCGCCAAACAGAGACATAGAGCCCACGGTGAAAGCCTCTTCATCGCTGTTCCCCGTGTTGCGAATTCAATCAGGATTTCCATTCGGATCTCCGCACGAGCGTTTGCGCCGCACCGCCAGAAAGGTTTTTGGGGTTGAAATAGTTTTGCTTCTGACCCCATGGAACCAGAAGCAACGCGGGCAGACGATAACCGCTGCCTCGGCTCACGGCAACGCCGGAATACTCCATTCACAGGTCGAGCGAGCAGCTTGAGAAACAGCGCCGCTCGCTCGACCTATGGGGTCCATTTACCCATTCTCAACGTCGAATTCGTAGACGCTCACACTGATGGGTGGAACCTGCACCGTAACTGGGAGTTCCGTCAGCGAGCTCTCGACGATTTTGACGAGTGGCTCTTTGCCGAACTCATTGTCCGCTTCCACACTGGGCGCCGCTATCTGCGACAACTTGCCCGGCCCGCGCAATTTCACGCCGTTGATCTGAGCAGCGAACGTCTGTCCACTTACCGTGGGGTTGGCTACTGAAAGGATGAACTTCTTACCATCCTTGGAGAAGGCTGCGGCAACGTCCAGCGGATAGGTGGGACTGCCAGTGGGAGTCGTGCCGATGTCAACCCATGTCGTGCCGCTTACCATCGGCTGCGGTGAGTTGCCATCCAGGTGCACCGGACGTGCACCGGCGAAGTGAGCACTCATAACCTTGATGACCAGGCCCGCGGCAGTGTGGCCTACGGCGTCGCC
>Ga0182024_10026781_pt1 | contig 10115 bp, 7 predicted proteins | sample P32metaG_FD_120480 | JGI IMG/M metagenome (GOLD analysis project Ga0182024, IMG submission 120480) | Permafrost microbial communities from Stordalen Mire, Sweden - P3-2 metaG (Illumina Assembly) | ecosystem: Environmental > Terrestrial > Soil > Wetlands > Permafrost | place: Sweden: Stordalen...
AAGGTTCGGCGACGACGACGCGGGGGCGTGAAACTCCGTTCATAGGGGGCCAGGCGTTCGGTATGACGGCTTCCGCCTACTGCCGGCCCGCCGGTCTTCCAGGGCCGGCGGCCTCAAATCAGGTAGAACCACGCTCATGGACGCGGCGGAGCATCATCGACATTTCAAGCTCCCGATGAAGGGGGCGCTTCTCGCTGCGTTTTCAACGTTCGTCGCGATTGTGGTATTCACGCGCTTACGAGCTACGCCGTACGATAACTACGTGTTGTTGGCTGATGCGTTTTTGCACGGTCATGCGTGGATCGACTGGCCGGGAGCGTATGTCGACGCGCTCTTATTTGAGGGAAAACGGTACGTCATCGAAGCGCCGATGCCGGCGATTTTGCTGATGCCGTTCGTCGCGATTTTTGGGACGTCGACGAACCAATCGCTGCTTGCGGCCGCTCTCGCGGGCGTTACGGTCGGAACGGGATGGGAGCTTGCTCGGCGTCTTCATGCTTCCTTTGAGACGCGTCTGTGGTTGTGCGGGTTTCTACTCTTGGGAACCGATTTGTTTTGGTGCGCGGCGTGCGGCGGCGTTTGGTTTACCGCCCATGTGAGCGCCGCGGCGTTCACGCTGCTGACGTTATTGGAACTCAAGGGAAAGCGTCGCGCCTGGCTTGTCGCGTTGTATGCGTGCTGTGCGGCGGAGTCGCGTTTCACCCTCGCGCTCGCGCTGCCCGTGTACGCCGTGCTTGTAGCGACGGATCCTCCCGCTGCGTTAAGGCCGCGCAAGCTCTTCGCGTTCTGTTCGATCGTGGCCGCGTTCGCGGCGTTTTGGGTGCTGTATAACGAAGCTCGTTGGCATCTACCGTACGATGCGGGATATACGTTGTGGTACCGTCAAGACGGCGCCGGATCGCCAAGCGGGTCGCCGTTTCAACTACAATATCTCCCCGAGCAGCTGTACTCGTTTATCGTGCGCTTTCCGGATCGCTTAGAGACGTATCCGTATTTTCGTCCCGCGTTCGCCGGCATCGCGCTGACATGGACGAGCCCGGCGTTGCTCTTGGCCTTTCTCGCGTATAAGCCCGGGCGATTGGTACTTGCCGCGAGGATCGCCGCGGTGCTGACGATCGTGCCGAATTTGCTCTATTACGTGAACGGCTCCATGCAATTCGGAATGCGTCACGCTTTGGATTTTGAGCCGTTTCTCTTCTTGCTCATGGTGCTCGCGGCACGCCCGCGCCTGCGGTGGTACGGGAAGCTCTTGTGCGGGTACTCGATGCTGGTCGGCGTGTGGGGTATGTGGTATTGGGTAACCTATTACAGCCTCATTTAGCGACGAGCAAAGCGTCGAACGCCTTGCGTAGATCCGCGGGGCTTGTAACCGGAGCGCCGCAAGCCGTGCCTCGGCAAACATAAGCGACCGGCGTGCCGAGCATTGCGCGCAGACCGCGCGCGGCGGCGAGCGGGTCGTCTTCGGGGAGCGTCGTGGTTACCAGGAACGGATCGGGGAGCCGGTGCGCCGCTTCTCGCAGCGGCGAGGTCGCTTGCGGAGTTCCCACGATCGTTACGTCCGCGCCGCCGTGCAAGTATCGTGCGACGGCGCTCGCATAGGGAGCGGCGAACGTGCGGTATGCCGCGTATCGATTCGCGAATACGCGCAGGATGCGCTCCGCGCGATCGCGATAGCGCGCCTGCGAGGTGACGACGCTCAAGCGCAGCAATGAGTCGGCGACGGAAACGTTTTCGGGGAGCGGGGTCATGCGGACGGCCAGCAGGCCGACCCCGTCGCCCGCATGATCCGCGAGCGTTCCGTCCTCTCCGACGAAGACGTCGTTGATTGTTTGCGCAAGGGCAATCGCGCGCGAGAGAAGCCGAGGTTCGCCGCTTCCTTCGTACACATCGAGCAGCGCGCGTAGATAAGCGGCTTGATCCGTCAGTTGGTTGCGTAAGCGCGGACTTTGCCCCGGCGCTAAAAAGTGATAGCATAGTCCGCGCTCATCGATCAGCACGGTTGCGATCGCGTCGAGGGTTTGCAGCGCTTCAACGATGAGAAGATCGTCGGCGAGAACGGCGCCCGCGAGCGCGTACGCGCCGGCTAACGCCGCCGTCCAGCCGGCGTACGCGGTGCGGTCGACATAGGGCGTCGGCAACGCGCGTCGTTCTTCTAGCGTGCTGGCGTAGTATGTTTCGTCGGCGTCTTGGCTGCCGGCGAAGAGGCCCGTGTCCGGATCGCGCAGCGTCGTGCGCAGGTATGAGAGCGCGGACAGCAACGTTTCGCGCAGCGCAGGCGTTCCGCAAGCGCGCCATGCGCGCGCGTAGACGCGAATGAGGCCGGCGTGATCTTCGGCCATTTTTTCAAAATGGGGAACCGACCAATCGCGGGTTGTCGAGTAGCGGAAGAAGCCGCCCTCGATGTGATCGTAGGCGCCGCCTTGCGACATCGCGCGGAGGGTCTTGGAGAGGATTCGCTCCAAACGCGGGTCGCGGGTCCTTTCAAATTCCAATACAACGAATTCGAGAACGTCGATGTGCGGGAATTTCGGTTCGTCGCCGAAGCCGCCGTACTCTTCGTCGAACGCCTCTTCTATAGCGCTGCGCGTAGCTGCGATGATCTCGTCGGTGAGGGCGGCGTCGCCGTCGAGCGGTCGCGTCGCGGAGAGGCGTTTGCGTTTTTGCGCGAGGGTTTCGAAAATCTCCGTACGGCGATTCCGGTACGCTTCCACGATCGTGCGCGTGATCTTGCGCATGCCTTCGGGCGGCACGTAGGTTTGCGCGTTGAGGATATCTCCTTCATGGGTGAGGAACGCGGTGGTGGGCCAACCGCCTGCGTTGTAACGCGCATTGACGTCGGGGCGTTGATCGGCGTCCGCTCGGATGGGGATGAACGCCTCGTTGATCGAGGCGATTACCTCGGCGTCGCTATATGAAGTCTCGTCCATCACATGGCACCAGTGGCACCACACGGCGCTTAAAGAAAGCAAGATGGGCTTGTCGGCCGCTTTCGCCTCCGCGAATGCTTGCTCGCCCCACGGCCGCCAAGCAATTTCGTGCGCGCGATTGGGTCGCGGGGAAAAATGGAAATCGTTCATTCGTCTTCTCCGGCGGCTCCTCTTACAAACGTTGCTGCGTAGAGGATGAGTAAAACGGCGTACGCTGCGAGGACGGCTACGGCAGGCAGTTTGGGGATGAAGACGCACAGCGCGAACAAGACTGCGAACGCCGAGCTTATTTGCGCGAAGCGCAGATGGGAGACGCGCGTCATCCCATAGACTTCATGTTCGTAGAAGGACGCCGTGCGCGCTTTCAAACGCCATACGGCCAGGGCGGCGCCTAGGAGAGCGCTCCCTAGGCCGATCAAGGCCCACATGATATTTACTTGATCGCATAGGTGACGCTTACCCGGGCGTTCACCTCCAACGGACCGCCGGGCACAATCTCCGTCGGGGTCAGCGCAGCGCTTTCCGCGCGTCGCATTTGCATCATTCCCGCCATGGGCGCGGGGGCTTGAACGGCATTGTATCCGGTACTGACCGTACGAATATCCAAGATGTGAAACGAGCCGGCCGATGCGAGCGCATCGGCTTGTTGTTTGGCGTCGTTCATTGCCGCATTGAGCGCTCCCAGATACGCCGCATGACGATCTTTTAAGTCGAAGCTCACGTCTCCGATATTCGTGACCCCCGCGGCGGTCGCCGCGTCGATCGCGCGTCCAATAAGATCGATCGGAATAACCGTTACGACCAGCGACCTCGTCGTGACGTATCCATAGCGGGCTAACCGAAATTCCGGGGGCGTGTTTTTCGACGGGAAGGGATTGAACTGGACGCTATATCCCGTCTCGTGAAAAACGTCGCGCGCGCCGTTCAGAAAGCTCAAACGCGACTGGAGGGCCTTGCGAATATCGTTGTTCTTGGAAACGGATATCGTTGCGTTCGCGTCGTCGGTAACGATTCGGAGGGAGAGTTTCGCCTCATCGGGGGCTTTGGAAACGACTCCTTCTCCCGTGACGGTAAGGCTGGATTCTTGCGGAGGCATCATCATGGAGTGCACCCGCGGAGGCGGCAAAGGCAAGGTCGGCGCGGCGACCGCCCCCAGAGTAGACATCGCCAGGAACGTCGGGACAAGGGCGGCGGCGCGGATGAAACGCATCATGGATGCTTATGACGAACATCGCGACGAAAGACCTTTAGGGTTGGGCGTCCTAGCATGAGCGCGACGAATACGAAGAACGCCGATATCGCCGCCGTCGGGGCCGAACCGAAAAGCGCGAGCGTTCCGGTTGATATGGTCGGCATGATGATGCCCGCGATGCTTTCCAGCGATGCGCCCGCTCCCAAGATCGCGCCTCGGGCTCGTTCATGGGCCGCGTCGGTCAGCAGCGTCGCTAGGGTCGCATTGGCGATCGATGTGCCGAGCGCGAAGAGCGCGACGGCGAATGCGAGGCTCAGAACGTCGCGCACATGCGGGATATATAAGAAGAAGAGAACCGCGCTCGCGAAACCGATGTTGGACGCCTTGCGCGCTCCGAGGCGTTCGGACAAATTTCCGACGACGCCGACCTGTAAAAGAATGCCGATGACGCCGGAGCCGGCGAAGACGTAACTCGTTTGCGTGGGTCCGTACCCAAGCTGGGCTTGCAGCACGAGCGCGTACGAGGCGAACCAAGAGTATAGGCCGAGCGCATAGGCGAGTTTTTGGATGAGAACCGGGCGTACGGCAGGATCGGCGAGATAGCGCGGGACGTCGGAAAGCTCCGACGCTTTTTCGCCTTCCGGTTTTTTCGCGACGGATTCGGGTAAGAAGAAGATCGTCGCCAGCAGCGTCAGTACTTGCAGGCTCGCCGCAAGTAAGAACGGCGCGGCATATCCGAATTTCGCCAAGAGCAATCCGCCTGTTGCCGGGCCGAGAACGATGCCCGCCGAGAACGAAGCGCCGACGTAGCCGAAGGCGCGCGCGCGTTGCGAAGGCTCTATGCGATCGGCGACGTACGCTTGCGTCACGCTGATGTTGCCGCCGGAAAATCCCTCGATGACGCGCGCGAGAAACACCCATGGCAGCGTTGGAGCGAAAGCCAACATCGTCCAACCTATCGTTGCCCCGATTTGGCTAATGATAAGGACGCTCTTTCGTCCTATCCGATCGCTTACGTGCCCCCAAATGGGTCCGCCGATAAACTGACATGCCATGAACGTTGAAAATAGTAATCCTACGGCGATCTTCGGGGCGCCGAAGTGCTGCACGAAATACGGCAATATCGGAAGTAGGATGCTGAAACCGAGGATGTCGAGGAACGTGATGCCCAGGATAGGCGCAATCTTAGAAAGGAGGGAAGGGGGTGAAGGCTGCACGCAAGTGCGTTTTCGGTTCGCGCGGAAAGGCGCCTCGCAGGCCTCCCGGAGTGCAGAGCGGTTTTCCGACGTTGCTAGCGAAGAGAGTTGCGCCCTGCCCTGGTGGCGGAATTGGTAGACGCACCGGCTTCAGGTGCCGGCGGCCGCAAGGCTGTAGGGGTTCGAGTCCCTTCCAGGGCATAGTCGGGGGTGGTCGTCGTGCGTCGTTCGTCGTTCATAGCTCTTTTTATAGTCGTCGTGCTCGGCGCGGTTGTCGCCCGGGCCGACGAGCTTCCTGCGGCCGGCAGGGCGCACGTGTTCGGGCTGTATCCTTCGAATAAGTCCGGAGAGTTCGGTACCGCTACGTTGACGCCGATTGTCGGGGGGCGTACGGAGGTGGATATCGCGCTTGTCGGAGCTCCCCCCGGGGATTTGCAGCCGGTGAATATCTTTTCCGGCGCATGCGCGAAGCTTAGCGCGCATCCGAAGTATGTCTTGAATTATGTCGTTTTTGGGGTTTCGCGGACCTTACTGTCCGTGCAAATGTCGGTACTGACGGGAGGCGACTTTGCGATCAACGTGCATAAATCGACGAGCGATGTTGAAAGCTTTACCTCTTGCGGAGACATTACCGCCAAGTAAGCAGGGCATCTCCCCTTCTTCCCCTAAGTTTTGGCGTCTGATGAGACGCTAGAATAGTAGATAGAAGGTTCAGGGGTAGATCGGGTGCTTGAAACGAGGGTAAAGGTAACGCTTCCCGAGATGGGCGAGTCCGTTACCGAGGGGACCATTGTCGAGTGGCGAGTGAAGCCCGGTCAATGGATAGATGAAGGCGAAACGGTCGTTTATGTGACGACCGACAAGGTGGATGTTGAAGTCCCCGCCCCGGTTTCCGGCGTCGTCACGCAGGTGTTCGTTCCGGCGGATACCGCGGTCGCCGTCGGCGCGCTGTTGGCCGAAATCGACGCGGCCGGAGTCAAGCCTGAGGGCGGAGCCGCCGCAGCTCAAGAGCAGGGTTCCGCCCCGCCTCAAGAGCCGGTTTCCGGTTCGGCTTCCAAGTCGGCCGGCCATGCGGGAGCATCCATGAACGGCGTTTCAAACGTCGTTCCGGACGAAAAGGAGAAGCATGCCACGCATCGCGCTCAGCGGATTGCCGAAAAGAACGGTCTATCTTTAAGTGCGGTTCACGGCTCAGGGCCCAATGGGCTGATCCTTTCGCAAGACGTCTTAGCGGAGGCGGCTTCTCCCGAGGCTCGCGCCCGCTCCGTTTCTCAAGTTTCGCAACCCGCGTTGCCGCCGCTCGGCCCCGAAGCCGTGACCAGCCCGCTCAAAGGGCCGGCGGGAGCTTTGGTTGCCTATATGGAGCAAAGTTTAACCATCCCGACGGCGACGAGTTTCCGCACCGTGGCGGTGACCGCGCTCGATGCGCGCCGCGCTGAACTCAACGCAGGGCTCAAGGCCGCCGGCCGCTCCGAGAAAATTTCATTCACGCATCTGATCGCGTACGCGCTCGTCCGTGCGGCGCGAGAGAATCCGGGCATCGTCGCGTCTTTCCGCCGTGAAGGCGGAGTCGCGATGAAGGTTGCGGCGGGCATCCATCTTGGTTTAGCCGTCGACATGCAACGCAAAGACGGCACGCGCTTTTTGGTCGTTCCCGTTATTAAGGGCGCCGATGCGCTTGATTTCAAAGCGTTCCGCGAACGCTATGAGGACCTTGTCGCCAAAGCGAGGGACGGCAAGCTCACGGCCGACGAGTTGTCGGGCGCCACGATCACGTTGACCAATCCGGGCGGCATCGGCACGGTCGCCTCCGTTCCGCGCTTGACCGCGGGGCAAGGCGCCATAATCGCCGCCGGCGCGATCGGGTACCCGCCGGGGATGGCGCGCGCCGATGCGCAGGCGCTCAAGCAGATCGGCATCGAGAAAATCATGACGTTGACGAGCACCTACGATCACCGCGTCGTCCAAGGAGCGCAGTCCGGGGAAGTATTGCGACGCATCGACGATTTGCTCGCGGGGAACGACGGGTTTTACGAAGCGGCGTTCTCCGTTTTCGGGCTTCAAGCGTCCAAACTTCAACCTTTCGCGCCGCAGACGCCGGTCGTCGCGGGCGCGTCCGGGGAGCGTTATTCCGAGGAAATCTTGCGCGCGGTCGCGGCGGGAATGGCGATCGTCTCGGCATACCGGCGCCGCGGGCATCTCGCGGCGACGTTGGATCCGCTGGGAACGCCGCCGGTAGGCGACCCCGCGCTCGATCCGCAGACCTATCGCCTCACGCCCTCGTTGATGCAAGCGGTACCCGCTTCCGTCTTAAACGTGAAGGTTCCGGGCGACACGCTTGCCGATATTTTGCCGCGCTTACGCGAGGTATATAGTTCAACGATCGCCTATGAGATCGAGCACATCGCGAATGTCGAACAGCGCATTTGGCTGCGGGATTATATTGAATCGGGAATGCACAAAGTCGTGCTCTCGCCTGAGCAAGCGCGTAACGTGCTTTGGCGTCTCACGAAGGTTGAGACGATGGAGCGCTATTTGCGCAAGACGTATCTTAGCCATAAGACGTTCTCTATTGAAGGTCTCGACGCGATGGTGCCGATGCTTGAGGAGATATTGTCGCGGTGGAGCGAGGCGGGGATCAAAAGCGCCTTCATCGGCATGGCGCATCGCGGGCGCTTATCCACGATCGCGCACGTCGTCAATCGTCCGTACGAAAATATTCTTGTTGAATTCGAGTCCGCCGGCAATCGCCCGAGCGACGACGACATGACCGGCGACGTGAAGTATCATCTCGGTCAAAACGGCGTGTACGAATCGCTTGACGGCAAGACGATAGACGTGTTCCTTGCGAACAATCCAAGCCATCTCGAAGCGGTCGACGGCGTCGTGGAGGGTCGCGCGCGCGCCTTGCAGACCGATCATAGCGGCAATATCGTGAAGATCGATCGCATGAAGGCCGCGCCGATCCTCATACACGGCGATGCGGCGTTTAGCGCGCAAGGCGTTGTGGCGGAGGTGCTCAATCTCCAATCGCTGAGCGGTTACGCGACGGGCGGAACCATTCACGTCATCGCCGATAATCAAATCGGTTTCACCACCGATCCCTCCGACGGGCGTTCCACGCGCTACGCGTCGGACATGGCCAAGGGCTTCGATGCGCCGATCGTGCACGTCAATGCCGACGATGTCGAGGCATGTATTTCGGCGGTTCGCCTGGCGATCGACTACCGCGCTCACTTCAGGCGCGACGTCGTCATCGATTTAATCGGCTACCGCCGGTTCGGACATAACGAGCAGGATGAGCCCGCGTACACGCAACCGATCATGTACGAACGCATAAAGGCGCATCCGACCGTTCGCGAGATGTACGAACAAAAGTTGCTTGCGCAAGGATTGCTCACGCAACAACAAGCCGGCGCTTTCGCCGCGAAAGCGACCGCGCGCATAACCGAGGCGCATGCGAACGTCAAAGGCGGCCGTCGTATCGGCGTTCTTGGACCTACCTCGCATGCCGAGGTTTCTCGCGCCGCAATCCCTGCGGAGATTACTTCGGAAAAGTTGCTGCGTTGGAACAGTGCGGTCATCGCGACGCCGAACGGTTTCACGATGAACGCCAAACTCGCCAAACAGCTTGAGCGTCGCAAAATCGCTTTCGAGAAGGAAGGCGAATTGGATTGGGGTTTGGCCGAAGCGCTCGCGTTCGCATCGCTGCTTGCTGAAGGGAAGCCGATCCGCCTCACTGGGCAGGACTCTGAGCGCGGCACCTTTAGCCATCGTCATCTCGTGCTGCACGATGTGCGTACGGGAGAAGGCTGCGTGCCGATGCAACAACTTCCCGATGCGCGCGCTTCGTTTGAGATTCATAACAGCCCGCTTTCCGAGTATGCGTGTTTAGCGTTTGAGTACGGGTATGCGGTTCAGACGCCGGATGCGCTTGTCTTGTGGGAGGCGCAATTCGGCGATTTCAACAACGGCGCGCAGATTATCATCGATCAGTTCCTTGCCGCCGGCCGCGCGAAGTGGGGCGAAACCTCACGTTTGGTGCTGTTGTTGCCGCACGGCTACGAGGGAATGGGGCCGGAGCATTCCAGCGCCCGCGTCGAGCGTTTCCTTCAGCTTTCCCCCGAGGGCAGCGTGGCGGTCGCCGAATGCACCACCGCGGCTCAGTACTTCCATTTGCTCCGTGCGCAAGCGCATCGCTCCGATCCCAAGCCCTTAGTGGTATTCACGCCGAAATCTTTGTTGCGTTTACGCGGTCGTCGCATCGGCACGGCAAGTGATTTGGTGAACGACGAATTCCAAACCGTACTTGACGATGAGCGCTCTGCGGGTCGGCACGATGCGGTAGAACGACTGCTGCTTTGTTCAGGGAAGATATATTACGATCTTGTCGGGCACGCGGATTTTGAAGCGCTTCGGAGGACCGCACTCGTGCGTATCGAGCAGCTTTCGCCGTTTCCGACAGATCGCATGGTCGAACTCTTCGCGTCCTATCCGAATGTGCGGGAGATTATTTGGGTTCAGGAGGAACCCAAGAACATGGGCGCCGGCGCGCATGTGCGTCGTGCCGTCGCTGAACGATTGCCGGCCGGAATTCTCGATATCGGCTACATCGGTCGTCCGTATCGTTCCAGTCCGAGCGAAGGGTACGGCGGCGCGCATGCGGCGGAGCAAGAGCGCATCGTCAAACAAGCGTTGGCGGAGTAACCGCCTCTACAGCGCTTTCTCGGAAGTCAGGACCATTCAAGCGACGCACCGAAGCGTATAACAATACATGAGGGGCGACGCTTGAATGGTCCT
>Ga0182024_10026782_pt1 | contig 10115 bp, 6 predicted proteins | sample P32metaG_FD_120480 | JGI IMG/M metagenome (GOLD analysis project Ga0182024, IMG submission 120480) | Permafrost microbial communities from Stordalen Mire, Sweden - P3-2 metaG (Illumina Assembly) | ecosystem: Environmental > Terrestrial > Soil > Wetlands > Permafrost | place: Sweden: Stordalen...
AGGTGCGGGAGAAAGGCGAGATCAAGGGATTTGAGATCAATGGCATCTCTCAGGAACTCTGCGAGCGGTTCGCCAAGCGTCGGGAGGAGATCGAGAAGAAAATCGACCAATTTGAAAAGGACAATGGTCGCGAGCCGACGCGCGCTGAGGTCAATGCCATCACCCGGCAGACGCGCCCCTCCGAATTGAAGGAAATCTCCACCGCTGAAGTTCGGAAATTCCAATTTGGACAGTTAAGCGCCGAAGAATGGAGCCAGTTGCAAAAAGTCCATGCCGAGGCACGGGAGCGCGTCAAACATGGCGTGACGGCCCCGGCGGGGCAGGAAAAGGCTGCGCTGAAGGCGGCGGTCGATCATCTTTTTGAGCGGCAGAGCGTCCTTCCGAGGCATCAGATTTTAGCTGAGGCACTCAATCAAAACCTAGGTTCGCTCGACGTGGCTAAACTGACCGCTCAGGTGGAGGCGAGGAAAGCCGGGTTGATCCGTCTGGCCGATGACCCCGTGCAACCGCTTCGGTCGGAACATGCCACGCGCGACGGGCTGAAAAGTGAAATCTGGTCGGTCAATTTCGTGAATAAGACCAAGGGCATCTTCCCTGAGCTAAATCCCAGATTTGAGCCAAAGGGAAAACTTTCCCCGGAACAGCGTGACGCCGTGAAGCATATCCTAAACACCAAGGATCAATGCTGCGCCACGCGGGGCGTGGCGGGTGCTGGGAAAACCACGACACAACGTGAGGTGCGGCGCGGCTTGGAAGAGGCTGGGCATCGGGTGATTGCCATTGCGCCCACGGCTTCGGCGGCCAAGACATTGCAATCGGAAGGGTTCAAGGACGCGACCACGGTGGCCGATTTTCTCCAGAATGGTCACTCCAAGTTTGATCTACGAGGTGCCGTCATCATTTGCGACGAAGCGGGCCTTCAATCTAACCGGCAGGGCGAAGAATTGCTGCGCTTGGCTCAGAAACACGATATGCGCGTGATTTTCGTGGGAGATGTGCGCCAGCATGTGTCCGTCGAGGCGGGTGATTTCCTGCGCGTCCTCGAAACCCACAGCAAGTTAAGCCATTGCGAGGTTACGGAAATCCAGCGCCAGCAAAATGCCGGGTATAAAGATGCCGTAGGCCTGCTTTCATCCGGCGCGGCCCGCGATGGTCTGGCGGCATTGGACAAGCTCGGCTGGGTGCATGAGGGACTCGGCAATTATCTGAAGGATGCGGCGGCAGCCTATTTTCAATCGACGGATGACGGCAGAAACTTGGATCGCTGTTTGGCTGTCAGTCCCACATGGGAGGAGAACCGTCATTTGACCCATGAGATACGCTCGGCGCTAAAAGAGCGGGATTTACTTCCCAAAGAGGATACGGCTTGCACTGTGCATGACTCCCTTCGCTGGACGGTCCAGCAGCGGGCCAATTGGCGCAACTATCAGACTGGCCAAGTGATAATCGTCACAAAATCGATAGGCGGCTGGAAAGTCGGCGAATCGGCCACGGTAGCGCGGGTGGAAAGCGGAAAAGTGGTCGTGGTATCGGGTAACCAGGAGCGGGCGCTACCCTTGAAATCGGCGGGTTCATTCGACGTGGCCATTCCGCGTCCCATCGAAGTTTGCCCCGGTGACAAAATCCTGATCCGCGCCAACGCAAGGCCGCTTGGCCTCATCAACGGCCAGGTGCTCACGGTGGAGAAAATCGGACTCGGTGGCGAACTCCACACACGGGAGGGAGTCATGGTGCCTCCCGCATTCAAGCAATGGACCCACGGTTACGTCGTCACTTCGCATAAGGCGCAGGGCCGCACCTGCGAGCGCGTAGTGGTGGCCGCTGCCCGTCTCGATGCCAAATCAACTTACGTTGCCTGCTCACGGGGCCGGGAATCGTGCTCTGTGCACACGCCAGACAAGGCGGCACTCATGTCCCATTTACCGGAGGGAAATCGCAAAGCAGCTCTCGATGTTCTGGTCACCAATCCCCCAAAGAACCTGACCGCTGACCTTCGTTCGACTGCATACCGCGAGATCACCGCGCAAATTCGGCGCATCCGTGCGGCGGTGAATCGCCGGACGGAGCAAATGCGTCAGATGGTCAGGCGACATGACCGGCAGCGCCAAAGAGCATCCGTTGCTGAATCCGTGTCCGGGCCAAGGCAAACGCCTGCGGAATCAGCGCGCCCCCATTACGACTTCAGCCCCTTGCAATCCCAAAGAACCGGGATCGGCATTTAAACTCAATCCAGAAAGAAACCTTATGGCTCTCAAAACTAAACACGGAACATTCGACACCAAGCCTGCCAATTATGAGCGGGACACTCACCCGGCCGGAATCAACTTTGAACTAAAAGATGGAACCGCGCTCTTCGCGCCCTACTCATTTTTATCTCATGCGTTATACCATCCTGATGAAATCGTTATTCATTACAGCTTTGGCCTTGTGCGAGTACGAGGTGAACGCCTCAATCCAGTTTTCACCATGATACGCAGTCAAGAGCTTGGCTCGATTAATTGCGCGGCGGATAAAATCGGTAAAACAGAGGAACCGCGCATTCGGGACATTCTGTTCGAGGATGCCGAAGCGCTTACAACTTAAAGAGTTTAGGCTTCTACCCCAGACATAACTTCGCTGTTATTATCTGCATCGGTGGAACACCCTGACCCCAAGACATTCATTGACCGCTGGAAAAACTCCGGTGCGGCGGAGCGTGCCAACTATCAGCTTTTCCTCTCGGAGTTGTGCGATGTGCTCGGCGTCCCGAGGCCCGATCCCACCAAGCCCGATGACGACGCAAACGCTTATGTCTTTGAGCGGTCGGTGACCTTCAACCACGCGGACGGTTCGACCAGCACGGGTCGAATCGACCTGTATAAGCGCGGATGTTTTGTCCTTGAAGCCAAACAGGGTGTCGAGAAACGCGAGCGGGAGGAAGCTCTATCCGAAGTTGGCAAAGCCAAAGCGAAAGCCACAAAAAAAGGAACTGCCACGCGCGGCAGCGCCCTCTGGGACGAAGCCATGCTCAAGGCTCAGGGCCAGGCCGAACAATACGCCCGTGCGCTGCCCGCCAGTGAGGGCCGTCCCCCGCTGCTCATCGTGGTCGATGTCGGCCACAGCATCGAACTCTATTCGGAATTTACCTGCACCGGCGGCACGTATGTCCCGTTTCCCGATCCGCGCAAGCATCGCCTTTCGATTGACCAGTTGAGCGACCCGGAGGTGCGCGAAACCCTGCGCCTCGCTTGGATCGACCCCAAGGCACTCGACCCGGCGCGGCGCACCGCCCGTGTTACCCGCGAGATCGCGGAAAAACTCGGACGCTTGGCTCAGTCCTTGGAAAAATCGGGCCATACCGCCGAGGCCGTCGCCACCTTCCTCATGCGGGCGCTGTTCACCATGTTTGCGGAGGATGTCGAACTGTTGCCCAAAGACAGCTTTATCAATCTTCTGAAGAGCCTCTTGGGTCACACCCAGCAATTCGTCCCGATGGTTGAAGAGCTTTGGGGCCGCATGAAGACCGGTGGATTCTCCACTGTGCTCCGCGAGAAGATCGTGCGATTCAACGGCGGGCTTTTCGAGAACGCGACCGCGCTACCCCTGACCGAAGACCAGTTTGACCTGCTCATCGAAGCCTCGAAAGCCGACTGGCGCGATGTTGAACCTGCCATCTTTGGCACCCTGCTGGAACGCGCCCTCGATCCCATCGAGCGGCACAAGCTCGGCGCTCATTACACCCCTCGCGCGTATGTCGAGCGCTTGGTTGTTCCCACCATTGTTGAGCCTCTCCGCGCCGAGTGGGACGCGGTAAAAGCCGCAGCCGTCACCCTTGACCGCCAGGGTAAGCAAAAAGAAGCCGCCGCCGAGGTCCAACGGTTCCACCGCCGCCTATGCGAAATCCGCATCCTCGATCCCGCCTGCGGTTCCGGGAATTTCCTATACGTTACTCTCGAACATCTCAAACGGCTCGAAGGGGAAGTTCTTAACGCCCTCGACCGCCTCGGACATGAGCAGGCCGCGCTCGAAATGGCCGGGTTCACAGTTGATCCGCACCAACTCCTCGGCCTTGAGGTCAACCCGCGTGCCGCCGCCATCGCGGAACTCGTTCTCTGGATCGGCTATCTCCAATGGCATTTCCGCACGCGGGGCCGGGTTACCCCACCCGAACCGATCATCAAAAACTTTCACAACATTGAGTGCCGCGACGCCGTGCTCGCCTGGGATCGCACTGAACCCGTGCTCGACAATCAGGGGAAGCCAGTCACGCGCTGGGATGGCCGCACCATGAAAAAGCATCCAGCCACAGGCGAAGAGGTGCCTGATGATACAGTGCGCGTTCCGCTCCTTACTTATTTGAACCCGCGTCACGCCGAATGGCCACAGGCCGATTTCATCGTGGGTAATCCACCTTTCATCGGCGACAAGCTGATGAAGCATACGTTAGGCGAGGGATATGTAAAAACGCTGAGAAGCATTTACTCGGAAGTCCCCGCTTCAGCCGATTTCGTCATGTACTGGTGGTACAAAGCCGCTCTTCTTTTGCGGGAGGAAAAAGCCACGCGCTTCGGGTTCATTACCACAAATAGTCTGCGACAGACGTTTAATCGCCGCGTTGTTGAGCAGCAGCTCGACACGAAAAAGATCAGTCTTCAATTTGCCATTCCCGACCATCCTTGGGTGGATAGCGCGGACGGAGCAGCCGTACGCATTGCTATGACCGTAGGCGTTGCCGGTGAAAATACTGGGCGACTCGTAGAGGTGGCTGAGGAAACGATAACCGACGAGGATGCAGCGAAGGTTACACTCGTAGAACGCATAGGATACATTCACCCTAATCTGACGATCGGACCCGCAGTATCGAGCATTGTTCAGCTTAAAGCGAACGAACAACTGAGCGTCAACGGGATGATGCTCGCTGGACGTGGATTCGTATTATCGCGCGCTGAAGCTGAAGCCCTTGGCCTCGGAAGTGAAAAGGGTATTGAAAAGATTATTAAGCCTCTCAGAAATGGCCGTGATCTGACAGACGTGCCACGGGATATTTTCGCGATTGATGCTTTCGGATTCACGACCGACCAACTGCGTAAACTCTATCCCGCAATTTACCAGCATCTGCTTACTAAAGTGAAGCCAGAGCGTGACGCAAACGCGCGGCCCAAGCTCAAACGCGACTGGTGGATATTTGGAGAACCAAGGAAGACCCTGCGCGCCGGGTTAGCAGGGTTGTCTCGTTATATCGCGACAGTCGAGACTTCAAAGCATCGCATCTTTCAATTTCAAGATGTATCGATCATGCCTGAGCACAAATTGGTCGTCATTTCATCTGATGATGCCTGCCTGCTTGGGGTGCTGAGCAGCCACATCCATTTGGTTTATGCGCTGGCTTCTGGAAGCACTCTTGAGGACCGGCCTGTTTACCCGGCGTCACGGTGTTTTCAGCCATTCCCATTCCCCGCCGCCATTGAAGCACCAAGCGCCCGCATTCGGGAGCTTGGTGAAGCCATCGATGCTCATCGCAAAAAACAGCAGGCCCAGCACCCTGATCTGGCCATCACGGATATCTATAACGTACTCGAAAAACTCCGCGCCGGCACCGCACTCTCCCCCAAGGAACAGGTCACGCACGAAGAGGGGCTGGTTTCCGTTCTGCGCCAACTCCACGATGACTTGGATGCAGCTGTCGCCGCTGCCTATGACTTGCCGGTCACTGCCAGCGACGAAGAAATTCTCACATTCTTGTGCAAACTGAACGCGGAACGCGCCGCTGAAGAACGATCCGGTCTCATTCGCTGGCTCCGTCCCTCCTTCCAACATCCCGAAGCGACAACAACCCAGGCGACCATGGGCACTGCCGAAATTGAAACCGCCGCCCCCGCCAAGGCGAAGGTTGTCGGAAAGCTCCCCTGGCCCAAGACCCTCGCCGAACAAGCCCAAGCTGTGCGCGCCGCGCTGGTCGCCGCCGCCGGTCCCGTCGATGTCGCGACCTTGGCAAAGATTTTTAAGGGCACAAAGACCGATCGCCTCGAAGACATCCTTGAAACCCTCGCCAGCCTCGGCCAAGCTCGCGCCCTCGCCGATGGTCGTTACGTCGCGCTATGAGTTCCGATCACAAACTTCAGGCCATTCGTTATAGACTCATTTCACCATTGTCCGTTAACCATCTTTGAGCACCGTTTTAATCCGGTCGGCCTTCTCGACTATGAAACGTTTGTGATATACGAGATTAGCTCCAATAAGAATTCGGTGCATTACATAGGTATCTACCCCAGCCCCAATAAATCCCGAGATCAGCGGTATCGCCCTCTGGGCGGTTGCTTTTGGGACCTGCTTCGCCACTTGCTCAAGAAGGTTTTTGTAAATGCCGGCTTCGATTCCTTTTTCACCCGCTTTTTTAAGTGCTTTTTCTGCCGCCTTATTAGCAAGAGCGCGGAATTGGACGTAGAACAGCGAGAATCCCTTTTTTCCGATCATTTGTGCATACGTTTTTGACAATGACGCGTTGAGCGCAGATAGCTCTCCAACGGCCATCATTTTAGCGATTAAGCCAGAAAAACTCTCTTCCCCCGCCGCAGTGCCAGGAGCTAAGCATTCCAAGGTGATTTGGGCCGCTGCTTCGAGCTCAGATGGTTCCCTCTTGACGTCATATCCGTAATACATGGCTATGCTCTGGGTGGCTCGGAAAAAAAGCAGAAAACTAAGAGCGATATTGAATGGTATTCCTACCAAGCCAGGTGCGCCGGTGATGCCTCCCTCCAGAAAAGCGAGGGCACGGTGTTGGAACCCCTTACCCTTCACGATCTCCTCAATTGTGTAACTTCTTAGACCGCAAACGTGTCGGTAGGAAGTTAGGGGATGCTCGGGCCGGGAAAGTGTCTGAACAACTCCTTCGGCTGAAACCACCAACCTCTGGGCACTTTGGTTGCCGAGCACTCCCAAACCTTTCCCAGCTACCGCCATCGCTTTTTGGATTACGGCGTGCTCACTTGCGGCGTTGAAGGCATCACCCGATAGCTTCTTAAACTTCTCGGGCGTTATCTGGACAATCGCGTCACGCGCTCGTCCAATCGCTTTGGATATTCTGCCAGGAGCTATGAATTTTTGATAATCCGCTGTAAGCGAGATGAGGCGCTGTTCCTCCCGCCCGTCTAAAATGGGACTTGGGGCGATAAATTTACTCATAGCAGGACAAGCCAAGCGCGTATGGAATAGGCTTAAGGCATCATTGGCCAAAAATCGCCTTTACACAATAGCAGGCTGATCGACGAGTTTCGTAGCTCTCCATTTCTAGGACGATCTGTTGCGGACAGTCGACGCTAAATTCCGATGATTTGAGTGCCCGACATCCACGCGTTTGGAAACTGAATTTTAAGGCGAAGAGTTACGTCATCGAGGGAAAGGTTGCCGGAAACGAAATCTTCCCATACCGCCTTTACTTTCGGCACCATTCGGGAAGGTGTCATGACCCCGGCAGCGTGGGTCTCAGTTATCGCCTTCCAAATGGGATCAAGCTGTGTTTCGAGCCTGGCAATGGACTCGACAATCCAAGTCAGATTCTCCTGTCGTTGTCGATGGATACCAACAAAGGGTAGTGTCCTAATTTGAAATCAGAGGATGAGGCGAAGTCCTCGATACTGGTCTGGAAGAACAGCGCTAGCATCCGGCTGAACGACATTGAGGCCAAGTTGCGAAATTTTCTCTCTGTTTTTGTAAATTCTGCCGTCACGTGTCCACAATTCGTCACACTTCATGGCCATTGCTGTCGCAACGTGAACGGTGTCTGCGCCCTTCAGGTTTACGCCGGATACCCAACGCAAGCTTCTGGCCCGGATCGCTATTGCCTGAGTAATTGATACGAGCTCAATGCCACTCTTACCAGACAGCAATAGCATATCAAAAAATCGTTTAACGTCATCAGGCGGCGACGTTACTCCCTCGGCTACCGAGGTGCATTCCGCAATGCTCAGAAAAGACGTAAAAACACGCGCCTTTTTATCGCGGGATGCCCTCAATGCTTCGGTACATAGCCATACCGATTGCGGGATTCCAGGAGCGAGAGCGACGCCCGCCTTTTCTTGCGCCATATCAATAATAGGGCAGGCGTCTAAGTAGATTGATGGTATTTTTTCGCTCATTCCCTGTAGTTGTCTAATGCCTCTTGGGAGTCTTGATTTCCTGTGAGCGCACCCGGAAAGGTGCCGATCATACTTTCAAACTCCCGCTCATCAAAAGGCGGGGCGGGCGTAAAATCCGCGACATGAATGCTCGTGATATTTCCCGTCTCATCTTCGCTGACAGTGCCTTCGACAAAAACTACCCCATCCTTGTCCTGCAAAAGCGCTACCGCATGCTCGTAAAGCTGTTCCGTAAAAAAGCAATCTACGAGCGCCTTTGTCGATAGCTCTCGTATGACAAGCTTGGGATGCTTGGTTTCCTTAAAGAACGAATGAACGATCCCCTGTATTTCTCCGTAGTGCGCCATTCTCGGCGTGGCCACTACCTCCGACGCAACGAGAGCCGCAGTTTTATCAAGTCGATGCCATGTTACGGTTTCAGGTGCATCGCCATTTCTGACCACGCCAAAAGAAACGGCGTCACCTTCTGGTAGCGCTTTAGCTATATTGAAATACTGCATTCGCGTCTCTGGCCTGATTCGCACGTTAAGTGCTTCGTTTGCAAAACTATTTTCCATTACCGCATCAAGGGCATCATTCCAAATTTGAATATCTGTGCGTGCATCATGACGCTTATGCAATTCAAAGATTAGAGAGCCGTTCTGAAAATTGTCGGCAATCCACTCAGAATCAGGATCACTCAAATCTACGGAGAGGGAGACCAGAAACTTGAAGGTCTCTTTTGCAAGACCAGATAGTTTTTCAAGCTCAACGCCTTCCTTTCCCTTGTTGATCTCGATTTTTATCTTTGGCGTGCTCATGGTGTCACCCTGCTTCCGGCTAAGAACTGAACAAGCAAATCGTCAACAAGGTTCGATCCCTTTCCATTCCAACGAGACAATGCAGCGTGCCAAACCGCTTCGGTAACGGAAACACAAATCTTTGTTTTTGCCCCGCTCCCTCTAGGACGGCCCGCTCCCTCGCGTGCCCCTCCCCATGTATTTTCTTTATTTTTTTCCTTTGACATATCTTGAATTTAATACTACCTTTATCAAGAAGCAAGGAAAAATTATGGCGAATCAACTCAGCAACGAAAAAAAGACGATGGCGGTTTCCATGCTCTGCGAGGGCAGCAGCATCCGAAGCATCGAACGCATTACCGGAGTTCACCGCGACACGATCATGCGTCTCGGCGTCCGCATGGGCGAAGGGTGCCAGAAGATCATGGACGAAAAACTGCGGAACCTTTCCAGTAAGCTGATCCAAGTCGATGAGGTGTGGGGCTTCATCGGAATGAAGCAGAAAAACGCGAACGAAAAGAAGGTCAACGCCGATGGGAAAGTGGCCGGAGACGTTTGGACTTGGGTTGCTCTGGATTCCGAAACTAAGCTCGTGCCGACTTTCGCCGTAGGGGATCGCTCTCAGTACATGGCGAATTGCTTTATCGAAGACCTTGCTTCTCGCCTCTCCAATCGTGTCCAGCTTTCCAGCGATGCTCTCCGTGCCTACGAAAGCGCGGTTGAACGTGCCTTCGGCGCGAATGTGGACTACGGCTCAATTTTCAAAACCTTTAGCCACTCCGAACTCGCGGAGCAGCGTAGGTATTCCCCTCCCGATGTAATGTACGTTAAGCGTACGCCCGTTACAGGAAGCCCTATCGTTGATCTGATCTCCACGAGTCACGTTGAGAAACAAAACCACACCTTACGGATGCACTGCCGCCGCTTGAGCCGTTTGACGAATGCTTTCAGCAAGAAGTTGGAAAACTTCAAAGCTGCGGTTGCGCTCCACTACGGCTATTACAATTTCGTCAAGACGCACACTACCCTTCGCTGTACGCCAGCAATGGAAGCGGGGGTCACAAATTCCCCTTGGACAGTGGCTAACCTTGTTGAGATGATCGAAGGATGAGCGAGCGTATCGAACAGCTTAGGCAGGCCGTCGAGACGATGCACAAGTGCAAAGCCCGTCATGTTGAGTCTAAGCCTGTCATTGAGCTTTTCCAAGGCAAAGTGGCGTGGG
>Ga0182024_10026783_pt1 | contig 10115 bp, 15 predicted proteins | sample P32metaG_FD_120480 | JGI IMG/M metagenome (GOLD analysis project Ga0182024, IMG submission 120480) | Permafrost microbial communities from Stordalen Mire, Sweden - P3-2 metaG (Illumina Assembly) | ecosystem: Environmental > Terrestrial > Soil > Wetlands > Permafrost | place: Sweden: Stordalen...
ATAATAACGGAAGCCCAGCCCATCCAGCAGCCTGGACACCGCAGTACCGGCACTGTAATGGTCCGGTGCCGGAGGAAATGTCGCGTAAGGCAGCGAATCACGCTGGGCCATTGCAGTGAGCGATGCGAACATCATAATACAAATGAGTCTTGTTTTCATTGTTTAAATCTAGTCACCTGTTCTGTCATGAAAAATTGTTATCGACCAACCTGGTTGTTTTATCGATGTAAATAGAAATTGACCGCGACCTTACAAGAAGAGAATTTCGGGTGAGGCGGTGCAAGTGGCTGATGTGCTTCAAATAATTCGCGTTTTGCAAACTATTGGTGAAGATAATTTTTGTTAAAATAATTTTCATATGGTCGGGTTGAATTAACAACCATCGACAAACTATCAAGTTTGTCTACTTATACGAACTTTTTTATTATTCGAATACTTAAACGAATTCGCAAAATACAAGATCGCCGGCTTTGGTATCGACGATTGAAAGGAGAAGATCCAGATTTTTCGACAAACAAAGAAGTGCAGACGACAAAATAAATGACCTGGTTATTTAATGAAAAAATTGGTTGGCTCACCGGCCGAAGCAAGTGGTTCATACGCTTCAAATAATTCGCAAAACGCGAATTATTTGTAAGTGGGGCCGGGAAGATTTATATGATCATCAAAGTTTCATTGGAATAACAACTCATCATTTGCACAGTAACAAACTTTATGTTACCGTGCATTATTATGTTACCAATGGTGGGAAAAAAATACTTATTGCAGCACATTTCATATTTTGTAAACCAGTAAATAGCCCGCTTATGTATTTGCAGATCAGCTATATAATCAAACCTCTTCATCTTGGGAATGCCGATAAAATTAAACTTGATATAAGGTATAAGGAAAAGCAAATAATGGTTGATTTCACGGGTACAACGTCAGGTATGGCACTCAGCAAGAAAATGATTTTGGAGGAATTTTAAAAATACAAATTTAAAAAACAAATTATGACACACAAAACAAATCTCCTTTATGTTCTCCTGCTCATGATCATAGGTATAAACGGTAATGCTCAGGACTGGCAAACTGAGAAAAGAGTCAATGTATTTTTATTTTTGATTCCTGAAAATGATCGATTCCTGCGGTGATAAAGTTGAACAGCCAGTCTTTAATAACCATATTCCAACCCTGTTCACACTTTGCATAACACTCTATTTCGGGAACAAGTCCTTCGTGTGTAAAGTGAAGAACAGTTTTACCGCCTTTGGTGGTTATCTCAAAAATCATCTTTGTGTTCGTCCATTCATGCTTATCTTTTTCAAGCCAATACAATGTACTTTCAGTAACAAGCCATACAATTTTTTTACCGGGAACAACTTCAACCAATTTCTGTTTCGAATAATGTGCGCCCGGGTGCGTTATTGTAAACTCGTCACTAATATCGGTGCTTTCCCCTTCAAGATCTTTGCCTCCCCACCATTTTGAAACATCTTTTAGGCGATTGAAAACGTCTTGCGGAGATTGAGCAACTTCAATAGCTGTGATGTAACTTTTGTTTGTCATTTTTTATTTGATTAAAATTTACTTCACTTTGCCATTAGTTATTAAGTTGTATAGCATCTCTTTAATGACCATATCACATATCTGAACTAATCTGTCATATTCATTCTCAAGAATAAAACCATCATAAGTAAATTTGAGAAGGGTATTGTCAGCTTTGGGTGTTAATTCAAAAATCATTCTTGTTCCTGTCCATTCAAAGTTGTCTGTTTTGCGTAAGCTCTCGGTTACAAGCCATACAACTTTTTTATTTGGCACAAATTCAACTACCTTGTTTTTTGAATAATGCGTATCTCCTGACCTAAATATAAACTAATCATTAAGTTTGGTGCTTTCTCCTTCAAATCCTTCCGGCCAATATTTTGATACATCATTGATGACGTGATTAAAAACATCATTCGGAGATTTTGCAATCTCAATTGCGACCGTGTAATTTGCAGTTTTGTAATTTTTGTTTTCCATTTTTTATTTTGGCGAATGCATCCCGCCACTCATTTGTTATTACAGTTTTTTGACTGCTTCTTTTACCTTTGCCACATTCGGACCTGCTCCGATCCCCTCATAAAAGGAGAGGTCCTCGTTGATTCCGACGAGTCGCAAGCATTGTCCTCCGGGAGCCTGAAAATAGAGGTGGCGGTCCGGTACCTCAAGCTTCCTGACACCGAAATCAAGAATTTTTTGCGTCATTACTTCCACGTTGTCGGACTTGATTTCCAGCCAGATTGATCGTGCAGTTCGTAAGGACTCGCTCTCATCAGGGACGTCCCCATAGAGAAACCCGATATAGAAGTTATCTCCTAAACATAGAAAATCCCTTTCATCATCCGCTTTAGTGATTCTGCCGCCGAGGACATCACAATAAAATTTACGGATGTTATCCCGTTCTTTCGCCGGAACTAAAACCGACGAATGATTTCCAAAAATTACATTTGCCATGATTAAATATAAATTTTGATTGTGAAAAATGATCTCGCATATTTGAGAAAAGATGGACTAAAAAGTACAAAATCGGATTAAACGACCGGCTATTTTTTTTTGGAGTCAAGCTCACCTCCTAATCCGGCTCAAATATCCCTGACCTATTTGACTGCCTCCGCAGTCGCCATAACTTTGCTTTGCGGAAGTCCCTTGCCTTCGTTTATCAGCATGGCCAAACTGCCTTTAAAATATTGGTCCCAGCCCTTTACACAGCTATCATAACATTCTACCTGGGGCGTTAACCCTACATGCGTAAAATGGATCCTGGTTGAATCCCCTTCGGCCGATATTTTAAATACGATCTGGGTGCCCTTCCATTCTTTCTTGTCAGCCAGCCAGTGGAGGTAACAATCGGTGACATTCCATACGACCTTTTTGTCCGGAACGGATTCGATTATTTTCATCGTTACAAAGGCTTCCCCGAAATGGATGGTAAAAACATCGTTCAGCTTTTCGGAATTGCCTTCTATATTTTCTGTCCACCATGCGGCAACATCGTTAATGCATTTGAATGCCTTGTTTGCGGTGGCCTTGACCAGGATGGTAGCCGTGTAGTCTTGGTTTTTCATTTTGTTTAAATTTTTAATTTTTAAGTTTGTTGTCTAACAGTGATTTTAATTTTTCCAGTTTTGATAGCCAGAATTTGTCAAAGTAGTTTATCCATTCCTGCAATTTTTCAAACCCCTCCTGTTTGAGTATGCAATGTCTTTCTCTACCAATGTCCTGGATAGAGATAAACCCGGCGCCATGAAGTATTTTTATATGTTTGGATACGGCCGGACGGCTCATGTCAAATTGTTCGGCCAATGAATTTATCGTAAGGCTGTCTTTTAAAAGCAGCCGCAATATCTGTCTGCGGCTGGGGTCGGCGACCACCTGGAATACATCAAAGTTTTGTTGTTTCACGGTTTTGCAGCTTTTATAAGTTCAGCGATCTTTTGTATATTTTTGAACCACCCGTCATTCATGGCCGAGAACATACCCAAATTATTGTATCCCCTGAAGCCGGTATGCTCCAGCAATAGCTCCGTGCCATTATCTTTCGGAATCAGTTTCCAGACGACAATGGAATCCAGATCGATCTTTCCATTGCCCGGACCGGCTTGCCAGGAATAGGAAAGCCTTTGATGAGGCATTATTTCCAGCACCTTACAATAGACGATGCCGTCGAAATCAAGCTGCGGCATGGGCTTTATCCTGAACTGGAAATCGTGTCCCACAATGGGCAGGAAATTGTTGGGCATTAGCCATAGCTCCATCAGGTCGGCCCTGGTCAGATATTCCCAGACCTGTTCGGGCTTGTGGGGAAAGAATAATTGGTGCTTGATGTTGTCTGTCATAATAAGTAACTTTTAGGTTACACAAACATAAAGGTAACTCTTGAGTTACGCAAATTTTAATTCAATTATTTTTCATGTAATTTTAGTTGATCCTATACCGGCCGTTGTTTGTTTATTAGAATGGTGGATTTTATAGACTAACTGGTGATGGCAAAATAGAGCTTCCAGGGTAAATTGAGTTTTTTTTCGGAGTTTCCGCCGGCTTCCCAAGCTGGTCCCTCTACTCAAAGCTTTCTTTCAGAAAGCATACCTGCTGAAACTAATGAAGCCATAGTAATCTTTGAGGGAACTAGGGAAATAGGGCAGCCGGTTCATGCGCCTTCCCGAAAAAAGATGTTTTGCCCCAATGCTCAAAACTTCCCTTCGCAAAGCCCCTTTTTTCAGAAAGGCTCCCTCACGCCGGTTCAATTTCTAAAGGCCGCTCCTTTCAGTACAGGTAAGAGGAACTTCACTCAACCTCTTATTGCTTAAAAAATGTAAATAATTGCATAAAACATCGGAATATTTCCGGTATTTCTTGAATAAAATTACAAATATTGTAAAATAATGTCATAATAATCGGAAAAATTCCGATATTTGCTGCATAATCTTACAAATGCAACCTGAAGAAACATTACAAAACTACAGTGGCCAGCCTCTCAGCCGCCAGCTCCTTCTGGATTTGCTGAAAGAGTATAAGCGTCCGCAGGATAAGATCAGCGAAATGGTAAGGCAGCAAATACTGACCCCCGTAAAGCGAGGACTATTTATTCCCGGACCGGCCGCGAGGCTTGAACAACCGGAACCCTTTCTCCTGGCTAACCACCTCTATGGACCCAGCTATGTCTCCATGGAGACTGCACTTTCCCACTGGAGGCTGATACCGGAAAAAGTATACGAGATCGCTTCGATGACCACCCGCAGGTCAGCGGATTATAATACGAAGACCGGCCGCTTCACCTATTTGCACCTCCCGCTTCCATATTATGCATTCGGCCAGCAACAGCTAAAACTTTCCGAGAAGCAGACAGCCCTGATCGCGAGCCCGGAGAAGGCGCTCTGTGATAAGTTGATCGCGACCTCGGGACTTTTATTCCGCAGTGAAGGAGGCTTAAGGTCATGGTTAATTGAAGATATGCGCATAGACAGAAATCCGCTTCGCATCCTTCAGCCTAAAATAATCCGGAGCTGGGCGAAGGACGCACCTAAGCAGCAAAGCATTCTACTACTCGCAAAAACACTCGAAGACATATGATAAAGGAATGGCTCGATGAATACAAACCGCAAAACAGCCTGCAGGCGGACCAGGCTCTACGGGAGATCATGCAGGAGATTGCACTGGCGGGGCTAAGCAGAAGCGGCTTCTTCGAAAAAGCGGCCTTCTACGGCGGCACAGCGCTCCGGATTTTTCACAAGCTTCCGCGTTTTTCAGAAGACCTTGACTTTTCATTGCTCCAGCCGTATCCGGACTTTGAACTGCAGCCCTATCTGGACAGGATGCGGGAGGAATTTTTGGCCTTGGGGATCAATGTACAGGTGGCGGAGAAAAACAAATCCAACAAGACCCATATCGATTCCGCCTTTCTTAAAGCAGATACGACCTGGAAAGAGTTGGTGTTAAAGGGCATTATTCCGCAGGAGCGAACGGGTTCCATGCCGGAGATCCGGATCAAGCTGGAGGTGGATACCGAACCGCCACCGGGATTTACGACCGAAGAGAATCTGCTGGTAAAACCTTATTCCTTCTATGTCAAATGTTTTAGCCTGCCCGATCTTTTTGCGGGGAAAATGCATGCGCTACTTTTCCGAAAATGGGGGAACCGGGTGAAGGGCCGCGACTGGTTTGACCTGGAATGGTATATTCAAAAAAGCGTCACCTTAAATCTCAGTCACCTGCAAAAAAGAGCGGCAGACAGTGGCGACTGGGATCAAAAGAAAATAACGCGGGCCCAACTGATTGAAGTTTTGAAAAAGAAGATAAACAGCGTGTCTTTCGCCAACCTGCGGGAAGATATTGTCCGGTTTATTCCGGATGCACAGGTATTAGACATCTGGTCTCCCAAATATTTTCTCGACCTGATCCAGAAAATCAAAACCACGGATGGGAAATGAATAAACAGGAAGTAAGAATTGGACCGGTCTTAATTGCGGACAGCGTAAGGATTGTGAACTGGATATATTGGCCATGGCGATGATTTGGGAGGGGTGGCGGGAAGGGGTGAGTTAGATGATTTATTGGCCGTCCCCTTTGGGCCACGATTCAGTCGACCAGATCCGGGTATTCGTTTGCTTAATAGTGATTGTAGAAATGAGATCTCTATGTTTAAAGTTTCAGTTATATTGATATTTTTCGCTTTTGCTACTTCATGTAGTTTTAGAGTTTTCGAAAATGGTCACTTCGAGACAAATCGACTACCAAAACCTGTTTCTGATTCCGTTTTGGAGTTATCGTTATCTAACAATGTCAAAATACCAGATTCCGCAATTGAAATCGTCAAGACAGTAATCAAAGCTCCGCTTCAAAAACTTTATTCATATAATGACTTGGTAATTTATGCAAAATATGAAGCAAGTAAACTGGGGGGAAATGTTATCAAGGTAACAGAGTTTCATGGCTTATTCGGAACTATTTATTTAAGACAGGCCATTTTTACCACAGTCTATAAAATAAATGATCCAGCTTTATCCATTTTTAAAAAGCAGCTGGATTCAGAAAAAAAAGCATACTCTGATTCAATAAAAACAATTGCCATTGTTCATCTTAAAGACTTCGATGACCAAGGAAAGCGACCAATCTTTTTTAATGATACAATGATTGCAAAAATAAAAGGGGTTGGTTTTGACTCAGTACGAAAGCCCGGGCGGAAAGATTTCGTTTTTCACCAGGATGGCGTATTAGGCATAGACAAAGAAAGACTAGATATTAAAATTGGCAATGAATATTTCATTGTATTATATACAACTTTGGGGAAGCATACGTTTTACTATCATTACAAGATAGTAGACAAGGAACATTTTAATAATAAATTGTTGTGATAATATAAGAGTTCATTTCAAAATCATCAAAAATAACACGAAGGCAAACGGTAATAACGCGATCCCAAATAAGGTACAGTGGCCGTTACGGACATCGTATCTGTTCCATGGGTGATGATGATTTTGTCTTCTGATGCGCTATTGCACTCCTTCACGATCAGGTCCCGGTCCGCGGGTTTCATGTCCAGACTGTCGATCTTCATGAGTGTTTGGACAGTGGTCTTGGGAGTTACGCGGCTGCGGGCGATCATTTCCGGCAGATGGGTTTCCTTAAAGTAAAGCTGGCCGGTGATTTCATTATATTCCTTGTCGAAAGTCCCCCCGGTTACGAAGATGCGGATTGGCATAAGATGGCTTTGGGAGGCGAATTTATTAATAATATACGTAAGGATAATTTCGCCGTCCCCGCTGCGATCCCTGAAGGGAAACCATCATAGGGTTTGGTTGAATAATAGTTGAAGACAACTAGCTGTTGAGTTATCTTACAACAAAAAGATATAATGCAAATTCTCCTGGAGATTCAATAGTAAGTGCGATGCAAAACTTATTGATCATTTTAACCGGGCTCTGGAGCATCCGCGCGATATCAGGAACGAGACCACTCACTTAAATAAGCTGATCGTATTTTATTCGTTGTAAAGAATTCAAATCGTCATCCGTAAAAATTGTAGCCGAATCAGCTTTGATAAATTAAACGTTTAACCTATCTTAGAGGGATGCGGAAAAAAGTTCTCATGAAGGATATTGCCCGGAAAGTGGGATCGTCTATTGCCCTGGTATCCTATGTCCTGAACAACAAAGAAGGACGGGTAGGACTGGAAATGGCAGAGAAGATCCGGAAGGCCGCCGAGGATATGGGATATCAGCCGAATTTAGTTGCCAAAAGCCTGCAAAGTGGGCGGACCAATTCCCTGGGTTTAATTGTGGCGGATATTTCTAACGGTTTTTTCTCTCAGCTGGCGCGGGATGTGGAAGACGAAGCAGCCAAGATCGGATATACTGTGATCATTGGCAGCACCGATGAAAACATGGAGAAATCACAGCGCCTGACCGAGGCATTTTTGAATCGCCAGGTCGATGGCCTGATTATCGCTCCGGCGGCCGGAACCGAAAATCAACTGAAAATTTTAAAGGAGCGAAAATTCCCCTTTGTACTCGTCGACCGGTATTTCCCTGATCTGCTGACCAACAGTATCCGCATCAATAATTTTGAATCGGCCTATGAAGCCACTAAACACCTGCTCAGCGGAGGCCGGGAAAAAGTGGCGATGGTAACCTATGCAGACAGTACGATGGCGCATTTTGCGGAGCGGGAAAAGGGATATCGTTTAGCAATGAAAGAAAGTAGATCCAAGCCCCAGCTGATCCAGGTATCATACTCGAATATGCAGGCCGAGATGGCTGTCCAAATGAAAAAATGGATGCGGCCGGAATGCCAGCCGGATGCGCTTTTATTCGCAACCCATTCCCTGGCTATTTCCGGTCTGAAAGAGATCCGCCAGATCGGCCTTCGGGTTCCGCAGGATCTTGCGCTCCTGAGTTTTGACGAGAATGACGCGTTTGCACTTTTTGATCCGGCGCTTTCTTTTATCCGTCAGCCCCTTGCGACCATGGCCGCTGAAGCCGTGAAATTATTATTCGCCAATATTCGTGATTCGTCAAGGCCATATCACCAGGTGGTCCTGGAAACCGAACTCGTCCTTAGTGAAAAAGACAAGAAGAAACCGGCAGTCAGAACTTTGTGATAAAGTCCACGAGTTTCATTACTCCCATTTCAGTTTAGCGAGATAAAGCCCTTTTTTATCCCATCCCGTATTAGAAATATACCATTGGTCCTTATCTGTATGAATGATTTCAACGGCGTGTGCATCGATCGTCGTAACGAAGTTTTCTTTTGGGAAGTTGGTTGGATCTGCGGACCAGTACAGCAAGGTTTTGTTGTAATCCGAGGAATAACATACAAATAAATAGAAGAGGTCTTTATAGTGCACAACAAAGGGGCTTTCCGTATTACCACCCCAGTGACCGAACGGTGGTTCCTCGTGCACGATCTTCGGACCGGACCAGTATACCAGGTCGGGACTCGTCCGAACGGCCACGCAGGAGGTCGAATCGAGTTCACTCTTTACCCGGCAGTCATAGTAATACCAGAGGTCTTTATACTTCATTACATATGAGTCGCGTGAATGTCCGGGATCTGAAAATAGCGGATTCAGTGCATATTTTTTCCAGTGATACATGTCGGTGGAACTGGCTTTACGCAGGGATCCGAATGAAGCATAGGTGTCCGCATTCTTAAACAGGCTGCCTGTATTATAAAACATCGTGTAGTCGCTTCCCGTCCGGATGACATAAGGTGCCCATAAGACGCGCTCCACGCCGGAGTCTGCGCGCATGGCATAGTCGTGCTCTTTCCAGTTGGAGTCCTCCAGATCAGGTGCGGTGATATGAAACAGTACGGTCTCCCGGTTCCAGGGATCCACATCGTTTTTCGGATCCGTCTGGTTGCTGAATTTTCCCCAGCCAATAATTCCATAGCAATGCCAGAGACCATCGGAGCCATATACAAAACTATGGTCATTGGTATACCAGAATTCCCCGTTCACAGGTTGTCGCGTCACATTCGGGTCGAAAATATGCCGCCATGGACCGGCTACTTTTGGGGTATGAAATTTTTGCGCAAGACCAGCTTGCAGAAAACCCGCGAAGAACATAATGCAGCAGAAAATTTGTTTTTTCATATTCGTTTATTTAATCGTTATCATTCCAAATAAGTGAGGTAATAAAAAGGCCGCCCTGGATTTCCCCCGCTGAACTGATATACCATTTACGATCCCTGTCCTGTATCACTTCAGCAGCATGGAGTGGCAGGTGAGTAACAAATCCCGCGTTTTCAAAATGATCAAAACGCAGGGAACGATAAACATCCGTTCCGACATAGCCCGGATGCAGGTGATTGGGCAGCGAAGCCGTTGGATAATCATAGGGCCTTGGGCCCGTAAATAAATAAAAATATTTGCCGTGTTTGACCACAAAGGGGGATTCGGTATTGCCGTAGTCAGTGCCTGAATGAATATCGGTGTAAGCAATTTTTTTATCGCTCCAGTGCACCAGATCATGACTGGTTCGGTATGCCACGACATGATGACCACCACTGTCGGTCTGCGTTGCACAGTAATACATCACCCATTTCTTTTGACCGGAGAGCCAAAGAACCATGGGATCGCGGGCCTGATA
>Ga0182024_10026784_pt1 | contig 10115 bp, 11 predicted proteins | sample P32metaG_FD_120480 | JGI IMG/M metagenome (GOLD analysis project Ga0182024, IMG submission 120480) | Permafrost microbial communities from Stordalen Mire, Sweden - P3-2 metaG (Illumina Assembly) | ecosystem: Environmental > Terrestrial > Soil > Wetlands > Permafrost | place: Sweden: Stordalen...
CGGCTCACCCGCTTCAACAAGAAGTTCGCGGGCTTTGTGAAGTCGTAATCGGCGCGATCACTCGCGGCCGAAGGCCTGTTCCAGCCGATCGAGCTGCACCCGGGCGCCGGACGCGCGCGCTTTGGGCTGCGACCCCCCGCTGAACAGAATGTCGTCCAGCCGCGTGATGCGGCGATAGAGGTTGTCGCTGCGGGTGAGAAGGTTGCGCAGGGTTTCGGGCAGCAATTCCTCGCCGTGGCCGGACGGCGCGCCCAGGCAAATTTCCTTGGAGCCCAGGCGATACCGGTCCGACGCCGCCTGGTCCGGCGCCATGTCGCCGTCATGCACCGCGCGCTGCACCAGGAGCCAGCTTGCCGCCTGCATCATCCGGGTGGTGAGCCGCATGCTTTCGCCCGCATAGAGAATGGAGCCCTTGCGTGACAGCGCGCGCGCTTCGCCGCGGCCGGGACCGTCGAGATAGCGCGCGGTCTCTTCCACCAGCGCCATGCCTTCGTCGAAGGTGCGCTTGAACAGAGCCGAGCCGCTGAAGGAAAACGGCGTCAGCCCCGCACGCAGATTTTCGATTTCATCGTGACGCATGCGCGTTTCCGGGAATTCAGGACGGGGGACGCTAGCAAGCCGCGCATGAGAGTCAAAGCGATATGGTTGGTAAACAACGCGAATTGTCTTAACGCGCGTCTTTCAAGATGTGCATATTAACCAACTAAGATTGGCTTTTGAAGAATCTCTCCGCCGTGGATTTGGTCGCCTGACGCTCTGCGATCGCGGCTTTGCAGCGCTCGATTTCTTCCTGCAGGCGGGCGATGCGCGCTTCCAGCTCATGCGCGGACAGTGTGGAAATATCTTCGCCCAGTTGAATCTCGGGCATTTTCTTGGCGCGCGGCAGAAGATCGTCGCTGTCCATTACCGCTCACATTTGGCGTTAACAGTTTCGCCCGCTAGTGTGGCCGCGCCATTCCTCGCTTGCAAGTTGATCATGAAAGCCATCGTCCTGGAAAATCCCGGCCCCGACTACCGGCTGAGGCTGGGCGATCTGCCCATGCCCGTTCCAGGCCCCGGCCAAGTCTTGATCAAAGTCCTGGCCGCGGGTGTCAATCGCGCCGATCTGCACCAAGCCCATGGGTCCTATCCGCCGCCCAAGGGCGCGCCTGAAACCTTGGGCATGGAAGTGGCCGGTCATGTGGTGGAAAATTCCGGCCCTTACAAAAAAGGCGATCCCGTCTGCGCGCTGATCGGCGGCGGCGGATATGCCGAATATGCCTGCGCGGATATTGCCTGCGTCCTGCCCTTGCCGGCGTCGCTTGATCCCGTGGACGCCGCCGCCCTGCCCGAGGCGCTGTTCACCGCCTGGACCAATGTGGTGGATATGGGCCGGCTCAAGCCGGGCGAAACGCTTCTGGTCCATGGCGGCGCCAGCGGCATCGGCGTGATCGCGATCCAGCTCTTTGCGGCGCTGGGCCATGACGTCTTCGCCACCGCGGGCAGCGCGGAGAAATGCGCGCTGTGCGAGACGCTGGGGGCCAAGCGCGCCATCAATTACAAAAGCGAGGATTTCGTCGCAGCGGTGAAAGGCGCGACGGGGGGCAAAGGCGTGGATGTGATCCTGGACATGGTGGGCGGCGCCTATGTCCAGCGGAACATGTCGGCGGCTTCGGTGTGGGGCCGCATCGTCAATATCGCCTACCAGGATGGCGCGCGCGTGGCGCTGGATCTGGGGCCTTTGTTGATGAAGCGGCTGACGCTGGCCGCCACCACCTTGCGCAGCCGCACCCTTGGCGAAAAAGCCGCCATCCGGGACGCCTTGCTCCAACAGGTTTGGCCGCTGGTGGGCGAAGGTCGCGTCCGGCCGGTGGTGGACCGCCGCTTCGCCTTGGCCGACGCCCAGAATGCCCATGAATATATGGAAAAAACCGGCGCTACCGGCAAAATCCTGCTGGTTCCGTAAGGAAATGCTGGCCTTCTTTTCGGGCCCCGGCTAAAACACCGGCCTTCCTCGACAATTGATTATCGAGAGAAGGGACGAGCTTTAAAGGCTCGCCCGGACCAAAAGGACTTTGCCATGGCCGTCGACCCCAAGCCGCTGATGCCCAAAGCCACCGCCGTCTGGCTGGTGGACAATACCGGACTCACTTTCGAGCAGATCGCCGATTTTTGCGGCCTGCATCCCCTGGAAGTGAAAGGCATCGCCGACGAAGACGTGGCCAAGGGCATCAAGGGCATGGACCCGGTGACCTCGGGCCAGCTTACCCGCGAGCAGATCGAAGAGGCCGAGAAGAACCCCAAGCTGCGCCTCAAGATGGCCGCGCCCAAGCACAAGATGCCCAATGTGCGGCTGAAGCGCGCCCCGCGCTATACCCCCGTCTCCAAGCGCCAGGACAAGCCCGACGCGGTCTATTGGATCATCCGCAACCATCCCGAATTCACCGACGCCGACATCATCAAGCTGATCGGCACCACCAAGGCCACCATCCAGAAGATCCGCGAGCGCTCGCATTGGAACGCCACCAATATCAAGGCGGTGGACCCGGTGACGCTGGGGCTGTGCTCACAGCTGGAACTCGATCTGGCCGTGGCCCGCGCCGGCGCCAAACAAGAGCGCGCCCAGAAGCGCGCCGCCAAGAAAGGCGCCACCTTGAAGCCGGTGAGCGAAAGCCTCAGTCCTCCCGCGCCGCTTCCCGAGATCGGCGAAGGCGCGCCCGCGCCGGACGACTACAAAACTTCCAGCGAATTGGAGCAGGACTAGAGGTAGCGCAGGGCGACAAAGCCCAGCACGACCAGTAACAAAAATCCGATCAGCGCGATTTCCAGATATTTCTCCAGCAGCTCTTTGGCTTTCTCGCCGAAGAAATGCACCAGCAGCGCTTCGATCACGGCATAGCGCAGGGTACGCGTCACCGCCGAATAGAGCATGAAAAGCGGAAACGGCACGCCCGCCAAGCCCGAAGCGATGGTCACCAGCTTATAGGGAATGGGCGTCGCGCCCTGCACCATGATGAGATAGGCATGGGCGCTGTATTTGGCGCGCAGCGTCTCCACCTCTGCCGGCGGTACATGCAGCAGATGGATCAGCCACAGGCCCGCCGTTTCCCAGAATAAGGCCCCGATGGCATAGCCCAGCATGCCGCCGGTCACCGACCAGAACGCCACCCACAGACCCAAGCGAAAGACGCGTTTGCGGTCAGCCAGCATCATGGGCAGGACCATGACGTCGGCGGGAATGGGGAAAAACGACGCCTCGGCAAAGGCGAAAGCCGCCACCGCCATCCAGGCGTTACGGCCCTGTGCTTTATCGAGCATCCAGGCATAGAGCGCGCGCAACCCGCGCGGCTTGGCGTTGTCCGGCATCAGGCCTTCTAGCAAGCTTCGCGATCAGGTCCAATCTTGCCGTTTTGAAGACCATTCACTAGCGTTCCGCGCATGGCGAAAAAGCGCGGCAAGAAAACCAGGACAGCCAAACCGGCGAAGCGTCGCGCGGTCAAGAAAGCGCCGCGCGCCAAATCCGCGAAGCCGGTTGCGCCACCCAAAGGGGCGCAAAGACTGGCGCCACCGCGGGTACGGCTGAGGTCGCGCCGCGCCGCCATGCCGCCCACGCCGCGCGCCACCAACAGCTATGACGCGCTTCCCCGCAGCAAGGCCAATTTCCAGCCGCTCACGCCGCTTTCCATGCTGGAACGCGCCGCCGGCGTGTTTCCCGCCCACACCGCGATCATCCACGGCAAACAGCGTTTTTCCTATGCGGAATTCTATCGCCGCTGCCGGCGGCTTGCCTCGGCGCTGGCCCAACACGGCATCGGCAAGAACGACACGGTAGCGGCGATGCTGGCCAATACGCCCTCCATGCTGGAAGCCCATTACGGGGTGCCGATGGCCGGCGGTGTGCTGAACGCCCTCAACACCAGGCTCGATGCCGCATCCATCGCCCATATGCTGGAACATAGCGGGGCGAAAATCCTCATCACCGACCGCGAATTTTCCGCCGTCATCGGCGAAGCCTTGAAACAGCTCAAGCAACCGCCCCTGGTGATTGATTACGACGATCCGGAATTTCCCCAGCAAGGCGCGAAGCGGGGCGAGGATTATGAAAGTTTCCTCGCCTCCGGCGATCCCGACTTCGCCTGGATGATGCCCAACGATGAATGGGACGCCATTTCGCTCAATTACACGTCGGGCACCACGGGGCGGCCCAAAGGCGTGGTCTATCATCATCGCGGCGCCTGCCTGATGGGCTACAGCAATGTGCTGGCCGGCAATATCGGCCGCCACCCGGTGCTGCTGTGGACGCTGCCCATGTTCCACTGCAATGGCTGGTGCTTTCCCTGGTCGCTGTCGGTGGTGGCGGGCACCCATGTCTGCCTGCGCTGGGTGCGCGCGGGGGCGATTTATCAGGCGCTGGTGGAGCATGGCGTCACCCATCTGTGCGGCGCGCCCATCGTGATGTCCACCATCGTCAATGCGCGGGAAGACGAAAAGCGCGGTTTCGATCAGCGCGTGACCTTCATGGTGGCCGCCGCGCCGCCGCCGGAATCGGTTTTGGCGGCGATGGACAAGGCCGGATTCGATATCGTCCATGTCTATGGCCTCACCGAAGTCTATGGCCCCGCCGTGGTCAATGAATGGCACGAAGACTGGAGCGCGCTCATGGGCGAGGCGCGGGCGAAACGCCAGGCGCGCCAAGGCGTGCGCTATCACGCCTTGGAAGATTTAAGCGTGATGGATCCTGAGACGATGGAGCCCAAAGCGCCGGGCGAATTGGGTGAAGTGATGTTCCGCGGCAATGTCGTGATGAAGGGTTATCTGAAAAATCCCGAGGCTACGCGCGAGGCCTTTGCCGGCGGCTGGTTTCATTCCGGCGATCTGGGCGTGATGCATGAGGACGGTTATGTGGAGCTCAAGGACCGCTCCAAGGACGTCATCATTTCCGGGGGCGAGAACATCTCCTCGATCGAGATCGAGAATGTGCTCACCCGCCATCCCGCCGTGATGTTCGCCGCCGTGGTGGCCAAGCCGGACGAGAAATGGGGCGAGACTCCTTGCGCTTTTGTGGAGAAGAAAAGCGGCCACGACACGGTGACGGAAGAAGAAATTCTCGCCTTCTGCCGCCAGCATCTGGCCAAGTTCAAGGCGCCGCGCTTTTTGGTGTTTGCCGAATTGCCCAAGACCAGCACCGGCAAAATCCAGAAATTCGCGTTGCGCGAGCGCGCCAGGATTCTATGAACGGCAAAACAAGCCGCCTCGCCCTTATTTTCATCTTCCTCACAATGCTGATCGACACGATCGGGCTGGGCATCATCATTCCCGTGTCGCCGGGCCTGATCGGCGAACTCGCGCATCAGAATCTGTCGGGCGCGGCGCGCTGGGGCGGCTGGCTGTTCTTTTCCTATGCGCTGATGCAGTTCCTGTGCGCGCCGCTGATCGGCAACCTGTCCGACCGTTTCGGCCGCCGCCCGGTGCTGGTCCTGTCGCTGGCGATGTTGGGGGTGGATTATCTGATCACGGGGCTTTCCCCCACCATCGCCTGGCTGTTCATCGGCCGTACCCTGTCGGGCATGGCGGGCGCCTCCTATCCCACCGCCAATGCCTATATCGCCGACATCTCGCCGCCCGAAAAACGCGCCGCCAATTTCGGCCTGGTGGGCGCGGCCTTCGGCGTGGGTTTTGTGCTGGGACCGGCGCTGGGCGGATTTGTGGGCGAGCATTTCGGCCTGCGCGCCCCTTTTTTCGCCGCCGCCGGTCTTTCCTTCGCCAATGCCTTGTTCGGCCTGGTGGTGCTGAAGGAATCCCTGCCCGGCGAACAGCGCCGGCGTTTTGAATGGCGGCGCGCCAATCCGTTGGGTGCGCTCAAGGCGCTGGGCCGGTTTCCGCAGCTCACGGTGCTTCTGGCGGTGCTGGTGCTGGTGCAGTTCGCCCATGATTCCCTGCCTTCGACCTGGAGCTATTACACCATGCTGAAATTCGGCTGGGGTCCCGGCGATGTCGGCTGGTCGCTGGTCGCGATCGGCGTGTTGACCGCCTTTTCCTTTGCCGTGCTGCCAAGGCTGCTGGTGCCGCGCATCGGCGAGCGCGGCGCCGTGTATCTGGGTTTCGTCTTCGGAACGGCATCGTATCTGGGATATGCGCTGGCGGCGAAGGCCTGGATATTTTACGCTTGGATGATCCCTTTCACCTTGGGCGGTGTGGGCGGTCCGGCGCTCAACGCCATCATGTCCCACAGTGTGCCTTCCACCGAACAGGGTGAATTGCAGGGCGCAACCTCGAGCATCACCAGCTTGACATCGGTGGTTGCGATGTGGGCGATGCCCACGCTGTTTGCGTGGTTCACCGGCAAAGGCGCGCCGATCTATTTTCCGGGCGCGGCTTTTTTCGCGGCGGCGATCTGCGAGGTCGGGGCGTTGCTGCTATTCGCGCGGGCAATCCGACGCGGCTAATGGAGGGATTTCAGCCGTTCGAGTTCGTCTTTGATTCGGAGTTTTTGTTTTTTGAGCGCCGCGATCCTGGCTTCGTCCCAGCCCGGCTGGGTGAGTTCGGCGGCGATGAGTTCTTCAAGTTTCTTGTGCTGAACAGCGAGATTCTCGATCTGCCCTTCCAGTTCCATGCTTAACCTCATCGGTTTAGGCGAGAAAAATTAAACCACCAAGCCACCCCCCTGTCACCCCAAAAAGTTTTGGAACCAAAACTCTTTCGGGTTAGGGCTCCGGGATGTAAACCCAAGGCATGGAACGGGACCAGGCGGCAAAAAACACGGCGGAACGGCTGGTTATCGGGCTCAGCGGGGCGTCGGGCGTGGCCTATGGCATCCGCCTGCTGGAAGCGGCCAGGGATTTGCGAATCGAGCCGCATCTGGTGATGACCAAGCCCGCCCAATTGACCATCACCTATGAAACCAGCCTCACGCCCAAACAGGTGGCGGCCAAGGCCGACCACGTCCATGGCATCGATGATATCGGCGCACCGATCGCCAGCGGCAGCTTCAAAACGCGTGGTATGATCGTGACGCCTTGTTCGGTGCGCAGCATGAGCGAGATCGCAACCGGCGTGACCACCAATCTGCTGACCCGCGCCGCCGACGTGATGCTCAAGGAGCGCCGCCCCCTGATCCTGATGGTGCGCGAGACGCCTTTGCATCTGGGCCATCTGCGCACCATGACGGCGCTGGCGGAAATGGGCGCCATCATCCTGCCGCCGATGCCGGCTTTTTATGCCGAACCCAAAACATTGTCCGATCTGGTGGATCAGATGGCGGGACGGGCGCTCGATCTTTTGGGCTATTCATGGCCGATGAAGCGGTGGGGCGAGGATCTGCCCAGTTCGGGGTCGCGCGGCGGCGCCAAAAGGAAAAAACGCTGATGACCCATCAGGTCACACACCCGGACGAAGTGGCGGCGCGCGCCAAGCTGGCCGCACTGATCCAGGAGCATCGCGATCTCGACGCCGCGATCGAGGCCCTGTCGGTTTCGGGCGCGGGCGATCAATTGGCGCTGTCGCGCCTGAAAAAGCGCAAGCTCCAGCTCAAGGACGAGATCACCGAGATCAACAATTCGCTTCTGCCCGATATCATCGCCTGAGCCGGTCTCTCGTCATAAATTCATGAAAAAGTTCTTGCTTCGTTCCAGAGACTGCGCAAGTCTGCGCGCCGTTTCAGGGAGGAAATCATGATCGGCTACACCACTATCGGAGCCCGCGACAGCGACGCTTCCGGCAAATTTTATGACGCGGTATTCAGCGCCATCGGCGGCGAGCGCAAATTCGCTGATGGCGGCTGGATCGGCTATGGCGCCATCGGGCCCGACAAAGGCTTCACGGGTTGCCACACCATGATCTGCAAGCCCCATGACGGCAAGGACGCGCGCGCCGGCAATGGCATCATGCTGGCCTACAAAGCACCATCACCGGATGCCGTGAAGAAAGCCTATGAGGGCGGCATGGCCAATGGCGGCAGCGATGAAGGCAAGCCCGGCTTCCGCCCGCCAGAAGCGACGTCGGGATTCTTCGCCACCTATCTGCGCGATCCCACCGGCAACAAGATCTGCGTTTTCACTGTCGGATAATCAGACAGGTGCGAGTGCGCTCAGCCGCTGCTCGATGGCGGCGAGCGCGGCTTGCGCTTTCGCCGCGTCGGGGCCGCCGGCCTGCGCCATATCGGGGCGTCCGCCGCCGCCCTTGCCGCCCAAGACTTCCGCGCCCAACCGCACCAGATCCACTGCGCTGATGCGCGAGGTGAGATCGTCGGTCACGCCCACCACCAGCGACGCCTTGCCGTCCGCCGCGGCGACAAACGCCACCACGCCCGAGCCCAGTTTGGCTTTGGCGTCGTCGGCCAGGCCTTTGAGATCCTTGGGCGCCACGCCTTCGATGCTGCGCAATACCGCCTTGATCCCGGCGATGGTCCTGGCACCGTCGTCACCGCCGGCCTTGGCCGGACCGGCCAGCGCCAGGGCTTTCTTGGCTTCGGCCAATTCGCGCTCCAGCCGCCTGCGCTCGTCGGCCAACGCCGCGACCCGGCCGGGCAAATCGGCGGAATTGGTCTTGAGCGTTGCCGCGGCTTCGCGCGCCAATTCCGCCTGACGCGAAAGATAACGCCGCGCCCCTTCGGACGTCAGCGCTTCGATGCGGCGCACGCCCGCCGCCACCGCGCTTTCGGAGAGGATAGTGAAGATGCCGATATCGCCCAACCGGCGCACATGGGTGCCGCCGCACAATTCCACCGAATAGGCTTTGGCCTGTTCCAGATCGTCGCCCATGGTGAGCACGCGCACCTCGTCGCCATATTTCTCGCCGAACAAAGCTTCGGCGCCGGCGGCGACGGCCTGATCGGTAGGCATCAGCCGCGTGGAAGTGTCGGAATTCTGCCGGATCACTTCGTTCACCTGGGCTTCGATCCGCGCCAGTTCCTCCGGCGTCACGGGCTTGGGATGCGAGAAGTCGAAGCGCAACCGCTCGGGCGAGACCAGCGAGCCTTTCTGGCTCACATGGGGGCCCAGCACGCGCTTCAAGGCCGCGTGCAACAGATGGGTGGCGGAATGATTGGCGCGGGTGGCGCGGCGCCGTTCCTGGTCCACTTTCAAGTCCACGGCGTCGCCCACCGAAAGTTTGCCGTGTGTCACTTCCACGACATGCACATGCAGCGAGCCCAGCTTCTTCTGGGTGTCGATCACCTTGCCTTCGGCTTTGGCCGAGAACATCAGGCCGGTGTCGCCCACCTGCCCGCCCGATTCCGCATAGAAAGGCGTCTGGTTGGTGAGGATTTCTACCGTCTCGCCTGCACTGGCGCTGTCAATGCGCTGATTATCCTTGAGGATGGCAAGAATCTCGCCTTCCGCCTCCTCGGCGTCATAGCCCAGGAATTCGGTGCGGCCCACTTCGTCGAACACCGCGAACCATTGCGCTTCGTTGGCGGCCTCGCCCGAACCCGCCCAGCTGGCGCGGGCCTCAGCGCGTTGTTTTTCCATGGCAAAGCTGAAGCCGTCCTGGTCCACCGCGATGCCGCGGGCGCGCAGCGATTCCTGGGTGAGGTCCAGCGGGAAGCCAAAAGTGTCGTAAAGCTTGAAGGCGACATCGCCGGTGAGGCGGTCACCTTGCTTCATGCCGATGGTCGCTTCATCCAGCAGTTTAAGACCACGCGCTAAGGTCTCACGGAAGCGGATTTCTTCCAGCTTCAGGGTCTCGGTGATCAAGGCTTCGGCGCGCTTCAATTCGGGATAGGCCGTGCCCATTTCCGCCACCAGGGTCGGCACCAGCCGGTGCATCAGGGGGTCCTTGGTGCCCAACAGATGGGCGTGGCGCATGCCGCGGCGCATGATGCGGCGCAGCACATAGCCGCGACCTTCATTGGACGGCAGCACGCCATCAGCGATCAGGAACGACGTCGAGCGCAGATGGTCGGCGATGATCTGATGGCTGAATTTCGCGTCGCCCTGGCTTTTGACGCCCGACATTTCGATCGAGGCGGCGATGAGATGGCGGAAGAGATCGGTTTCGAAATTACTGTGTACGCCCTGGAGCACGGTGGAAATGCGCTCCAGCCCCATGCCGGTGTCGATGGACGGCTTGGGCAGATTGAGCCGCTGGCCGCCAGGCAACTGCTCATACTGCATGAAGACCAGATTCCAGATCTCGAC
>Ga0182024_10026785_pt1 | contig 10115 bp, 7 predicted proteins | sample P32metaG_FD_120480 | JGI IMG/M metagenome (GOLD analysis project Ga0182024, IMG submission 120480) | Permafrost microbial communities from Stordalen Mire, Sweden - P3-2 metaG (Illumina Assembly) | ecosystem: Environmental > Terrestrial > Soil > Wetlands > Permafrost | place: Sweden: Stordalen...
AGCGAACCATCGGCGCCCTTTGGGACCGCATCGGCATCGTCCTCGACGCCTTCACCCAAGAGGAATGCGCCAACTATTTCCGTCACGACGGCTATGCGTCAACTTGACCGCCGAATGCTCTAGAGTCCGTTTGGAATTGGTCAACCCCCTCGCCACCGCGAAGAGCGGGGCGAGGGTTAAAAGGGCTGGCGGGGCTCAGCGGGCGGGGTCGGCGGCCGAGGCCGCGGGGGCGGATTTGGTGAAGTCCAGGTCCTGGAAGTCGAAGCTGAAGTCGGTGGTGGGCGATACGGGCTTCATGGTCATGCCGTCCACCGCGCCGGTGAAGTCGGTGCTGAAACGCACCCACGCATCGGCGTTGAGACCCCGGTCGTCCCAGCGGACGACGAAGAGGTTGCCCTTGTAGGCCGTAAGATCGCCTTGCATGTCGTCGGTCCGGCTGAAGGTCAGGCGCAGCTTGTCGCCGACGCGCCGCACCGTCGCCTCGCCCCGCCAGGGATCGCGATAGACCCCGACATAGGCGGCCGGCGGCAGGGCCGGCTGGCCGGCCGCCGCCCCGCCCAGCGCCGCGGCGCGATCGGCCGCCGCGCCTTCGCCCTCGCGCTTGGCCTCCACGTCGCTGAAGTAGGCGATCCAGTCCCTGGGCGGCGCGCCGACGAACCGATCAGTCAGGGTCTGCATCAGGGCGCCGATCGCCCCGCCGCTCTGTTGATTGGTGAGGACCACGAGGCCGACATGCTGTTCGGGGAGGAGGGAGACATAGCTTACCATCCCGACCAAACCGCCGGTGTGCCAGACCCGCTCGAAGCCGTCGTAATCCTCCAGCATCCAGCCCAGGCCATAGTCGCGAAAGTGGGTTCGCGTCATGGCGGCCGTGGGCGGGAGCGAGGTGATGATGGTCTGGGGGGTCCACATTTCGGCGTGCCGAGCCTCACCGAACAGCGGCCGCCCGTCGGCCGCGCGGCCGCTGGCGAGTTGCACGGCCATCCACTTGGCCATGCCCGCGGCGCTGCACTGGATCGATCCCGCCGGATCGAGCGCCGTGCTCTTATCGGGCGCGATCGCCGCCGGTTTCCCGGCGGTCGGCACATGGGGCGCCGCGATGTCCGCCTTGCCCGAGGCGTGGACGAGGTCGACCGCGCAGCCGGTGTCCAGCCGATCGAGAATGCGGCTCTGGACGAAGTCTTCCCAGCTGAGGCCGCTGACCGCCGGGATGAGCTGGCCCGCCACGATGTAGAGGAGGTTGTCGTAGGCGAATTTCGACCGGAAGCTGGTGACCGGTTTCAGAAAGCGCAGGTTGTGGATGATCTCCTCGCGAGTGAAATCGGTGTGCGGGAAGATCATCAGATCGCCGGCCCCGAGCCCCAGGCCACTGCGGTGGGTCAGGAGGTCGCGAACGGTGAACTCCCGCGTGACGACCGGATCGTAAAGCCGGAAGGCCGGCAGATGGTCGATGACCTTGTCGTCCCAGTTGAGCTTGCCTTCATCGACCAGCATGGCCAGGGCCGCGACGGTGAAAGCCCTGGTGTTGGATCCGATCCCAAACAGGGTGTCGGCGCCGACCGCGCCCGGCGCGCCGGCGCTCCGCACGCCATAGCCCTTGGCGAAGAGGGTCTTGCCGTCCTTGACGATGCCGATGGCGACGCCGGGAACGGCGAAGGTCCGCTGCGCACGGGCGACAAGCGCATCGATGTCGGCTTGGCGCGCGCCGGCCGGAAGCTGGGCGGCGGGGACGACCGTGCCGGCGCCGTAAGCCGGCCGGCCGGCCAGGAGCCCGAGCGCGCAGGCGGCTGCGGTGGCCAGGCGGCGCCGCCTCGCCGGTCGGCGCGGCCGTCTCGTCCACTGACCTCGCTGATTTTCGCTCATTGAACATTCACCATCTTAAGCCCGCTACGCCGCCCTCGGAGAGACCGCGGCGCCCGCCCGGCGCAGACGCCAGAGTCCGTAGGTCATCAGCGGCAGGACGTAGAGCGCCAGGAACACCCAGGCGAGAGCGCGGTAGCCGTGGGCGATCAGGGCCACCAGGCCGAAGCGGCCGGCCGCGAAGACCGAGACGATGAGCACCCCCCCGGTGATCGCCAGCCGGGCCCGTCTCGGCAGGTCTTCGTCCTGCGCCGTCCGATAGACGCGCGCGATGCGTTCGTTGATGGCGTGGGCCGATCCTGTGCCGCTTTCCAGCAGGGCGACGAAGATCATGGCCTGGAAGACCATGCGGAAGACCGGCAGGTTCAACCGTTCGAGAAGAAAGTCCGAGGGCAGAGTCTGGCCGCCGATCTGCGGATAGTAGGCGACCATGCAGACGAAGAAGGCCAGCGCCGGGAGCATGGCGAACGGTCCGGCCAGCAGGCCCGCGACGACCGCGTCCTTGCCGCTGGTCATGTGCCGCACCACCGGCAGTATGACCACCGCGCCGATGACGTTGTAGCCGGCGTAGGTCAGCCCGCCGAGCGCCCAGCCGTGCATCGGCGTCACCTTGGCCAGCGCCGCCAGGGTCCGGTCGCCGAAGTGCGCCAGGGCCAGCGCCACGAAGACGGCATAGACCGCGTAGAGGAAGAAGGTGACGTACTTGAACAGCCGCTCGACCGCGTCGTTGCCGAACGTCGCGAAGAGGGCGATCCCTCCCACCAGGCAGAGCGTCCCGACCAGCTTGGGCCAACCGAACAGCGCCGCGCCGATGGCGCCGGCCGCGGCGGCGAACACCGACAGGATCAGCACGACGAAGAGGAAGTAGGCGATCTCGAACAGCGGCCACACCCGGCCCAGCAGATTGCGGAAGAAGGTGCGATAGTCTCCGCTGCCGGTCGCCCGCGCGAAGAGGAAGGTCGCCACGCAGACCGCGCTCCAGATCGCCGTGGCCAGCAGTATGCCCAGCAGGCCGCCGCGCGGGCCGCTGGGCAGGAAGAACTCGGCCAGTTCGCGCCCGGTGGCGTAGCCGCCGCCAATCACCACCGCCTTGAAGGCGAAACCGGGCAGCAACAGGCGCTGGAACCATGAGGACGCTTCGCTCACGTCCAGGTTTCCGCGGGTCACGACGCTCGCGCGCTCGACGAGGCGGCGGGCGTCGCGCCCAGCCGCCGCCGCGCGATGTCCGCGAGGTTCAATCCACAGTCGGTCAGATTGCTGGGCGCCGCCTCGCCGCGGACCAGGGCCGCGGCCAGACGCCCCATGGCGGGCGCGGTCTGGATGCCGTAGCCCCCCTGTCCCGCCAGCCAGAAGAATCCCGGCAGGACGGGATCGAACCCCACCACCGGGCGGCGGTCTGCGACAAAGCTGCGCAATCCGGCCCATTTGGCGCGGACACGGCGCACCGTCAGCGTGGTCGCCCGTTCCACCCGATCGATGGCCACCGCGACATCGATCTCCTCTGGCTGCGCGTCGCAGGCGTCGACCGCGGTTTCATCGGCCGGCGAGAGCAGCAGCAGACCGGCGTCGGGTTTGAAGTAGAACTGTTCGTCGATATCGATGGTCATCGCGGAGGCGGCGACCTGAGGCGCCTCGCCGCCTTCCACCAGCACCACCGTTCGCCGGCGCGGCGTCAGGCCGATGGGCAAGGCGCCGGCCATGGCCCCCACGTGGTCCGCCCAGGCGCCGGCCGCATTGACCAGGGTGGCCGATTCCATGTCGCCGGCCGCCGTCCTGACCCGCCAGAAATCGCCCGACCGCTCGATCGCCGAAACGCCGCTGTCCACGCGCAGCTCGCCTCCCTTGGCGCGGAACCGGCGCAGATAGCCCTGATGCAGCGCGTTGACGTCGATGTCGCGGGCGGCCTCCTCGAAGAGCGCCTGGCCGGCGTAGCCGTGGCGCAGCAAGGGCGAGAGCCTCGAGGCCTCGGCCAGATCCACCGTGCGCGTCCCCGCCGCGACATCGGGCAGGGCGGCCATGGCCGCGAAGCTGGCCCTCTGGTCGGGACGGGCGACATAGAGCGCGCCCCTGGGGGCGACGAGGGGCGTCGCGGTGAAATCCGGCGGCGGGTCGAACAGGAAGGCGCGGCTGGCCCGCGACAGGGCGCGGATCGGCGCCGGCCCGTAGATCTCGGAAAACAGGGCCGCGGAGCGTCCGGTGGAATGGAAGCCGGGCTGGGCCTCCCGTTCGATCAACGCCACCCGCAGACCGGCCGGCAGGCTGGCGGCGAGCGAGGCCCCGGCGATGCCGGCGCCGATGATCAGCACGTCGAACAGGTCGGCCATCAAAGCCTTTCGGCGCCAAGGCAATCGAACAGTAAGGCCACCGCCGGCGTGGGCAAGCGGGTTGCCGCGCCGACAGCGAACGAGTAGACAGCAACGGACATTTTTCACAAGTGGAAAGTTTTGCAAGGTGCGCATCTTCACCGGCGGGATCGTCACCGAAACCAACACCTTCGCGCCATGGCCGACCGGGGAGCGCGGGTTCGCGGAGGGCGGGATGTGGCACGGCGACGCCAGCGCCTCGGGGGAGACGCCGCAGAACCTGGTGGCGCGCCTCTATCGCGACCTGGCCGCCGGGGACGGCCACGATTTCACCGAAAGCCTGTTCGCGGTCGCCCAACCCTCCGGCCCGACCGTCCAAAGGGTTTACGAAGCGATGCGCGACGAGATCCTGGCTGATATCCGCCAGCACGGTCCCTTCGACGTCGTGCTGCTCTTGCTGCACGGAGCGATGGTCGCCGCCGAGTGCGACGACTGTGAAGCCGACCTGGTCGGCCGTATCCGCCAGATCGTGGGACCCAGCGGCGCCATTGGCGTCGAACTGGACCCGCACTGCCATCTCTCGCAGGCCCTGCTCGACAAGGCCGACGCGGTGATCCTGATGAAGGAATACCCGCACACCGACTTCCTGCCGCAGGCCGAGGAACTCTATCGCCTTTGCGTGGCCAAGGCCGCCGGCGAGCTCAACCCCACCTCGCGGCTGTTCGATTGCCGGATGGTCGGCTTCTACCCGACGACCAGCCAACCCATGGCGGGACTGGTGGAGCGGATGCGCGCCGTTGAGCGGCGCCCAGGCGTCCTCTCGGTCAGCTTCGCCCATGGCTTTCCCTGGGGCGACACCTTCGACACCGGCTCCAAGATGCTGGTGATCACCGACAACGATCCGGCCCTGGCGAGCGAGACCGCCGAGCGCCTGGGACGGGAGGTGTATGGCCTGCGCGCGGCCCTGGCGCCGCGTTTTCCGGACATTGAGGCGGCGCTGGATCTGGCCGCCAACGCGTCCGGGCGGGTGGTCGTGGCGGACACCGCCGACAATGCCGGTGGCGGCGCGCCGGGCGATAATATGGCGCTGCTGCTGGCCATGCTGCGGCGGGGTCTTCAGAACGCGGCCCTGGGCTCGATCTGGGATCCGATCGCGGCCAGAGCCTGCGCCGACGCGGGCGTGGGCGCGCGGTTGACCCTGCGCCTGGGCGGCAAGTGCGGAACCGCTTCGGGCGATCCGGCCGATTTGAGCGTTCTGGTCACGGCGGTTCGCGACCCTCATGATCAGGCGGGCCTCGGCGATTCGCGGGGGGCCATGGGCCTGGCTGTGTGGCTGCGGATCGACGGGATCGATGTCGTGGTCAATTCCATACGGACCCAGACATTCGCGCCGGACGCCTTCACCGGTCTAGGAATCGATCTGAGCGACAAGCGTCTGATCGCGGTGAAGTCGAGCCACCACTTCCAGGGGCATTTCGCGCCGCTGGCCGACCAGGTCGTCCATTGCGCGACGCCCGGGGCCATCCAGATGAACTTCGCCGAAATCCCCTACGTCAAGCGGCGGGATCTCAACTACTTCCCGCGCGTCGCCGATCCGCTTTCCTGAGCGTCGGGGTGGGGGGAGCGGGACTGTCGACCTGCGCGGGCGGGGACGATTCCTGGCCCAGGGCGGCCATCAGGTGCGACTCCTCGCCCGAACAGATGGAGAGGACCCGGCAGACGCCCGGCGCGGCGGCCAGGTAGGCGTGACCCATGCCGCTGTCGAAATAGATCGAGTCCCCCGTCTCCAGCCTGACCGGCGCGTAGAGGTCGGTGTGCAGGTCGACCGATCCTTCCAGCACGTGGGCGTATTCCTCTCCCGGATGGCGGATCATCTCGCCGAACTCGGCCAGGGAGCGGGCCCGCACCTCGGCGACGATCGGCACGAAGCGTTTGTTCAAGAGCTCGGTGGCCGGATAGAGGTGGCCGTAGGCATGCGTCTCGATGGCCCGCCCGTCCCCGGCCCGGGTGATGGAGCGCCGTCCGGTGACCAGGGCGAGCGACGCCGGCGGCGCGTCCTGGGCGAACAGCACGCCGATATCCACTTCCAGGCCCCTGCTGATGCGCGCCAGCTTGTCATAGGTCAGCGACATCTTGTCGTTTTCCACCTTGGAGAGGGTGGAGACCGGCAGACCGGTCCGCCGCGAAACCTCGGCCAGGGTCCAGCCCCGGCGAAGGCGCATTGCCTTGAGCATGGCGCCCGGTTTTGCAGTGGTTTTCACGGTGGCTCTACCCTTTTTCTGGCCCGGTGACGTGACGGAAGTTCGGGCTCGGTCGCTTCCCCAGTTTGCACGAAATTTTCAAGCCGCGCCAACCGGCAAGATGGGGCTGGAAAAGGCTGAAAGATAGCCATGACAGAAAACACTTGCCAAGTTGGCAACTTGCAGATCAATCTGGGCCCTTCAAAGAGCGGATGACTGAATCCGAGCGGGGACACAAATGGACCGACACTTCTTGCTGACTCTCGCCGCTTCAGCTTCGGCGTTCGCTCTCGCCGCGCCGGCCTTGGCCCAGACCGCCGCGGCGCAGCCAGGGGCGGCGGGCGTCTCGGTGGGGGAACTGGTGGTCACCGCCGAAAAACGCGACGAGAAGTTGCGCAACGTGCCCATGTCGGTCACCGCCCTGCCTGGCGATGCGCTCGACAAGCTCCAGGATCGCAGCTTCGCCGACTACGCCGCCCTGGTCCCGGGCCTCACTCTCACGCCCGATCAGCCCGGCACGTCGCGCTTGACCCTGCGCGGCCTGAACACCGGCGGCGTGGCTTCGACCGTCTCGGTCTATGTCGATGAGTCACCCTTCGGGTCGAGCTCCGGCTTGGTCGACGCCGCGACCTATGCGGCCGATTTCGACACGTTCGATGTCCAGCGCATCGAGGTTCTACGCGGGCCGCAAGGCACGCTCTATGGCGCCAACAGTGAGGGCGGATTGATCAAGTTCGTCACCAACCCGCCCGATCCGGGCGCCATGGCCGGCGCGCTCGAACTGGGCGGCCAGAGCGTCAGCCATGGCCAGACGGTCGGTTCGGCCGACGGCATGATCAACGTGCCGGTCGGAGCGCAGGCGGGCCTCCGCATCACCGGTTTCTACCAGGAATTGCCCGGTTGGATAAGCGATCCCCTGACCGGCGCGCGCGATGTCAATCGCGGCTCGAAATACGGCGGCCGCGCTTCTTTCCTGCTCCACGCGACGGACGATCTGTCGATCCGGCTGACCGCCTTGGCCCAGGATATCCGCAACCGCGGGACGCCCGACGTCGATGTCGCTCCGTTGACCTTCACGCCGGTTCACGGCGACCTGGCGCAGGAACGCTTCATCGGCGAGCCGAGCCGATTCACGGATCAGAACTACAACGCCACGGTGACCTGGGACCTCCATTGGGCGAACCTGGTCTCAGCCACAAGTTATGGGCGCCAGAACACCTTCGAGCGGACCGATGAGACCGCGGTTCTGGGTCCCCTGCTGACGGCGATCTTCATGATGCCGCTCGGCGCCTACCTGGATCAGCGGGTCAACGACGACAAATTCACCCAGGAGGTGCGGCTGACCTCGGAGCCCTCGCGGCGTCTGGAATGGCAGGTCGGGGGATTCTACACCCACGAAGATGGCCTGATCGACCAGGCCATCCCCGCCTTCAACCTTCCGTCGGGCACGCCGTCGTCTCTGCCCATACTGGAGACGGCGAACATCGCCTCGACCTATGAGGAAGTCGCCGGCTTCGCCGCGGCGACCTATCATTTCACGCCGGCTTTCGACGTGCAGGCCGGCGGCCGCTACAGCCACAACAGCCAGACGGGTACGGAGACTACCGGCGGCCTTCTGCTGCCGGCGGCCAGCTTCTCGACACCGTCCAGCGAAAACGTGTTCAATTATCTGATCACCCCGCGCTGGCATCTGACCCCATCGACGATGCTGTACGCCAGGGTGTCCAACGGCTATCGGCCAGGCGGGCCCAACGTGCTGCCGCCCAACGCGCCGCCGGGCACCCCGCGCACCTATCAGAAGGACACCACGGTGAGCTACGAGGCGGGTGTGAAGACCAGCCTGTTCGACGGACGCCTGTCGCTCGATCTCGCCGGCTTTCTCACCCAATGGAACAATGTTCAGCTCCTTGAGATCGTCAACAATTTCGCCGTCAACGGCAATGGCGGCAAGGCGCGCAGCGATGGCGTCGAATGGGACGCCACCCTCGTCCCCATTCACGGGCTGACCGTGACCCTCACCGGCGCCTATACCGAAGCGAAGCTGACCTCGGACGCACCCGCCGTCGGAGCCGCCAATGGCGACCGGCTTCCCTGGATTCCCAAGCTGAGCGCCACCCTCGACGGGGAGTACGATTGGCCGGCCTTCGGCGAGACTACGGCCTTCGTGGGGGGAACGTGGAGCTACGTCGGCGATCGGGCGAGCGACTTCACAGGAGTGGTCGGCGCCCAGGAGACCGCGCCCAGCTATGACACGGTCAACCTGCGGGCCGGCCTGGACTATCGCCGTTGGCGCGCCGAGGTGTTCGCCAAGAATGTCGGCGATGAACGCGGCATCGTGAACCTCGGTAGCATTGGCTCGGTGGTCGGCGGCAACCAGGGCGCGGTCATCATCCAGCCGCGGACCGTCGGCGTCGCGCTGTCGGCGGCTTTCTGAAGAGTCTCTCCTTTGGAGGATAGCCTCATTCATTTGACCGCGCGTGAAAGCCCCGGTTTCCAGGCAGGCCGCGCCGCGCCTCGCCTGACCGGCGCCGCGGCCAGGGCCGGCGCCGGCCTGCTGGCCTCGGCGCTGCTTCTCGCCTCAACCTGCGCCTTCGCGCAGGCGGCGCCCGCAGATCTCTCGGCGCGGGCTGCCGGTCCGCTTGTGGTCAAGAGCGAGGTGATCGAGAACGAGGACCACTACTCGGTCTTTGGGGCGGCCTTCAGCCGGGGCCTCCGCTTTGTTCTGGCTTTGCCCGATTCGGCCGCAACCAAGTCCAACTGACACCCGGCGCGCCACGCGGAGCCCGGTTCCTAGGGAAGAAACCATGCACATGTCGCTCAAGACGGTCTCGATCATCGCGGCGGCGTTGGCCCTCGCCTCGCTGGCCACGGCCCGGGCCCCAGCCAATCTGGGGCCGGCGCCGAACGTCCCGGTCGTGCTGGCCGCGCCGGCGCGCGGCGCGGCCAAGGCCCCGGCCCCGGCGCCGCCACCCGCCGGGACCCACTCGCTCGACGCGGCGGACGTGAACGCCTGGCTCGACGGCTACATGCCCTACGCGCTCGCCTCCGGCGACATCGCCGGCGCGGTGGTGGTGTTGGTCAAGGACGGCCAGGTGCTGACCGAGCGCGGCTACGGCTGGGCCGACGTGAAGACCGCCAGGCCGGTCGATCCCAAGACGACCCTCTTCCGGCCCGGTTCGGTCTCCAAGTTGTTCACCTGGACGGCGGTGATGCAGCTGGTCCAGGCCGGCAAGATCGACCTCGACGCGGACGTCAACCGCTATCTCGACTTCAAAATTCCCGCCCTCGAGGGCAGCAAGCCGATCACCATGCGCAACCTCATGACCCACACCCCGGGCCTCGAGGAGAAGATCAAGCATCTGTTCGACACCGACGCCAAGCACATCACGCCGCTTCGCGACTATGTGGCCGACTGGGTTCCCCACCGGATCTATCCGGCTGGCGAGGCGCCCGCCTATTCGAACTATGGAGCCGCCCTGGCCGGCTACATCGTTCAGCGCGTCTCGGGCGAGGCGTTTGACGATTACGCGGCGCGCCACATTTTCCAACCCTTGGGCATGGTCCATTCGACATTTGTCCAGCCACTGCCGGCCAGTCTCAAGGCCGACATGTCGAGCGGCTATATGCAGGCCTCGCTGCCGGCCGTGGCTGGACAAAGGTCGAATGGACCATGCCCAAGGGTTGGAAAATGTGGCGCGACACGTAATCGTCA
>Ga0182024_10026786_pt1 | contig 10115 bp, 5 predicted proteins | sample P32metaG_FD_120480 | JGI IMG/M metagenome (GOLD analysis project Ga0182024, IMG submission 120480) | Permafrost microbial communities from Stordalen Mire, Sweden - P3-2 metaG (Illumina Assembly) | ecosystem: Environmental > Terrestrial > Soil > Wetlands > Permafrost | place: Sweden: Stordalen...
CAACAAGCCGTCCACCATGCCGCGGACGGTGGCTCGGTACGCGGTGTACAACGGCAACAAGAGGCGACCTTCATCGTCTTGAGCGGCCCGGAAGTAGCTCTCGGCAAAGGCCCGAGCAAGGTCTCGGCGACCGTGAAAGGCGAGGTCCATGGCAACAAAGGTCATGTCGGCCACGGGGTCAATGTAACGGAAGCGCTCGTTGAACTCAATGCAGTCGATGATGACCAGGTCCGCCGGCTCTGTGCGCTCGGGGAAGTAGTAGACATGATCCAGGTGCAGGTCGCCGTGACAATCACGCGTCACGCCGCGGTCGGCTCGGGCATCGATCCGAGGACGCAAACGCGCCAGCGCCTGCTCCGCCAGCGACTTGACCCTGGAGAAAACAGTTTCGTGAATGATCTTGCCGACTTGAGGTCGGGCACGCTCGAAGATGTCCAAAATGATCGCTGCCACTCCTTCGGTACGGCCAAAAGACGCGATGCGCTGATCAACGCCGACAGCACCGATTACTTTCCGGTCGCCGACACGACGCCCGACGATTTTTCCGAGCGCCTCGGCGTGCTGCGCTCGATCCTGGGCTGCGCCGGCGACAAACTGACCCGTCGCGACATCTTGCTGCGCTGGCCCGACCACCTCGATGCACCCGATGCCGCCACACTGTTCCGCTGGCTCAAACGGGCCACGCAGAGCGGGCAGATCCTGTGCGAAGGGGCGGGCAGCAAGAGCGACCCGTTTTGTTACGGGCTCGTCGAATGGGAAGATGCGGGGAAACAGGAGCTGCGCGGGTTCATGGAGGAACAACGGATGGAATAGCGCCGCGACGCCCTGCGGGTGAGAGGCAGCCCATTTCATTGGACAAATGGCACGCAAGGACAGTCCGACTCTCGACGGCCGTGAAAGAGGGCCTCTATGGCACTCGGCCAATGTTGACGGGTTTGTCCTGTTTCGTGAAAACGGGTCCTTTATCTGCTTTCGGTTTTCGAAGGAAGTGCAGCAAGTGCTCCGGGGTTTCGGGAGACCCGAAACCCCGGCCACCGTAGTTGGGCGCGCCAGAAAGAAGAATACCTCACTGACTAATGGGCGTAGCGTGCGCGCTCCTTGCGGCTGATTCCCACAAGTCGTAAAGCCGATATCCCTCTCGAACCAATCCCTTGGCGACCTCACCCGCGATTTCGCCGGCCTGATTGCTCAGACCGATCGTCAATCCGGCGATCACAGCGCCCCCGACGCCGGATTCGGCCGTGGCGGCAAGTTCCGATGCGAGTATTACTCCCTCCACCGCTTTGGTCACCAACAATTTCACGGCTGCGCCTGTGATTTCTTCCACGGCGACCCGCTGCTTTTCCCCCGGCAACGCATTGGCGACTTTCGATCCGATCTCAATCCCATCGAGAATGGGGCCTAGGAATCCAAGTGCCTTGTCCGCCTTTTCAGCCAAGCCGATTTCCCTTTCGAGCAATTCGAGGTGAGGATCAATGGACCGATTCACGGCCTTGATCTTGGCCAGGGCTTCGGCTTGCGTGATCTTGCCGGCGATTGCTGCCTGAGCGATCAACTTCTGCGCAGCCTGCTTCATTTCACGCAGGTCCCTGGCACGCAACTCCAGAAGATCTTTGGTCGACTTGGCCAGGGTCTCCGCCGATTCCATGCCGATCTGAGCCTTGGCGATTTGGCCCGCCTCTTTCTGCCGGGCCGCGTCCGCCGCGGTCTTGTCGCCTGAATTCTTTGCAGCTGCAACTAGAACTGTCCCTTTACCGCCTCGGCCCGAACTGTCATATAACACCTGCCCTTTACTATCGATGAAGTAGTGGGCGGGATCCGTTTTGGTTTTCCGAACCGCATCGGCTTGCTCCTTGTCGAACTGAGCTTTGTCCGCTGCCGACGCGTTCGGGGGAAGCGGCTTGGGGCTTTCGAGCCAAAGATAGGTAGTGGGCGCAAGATACATGGATCCGGTACTGCCGGCGGCGACGGATTTAGCGTTGTTGCCTTGGCCGTACAGCGGCCCTGGATCGACCCAAGGCAGATTTGGCATCTGAATCAACTTGACACTCGTGTCCGCAACTGCCGGGGCCGGGTTTTGTTGCGGGTTCACGCTTGGAGAAACCGGGTTCGTGTTGACGCCTGGACCTGTTCCGCGAATGCCGGCAAGCATGCGCTCGACCTTGTCGGAAACCGACATCTTGGCAATGGGAGCCGCTGGAGCCGTGGTCGGCGATGCAACATCGCGACCATTCGGTTCCGTGCGGACATTTGGTGCCGGCACTTTTTGGGCCTTGGCCAGTATGCCGTCGATGCGATCCTGGAAGGCTGGCACTTTCGCAGGGCTCGGAGTATTTTGATTGTGCCCTTCCTTATGGGTCGGAATCGTTGGTTGGGGCTGATAGCTCGGAGAGGTCCCTTTTTGCACATGGCCTGGCGCGACCGGCATTGGCGAAACCCTCGGCGGCGGTAGCTTTGGGGTATGGTTCGGCGTGACTGGCGGCGGCGAATGGCTCGGCGTGGAAGGTTGAGGATGCTGGTGGGGCGGTGGATTATATGACGGGGCCGGAACAACACGCACTGGCGCTGGGCGTGGGACCGATGGAGTGGGGCGCACCGTCGGGCGCCGGTATTGGCCGAACGTCGGCACCGTCAACCATCCCAAACACATTCCGGCAACTACGACAACAAACAACTTGCTCATGGCGTTCTCCTTGAGGTTAAGCAAGAAACGACAGCGCGACGACAGCGGTACAACGCGTGCCGGCAAACTTCGCGCTTCCAGGTTGCAGACACAAGACGATCGTTAAAGTCGGTGACAGTCCAATGGGAAGGGCCATCCGGGGTGAGCGCTCCCCGGTTCGTCGGCGTCCGCTGTCATTCGCGGTACGCCTTCTGCTGTTGGTAGAGTTCCAAACGTTGCCGGGCGCCGAGTCCAGAAAGGCGGACATAACTCGAGTCCGTCAGCGCCATCTCCTGATAGTGCGTGGCCTTGTCGAATTGGCCCGCTTCAGCATAGCCTGCGGCCAACGTATCCACGCAGTTGCCGTCTTTCCAGTTCGTGAGCTTGCAGGACTGCAGGGCGACCTCGATTGCCAAATTGCCGTCGCGAAACCTCGCATCCGGGCAGGTGGCCAAAAGCCAGGCCAAACGGTTGTAAGCGTCGGCGTAGCCAGCATCGACCTTGATGGCCTGACTGAAATCGCGGATGGCTTTCTCGTAGTCGCGCCGTTTGTTCCAGGCAAATCCCCGATTGTTGAAGACGGCGACGTACTTCGGATCCAGGCGGATTGCTTCGCTATAGTCGGCAATCGCTTTGTCATATTCTTTCTTCTGCAGCCAGGCATTGCCGCGACTGTTGAAAGCAACGACGTATTTCGGATCCAGCCGGATAGCTTCGCTGTAGTCGGCAATCGCCCTGTCGTAGTCCTTCTTGCCCACCCAGGCAATGCCGCGATTGTAGTATCCCGTCTCGAATGGCTCCAGGCGGATGGCTTCGTTGTAATCGGCAATCGCTCGATCGTATTCCTTCTTGCGCAGCCAGGCGTTGCCGCGGTTGTTGTAAAGTCCGGCCCCGGTTGGGTTCAGGCGAATGGCTTCGCCGAAATCCATGATCGCGATCTCCAGTTCACCTTTGAGCATCCAGGCGATTGCTCGACGATCATAAGCCGCCTCATTGGCAGGATTTTGCCGGATCAGTCCCGTGAAATAGGCCACGGCACTTTTGAGAAGCACCGCGTCAGCCTTGTCGAACCAGCCCTCGGCCCCACGGCGATCCTTTACCAGCAGCCAACCGGCCTGGTCGCCGAGCACTGTGTACCCGGCGCCATCGAGTACCCCGACATAAACTTGCCGGCCCTGGCTATCAGTGTGACCAATCTTGATACGGTTTTTCTTGACCAGGATCGTCTCGCCGACCCAAGAACCTTGAGCGAACGCGATGCCCGGCTCGCTCGCCATTATTGCCATCACCGTGGCGATGGTAAGCAGCAGTCGTTTCATGATGCACGTTCCTTTCCCCAAGACGGCGTGTCGCATGGGCCCGGGTCCACACCGGCTTCTTCGCATCCCCATTCGGCCTCGCCGTCACAAACAGATACGGTCCCCGCAGAGCCGGCATTTCCCCTCCTTGCCGTATTTTCTGCCGGTCCCAGGTAGATCAGTGGCAAGTCCGGCGGTTCGGCCATCAGTGCACCATCTTTTGCCTGGGGGATGCAGGGCAGCCCGGCCGGCGGCGGAAACGCGCTTTCCGGAATGTCTTCGAGCCTTCGCTTGCGTGCGGTGTCGCCAAGGACCGAATATCCGTCCGCCACTCGGTCGTATCGGCCCCAATAGACCTTGCGGTAAGGGTCGAAGTAGTAAATATGCTGCTGGCGCGCCGGGTAACAGATGGCGTAGTGGTGGCCGTAATCAGCGGTTTTGGCATCCGGCTTGTAGTTATACTTGCAAAAGTAGTAACCCTTGGAGGACCATGTCCACTCACCGTAGTACTGGCGTGGCCTTTGAGGCCGGGCCTCGCCCACACTGATCCCGAGCAAGCCGAGCCCCAGCAGGAGGCTCAAGGCGGGCCACCATTTTACGTTCATGGCATTCTCCTTTCGGACTTGGAAATGTTGTTGCTTGGTTCACCAACCCGTCACAGAGAATACGCGGGCTGGCGCCCAGCCATTTCCGCTGTTGTGCTTTTTGCTTGAGATTTTTCGATGCGCGGATCTGGGAAGGAAGCTTCACTTCGCCGTGGTCGCAGGCAGTCGCTTGATCTGGATTTTGCGGAATTGCGCCTCAAACTGGTCGCCGTCGCCCACGAGAGCGATGCGGCCCTTCTTGAATTTTCGCTTCTCGTCGCGCACGTCCATCGTCGTTTTGTCGTTTAGCTTGACGACGAAATGGTCCCCCTCGGCAATGAGTTCGACCGTGGCCCATATCTCGCCAAGCTGATAGATACGCTCTGTGCCGTCGCGAACCTTGCCGAAGCCGCTTAAGCCCGCCGAACCGGACATGGTGTATCCCGGAAAGAGGGTGGCATCGCCCAGGTGGAGATGATAGCCTTCCTCCGGCGCTTCCGGCTTCACGAGAAACTGTTTCGTCCGAAAGATGAGCGTGGCCCTTCGGTTGACGCGGAATTCCATCTTGAGGTGAAAGTCTTCGAACGTGTCGTCCACCGTGAAAACAGCACTCCGCAGTTCTTGCCTGGGAGCAGACAAAACACCTTCCTCGACTTGCCACTTTCCGGTATCGCTCGGGTCCTGATCCCAGCCGGCCAGGAAGATGTCGGGTAGGATGAGGCGAAAGCCGGCCTCGGGGGCTTTCAGCCTAGTTGGGGGAAGTTCCAGGCGGAGGATATACGCCGTTCGGTTGTTGTTGGCCACGAGGAGGTGCCGGCCATCGGCGGCGAAGATGGCGTCGTTCATGCCGCCGGGCAGTCCCTCCATGCTCCAGAGAAGATCCCAGCTTTCGACATCGCGGATGTCCAACCGAGAGCCACCTTTGGTTAGTAATGCCAGACGCTTGCCGTCCGGCCAGAAGCTGCATGTTGTACTGGCGCCGCCATGGAGCAATTTCGGCTCGCTCGGGTCGAAACGCCAAAGTTCGTAATAACCGACTGCTGAGGCGGCCAGCCATCGGCCGTCGCGCGATAGGCGGATGCGATCTGCAGGCTGACCGAACTTGGTCGCCAGGTCGTAGCGCTTGGTCGCCTTGCCGTTTTGGATGTCGAAGACGCGAATCATGGCGGTCTTGCCGTCGGGCGAGTCGGCCCAAGTAGCGAAGACGCGGCCATCGGTGGACAGGTCTGCGGGACGGTGTGCGAGATCATTGGGGGTCTCAAATGGTTCGCCAGCTTTTGCTTTCGGCGTGTTCATGTCCAACAAACGTGCGACACTTCTCCCCTTCTCATCTAAGTAACGAGCCATCACAAGGCCGGCTTCGGCGGACGCAAGAGTTCGAAAATTGCTGTACCACAGCCGCGATTTTTCTCCTAATTCCTTGATGCCTGTGGGCGTAACCTGCCACACGAAATTGTCGCGATCACCGCTGTCGTATCGCGAAGTCATGAATGAATCACGATTGAAGAAGGGAGAAACCATGAAGTTGCCATTTTTCAGAAATCCTCTGGGCAATTTGCCACCGAAGCGCCAAACGGTGGTTCCGGCCTCGCCTCCGGTGGTCAGATATTCCCCCGTCGGCGAGAAATGAAAGTCAGATAAACCGTCATTAACTTGCAAAACCGCTGGTTGAGGCGTGATTGGATTGCGCTGGACGATCGCGCCATCTTTCACTTCCCAGAACAGCACGGCGCCGTTGTGGTGGCCGGACACGAGCCGAGTGCCGTCCGCGGAAATTGCCACTTCGGAGATGTTGCTTTCCGCCATATTCACTTCGCTCATGTACCGCCCGGGAACTCGTTCGGCACCCTTGTCGGTCAAGCGCCAAACATCGAAATTGGACCCTCCGTTAAATCTCACCATGAAAGGAGCTTTCGCGGCGAACCGAAAAGAAGAATCGCCCCCTATGGCTTCGACAGAGCCGAGCTTGCGCGGCCTGGTCCCGGCAACGTCCCAGAACTCGATGGACTTGCGGTCAGCAGCCAAAACACCCAGCCGGCCATCATGAGCGAATCGGAGGTAGGACGTGGGGGAGACGTCGGGGGTTTCTGGAGTTTTTGCATCGACCAGGGGTTGCAAGCCGCGCGATCGGACTTTCTCACCGTCGATCTCGAATAGCTTTACCGTGCTGTCTTTAGCGTTCACTAACGCCAGCGTTTTTCCGTCGAGTGAGAGTGCCGGAGAATAGAATCCGGACCATTCGCCGATTCGCAGGGCATCTTTGCCGATGCGCCACAACGCAACACGCTTCGGGCGTGACTGTTGAAGGACGAAGAGATTTCCATCCGCGGAAAACTGCGGGTTCCAAACATACTCCCCTTCGTTGGTTGAAAACGAAACTGGAATGGCTGCGGCTGCCGAATCGTCGTGGCGTCCTTCGAGCAGAGTATGGACATCGTAAATGCGATCTGCATCGAATAGTCGCTTGCCGTCAAGGGAAAATGCCGGACATGGCCACCCGCCGACAGTACCAATCGGCTTGCCGGTGTCCACGTCCCAAATGGTCACGGGCTGGTAAGCCGCAGCCGTGGCCGCTCGCTTGCCGTCGGCCGTGATTGTCACCCCGTAGCTGCCGCCCCACTGACGTTGCCGATGCGACCCCAGCACGGCGACGAGTTCCTTGGGCTGCCAGGCAAAGCGTTCCTCCGGCGGAATGGCGGCGGCGTCGAGCTTGTCCAGCGGCGATTGGCCGAAGGGGACAGGCAGCCATTTCCCATCAGGGGCCGCCTTTTTCGCGTCCGGCTCGGTCCGGGCGACCGCCGGTGCCTCCAACACAACGTGTACCATGACTTTGTCCCCATTCTTCATCACGAACTCCGGCACATCCACGGTCAGGCCGTCCGCGCCGACCACGCGGATCTTGTAAGGACCGGCCGGCAGCGTTTTGTTGGCTTCGCTGGACGTGAGGGTGTACTTGAGCTTGCCGTCCGGGCCGAGCAGTTCCAGCTTGCCGTCCTTGAAGCGGGCCTCCACGTCCTTGCTATCGATCTTGACGATGAACGTGCCCTGCGGCGTGGAGAAGGTGATCTGGTAAACGGCCAGGGCGGCGCCGGCCAGCAGCAGTAGCGCCAGGGCGAATGCGAGGCGGGGCTTGCGGCTCTCGCCCGCATTCTGGCGAATGCGGCTACGGGTCGGGCTGCTCTCGCCCGCATTCTCACGAATGCGGCTACGGATGCTGCTATCCGGCATTGATGCGGGAGCGGGTGGGGATTCCAAGATCTTGAGTGCGACCGCCACGGCGTGAGCCGATTCGGGCCGCTGAGCGGAGTCTTTCGCAAGCAGGCGCATCACCAGGTCCGAGAGTTCCGCCGGCACGTCCGGGTTTAGCTGGCGGGGCGGAATGGGGTCGTCGTGAACGATGGCCCGCATGATTTGCAGCGACTTGCCGCCGGTGAACGCGGGCTGGCCGGTCGAGAGCCGGTAGAGCACGCAGCCGAGGCTGAACAGGTCGGAACGGGCATCGACGGGGTCGGCGTTGGCCTGTTCCGGCGACATGTAATCGGGGGTGCCAAGAACGGCGTTGGCCGAGGTGAGATGGCTGTCATCCTCGATCGGGCGGGCGAGGCCGAAATCGAGCAGTTTGACGCGAAACTCCCCGGACTTACGTCCGGGGCTCGCCATACGTCCGGGGCTCGCCATACGTGCGGGGCTCGCTTCCAGCCAGATGTTGGCCGGCTTCACGTCGCGATGAATCAGCCCGCGCTGGTGAGCGGCGGCCAGGCCCTCGGCGATCTGGCGGCCGATGTCCAACACTTCATCGATGGGCAAGGCGGCCTGGCCGCGCAAGCGATCTTCCAGGGATTGGCCTTCGAGAAACTCCATCGCCAGGAAGGCGACGGGGCCCACTTCGCCGGCCTGGTGAATCGTGACGACGTTATCGTGGCGGACGGCGGCGGCGGCCTGGGCTTCGCGCAGGAATCGCCCCCTGGCCACGGGATCGGCGGCGAGCCTGGGCAGCATCACTTTCAAGGCGACGGGGCGTTTGAGCTGCAGGTCTTCGGCCTGGAAGACGACGCCCATGCCGCCCTTGCCCAGCACGGCCAGGACGCGATAGCCGCCGAGCCGGCCCAGCTCGCCGGGCTGCTGGGGCGGAGCGAGAAAGTCGAAGGACGTGTCGCCGACTTTGTTACTTGTCTCATCACGGCTGGCCTCATCGGCCGAGGTCGTCGTTTCGCGCGTCGGGTCGCCGGCGGTCAGGGACCTGAGTCTTTCTTTCAGCTCGGCGATGTCCCGCTCGGAGACGTGCTCGAGTCCTTGCGGGCCGCGTCCGGCCAGATGGACCGTGGCAGGCAAGTCGGCCGCCTGCAGCGACAGGGCCCGATCCAGGCAGCTGGCGCATTCCGACACATGCTGTTCGATCAGGGCCACGTCGCCGTCGGACATGGCGCCGCGCAGGTATTCCAGCAGCGTTTCCTCGGGCGGACATTCGTGTGCGCGCATGGAGTTTACTCCGTGAATGAAGCATTCATATGAGGAATACGCGGCCCGGACCACGAACATTTCCGCAAAAATCGAACATTCGTCCAGGGTCCCCGTAGCCGCGTTCGTGAGAACGCGGGAGGAACCTCCAGTCGCTGCTTGTTCACCCGCGTTCTCACGAACGCGGCTACGGGGCGAGGGTTCACTCAATCGAGGAACTCGGCCAGCTCCTGCCGCAGCCGGCGCAACACCTTCAGCTTGGCGAGCCGGACCGCGTTGGCCGTCACGCCGAACTGCTGGGCCACGTCCGCGCCGGAGCGTTCGTCGATCAGCGAGGCGATGCACATGTCCACGGTTTGCGGCGCGAAAATTTCACGCAGCTCTTGAAAGGTCACCAGGGCTCGGCGGATGAGAAAGGCGTTGTGCTCGTCTTCCCAGAATTGATCCAGCTTGCCCTCCGCTTCCAGGTCGGCGAGATCCGCTGCCGTGGCCTGGCCGAGATGGGCATTCGCAGAGCGCCTGCGGTCGCACCATTTGTGATGGCAGACGGTCCGCAGCCAGGTGCGAAAGCGGCCCTTGTCCGGATGGTACTTGTCGATTTTCCGCAGCAGCACGGCGAATACTTCCTGGGCCAGATCGGCGGCGTCGGAGGCTTGCAACCCCTGCCGGCGGGCCCAGAGGAGCAGGAACGGCGTGTACAGATCGACGAAGCGTTCCCAGGCGTGGGCCGGATTCGGTTCCTTGAGCTTTTGCAGCAATGTCTGCGAGGTGGTGAGCATGGGCCCATTTTGGCCCGTGAAATGGCGAATTGCAAGGGCGTGGGTCAGGATTCCGATCCTGACCGATAAATCCGGTTTCCTGAAAAATCGATCTCTCAGACAGGTTGAAATACAAGGGGTTATGGCAAATGGCCATATCCGCTGATCTATCTGCCTCCCGTTTTGGGGGGCAAATGGGGGGCGTCCATGGGGTCGCGTTGGAGTCGTATCGCTGGTCCTGAGCCTGGGCACAGCTTACGATTTCTGGAGGGCAACCCCAATGGCATGGCTCGAAGAACATCCGACGTCCGGTCACTTCAAGGTCTGTTTTCGGCTCGGCAATCGCCGCCTGAAA
>Ga0182024_10026787_pt1 | contig 10115 bp, 7 predicted proteins | sample P32metaG_FD_120480 | JGI IMG/M metagenome (GOLD analysis project Ga0182024, IMG submission 120480) | Permafrost microbial communities from Stordalen Mire, Sweden - P3-2 metaG (Illumina Assembly) | ecosystem: Environmental > Terrestrial > Soil > Wetlands > Permafrost | place: Sweden: Stordalen...
CGCTTGAGTAACTAACACTGTCTGATATACGTGTAAATCGGGAGGACCGGCGATGTATGAACGCGCCTTGAGCCCGATTCGGATCGGCGGGCTGACGATCAAAAACCGGATCGCCCGCGCCGCCCACGCCACCATGATGGCCAGGGGCGGCCAGATCACGGACGAGCTGATCGCCTATCATCTGGCCCGGGCCGAAGGCGGCGTGGGCCTCACGATCCTCGAAGCCGCCGGGGTACATCCTTCATCGGTGCTGTCGCTCGCCAATCTCGATGACTCGATCGTCGACGGCTATCACCGCCTGGTCCGGGCCATTGCGCCGACCGGCATGCGCCTGTTCCAGCAGCTCTGGCATGGTGGCCATATCTATTTGCAGCCCGACGGCTCGCCGCCCTGGGCGCCTTCCGCCATTCCCAGCCCGATCGCCGGGGTTGCGCCTCTGCCGATGACGCAGGTCGATATCGAAGCCCTGGTGGCGGCCTACGCTGCGGCCGCGCGCCGGGCCGAGCGGGGCGGCCTTGACGGGGTCGAGATCCACTCGGGCCACGGCTATCTCCTGGCCCAGTTCCTCTCTCCCGTCCTCAACTGGCGGACGGACGAGTACGGCGGGTCGTTCGAAAACCGCGTTCGACTGCTGCGGCGCGTGCTGACAGCAGTGCGCGAGGCCGTTTCGCCCACCTTCGTGGTCGGGGTCCGCCTCAGTGACAGCGCCGACGCCCGGATCCTCGACATGACTGACGTGAGCCTGGTGGCGCATCGGCTTCAGGGCGACGGTCTCGTGGACTACGTCAACATGTCATTCGGGGACTATTACGCCCTGCACCGCCAGGTTGGCGGCATGGATTCACCAACCGGTTTTCAGATTCCCTACACGGCTCCGCCCGTGGCGGACCTGAAGCTGCCGCGGCTGCTCAACGGCCGGTTCCGCACCCTCGAGGAGGTCGAGCAGGTTTTGCGCGCCGGCGAGGCGGACATTGTCTCCATGGTTCGCGCCCACATTGCCGACCCGGACATCGTGGCCAAAACGATCGCCGGCCATCCGGAACGAGTGCGTCCGTGCATCGCATGCAACCAGGGCTGCGTCGGACGGGTGGCTACGTTCGGCAGATTGGGCTGCGTGGTGAACTCCGCCGCCGGTGACGAGACTCGCCTCGCCGAGCGCATGATCCGCTTCGCCCCGGTGCCGCGCCGGGTACTGATCGTGGGTGGTGGGCCTGGCGGGATGGAAGCGGCGCGAGTCGCTGCTCTCGCCGGCCATAGGGTGACTCTGGCGGAAGCGGCCCCGGCCCTCGGCGGGTTGATGAACCTCTATCGAAGGGCCCCGCGAATGGGCACGATCGCCGATATCGCCAACTGGCTGGAGGACGAGGTCTATCGGCTGGGCGTCGAGGTCAGGCTTTCCACCTACATGGACGCAGATGACATCGTCGCCGAGGACGCCGACGTGGTGATCCTGGCCATCGGGGCGACACTCGAGGCCCCGCTCCGTCAGGTGCTGTTTCCCGCCGAACCCATCCCGATCGAACCCGGCGCGATCGTGACGAGTTCTATCGGCCTATTCGCCGACCGGCCCAAGACGCCGCCGCGCAGCGCCTTGGTGGTGGACGAGGTCGGCCACTACGAGGCGATCGCCTGCGCCGAACACTTGCTCGAACAGGGCGCCACGGTGACCTTCATCACCCGTCACAAGCTGTTCGCGCCCCAGATCGACATTACGCTGCGGACCCAGTCGGCGCTGGAGCGGCTGCATGCGAAAGGGGCGTTCGATCTGCGCGTGGGAACGCGGCTCGCGGCGGTGCGCGCCGGCGGCGCGGACATCGCCCCCAATTTCGGGGCGAAGACCGAAAGCGTGGAGGCCGGCATCCTGGTCTGGGTGGGAATCCGTTCCGGCCAGACCGAAATGCTCGCGGATCTGGCCGCGCGGCGGATCCGCGCCGTCCCGGTCGGTGATGTGGTGAGCGCCCGAAATCTCCAGACCGCCATTCGCGAAGGCCACCTGGCGGCCCGCGCTATCTCCGCGGACGCGGCGGTACGGGCGACCCCGGCGGCGGCGTGATAGACTGTGACCCATCCCTTTGGTGAGAGGCGAATGTTCAGCGAAACCCTACACGCCGACGGCGTCCTCGAACTGGCCATCGACCAGCCACCCGTCAACGCGTTCAGCATCGCGCTTCTCGCGGAGCTCTCGGCACGGATCGAGGCCGTGGCCGGCGAGGCCGCGGTAAGAGTGGTCGTGCTGCGGGCGGACGGGCGCGGCTTCTGTGCCGGCGGGGACGTCAAGGAGGTGGAAGGTCTGGACGGGTTCGAGGGGATACTCGGTCAATCGGCCGGTTCCTTGCGGCTCAGCCTTGCAGTGCTCGAGTGCGCGGTTCCCGTAGTGTGCGGCGTGCACGCCTATTGCATCGGCGTCGGTGTCCTGGCTGCGGCCAGCGCCGACATTCTGATCGCCTCTCACGACACGCGTTTCGTCCTGGCGGAGATCGACAATGGCGCGACCGCTGGCGCCGTCCAAGCCCTTAGGCTCATGCCCGAAAAGCGGGTGCGGGCGGCGATGATCACAGCGGAGCCCGTCCTCGCCCAGGAGCTGCACGCTCTCGGCGGCGTCTATGAGCTGACGAAAACCGATGACCTGGTCGCCGCCCAGGCCCGTCTGCTCGCCGCGCGCGTCGCGGCCAAGAACCCGGAAGCAATGCGTCGGCTCAAGCTCTCCCTCAACAACACCACCAAGGCGCATGAGATGCGCACCCTCTACCGGGCCGAGATGAGCTATACCTATGAGCTCAATATCCTGGGCGAGGCGAGCGCCGGAAGGAGCGCTTTCATCGAAGGCCGCCGGAAGAGCTACTCGGCCTGAACAAACGCCGGGAGCACATCGCCATCAGGCTGAATCGTCTGGGCGCGTGCTTGCCGTAAAACCGATTCGGGCTTTGCGGGAGGCGTTCAACTCGCCCGGGCCGGCGCGCCCTCCTTGCCCTGATAGGCGCCCAGGATTGCATCCACCGCCATCTTGGCCAGGGCGTCGAACGCCTCGGCGTACGTCAAGGCCGCGTTGCGCTGGACATGGAAAAGGAACGGATTGGCCTCCTCCCAGTCATCGGTGTTGGTGTCGGCGATTACCGCCGACTGATAGGCGGCGCACCCGAGCGCGATGGATTCGAGACTGTCCATCAGGGGCATGATCGCCCCCACCGGCACCCCTTGGACGGCCAGCAGACCCACTGTGGAATTATGCTCGCTGAGGCCGATACGGAGAGGATGCCGCCGCATCAGGATCGGGATCAGGTTAGGGTGGGCAAGCAGCGCCTGATAATATTTCCTGCCATTGTCGATGAGCCATTCGTGCCAATCGACGTTCGAGGTCAGCGGCGTCCTGACCTCTGCGAGGGCGAGTTCGCACGCACCGACCAGGATGTGCTCTTTACTGTCGAAGTGATAGTAGAGGGAAATCCCCCGAACCTTCAGTTCGTGGCCGAGACGGCGGATGCTTAACGCATCCAGGCCTTCCTCATCGATGATCCTCAGCGCTACCTCGAGCGTCTTGCGGCGTGATATGAGTGCTTTCTTGGGCCGACCCACCAGCTCGATTCCTTTTGTTTTCGGCGCAATGGAGCTTGTGTAGCGCCCGAACGCGCGCAGGGCGACCTCTATTCGCTTTTCTGGTCGGGGCGGACATTGTGCGATTAATCAAACGGTGTTAGTCGAACTCGCACGGATCGGCGGCCGCATAGCGAGCCGGCAGGGAGGAGAGGTTCGCTGCATGAAGTATGCGTCCTGCGATTGGGTCGCCGATCTCGCCGTGACCCAGCCGGAAGCCCCCGCCCTGCACAACTTCGACACCGGCGAGCGGCGCACCTGGCGGGAGCTCGATCATCGCGTTGGTCAGCTCGCCTACTTTCTTCGTCATGGACTGGGCCTGAAGCCGGGCGACCGGATCGTCAACATTTCCGACGGCGATCTTCGCCATTTCGAGCTGCAGTTTGCCTGCGCCCGGGCAAACCTCGTCTGGGCGCCGCTCAATTTCAGACACACAGTGTTTGAATTAAATCGCGCCTGCCACGAATTGCAGCCGGCGCTGATGCTGACCGACGCCGTCTGGAAAGGCACGGCCCAGGAAGTCGCCGCCGAGACAGGCGTTCCTACAGTGCTTGATTGGGGACCGGGTGGCGCGTTGGACCGCGCGCTCGACCCCAACGGCCATCTGGCGGCCAGCGGCGATATCGATCCCGACGCGCCGCTCCAGGTTCTCTACACCTCAGGCACGACGGGAATCCCCAAAGCGGCGATTGTCACACTCGGGGCGATCGAGCACCACGCCCTTCAACAGGTGGAGTTCTGCGCCAACGCCGAGAGGGATTCTCACCTCTTCCAGCCGATGCCACTCTTCCATTTCGGCGGCCTCAACACGGCCAGCAATCCAATCCTGTATTTCGGCGGCCAGGTCACGGTCGCCAAGCGTTTCGACGCTCAAGCAACGACGACCTACTGCGGTGATCCGGCCGGCGGCGTCACCCATCTTTGCCTGCCGCCGATCATGTACCAGATGATGGCCGACAGCGCGGCGTTCTCAGGCGCCGACTTTTCTCGCATGCGCCGATTTATCTGCGGAGGCGGCCGGGTCTCCGAGCGGCTGCGCGCGGCCTACGAACCCAAGGGCGCGCGCTTCGTGCCCCAATACGGCGGCACCGAGATCGGTCCCGTGACGTCGATGAACCCGGACCGGGTCGACAAGATCATGGCTGGCTCCTGCGGCCAGAAGACGAGGTACATCGACGTCCGCATCGTCGATGAAGACGGGAAGGACGTGCCGCCGGGGACGCCTGGCGAGGTCTGGGTGCGAGGGCCGGGAGTCACTATCGGCTATCTCGGGACGGACGCGGCTCTTGTCCGCAGCGATGGCTGGCACCGCACCGGCGATGTGCTTTGGCGCGACGAGGAGGGTTTCTACTACGTCATCGACCGGGTGAAGGACATGTACAAATCCGGGGGCGAAAACGTCTTCTCGGCTGAGGTCGAGGGTGTTCTGCTCGCCCATCCGGCCGTGGCCGAATGCGCGGTGATCGGCGTCGCCGACGAGCGGTGGGGCGAAGTGGGCTTGGCCGTTGTCGTTCCCGTAGATGGTCAGACGGTCACGCTGGAGTCGCTGCAGGCCGCCTGTGAGGGCCAGCTCGCGCGCTACAAGCACCCCAAACACCTGCGGATCGTGGAATCCTTCCCCCGCAACGTCACCGGCAAGATTTCCAAGCCCGCGCTTCGCGCCGAATACGGCGGAAGTCGGAGCGCTTGACCTTCAGACTGAGGACCCTGCCATGGCCGATCCTGTCCGCTACACCCGCACGCCCTACCTCATCGTCCATCGTGAGGATCGGGTCCGGAGAGACGTCTACGGCGCCGTCGACGACGCTGTCGTCCTACAGGCGCAACTGATGCGGGGAAGCAACCCGTCCGACACGGCCCTCATCGTCATGCACCCCATCGGCGCGCCGGCCTATCTGCCAGTCTTCGCCCAACTGGCGCGCGCCGGTCATCACATCATCGCCTGCGCCTCGCGCTATTCGAGCGGCGACGCTCCGCTCGAGATGGAGAACGTGGTCCTGGATCTTGGCGCCTGCATCAAGGACGCCAAGGAACGCCAGGGCTACGAGAAGATCGTCCTCCTGGGTTGGAGCGGCGGCGGCTCGCTCATGGCGGGCTATCAGGCCGAGGCTGAAAAGCCGGTCATTCAGCTCACCGCTTCGGGCGAGGAGACGCCGCTTATGGGCGCCAAGCTCATCCCCGGTGACGCCATCATGCTGGTCGCTTCCCATCGCAGCCGGCACAAACTGCTCACGGGCCAGATCGACCCGTCGGTGCTCGACGAGATCGACCCAGACAGGCGCGACCCTTCACTGGACATCTATGATCCCGCCAACCCCGCCCAGCCGCCCTATACGGCCGACTTCATCCAGCACTATCGGGCCGCGCAGATCGCGCGCAATCGCAAGATCAGCGAATGGGCCAAGGGCAGGCTCGCAGACCTGAAAGCCAAGGGTCTGGAGCATGACGAGTTCTGTTTCGTCACCCACCGCACCATGGCCGATCTGCGCTGGGTTGACCCCGCAGTCGATCCCAATCAACGCAAGTCCAACTGGACCTATCTGGGCGATCCGCGGGTGGTGAACAATAGCGCCTCGGCCCTGGCTCGGTTCAGCTCCCTCCGCGGCTGGCTCTCCCAGTGGAGCTACGATTACGCTCAGTTCGACTCCGTGGTCTCGGGACCTCGGATCAAGGTTCCGGGCATGGTGATGACCGCGGGGGCCGACGACGCCTGCCCGCCAGAGCACACCAATCTGATGTTCGAGGCCTTGGGTTCGCCCGACAAGGTCAAGGTGACCGTCGACCACGCCAACCACTATTTCACCGGAGCGGACGGCAAGTCCCATCTTGTCGAGGCGGTGGCGATCATCTCCGGCTGGCTCGCCGAGCGTGGTCTGACGAACGAAACCGTGCTTTCGGGAATGGCGGCGGCCGCTTGATCGTCGGGACGGAGTCGCTCAGCTGACAGTGCTCGGCGCCTCGTCCATGATCACGGTCTTGGCTTCGAGATAAGGCAGCAGGCCCAACCGACCGCCCTCTCGGCCGATGCCAGATTTCTTGAACCCCCCGAAGGCGATGCCGAAGTCGCTGCGGAAGGCGTTGTGCCCGACCGTGCCCGAGCGAAGCTGCCGCGCCACCGCCAGGGCGCGGTCTGCGTCGGCCGTGAACACCGAGTTGTTGAGGCCGAAATCGGTGGCGTTGGCGAGACGGATCGCCTCTTCCTCATCGCGCGCCGGGATGACGCAGATGACAGGCCCGAAGACCTCCTCCTGCGCAATCTTCGCCTCGTTGGAGACATTGGCGAACAGGGTCGGCTCCAGATAGTAACCGCGGTTCAGGCCGGCGGGGCGCCCGCCGCCCGCCGCGAGGGTGAAGCCGTCGGCCTTGCCGCTGGCGATATAGCCTTCAGCGCGCTCCAGTTGCCGCTTCATCGCCATCGGACCCATCTGGGTGGCCGGGTCGAACGGATCGCCCACCTTGACCTTCTTCATCGCCGCGGCGAGGCCTTCCACCAGTGCGTCGTGACGAGGCCGCGGGACGATCACCCGGCTCAGAGCGGAGCAGAATTGCATGCTGAGCATGCTCAGCTGCGGCGCAACGGCGTTGACCACGGTCTCGATCGGCGAGTCGTCGAGCACCACGGCGGCCGATTTGCCGCCCAACTCCAGTGTCGCGCGCGCCATTCGCGAACCGCAGATCGCGGCCACGTGCTGGCCCACGGCGCTGGAGCCGGTGAAACTGATCTTGTCCACCTGCGGATGGCGCACCAGGCGTTCGGATTCCTCGCGGTCGGCCATGAGGACGTTGACAACGCCCGGCGGCAGACCGAGGGCCTGCAGGATTTCGCCCAGGAGCACGCCCTCGAGGGGCGCCTCGGGAGAGGTCTTCACCACCACCGTGCAGCCGGCCAGCAGGGCGGGCGCGAGCTTGGAAGCCAGCATCAGGATCGGGGCGTTCCACGGGATGATGGCCCCGACCACGCCCACAGGCTCGTAGATCAGCAATCCGTGCTCACCGCCGGCCGTGGCCGCGTGGCGTTCAATGAAGGCGAATTCGCTGGCCAAGCGGGCGTAGTGGCGCAGGATCGAGGTCGCGCTGGCCACCATGTGCGGGCCGTGGCCTATGAGACCCCCGACCTCCGACGTCCAGATTCTGGCGAACAGGTCGGTGTGAGCGTCGATGGCGTCGGCCAGGCGGGCGAGGAACGCGCCCCGCTCGACCGATGAGAGCCTGGGCCAAGGCCCTTTGTCGAATGCCTCTCGCGCCGCGGTGACCGCGGCGTCCATATCCTCGGCCCCGCCAAGCGGGACGGAAGCGAAGACCGTCTCATCGGATGGCGTGACAACGTCGAACCTTCGCCGCGAGCCGGGTTCGATCCACGCTCCGCCGATCAGGAAACGGCCGCGCCGGACGCGATCCAGCAATTCACCCTGTCCAGACATGACGCCTCCAGATGCGTAGCTTTATCTAACGATGATCTATAACTCCCGCAAGCCGTCATGCGCTGTGAACGACCGGGTTGGCGACACGCTACGGTGCAGTCACCGCTTCCGGTTCGTTCGGAAGCCTACCGCTTGTTATCAAACAACGAGTGATTTAGTCTCGCTGGAAATCGGAGGTCTCGCATGTCGCTGATGAGCGTGACAGACGCCGGGTCGATGCAGTGGGACCGGGAAGCGGACGTCGTGGTCGTGGGCTTCGGCGGGGCCGGCGCCTGCGCGGCCCTACAGGCGCGGGAAGAGGGCGCGGACGTTGTCCTCATCGACCGCTTCGGCGGCGGAGGGACCACGAGCTACAGCGGTGGGGTGATCTACGCCGGCGCGACCCGCTTCCAGAAGGCTGCGGGCTTCGACGACACCGTCGACAACATGTACGCCTATCTGGGGATGGAAGTGGGCGAGGCCGTACGCCCGGAGACCCTGCGCCGGTTCTGCGAGGGCAGCGCGGCGGATCTCGACTGGCTCATCGGTCATGGAGTGAGGTACGACTCCGCCGCCTACCTCGACAAGGTGACGTACCCCCCCGAGGGCAAGTATCTCTACTACTCGGGCAATGAGAAATCGCCGGTCTTCGCAGAGAAGACTCCGCCAGCCCCCCGCGGCCACCGGGCAGTCGGTCCGGGGTTCGGCGGCGCGCACTACATCACCGCACTCCGTCAGGCGATCGGGCGCGATGGGATCGAACTCGTCACCCATGCGAGGGTGACCGACCTGGTCGTCGACCACGCCGGCGCGGTGGTCGGCGTGCAGGTGCTCGAACTGCCCAGGCGGACGCACGCGGCGCAGAAGCGGCTCTATGAGAGGGTAAGCCCCTATGTGCCGCACAATCACGGGCGGACGCGGCGCGCGCTCGAGGCCATCGCCGCAATGGAAGAACGCGACGGCCGCCGCAGATTGATCCGAGCGCGGGGCGGCGTGGTCCTCACCACCGGAGGGTTTGCCTATGATCGCGCGCTCATAGATCGGCACGATCCAGAATTCGCCCGCCACTACGACGTCATGCAACGGCTATCGACCATGGGCAGCGACGGCTCGGGTCTGAACATGGCGGTCGCGGCCGGCGCCGCCGTGGGCTGGATGAACTCCTTCTATGTCGCTCGCAACATCGCTCCGCCCGAGGCCTTGCTCACGGGCGTCCTGGTGAATGGCCGTGGCGAGCGCTTCGTGCCGGAGGACGCCTATGTGAGCAAGATTGGCGGGGAGATCGCGCGCCAACCGGGCGGAGACGCCTGGCTGTTGACTAACGGCCCGTACTTCCGGCGCTCGATCATCGAGGCGGTCACCTGTGGCTGGCGGCGCTTCACCTATTTCGGCCTACCGATGCTGATCAACTATGCTCTCGGCGGCACTCGGCGGGGTCGCAACGTCGCCAGCTTGGCCCGCAAGCTCGGCGTCCCGCCCGACCACCTGAACGCCACGCTCGGCGGACATGACGATGATATCGCGGCAGGTCGGCCAGATTCGGTCGGCAAGAGTCAGGTCCTTCGCAAACCCCTCGGCAAGGGACCGATCTGGGCGATCAATATGTCGATGAGCAACATGCACGCCATGACCAAGTTCATGACATTGGGCGGCCTGAAGGTGGACGAGAGCACCGGTGCGGCGGTCCGCGAGGACGGCTCCCCGATCCGCGGCCTCTACGCCGCCGGGATGGCCGCCGTCGGATTGCACTCAAACGGCTACATAAGCGGCTTGTCGATCGCCGATGGGGTCTTCTCCGGCCGGCGGGCAGGACGCTCCGCTGCGGCGTCTCAGGCCTCGTCCGGCCAGCGCCTGAAGCTTACGGCAACGGCGTGAAACGTGACGGCGCGGGCCCCCTGGGCCGGCGGCGACGCGAATCCTGCTGCCATCGCGGAGCTGGGAGACAGCAGGGGCGCCAGCGCAGCGACCGCTTGGGTCGTCGCCGCGCGCCTCTCGATCAGCCAGAGGCGTTTTTGCGCGTCGCAAACGCGGCGAAGGCTGCAGCCGCCTCGGGCCTCGCCAGTTGGATGAGGAGCGCCTCGCGGTCCGCGGCGAGCGCCGTCTCAATCGCCCCGGCGTCGCGCA
>Ga0182024_10026788_pt1 | contig 10114 bp, 12 predicted proteins | sample P32metaG_FD_120480 | JGI IMG/M metagenome (GOLD analysis project Ga0182024, IMG submission 120480) | Permafrost microbial communities from Stordalen Mire, Sweden - P3-2 metaG (Illumina Assembly) | ecosystem: Environmental > Terrestrial > Soil > Wetlands > Permafrost | place: Sweden: Stordalen...
ATGTCGTGGCGATTCAAAGCCGGGTACTGGACGCGGGCTTCCTGGCAGCACTCGATGAATCGCGTGGGCCATTGTTGGCTCAGGTGTTCGTCATCTGTTTCTAACGAAAAAATGCCGAGGCTGCAGGGGCGGCCTCGGCATCCAGGAAGGAAACAGAGATTGCTTACTTGCGCGTCGGCTTGTAGGGTGAGGGACGGGGCGACGCCTGCTGCGTCTTTGTCCCTTTCACTGCCGTAGCCGCGGCGACCGGACAAACGTCTCCAGCCAGAGTGGTCTTGGTTACGTTGAAGTACGTGTTCGGAACTGGTGTGGGATTCGTGCCCGTTCCCAGTAGAATTCCAGCACAAGCCTCATTTATGGTGTTGTTAGTTACGGTGTTGCCGTTGCCGGTGCCGCCGCAGGTGTCATCCATGTGCACCCCCGCTTCAGTGCTGCCGTAGATTATGTTCGACTTCACGGTGTTTGAGTTGCTACAGACATCAATGGCGTCGAAGATCTGGGTTCCGCTGACTTTGTTGGTTGTAATGGTCGTGAAATCGGCTGGACCGTAATTCGGGTCGGTATCCGTGGTAATACCAAACTGAGCGCTCCCGACACTATTGCCGGTTACGTATATACCACTCGACGCGTAGACCAAAATTCCGCTCGCCGCATTGTAGGGCTGGCTGCTGTTGTCTCCGAACCAGATGTTGTCGTTGACAGTATTACCCGAGACTGTTCCGGTGGCGCCAAAGCCGACCTGAACGCCATTCTCAGCTGCGCCTCCGGGCCAGTTCATCGAGGTCGCCGCGAGACCAACAATATAGTTGCCACTGATCGTGATGGCGGGACCGAGAGAACCCGGGCCCGTTGCAGCTCCGGTAGCCGTGATTCCGTTCTTCTGATAAGCGCGCACAGAATTGTTGGAGACGGTTACGGAATTGGAACTGGTCAGACTCTCGACATGGCCAACCCGTTCTGGCATCCCCCGTAATCGGTGAAGTCGGTCTGATACTGATTGCGGGCAACATTGTCCAGAATTTTTCCGGAGGCGTTCTGGAAGTATATTCCCTCTAGAGTAGGCGGTCCGCAACCAGCAATATTATTGCCGGTGCCGTCGACAGTAATATGCGAGATAGTAACTGTCGCATTCTGAACAAATATCTGGGCGGCTACCGGAGTGCCAAAGATATCCGTGCCATTCTGTACCAAGCCACCGGCCGGAGGTACGATCACGGCAGCATCGCTGGTTCCGTATTGAATTCCAACCAAAGTCAAGTTCTTACTGCTAATGGTGACTTGCTCGGGGTAAGTGTTGGGGCAAACGTCGATGGTGGCCCCTGAAGGAACTGAAGCAACCGCCGCATTAATGGTGAGGAATTGCGGAACTCCAGGCTTGCAGGTTCCGACGGCAACCGTGGATGCTTGGGCAGTTTGCAGTGCACAACATGCGGCCACGGCTAACACTACGAACAGAGACGGGCGTAATTGATTTTTGAACAAAGTTATCCTCTCAAGATTGCTATCTTTTTGGTTTGTTAGATTGGTATTACCTGGCCCGGGAGTGCGAACCCTATGGGGGGTCGAGATATCTAGCGCAATTGTATATCAATATCGAAGGCTTAATTACATTAATAATAAGAACAATAAGTGCAGTAGTTTGCTCTTCTTACGATTGATGGCGTTTTTACAGGTGTTTATACATACATACGTTAAGTTCGTAACTTATACACCTAACTTAGTCATATGCGTGCTGAGTTAGGCTGCGGAACTAGGAAAGACTATTCCTGGGTGAAAGAGCGTTCCGGCGATGCGGGTTGCTATAGCTATCAGATCGCGTTGTCCGTAGAAGACTTTTACTTGAGGAGACTTCGACATCTCAGGCAGGTTGACGGAGCGGCCGCTGCGGATTAGGGTGGCGTTTTCTTCGGTGGCGCTAACACAGGGTAACTGCGGCACCAATTTTCGCGGATGAACAAACAACGACTCAATAGTTCCCTGCTGCATCGCGTCTTGTAGCGCCGCCAGCGAATGCGCGTCTTCGATCATGAACTCGGCTGCGGCGGTGCGGCGCAGGCTCGCCAGATAGGCTCCGCATCCCAATCGCTCACCCATCTCGTGCGCGATTGATCGGATGTACGTGCCGGAGGCGACGCGGGCGCGGAAGGCGGCTTCGTCGGACGTGGTGCCGAGAATTTCAAATTCCTTAATTTCAACCTCGACCTGTTTGAGTGCGACCTCTTTATTTTTGCGCGCCAGTTTGTAGGCGGGCACGCCGGCAATTTTCTTGGCGGAAAAGGGCGGCGGCGTCTGCATGATCTTGCCGTGGAACTTGGCGGCCAGGGCGCGCACTTCATCGTAACTCAGGTGAATATCCCGCGATGGCGTCGTGGGCTCGCCGTCGGCATCGTACGTGTCGGTTGCGAAGCCGAAGCGAATCACGCCTTCGTACCTCTTCTCGGAATGGGCGTAGAACTGCGCCAGTCGCGTCAAGTTGCCAACCACGATGGGAAGAACTCCAGTGGCAGAGGGATCGAGCGTGCCGAGATGGCCGACCGAACGTTGACCTAAAATCCGGCGAACCCGATTGACCACGTCGTGCGACGTGAGGCCAGCGGGCTTATCGATGACGATGACACCATTCATTGGCATTTGTAATCTGGTATTTTGTAATTCGGCAATTTGAGGGCGAAGGCTAGCACAGGTTTTCGTGGTGTACTCTCAGATTACCCAATTACAGAGTACACAATTACCAATTCCCCATGATTCCTCTTCGTGACGATCAGCCAACTTTTTCGATTGCGTTCGTAAATTATTTTCTGATTGTTGTGAATCTGCTGGTTTTCATGTGGGAGCTTTCGGTCAGCCATCACGCGCTGAGTTTATTCATGCTGCAATTCGGCGTGGTTCCTCATCATACGCTGGCGGTACTGACCGGACATTCGCAGGCCCCAGCCGTCACAGCGATTCTACCGTTGTTCACGTCCATGTTTCTGCACGCCTCATTCTTGCACGTCGCGGGAAACATGCTTTTTCTGTGGATCTTCGGCGACAACGTGGAAGACTACCTCGGCCACTTCAGCTATCTGGTCTTTTACCTGGCCAGCGGCGTGGCGGCAGGCGCGACGCACATTTTGCTGAACCAAGGCTCGCGCGTGCCCAGCGTGGGGGCGAGCGGCGCGATTGCGGGAGTGATGGGCGCGTATTTTATTTTGTATCCGAGGGCGCGCGTGCTGATCTGGTTTCCGCCGATATTTTTCTTTCACGTTCCGGCGTGGCTGATGCTTGGCTACTGGTTTGTGGGAAATTTTCTGAGCGGTACCGCAACGGCCATCGCCGAGACCAGCCAGACTGCGGGCGGAATCGCTTTCTGGGCGCACGTGGGCGGCTTCGTCGCGGGCGTAGTAATGGTTAAGTTATTTCACGAGCGGCCACAGCGCTATCGGTATGGAACATGGTGATAGTTTTACTCCGGCGCGCGCAATCCAGTACAAGCTAACTTTTAACGACGCGGCACAGGAGTTGGCGCCGGAGGGAGAATTTCGGGCTCACTGGATCGCGGACGCGTCTCAGATCGGAAATCAACATTCGCATCAGTACTAGCGTCGGCGTTGGAAATTGTGCTATGACTTCCCTGCTCTCGGGTTACAAACCAAACCGCCGCGGTCCACGTGGGAAAAAGATCAGCGCCGGGAATGAGTTTCGCAGCCGCTGTTGGAAGAAAGGCCCAGTGCCATCCCAGAAGCTTGATCATGAAAAAGCCCACGACGACATCGAGCAACGTATCGACGGGAGAGATGGCGCCCTCGACAAAGACGGGAAACGCGGCGATCTGCAGGGCATCGGCTGCAATGGCGATGGTCCAAGCCAACCGCAGCTCTGGAGTTTTCAGAGAGCTAAAGTAGTTCTTGAAGCTCAGAATAAGCGACATGTGGAATGCTCCCCGCCCGTAGGATCTGGCATCAACACTTATCAACACTAATGGTTAGATGCATTCTGCGGAGCGTCGTTCGCGTTAAAGGTCGCGGCCAAGGCTTAGGATTGCCGTGCGGGTGCAGCTGCCGAGCTTCGCTCGGCTTGGACGGGCGAGGGCGCCCGTCCCCACACGTGCCGACCGGACAATCAGATGACGTTTGTTCTTTGTCGAATCAGTGACAGAAACTCAGTACGCGTCTCCTCTTCATTGCGGAAGCAGCCTAGCATCGAGGAAGTGACCGCCGAAGAGTGTTGCTTTTCTACGCCCCGCATCATCATGCAAAGATGGCGAGCCTCAATGACCACCCCCACCCCTTGCGGCTCGATCGTGTTTTGAATTGCTTCGGCGATCTGCGTCGTCAGCCGCTCCTGAATTTGCAGGCGGCGCGAGAAGATTTCTATCAGCCGCGGTATTTTGCTCAGGCCGATGACTTTTCCATTTGGAATGTATGCGACGTGCACTTTGCCGAAAAACGGCAGCAGGTGATGCTCGCATAGGCTGAACATTTCGATGTCTTTCACGATTACCATTTCGTCGTAATTGACAGTGAAAAGAGCCTTGCGCAAGAGCGCTTCGGGGTCATCTTTATAGCCCTTGACAAGAAACTGCATGGCTTTGGCGACGCGCGCCGGAGTGCGGGAAAGGCCTTCGCGGTCGGGGTCTTCCCCAAGCCGGACGATCATTTCGCGAACTAACTCTTCGTAAGTGGCGCTGGTTAGAGTGTTGGATTCGGTTGTCGGTTTCATAGCTTTCGGTCAGTGGTGTCAGTCGTTCGTCGGTAGACTACAGTCGTTGGTCGTTAGCAAGCCGGTTCGCGGACGACTAACGACCATCGACTAAAGACCGTTGTCCCCCGCATATTCGAACGAATTCATCATAGTTTCTTCGATTCGTATCTTTTCTAGATGAGCCGCTTTGAAGCCGCGGTTCACAATTTCATAAATTGCGATGCAGAGGTTCTCCGTGGTTGGAACCAAGTTCGCAAATTCTGACAGAAGGTTCAAATTCTGATGATCGTAGCGCTCCAGAACTTGAGTCTTGACGAAGTCATCTAAATCGACAAGGTTACACACCATTCCGGTCTGTCCATCGACTTGGCCGCTCACCGTAACCTCGATCACGTAGTTATGCCCATGCCCGTAAGGATTATTGCATTTGCCATACACATCGCGATTTTCCTGTTCTGACATTTTATCGCTGTGCAGGCGGTGCGAGGCGGGAAACATATACCGGCGTGTAAGGAGGGCCTTCATGAGTTTTTATGCCTCGCCATAAAAATCCACAAAGAGATCCGGTGATTCGTAAACTCGCACGCGATGTAACCGAGCGGCTTTGAGCTTTGGCTCGAGGCGCTGCCAGATAGTGATGGCGAGATTTTCCGTAGTCGGAATTCGGGTAAAAAATTCCGGCACTTCTTTGTTCAGGAAGCGATGGTCAAGCGCGTCGAGCACTTCCCTGCTCATCACGTCCTTCAATTGCTTGAGGTCGACGACGAAACCTGATTTCGGATCGACCGCACCCTTCACGGTAACTTCCAAAGTGTAGTTATGCCCGTGGCCATTCGGATTATTGCACTTGCCGAAAATGCGCTGGTTCTCCTCCAAAGTAAGCTCTGGATTGTGATAGTAATGCGCGGCGGAAAATTCGGCTTTGCGGGTTAGATAGACCATGGAACAGCTCTCAGCTCTCAGTTGTCAGCTCTCAGTTCTTGGCCCTTAACGATGGGAATTTTGCTTGCACGCGCGGCTTCTCTCCATTCGCCCGTACCAACATTGTAAGCGCGGCCCTTCCACCTTATTCGCCCCTGCTTATGAGCCGCATTCGAACGTAACAGCAGATAGGTGAAGATCGGAAAGCCAAACGCAATCGCGAGCAGGTTGTTTACAAATCTGAAATGAGAAATTCGTATTCGCCGGTACACCACCACCCAGAAACAAAGGAACCCGATTCCCAGCGGATGGCGATTCCACGCTGCCGACCCTGCCAACGCGAGCGACGTCCAGGCTAAGAACCAGAACAACAAGCTCTGCATCGCCATGCGCGTTGATTGTGGGAATAAAAGCGCGAGATTTTTCGTCCAGCCTGCGCGAAGTTGGACCCAATTGCGATACATGCGAGCGCGCACCACATCGCCGCCGTAGCGGAAGTGAACATGAAAACCGCCGTTGCGGAATAGCCGCGCGAGCGCTACATCTTCGAGAATCTCACTGCGCACGGCCGCGTGGCCGCCCACGGCTTCATACGCGGCGCGTCGAACCAGAATGTACTGTCCGTTTGCGGCTACGATTTGTAACTTAGGATCGCGCACCTTTCTCGGCGGATACTGCCTCGTTAGTTCAGAGAAAATCACAGGCATCACGGCCCGCTCAGTGAAGGTGACGACGATCTGCTCGGGTGAGTAGGACAGCAAATCGGTCTTTTCGTTTTCTGCTTCCTTCAATGCCCGCATCAGGGATCCGGGCAGATGCACGGTGTCGGCATCGGTGAAGAGGAACCAATTTGCTCGCGCACTTTCGACTCCCACTTCGAGCGCATTGTTTTTGCCAGTTGACTGCTTTCCTGTTAGGTCTTCTGACAGCGGCCGCGCGCTAATCACACGCACGCCCGAAAAGCTCTCTGCGATCTCGCGAGTACGGTCATTCGAAGCGTCATCCACCACGATGATCTCGAACTCAATCCCAACTTGTGTGGTCAGCGAGTGCAGACACGCGCCTAGATTGGCTTCTTCGTTTCGCGCCGGAATGATGACTGAGACATCGAGGATCGATGTCTTAGGCTGTGGCCGTGCCGAAGGGGCTGGAAGTGAACTATCCATCATCTAATTACAACTTTTCGTTATTATAACGGGGTGAGACGAACGCTTCTTGCTCAGCTCCTGAATTCAGGAAAAAAAGTCGATGCTCAAGGCTCAGCCGCCCTTTTTGCTACGTCGTCGCGAAGGCGATGTCGGAGGACGAAAGCCGTCGCTCCGGCGGTTTTTCTTCTTCTCGTGATCGGATTGCTGGCCGCCCTCAGCGGATGCTACAGCGGCAGCCATCCTGGACGCATTGGCTCTGATGCGCCGGACTTTACGGTCAAAGATTCGGACCATTCCGTCACGCTGAGTCAATTTCGCGGACAGGTCGTGGTGCTGAATTTCTGGGCGACCTGGTGCCCTCCTTGCATTGAGGAGATTCCCTCCATGGTTCACATGCAGACTCACCTGAAAGATAAAGGTGTTGTCGTGCTGGCAGTCAGCATCGACGCCGATGACGCCGCTTACCACAAATTTCTCAAAGACTATAACGTCAACATGGTTACGGTTCGGGATGAGCCGCGAAAGGCCAGCTCGCTATACGGCACATTCGGCTGGCCTGAGACTTACATCATCGATCGTAAAGGGGTCATCCGGCGCAAGTTTATTGGCGCAGTCGATTGGACGAGCCCCGAGATCGTGGATTACCTGACCAAGCTCTAGCACGAAATCGAGAAATCACGGATCTACAATAGAGTGCTGGAACCAAGCTGCCGCAATTCAGAAGCAGCATTCACATCACGAACGGAAAATTTAACAACGGCTATCATCAAATTTCTGGTGCAAGCGCCCGCGAACGCGGTAGGGTGTAGCAAGATTGCTCTCCACCACGACCAACCATATTGCGGCCACTTTGTTGGCCACCTCGCTAGCGATCGTTGCGCTCCTGTCGACGGCCACCTCGGCGGCCACTTCTGCGGACGACAAGCATTTATCAGTTTATTCTTCGGTCGCGGTCTACACCGTCCCAGTCGTCGAACGATCCGGGCTTGAATACGTTGGCCTGCTTGAACTGATGGAGCCGCTCGGCCGTGTCAGCAGCCAGTCGCAAGGCTCACACTGGACACTTCGCTACAACGCCGTGGATGCGGAGTTTGTCGCTGGAAGGACGCGCGCTCGAATCCATGGCCGCGATCTTGACCTTCCTGGTCCGTTTCTCATTGAAAATTCACGCGGATTAATTCCAGTCAGTTCCATAAACGAAGTGCTGGTGCGTTTTCTCGGAGCAGCGGTGAATTTCCATGAAAGCGCGCGCCGTTTATTTATCGGCGGCGCTGGCACGGAGGTAAGTTTCCAGTTTGATGCCAACATCCCGTCGCGCTTAGTCTTGAATTTCACGGCTCCGGTGAATCCCAGCATCTCCACCGAGCCCGGTAAATTGCGCATGGTTTTTAAGCGCGATCCGCTGGTTTCGCCGGGCAGTCAATCCATCTCATTCGATAACAAAGTAATTACGCAGGCCAGCTACTCCGAGAGCCATGGCGATGCGGAATTGGACATTGCCGCAACTGAACCGCTGATGGCGAGTTTTTCCAACAATCGCAAAACAATTACCGTTGCCACTGTCCCCACGGGAACTGCTCCCAATGGAAATGCGGGCGCAGCTGGAAGTTCAGGAGGCCAGAATCAGCCACTACCGGCCGTTGCCAATTCTTCACCGGTTCCCCGACGCACCGTCGTGGTAGTGGATGCAGCCCACGGAGGAGACGAGCGCGGAGCCGCTTTGACGGATACGATCGAGGAGAAAAACGTCACGCTTGGTTTCGCCCGCCTCCTGCGTCATGAACTGGAGTTGCGGAACTTCGCGGTGATTTTGTTGCGCGATGGAGACACGGTTTTAACTCTAGATCAGCGCGCAAGTGCGGCCAATGTGACGCGGGCCGGACTTTATATAACGCTGCATGCCGTTTCGCAAGTGAATGGATCTGGAGTTTATACCGCGCTGCTCCCAGTTGAAGGGGCGAGCAATGGTGCTTTTCACGCGTGGAATGCAGCTCAAGCTCCGGCTTTGGCAGTGAGCAAGATTGTCGCGGCGGCAATCGTGGGCGAGATGCAGAAAAGAGAATTTCCAGTGCGAGCATCCTCGGCTTCCCTTCGACCTTTGAACAACGTAACCATGCCCGCAGTGGCAATGGAACTTGCGCCCGGAGAGAACGGCGTTGCGGACTTGATCTCCGCCAACTATCAACAGAGAGCCGCGTCGGCACTCGCGGACGCTGTGGCATCGGTCCGCGACCGGCTTGGCGTACAACAATGAGCGTACAAGGAATGAGCATATAGAAGTGATCGTACAACCATGATTCCTCGCAGTCTCTTGATCGGTGTAGCGACGCTGTTGACAGTTGTCATCGCCATGGGCGTCTACCTGCGGCACATGCAGCGCCAGGCCGGAGAGCTGATATCTCCCGCAGCCTCTGCGTTGCCGGTGCCGCCGCCCGCGACCGGCCCGACGGAGACGGTCACTCTTTATGTAGCCGATGACGACGCCGGAATACTTCGTCCGCGGTCGATCCAGATCCCGCTTCCCGGCGGACGCCAGCAGCGCGCCGAAGAATTATTACGCGACTTGCTGCGCATCTACCAGCAGCCTGGCTCAACTCATGCCCTGGCGCCGGCGTCAGACATTCGCAGCATCTACCTCGTCGATCCCGGAGCCGCCGTCATCGACCTCAATGCTGCCTTCGCGGACCAACATCGTTCTGGCATCCTCAGCGAACAACTGACTGTGAATTCGCTGGTGAAGACGCTGGCAGCCAATGTTCCGGGGATCCAGCGCGTGAATATTCTGGTCGAAGGCAAGACGCGAGAAACTTTGGCCGGCCACGCTGACTTGAGCGATACATTCGACGTGACCACGATTGAGCAAGCGGAGAGTCAGTAGCGGGTGCCCCATCACATCCGCGTTTTTTTGCGGATGCGTGGGAGTGCGCACTGCCTACGTTTAGCGCTTCATTTCGAAAAATTAGCGCAAGGCTGCTGTTGACCACCCACTCATTCGCCAAGAGCGCGAATGAGTGGGGCACCCGGCTAAAGCTCGATGCATTGAACGTTGAGTGGATAGAAAAAGGGACGGTGCTCTACTACTGGGCACACGGTACAGGACGATAGAAACGTCCGATTAGGCGAACCTGCTGAACCTACCTCGGGAACGAAATCCGGCGTTTGCACTAACTGAACTTCGGTGCTGTTAGTGAAATCGCGATATTACGCCAACTAACGCCCATCGACATTAGCTGGAGATCGCAGAGAAGATTCAGCAGAGTGTCAATCTGGGACGAACTGCAGTCCCCTAAGCGAGCGCAAGATACGTAAAGCCACTGAACTTGCAGCTCACGATGCGACGTTTTTGATTACAACCCGTTGTA
>Ga0182024_10026789_pt1 | contig 10114 bp, 4 predicted proteins | sample P32metaG_FD_120480 | JGI IMG/M metagenome (GOLD analysis project Ga0182024, IMG submission 120480) | Permafrost microbial communities from Stordalen Mire, Sweden - P3-2 metaG (Illumina Assembly) | ecosystem: Environmental > Terrestrial > Soil > Wetlands > Permafrost | place: Sweden: Stordalen...
GAAGGACTCCTGCTCAACGCCCGGCTGGTTCAGGGAATCTTTGATGACTCAAATCCTCAAACCGTCAGCCGCTGGAACTATCCCGATACACACAAGTGGGACCCGGATCGCAATACCAACGAATTCATCTCCGCCATGCCAGAATGGCGCAAACATGGGTTGATTGCATTCACGCTCAATCTCCAGGGCGGATCGCCCGAAGGTTATTCACACGGACAACCATGGCAGAACTCTTCCTTTAATCCGGATGGCTCACTGCGTCCGGAATATTTCGCGCGGCTCGTGCGGATTCTTGACCGGGCCGATGAACTGGGAATGGTGGTCATCCTTGGATATTTCTATCAAGCTCAGGACAAGGTCCTGACCAATGAACCGGCCGTGCTCAACGCCGTGGACAATGCCACGGGCTGGATATTGGATCACGGTTATCACAACGTAATCGTTGAGATCAACAATGAGTGCGACCAGCACTATGTGAATCCGATCCTCAGGCCCGACCGCGTCCATGAGCTAATTACGCGTGTGCGAAACGCCTCACGCGGCACTTTCCACCTTCTGGCCGGCACGAGTTACAGCGGCCCCTTGCCGAAGCAGGATGTTGCGGACGCTTCGGATTTGATCCTGGTCCACGGCAACGGCGTTAAGGATCCCGCGCGCATCACCGCCTCCGTTCAAAAAATTCGCGCGATGTGCGCAACGCCAAAACCCATTGTCTTTAATGAAGACGACAATTATGGCTTCGATCAGCCTCAAAACAATTTCGTTGCCGCTTTGCGACAGCACGCCTCATGGGGCTATTTCGACTATCGCCGCAAAGGCGAAGCCTTCACCGAGGGCTTCCAATGTGTACCGGTCGACTGGAAAATCGATAGCGACCGCAAACGCGGCTTCTTCGATCTGCTTTCAAAGATAACCGGAGAATCACTCGCTAATTAAAATCTGTAATGAAAATTCTCAGCCAAACCTCTGATTAAACGAGATACACTCCCGTCAACCCCCGAACCGCATGAAATCCATTCCTATCCTGAATACGGTTCTCTTCTTCGTGGTAACCTTCGATTTCGAGGTGAATGCTGCGCAGCGCGAACGGCGGCTAATGGATTTAGGGTTGCTGTTCCATTTGCGCGACGCACCGGAAACTTTCAATCAGTTTGATTATCCCGGGTTCAAGCGGCTCGATAAAACCCGGCCGCATGACGACGCGAAAGAAGCGCAAATATTTTTCTACGCCAATCGATCAAGGAAGAAAAGGGGCGGTGAGCCGGAAGCGGATTTCGCGGCACGATTTCGTCGAAGATGCTGTGCTGCCGCAGCTTTCGTGCCCGCATACACCCTCCCGAACTTGCAGCGGCAGGTAGTTCTGCCGGGCACGGGGCGTTGGACACTTACGAAGACGCGTTCGCAACAAGAATAATTTTTCGTCCTCCCATTTCTCATGAACAATAATCCAACTGGAAAGTCCCGATTTATCACGATTCTCGCCGCTGCGGTGCTCTGGCGACTCTCATCGGCCGCGCTTCTCGCCGGTGGCGCCGGCGTGAATACAGGCGGCAACCCCGGCCCGTCGCAAGTCATGGACGGCCTCAAGGTCAGCGCGAATGGCCATTACCTGGTGGATGCCGTGAACGGGAAGCCGGTATTCTTCCTGGCGGACACGGCATGGAACCTCGGGGCGCTGAAGCTCGAAGAGATCGACACCTATCTCCAAAGCCGGGCGGATCACGGATTCAACGCCGTGATGTTCGCGCTGAATTTCTCCCCTCAGGCGGAGGAGAAAAACGCCTATGGGGAGCCGGCCTATATCGGCGCGGACAAGACCGGTCTCAACCCCGCTTATTTCGCAACATGCGATCAGATCGTCAAGCATGCCGCCGCCCGCGGCCTGTACGTGGTGATATACACCATGTGGGCCGGGGAAAAAGCCGGCACGATGAACTTCTACACCCCCGCGCAGTTGGAGCTGATCGGTCGGGAACTGGGCAGCCGCTACGGGGGTGTCTCCAATGTCATTTTCAGCGCTGGGGGCGAGGCGACACCTCATTATATTGATGTCGAGCGCGTGAACGCCATGGGGCGCGGACTTAAGGAGGGTTGCGCCGGGCGCAATCTCGTGACCGTTCATCCGATGTCGGGATTTTCGAGTTCCAGTTTTTACGCCGGTTCTCCGTGGCTCGATTTCAGCCTGATCCAGGCGAAGTCCTCAATCGCCCCAGCCAGCGCCGCCTATGATGCCGCGGCCCTCGTGCTGAAGGATTGGAAAGTTACCCCGCCCAGGCCGACGATGATGGGCGAGCACCGGTACGAATCCGGAACGCAGGAGGATCCGCTCATTCAGCGCAGGAGCCTGTATCAATGCGTCTTTGCCGGCGCTTGCGGCCACGTTTACGGTCACAATGCCCTCTGGCAGATGACGCCACACACCGGGGCCAAGTGGATGTTGCACAGTTGGACCCCGGGCGTAAAGGAGTGGACGGAGGCGCTCGATGCGCCTGGCGTCCGATCATTGCACCTGATCACGGAACTACTCTATTCCCATCCCTACCTGGAACGCATCCCGGACCAGAGCCTTGTAATCGACGGGCAAGGCGCGGACGTTGCCACCCGCACCCAGGCTACGCGCGATGGCACCGCCGGTAACAACGATGCCACTTACATCATTGCGTACCTGAGCGCTCCACTGAAGGTCACCCTCAACACGGCGGCGATCTCCGCTCCCACTTTGAATGCCTATTGGTTCGACCCGGAAACCGGTTCCACTGAAATCATCCAGGAACGCTTCCCGAATCCACGAACTCTCACCCTCGAGCCAAGGACACAGGGACACGATTGGGCGGTGGTGATCGAGGACGCATCGAGAAACTATCCGCGGCCGAAAACAGACTGATAAAATCGAGACACACTGCTGGAGCGGCACTAACTCCCAACCCTATGAAATCCCCCAATATTCTTGTCGCGCTCCTTCTCACGGCAGCCACTTCCCTTTTTGCGGCCCAAGACGCGCCGCGCGAGCGCTTGCTGATGGATTTTGGCTGGCGATTTTACATGGGTGACGCGCCGGACGCGGGAAACCTGTTCGATTATCCCGAGTTCAAGCGTCTCGACAAGACCCGGCCCGATGACGATGCGTGGGAGGCTGCAAACGCCCCGCTGCAGGCGGATGCGGCGAAAACCAATCTCGGCCATGACGTTTCCTTCGTGCAGCCGGGATTCGATGCCTCGGGCTGGCGGCAACTGGACCTTCCGCATGATTGGGCGGTGGAATTGCCGTTCGACAAACGCGGCGACAAGAATCATGGCTTCAAGCTGCTCGGAGTCAATGGCTCCGGCACCACCATTGGCTGGTATCGCCGCACCTTCACCCTGCCTGGAGACGATAAAGGCCGCGCTCTATGGATTGAATTCGACGGCGTCTATCGCAATTGCGTCGTCTGGCTGAACGGCGTCTGCCTTGGCCGGAATCTGAGCGGGTACGGGAGCTTTTATTACGACATCGGTCGCCAGGCCAATTACGGCGGAACTAATACACTGGTAGTACGGGTGGATGCCACGCGGAGCGAAGGCTGGTTCTATGAAGGCGCCGGCATCTACCGGCACGTGTGGCTTGTAAAGACCGGCGCGGTGCACGTGGCCCACTGGGGCACGTTCGTCACCAGCGCCATCGACGACCGCGACGCGGAGGTAAGCGCGCAAACAACTGTGCACAATGATTCCGCTCAGCCGGTGAACGCAAAGGTTACATCGGTGATCGCCGACTCCGGCGGCCGCGAAGTGGCAGTCTCGGACCCCGTCGTTGTCGCCATCGACAAGGACGGAGCGCAGACGCTGACCCAAAAACTGAAGGTGCCGGACCCTCAACTCTGGTCATTGGAAAACCCGCATCTTTACAAGCTGATCTCTCGCGTGGAAGTGAGCGGCTCTCTGTCCGACGTGTACGAGACTCCATTCGGCATTCGCACCATCAAATGGGACGCCAACCAGGGTTTCCTGCTCAACGGACAACATGTCTTTCTCAAGGGCACCGCCAATCACCAGGACGCCGCCGGGGTCGGCATCGCCGTTCCGGATGCGCTCGGCGAGTGGCGGCTGGAACAGCTCAAGAAATTCGGCTGCAATGCCTATCGCACGGCCCATGGTCCGGCCACCCCGGAGTTGCTCGACGCGTGCGATCGCCTCGGCATTCTCGTCTTCACTGAGCAGCGCCGCATTGGCCACACGGCGGAGTCCTTCGGCAACCTTGAGAATCTGGTGCTCCGCGATCGCAATCATCCGAGCATCATCGCCTGGGGCCTCTGCAACGAGGAACTATCCGCGCAGGGCAAGGATGAATTCGCGCAAAGCCTCGCAGTGCCGAATCAGGACCTTCTGCACAAGCTCGATCCCACGAGGCCCGTGACGTGCGCAATGAATTGGGACTGGGGCAATGGCTTCTCAAAAGTGCTCGACGTGCAGGGGTTCAATTATTGGTTCCAGGGCACGCATGCAAAGGACCGCGGCCATTTCCTGACGATTGACCAATTCCACGCGGCCTTTCCGAATAAACCCGCCTTCGGCTCCGAGGAAGGCTCCACCAGCAGCACGCGCGGCATTTACGAGAATGACAAGGTCCACGCTTATCTCTCCGCTTACGATCTCAACCTGCCGCGCGGCGGCGATCCGCAGCGCGAGTGGGGGTCCACCGCCGAGGCGTGGATGCAATTTTACGATGCGCGCCCCTGGCTCGCCGGGGCGTTCGTGTGGACGGGTTTCGATTACAGGGGCGAGCCGACGCCGTACGGATGGCCCGGGATCAGTTCCCCCACCGGAATCCTCGATACATGCGGCTTCCCCAAGGACGCCTTCTACTTTTACAAGGCCTGGTGGACGAAAGAACCGGTGCTCCACATCCTGCCCCATTGGAACTGGCAGGGCAGAGAAGGCCAGAACATTGAAGTCTGGGTCTATAGCAACTTCGACGCGGTCGAGTTATTCCTGAATGGCCAGAGCCTCGGCAAAAAAGATATGCCCCGGCTTTCGCATCTGGAATGGCAAGTCCCCTACCAACCCGGCAAGCTCGAAGCGCGAGGTTACAGAAATGGACACATGGCCGCCACCACGGTCATGGAGACCACCGGTGCGCCCGCCACCCTTGTGCTCACCACAGATCACAAAAACATGAACGCTGACGGCCAGGACATAGCCGTCTTCACCGTGTCCGCGCAAGATGCCGAGGGCCGCGACGTTCCCACCGCCGAAAACCTGGTGAAATTCCAAATCACCGGAGGAAAGATCATCGGCGTTGGCAACGGCGACTCCAGTTCCCACGAGTCCGACAAGGGAAGCGAACGCAGTCTCTTCAACGGCCTTGCGCAAGTGATAGTCCAATCAAAGGAGCCCGGCCGCCTCCAACTGACCGCGATATCCGACGGCCTGCAATCCGCGAAATCCACGCTGCCGTGCGTCGCTGCGCAGACGCGCGAGTTATTGCCGTAGCGTATTGTCATTTGCTTTATCGCCGATAAAAGAAACGCTACGGGGTATTCGAGATTGGATCGCCTCTCCTATCTGAACTGCAAACGAGAGATGCGCCTTCAGTTTACCGGGAAAGTGAAAGTGCCTTTGTGGGGGCCTGATTTCACCTCAACACTCATGACCGATGCATCAGAAATTGTTACCGGGGCTCGTATGTCGTCGAGTTTGAGTTTCACTTTGCCATAATGGGAAGGAAGACGCAAAGTAGCCGAAACTCCGTCAGGCACTTGAAAGGCAAAGTCGAGTTGATCTGCACTTCTTTTCCAAGAAACGGGCACCGGTCCAAACTCGGTAACGACGATACCTTCCGCGCTCGATAAATCTCCGAGTCGGGGGTCGATTAACAGATGCTTATTCGCTGCAGAGCCGACTGGGCGGACGCCTAATACATAAGCACTGAGGAAATAACCGGGATACATGCCGTAGCAATGCGCTTTTGATCCGCCGCTAAAATCCTCCCATGTAGTCTGCCAAGTCCCGTTGGCCATGCCTCTCCATTTTTGCCGCATCGTGTCCAGAATGCGCTTATCCAACTCCGGCTGGTTGGCGGCGTAAAGTTGCTTCCAATAATAATAGTAAAACATGATCCGAGGATTCGGGTCAGGCTGGGCAAGGAGATACCTCGTCACCTGCTCCCGCCGGTCTGCTGGAACAATATCGCGATCCAAAGCAAACAGAGCGGGGTAAACCGTCGGAGCAATGAGATTATTGCCAAGCTCGGGCGGCTTTCCGTTCGGGTTCCAGGATGCTGGCACGCCCGAACGGGCGTTGATCACCCCGTGCGGCAATTCGGCGGAGTCCGTCTCGTAGCCGGAGTAATAAGTTCCGTCCTTATCGTCCCATAACACTCTATTAAAGGCGGTGGCCAGATCCTTCGCGGCTTCTTGAAACCTGCCGGCCTCGTCCGTCTTGCCGATGACCCTCCCAAGAAAAGCGGCATCAACGAGTGCCTTATATACAAAGGCGTTCAGGCCTGCTCCCTCCGAAGTCTGATAGCCCATGGGATTGCCCCAGATGACCCATTCCCGACCGATCACCAAGCCGCGCGAACTACGTCGATCCATAAAATAGTGCATCTGCGCAACGATCGCGGGCCAGATTTCTCGAATGAGTGCCGCATTCCCGGTGCTCTCGTAGTAAAGCCGCGCACCCTCCACCCAATCGCAGGCGCGGTCTTCCATTTTGGCGTGGATATCGAAACGATCTGAGCAAGTATGCGCCTTCACCCAGCCGTCCGGTTGCAATGTTAACGCCGTCCGCCGAAGCAATTCTTCGAGCAATCTTGGATCGGCATAAATTCTCGACCCGTTCACGCCGGGACCCGCCATCGCGGTTCGGGTCACGTCAAAGGCGGGCGGAGAGTCATCCATCCATTCGGTGCGTTCCCTGTCGGCACAATCAACGTAGGAGTCTTCACTCATGACTTGATCCGATCGGGCACAAATGTTCCACAGCTTATTCAGAAGCGGATCACTACTACGAAAGCTGCCGACACACTCAAATGGGTAAATCCGCTCGACTAGTTTAAAGGAATAGATCGTTATTCTACCTGAAATCACCTTGATTACACCGTCTTTGAATCCATGCGTGTCAGTCGAAATATAAACCTGCCGCCCGGCCTTGGCCTCGTAAGAAATTCTGGCGTATGGCAATTCAAAACGGGTCTGATTGTCCGCTTCAAAATCGAGTACTGTGTACGCCTGCGCCAAGCGGTCTGTGATGAAGTTGAGTTGTTGACCGGCGGAAAGTGTAACCGGCAGTTCATGACCATATAGCTTCACGTCCAGAGGCGTTTCTTTAAGTAATGGAATTCGGCGGGCGGAAAGCGCGCCCCACTTAGTGCCGTCAATCTTGACCGCACTCTGCCAGACATCGTCTTTATAGTTGATTTCGGTCCAGTCCCCGTCTTCTAATGTTGAATCGATTACATCCATTTCGTTCCCCCAATCGATATGAGGATTGCGATAGCGCGTTCGATCGCTCCACTTCCATGTTTCATCTGTGACCACGGTGTGGCTTGATTGAAGTCCTGTGACATCCAAATGAACCGTCAGACCTGGTACATGATGCATCATTTTACCGTTGCTTTGATTCGCAAGGACCAGAACGACAATGACGTTGTCTCCCGCCTGCAGATATTGCGTTACGTCGGCAACGTCGTATTCGGGGCCCTTCGGGTTGAACCGGGCTGGCCCGCGAAAGACATATTGTCCATTGATCCAGAGAATGTAGCGTACGTCGGCAAAGATATAAACTTTGGCTTCCACTGGGGCGCTCGCCAGCGAAAATCCCTTCCGAAAGGCCACAAACGCCGACTGGAGCTTGGCATCCGACGCGGCCCAAATCATATGTTGTTGCAGGTTTCGACCCATCGCGTCCGGAATTTGATCGAGCGGTTCGATTTGGGCACGTAGATTAATTGTAGCTAGGAGAAGGACAAAAGCCACCCCCGTCCAAGTCCGATAATCACGTTTGAATTTATTCGAGCGCCTCACGATAGGAAAGAGAAGTTGCAGCGCGCCGATAGTCTTCACAATTAATTTCGTCATTTACTTTTCGCGAGTAACCTTCATCGGGTCATCATCGTCACGAATTCGTCGAAATTGAGGTACCGCTGCAGCTTGTCGTGCTGGCATACCCAGGTAGCGCTGCCGGACACGGTGGTGGATGGGTATGCCATGCCCTTAAGGTGCTTATCGTTATGGCAGAGGTTGCGGTTCCCCGGGTATTGTCACAGCACATCCTCCAGACCATTGAGCGGCTACGAATGGAGAAAGCGGTAGAGGGATGAATAGACAGGATTATAGATCCATGGAAAAACCCGCTTAGGCGCGGAGAAGGTGTGATCGATTACGGACTCACCTGCACACGATAGAATCGCTGCGCGCCCGCGACCCCGTCGGTGTCCGTAAAGTTCAGCACGCCGCCCGTCCCAGCCTGCGCCGCACCCACATTCGCCCACGTTACTGGCGGCGCCAGCGAGTCCGCCCGTTGCAATTGAAACGTGTGCAATGGGTACGACCGGATGCTTAGGTTGAAGTTCGCCCCCACAATGGACGATTGCGAAACCGTCACGCTGCTCGAATCGAGGACCGTCCCATTGTTCACAAAATTCGCCGGCAGACCCGCCGTCCCATCGATCAGGTCCAGCACTCCGTTGTTAATGAACGATCCCGTACTCGCGATCGTCGGCGTCCCCGATGTCTTGAAGGTTCCATTATTCACAACACCCCCGGATACCGAGAGCGCCCCGCCCGCCACGTAAAACACCGATCCGCTCCCCACCGTCAGCCCGGACGTATTGTTCATCGTCCCCGTGATCTCCAGGATTCCCGCGTTCACAGTCGTCGGCCCGGTATACGAATACTGGCCGGTCAATATCTCGGTCCCCGGCCCCACCTTTGTTATCCCCGCGCTTCCCGTCATATTCCCGCCAAAGGTCGCATTGCTCCCCGTGGCGCCGATGACATAAGTCATCATTCCCGCGCTTCCTCCATACAACGTGGCAGCCGCCCCACCCGTCAGCGCGCCCAAGTTTACCGTGTTGCTCCCGCCGGTCTGCGGATAGAATCCCACGGTCGTTCCCGTTCCTCCAAAGTTCCAGATCGCTCCGGACCCGCCGGTCACATTGGTCCCCAGGAAGTACCGCATCCCCGCGTTATTCACGCTCCCGATCACATTCACCTCCCCGGTAAAAGTCGAGAAATCCGCATACACATCGTCCGGCGTTCCGGACAGGTTGCTGCCGATCACCAGGTTCAACATCCCCGATCCCGTCACTGGCGGATTCGCGCCGCTCCCCCATTGCGTCCTGCTGCTGAATATAACCGTCCCCGTTGCCGCCGGGGCCAGATTAATTGGATTGGAAAACTCAGACGTGCTGCTCCCTCCCGTCAGGTGCGCCAGCGTCGCCCCATCCATATTTAGCGTCGCCGTCCCCAGCATCGGCGCCGACGCGCTTGGCCCATTCAGGTCCAGCGTGATATTCGTCAGGTTCAATGGCGCGGTAAACACAGCCGGCGTGGTCAGCGTAATCGTCCCCGTGCCGTTCATCGTCGCCGTCCCGGTGCTCGCAAGCGCGGAGCCGATGGAGGCGTCCGTATTCGCAATCAATGTGGACAATGTCCCGGACAGAGTCACCGTGCCGCTGGTCAATGTGTACGAGCCGCTTCCGGCGCTATTGAAGATCAATTCATCGGTCGTCACCGCTCCCACCGTCACCGTTCCCGCCGCACCATTGTTATTCCCGAATACCGCGCCGAAATCCCCGCCGTTGCTCCACGCCGCATCGGTCGTCCCATTGCTCCACAACGCCGATGTCGTGTTCCAGCTTCCCGAGCCATCTGCCGGGTCCGTCGGGCTCGTACCCAGGTTGTCCCATGTCAGCAGGGTCGTGAAGCTCGATGGCGTGGTTGCAGCCACTTGCGCGGAGTTTGCGCTCGGCCCTCCTCCGTTCACCGCCACCACCACATAGTAATAAGTCTTCATATCCGCCAGCCCGGTATTGGTACAAATCGTCGCCGTCAGCCCGCTGGCCACCTGCGTATAAGGCCCGCCGGAGCTGGTGCCGCTATAGACCGTATAACTCGTCGCCCCCGTGGATGCA
>Ga0182024_10026790_pt1 | contig 10114 bp, 9 predicted proteins | sample P32metaG_FD_120480 | JGI IMG/M metagenome (GOLD analysis project Ga0182024, IMG submission 120480) | Permafrost microbial communities from Stordalen Mire, Sweden - P3-2 metaG (Illumina Assembly) | ecosystem: Environmental > Terrestrial > Soil > Wetlands > Permafrost | place: Sweden: Stordalen...
ATGGGGACATGCTCGATGCCGACCGGGCAGATCTCGACACAGGCCATGCACTGAGTGCAGGCCCAGATCGACGCCGGCCGGATGGGGTTGCCGAGGACCACGCGACTGCCGCCCGGCGGCGGACGTACGGCCGTTCCGGTGCTGACGGCGGCGTGAGCCCCGAGTGACGACTCGGCTGCCTCTCGGAGGTCGAGGATGAGGTCGCGGGGCGAGAGGGGGTAGCCGGCTGCGGCGGCCGGGCAGGCGGCGGTGCACTTCCCGCACTTCGTGCAGGCGTCGAGCGAGACGAGATGCTGCCAGCTCAAGTCCGTCACCGACGTGTAGCCGACCTCCTCGGGAGCGGCATCGGCTGCGAGGGCGACGAAGCGCTTGCCGGCCGCCGGGTCCCGCACGGCGACGTTGGCCGGGCCTGCCAGCATGTGAACGGCCTTGGTGAAGGGGATCGAGGCGACGAACGTCAGCGCCACAAGACCGTGGAACCACCAGGTGACGTGATGGGCGAGCTCGGCGGCCGAACCGGTCAACCCCATCGCCCGGAACCATTTCATGAGCACCCAGCCGACGGGCGACCAATCGGCGAAGTGCTGATCGGACTGGGCGAGCCAGAACCCTTCCAGCAAGAAACCCGACAGCGCGAGGAACCCGAGCGTGGAGACGAAGACCCAGTCGCCGGCCCGATAGAGACGGCGGTCGTACTCGTCGCGTGCGCGGTCGGGCCGCACGTAGTCGAGCCGGGCCGGGCGGCGAACGGCTCGGTTGATCGCCATGAGGGCGAGGCCGCCGAGCAGCAGGAGGCCGGCGAGGTCGAGCGCCAGCTTGTAGGCGAGGTAGAAGCCTCCCTGCCAGAAGTCCCAGTGGAACAGCGGCCGCGTGAAGTCGGTGTCGATGCCGAGGATGGTCGTCCCGAGGAACAGCGTCATGAAGCCGTAGAAGATCATGAGGTGGCCGAGCCCGGCGACGGCGTCGCGGCGGCGGATCCAGCGATGGGAGAAGACGATGCCTGCCATCGTGGCGAGGCGAGAGGTCAGCTCGCGTGTCGACATCGCCCAGCCGGGCCGGCCGGCGGCGCCGTTTGCGCCCGCCGTGGCCGAGGTGCCGGGGCGGCCGGTGCGGTACTTCGCTACGAGGCGGACGACTCCCCAGGTGAAGACGGCGGTCGAGGCGACGATGAGCCCGTACCAAAGAATGATCTCGGCGCGCGACAGCCCGTCGAAGACGGTTCGGGTCTCAGGCACCGAAGACCCGTCGGTTTGCCGCGCCCGGAGGGCTGGACGAAGTCAGTAGAGCTTCTCGAGCTCGTCGGCGACGTCGAACAGGTCAACCACGCCGCCATAGTGGGCGACCCCGAAGATCGCCGCCTCCGGGTCGGTGTTGACGGCGATGATCGTGCCGCTCGCCTTCATGCCGGCAAGGTGCTGCACGGCGCCAGAGATCCCAAAGGCAAGGTAGACCTTGGGCTTGACGGTCTTGCCGGACTGCCCCACCTGACGGGCAGACGGCATCCAGCCCGAGTCGACGATCGGCCGGGAGACCGAGAGCGTGGCGCCCATCTTCTCCGCCAGCCGCTGGAAGCGCTCGATGTTTTCCTTGTCGCCGATCCCACGGCCGATCGAGAGCAGGAAGTCGGCGGCGGTGATGTCGACGTCGGCGACCGGCGCCTCGACGAAGCGGACGTGGCGCGCCCGCGGGGTCCTCGTCTCGACGGCGAGCTCAGTCCTCGACGCCCCTCCCGAACCCTCGGCTTGAGCCCACACGGTCGGCCGCAGCAACAGGACGGCGGGCACGCCGGACGGGAGCTCGACCTCGGCGTGCACCTTGGCGCCGTAGAAGGACCGCCGGGCGACGACCTGGCCGCTCTCGATCGAGAACCCGAAGACGTCGCTCGCGAACCCGAGCCCGAGCTTGGCGGCGACCGCCGGCGCGAATCCCATGCTGTTGACGGTGAACCCGAGCACGACGACATCGGGCTGCCTGGCGGCGATGAGGGCCTCGACGGCGTCCTGATAGACGTCGTTCTCGAACTCGTCCCCACCGGCAGTGACTGCGACGACGTCGTCGACTCCCTCGAGGTCGATGCTGTCGGCAAGCGAGGCGGGGTTGCCGGCGATGACAGCAACGGCCACAGGGCGCGGAAGATCCTGCGCAGCAGTCACGAGCTCACGGGTGACGTCGCGAAGGCGCCCCTCGACGTGTTCGGCCACGACGAGCGTCCCGCTCATGAGAGGCGCCCCTTCACGATCTCGGCGATGCGGCCGGCGACTCCTGCGGCGTCGTCGCCGAGCAGCTCGGCACCCTCACCGCGCTCTGGCACGTACATCCTGCGGACACGGTAGGCGGGGGGCTGCTCACGGTCGAGGTCGACAACTTCGATCTCCTGCAGGTTTGCCTGCTTGATCGCTCGCAGCGTGGCGTAGCGCGGCTCGTTGATGCCGGTCTGGATCGTGAGGACCGCCGGCAGGTCGACGTCGACGACGTCGAGGAGGCCACCTTCGAGCTCCCGGTGAACCCGTGCGGTGCGGGAGCCGGTCTCGCACTCGACTTTGATGACCACGGCGACCCTGGCGACGTCCAGCAGCTCCGCGAGCATGACGCCGGTGGCCGCCTGCACCGAGTCGCTCGACTGCACGCCACAGAGGACGAGGTCGGGTTTCTCGCTTGTAGCAACCGATGCCAGGCCACGGGCGACCGTCAGCGGGTCGGCGTCGTCGACACCCTGGGCCCCGACGCGGATCGCGCGGTCGGCGCCCATGGCCAGGCAGCGCCGGAGCGCTTCGGTGGCCTCCTCGTCGCCGACGGTCACGACAACCACCTCGCCGTCGCCATCGACGAGCGACTCCTTGATCCGGAGTGCCTCCTCGACGGCGGAGACGTCCCACTCGTTGAGCGCCCGCTCGAGGTAGTCCGGGTCGACGTCACGCTCGTCCTCGGTGAACTCGACCTCGTCCCCGAGGACGGCCACTTGCTTCACGCACACGACCGTCTTCAACGGTCTGCACCGCGGTGCTCTCGGGCCGGCAGACCCCGCGTGAGAGAGCATGGGGCCGCGCGGGTTCGGGGCTGGAGGCAGGTCATGCAGGATTTCTACTGCGGGTGGATCAGGTTTCGCAACGGTGAACGCGTCCGAAACCGAGCCGCCTGACAATTCCTGTGCGTCTCGTCGCGGCAGAACCTATAGTGAGTGAACGCAGTTTCGCAGGGGTGGACACGAAGGGTACGTCCAGTTCGTCGCCGGGCAGCCTGTCGAGGTTTCGGGCGTTGGCTGGAGACGGGCGGCGAGTGTGGAGTTGGGGGCCGAGGCGTAGGGGTCGTCTGACCCCCGAGGGAAGGGGAGGGTCTCAAATGGCCACTGCCGTCGTCGAGGAGCGACAGCTCCTCAAGTCGCTTCGCTGGTGGGACGGTTTCGTCATCGCCATGTGCAACCCAGGGTTCCTCATCGCGTTCGTCGGCTTCACGATGGACGCCGTCGGTGCCTGGGGCGCGCTCTTCCTCTGGGCCACGGCATCTGCGATCGGCCTGCTGCAGGCGTGGATCTACTCCGAGACGGCGGCGATGTTCCCGGACAAGCCTGGCGGTATCTCCCTTTACGCCCACGAAGGGTGGCGGGGACGGTTCTCGCTCATCGGTCCGATGGGCGCCTTCGGGTACTGGATCGGCTGGTCGGTCGTGCTCTCGATCTTCGGCAAGGTGATCGGCGACCTCGTCATCTCGAAGTGGTTCCCGAACACCACGTGGCATTTCAGCGACGGTGTGCTGACCGGTGGCGTCACCGTCAATGACCTGATCGGCATCGGCTGCATCGTGCTCGTCTGGCTGCTGAACGTGTACGGGATCCGCCCGGCGGTCTGGATCTCCTACGTGACCGGCGTCGGTCTCGTCGTGCCGCTGGTCGTGATCATGCTCCTTCCGTACCTCACCGGGCACTGGCACTCGTCGAACCTGCAATGGAACCTGCACGGCTTCGGCAACAGCGGGTTCGGCCTGATCATGGTGTGGCTGTTCTTGAACGGGTGGTCCGCCTACGGGGTGGAGGTGTGCGCCACGTTCGCCCCCGAGTACAAGAACACGCGGCGCGACACGGCAATCGCCCTTCGGTCGGCGGCCATGTTCTGCCTGTTCGTGTTCGTGTTCTATCCGCTCGGGCTCGGCGGTGAGATCGGTGCGCCGAAGGCGGCGCTGGCGGAGGGTCAGTACCTCACCGGTGCGTTCGCCACGATCGTCGGCAGCGGTTGGGCGTCGTTCGTGGTGGTCTGCCTGATCGGGAGCCTCTTCCTGTCGATGATCTCCTCGACGGCAGATGCGTCACGGGCCTTGTACGGCATCGCCCGTGACGATATGACGATCAAGCAGCTGTACCACCTGAACCGGCATCACGTTCCGGGGCGGGCGATGACGGTGGACATGGTGGTCAACACGCTGTTGATCCTGTTCATCTCGAGCAACGTCGCCATCTTGTACATGAGCAACATCGGCTACGTCCTCTGCCACATCCTGGCGCTCACCGGCTTCCTGCTGTTGCGCCACGATCGCCCGAACTGGCCACGCCCGATCAAGGTGGGCGCGCCGTGGCTCGTGATCGCGGGCGTGCTCGCTGTCTTGAACTTGGTGTTCCTGATCTACGGCGTCGGGCATCCCGAACTCGCCTACGCGGTGACGTTCAAAGACGTGTACATCGGGTTCGGCATCCTCGTGGGGTCGATCCTCCTGTACGTCTTCAGGCGCGTGGTGCAGGACCGCAAGCCGATCACGTTCCGGGACGAGACCCCGACGATGCCCACGCCCGAGCAGATGGCGCTCCTGCAGGACGAGATCGTGGTCGGTTCGCCCCAGGTTTGAGCCTCAGATGACGAGGTCCACGGTGGCCGCCGAGTGACAGGGCAGGTCGCGGTTGGGCCTACCGCGGAACAGGTTTCGGCCTACGAGCAGGACGGTTTCGTCATCGTCCCCGAGTATCTGGCGGGCGACGAAGTGGATCGCGTTCTCGAGCGCTTCGAAAAAGTCTTCCAGCATGTCTTCGAGACCGGGATCGCTCCCGACGAGGTCAACTACACCCCCGGGGTCACGCCGTCCGACGTCACGCGCCAGTTGTGCAACGTCTGGAAGGCCGACCGCGTAATTGCATCGACGACGCTCTCGGCGAGAACCGCCGTGTTCGCGGCCTGCCTCACAGGCGCCCCCGGCCTCCGCATCAACCAGGACAACCTCATCTGGAAGCCGGCATCGGGAGCGCCGCTCCTCGCGCACCAGGACGGCTCGTATCTCGGCTATCTCGCTCCACCCAACATGGTCACATGCTGGATCGCCCTTGACGACACCTCGAGGGACGCCGGCACCATCTTCTACGCCCGCGGTTCGCACAGGTGGCCGCATGCACCAGCCGGTGGGCGGTTCCACGCCCCCGCCGACTGGCTTTCCTGGCTGAAGACGATGCGGCCGCTCGGCGCCGAGATCGACCTCGTGCCGGTCGAGGTGCCTCGCGGCGGGGCAGCGTTTCATGGTGCATGGATCTTCCACGGCAGCCCCGCGAACCTGTCGGCCGGAGCTGAGCGTCGCTCGATCATCAGCCACCTCATGACCCTCGACACGCAATGGAACCCGGAGCGGCCGCATCCGGTCTATTCGCGGTATCGGCGACCAGGGGAGACCGACATCGACGAGGCATTCTTTCCTGTGCTTTGGCGGAACGACGGGTACCGGACCCCGTGGCTCGACGAGTATCTCGTCCGGGTGCCTTCAGCAAGTCGCTGATGGATCACGGCATCACGTCGGAGGAATCTCCCACGTGACCCACACGAGGCAGTCGAGGCGGTCTCGTACCGCCGCGGCGGCTCTTCGGTAGAGCCTCGCGCTCACCTTCTGCCGATCGGGTCCAAGGACGAGGAGGCGGACCTTCCGTTCGCGGGCGACGTCGACGAGCGCCTCGATCCTCCGGAAGCTCTTCACCCGGATCCGTTCGACCTCGATACCGAACGCCAGTGCCCGTTCTACGGGACGGATCAGGGAAGCTGCCAGCTCCGGCGAGTAGTCGAGCATGTCGTAGCCCATCATCACGCTCAGCGGCAGCGGAGGCAGCTCCACGATGTTCGCGACGATGAGACCTCGGCTGGAATCAACAGCCGCATCGACGGCGAAGGAAGCGGCAGCCTCATCGAATGGGACGTCGAAGGTGGCGAGCAACACCGAGCCACCGTCCGCCGCCGCCGACACCTCGACGTCCGGTGCTCGGGTGGCGAGCTGTACCTTCACTCAGGATGTAGCTCCCAATTCGGCACGTGGCGGGCGTGGCGGCGGACGCGCTGGCGCCAACGCGGCATGTAGAAGAGGTACCAGCCGCTCATCGCGAGCGGGATCAGGATGAAGAACGACTCCGAGATCGTGAGCGCGAGGGTGACGAACACCGCTGCGAGGACGAGCATCGAGCGGATCGCTTTCAGTCGGAACCGCCGCATCTCGTGCATGATTGCCCAGTAGTCTCCCGACGGAATCTGGTTCGTGTTCCAGCGCCGCTCGCACCCTTCGCACTGCCAGATCTCGCCGTAGGCGACGAGGGCCTTCTTCCCACAGTCGCATCGCACGGTGATCGGAGCGCCCTTCACGGTGCCAGTGTACGAGCGGCCCGGCGGTGTGGCGAGAAGAGCCGGTGCCAGTGGACCTTCGGCCCTGGACCGGCGAGCTTCTGCGAGCCATGCTGGACCGGGTGCCTGAGAATCATGCACACGAGCGCTCGGGAAAGGGGTGTTCATGTTCGACAAGCTGGTGGTGGCTCTCGACGGGTCGGACCAGGCGGTGCCGGTGCTCACTGCGGCGAGCGAGCTCGCCTCCAAGATCGGGTCGACGGTCCGAGTGCTGCATGTCCTGGAGATGGGTTTCGTAGGCCGCGCCGGCCAGATCCCGCTCGAAGGCGAGGAGGAGGCACACAAGATCGTGGACGACGCCGTCGCCGAGCTCGAAGCCAAGGGCGTGAAGGCGACCGGCACGGTCCGGGCTGCCCAGCACGGCAGGGTGGCCGGCGAGATACGCTACGAAGCCCAAGAGTGGGGCGCGACCGGAATCATCACCGGCTCTCGTGGCCTCACCGATCTCGAAGGCATTGTCGTTGGCAGCACGACCCACAAGCTGCTGCACGTGACGGAGCTGCCGGTCCTCGTCGTCCGCTGAGTGGCGGTCGCGCCCGCCGGGGAGCGATTGCGCCGGTCACCCCGTGCCCGTATCATCACAGCAGTCAGTGTTCACTGCTGGGAAACAGAGAAACGCCCAACCTGCGAGGCCCTTGGGGGGACGCGATGACGGATATCGAGCGATTTACCGCCGAAGAGGGGCGGGAGGAGCAGATCGCCGAAGTCCGCCGTCAGATCGATGCCGAGGGCATCACGTACATCTACTACCAGTTCGCCTCCGTGACCGGCAGGATCATGGGCAAGGGCGTGCCGGCGCCGCACTGGGAGACGATCGCCCGCAAGGGTTTCCAGCTCGTATATGGCTCGACGGCCAACCTGTTCACGGACCGTCACGGCCAATACATCGGCTATGGCGCCGAGGCACGCGAGCTCGTGGGCCTTCCGGACGTCGAGACGTTCTGCGTCCTGCCGTGGGACCGGAAAGTCGCCCGCGTCTTCTGCAGGCTGTTCCGCGGGCGCGAGGAGGAGATCGACGGCGGTGCGTTCCTCACCTCGGACTGCCGCGGCAACTTGAAGCGAATCCACGCCGAGTTCACTGCCGCCACGGGCCTGCACCTGCGAGCCGGCTGCGAGCCGGAGATGATGTGGCTGAAGACCGACGCCGACGGCAAGCCCTCAGTCGAGGGGATGACCAAGCCCTACTGCTATCACATCGACCAGTTCTCGGAGCTGCAACCGATCATCCACAAGGTCGTCGACTACAGCCAGAAGATGGGCCTCGACATGATCCAGGGCGATCATGAAGATGCCCCCGGTCAGCTCGAGCTGAACTTCCAGTTCGACCATGCCGACTTGACGGCCGATCGCCTGACGACCTATCGCCAGATCTGCCGCCAGGTCGGCCGCGAGACGGGGTCCTTCGCCTGCTTCATGCCGAAGCCGTTCATGGGCGTGTCCGCCAACGGTTGCCACCACAACATCTCGCTGTGGAAGGGCGACGAGAACATGTTCATGCCCGACACGGACAACCCGCGCCTGCCCGGCAAGATCGGTCTCAATGCCATCGGCGGCGTGCTCGAACACCTCTCGGGGCTCTGCGCCATCACCTCGCCGACGGTGAACTCCTACCGCCGCTTTGCCGACGCCGGCTTCTGGGCGCCGATCTTCGCCGACTGGGGGTTCCAGAACCGCACAACGGCACTGCGGATCTCCGCCCCGGGCCGTTTCGAGTACCGCTCCGTCGACTCGGCGGTGAACCCCTACCTGTCCTTCGCGGCGTTGCTCACAACGATACGCGACGGCCTCGACCGCGACCTCGACCCGGGCGAGCCGGAGGAGCGGAACATCTACGACGCCATCGCCGCCGGCAAGCAGGTGCGCCGGATCCCGCGCACGCTGGGCGAGGCGCTCGAGGCCCTCGAGGCCGACGAGGTCGTGCGGTCGGCCCTTCCCGGGGACATGTACCGGGTCTTCAAGCACTACAAGGACGACGAGTGGGAGCGGTTCATCTCAACGGTGAGCGACTGGGATGTCCAGGAGTACCTGGACGTGCTTCCTTGATCGTCGGAGAGGAGTAGCACCATGTGCGGTATCGCAGGCGTCATCCACAAGAACGGCCCGTCCGACATCGGCCGCGAAGTCACGAGCATGCTGCAGTCGATGAAGCATCGCGGGCCTGACTCGACGGGGTTCGCTCTCTATGGGGAACCCTCGGAGCACATCGTCATGCGTGTCAAGTTGGCCGACCCCCACGGTTCGGGATCCATCGACTGGAGCGATCGGATCGAGCGCCGCAAGATGGAGCTCGAGGCGCGCCTCGGCAAGGTGGGCGCCACGATCGACCGGCTCGACGGGGTGGCGGAGTACACCGCCAGGGTCCTGCTCGACTATGCGGGGGACTTGAAGTCCCTCGTGGACTACGTGGAGGACATCCCCGGTTGCGAAGTGCTCTCGATCGGGCATTCGCTCGAGATCGTGAAGGATCTCGGCGATGCCGAGACCGTCTCGGCGCAGTACGGCCTGTCCAGCTTCCGTGGCACCCACGGCATCGGCCATGTCCGCATGGCGACGGAGTCGGATGTCGACATCGCAGGGGCCCACCCCTATTGGGCGTACCCCTTCGGTGATGTCGCCGTCGTCCACAACGGCCAGCTGACGAATTACCACCAGTGGCGGAGGCGTCTCGAGCGGCTCGGCCATCGCTTCCAATCCGAGTGCGACTCCGAGATCATCGCCGTCTACCTCGCCGAGCAGCTGCACAATGGCGTCCCGCTCGGAACGGCGATAAAGGAGAGCCTGAACGACTTCGACGGGGTGTTCACCTACGTCGTCGTGACCAAGGACAGCCTCGGCGTGGCCAAGGACGAGATGGCGGCCAAGCCGCTCGTGCTCTTCGAGTCCGACGACCTCGTGGCTCTCGCCTCGGAAGAAGTCGCAATCCGGGCGCTCATCGATCATGAGATCGACACGCGGGATCCCTACGAGGGTGAAGTGCTCGTATGGAATCTGTAGGCGTCGGCGAGCGGAGCATCAAGTACGACGCCCGCGGCCTGGTCGAGCCGGACGCCGAGGCGCCGCGGACCTCGGAGATCGCGGGCGGGAAAGCCATTTTCGACGCCACGGGTTGTACGACGAGAACGATCAACCTCGAGATCCGGTGGCTCCTCGCCGAGATGGCGGTGAACGACATCACCGTCCTCAACCCGGGTGCCAAGCACTCGATCGGAGTCGCCATTCTCGAGCGGTGCAGGATCCGCTTCGAGGGGAGCCTCGGGTACTTCGGGGTGGGCCTGATCGACGGGCCGGAGGTCGAGATCACGGGCCGAGTCGGCTGGTCCGTCGCCGAGAACATGATGTCAGGCACCGTGGTCATCGAGAAGAACGCCGGCTCTCTCGCCGGCGCGGCGATCCGCGGTGGCGACCTCGTCGTCAAGCGCGATGTCGGCGCCCGGACCGGCATCGACCAGAAGGGCGGCACGATCATCGTCGGCGGCAACGCC
>Ga0182024_10026791_pt1 | contig 10114 bp, 8 predicted proteins | sample P32metaG_FD_120480 | JGI IMG/M metagenome (GOLD analysis project Ga0182024, IMG submission 120480) | Permafrost microbial communities from Stordalen Mire, Sweden - P3-2 metaG (Illumina Assembly) | ecosystem: Environmental > Terrestrial > Soil > Wetlands > Permafrost | place: Sweden: Stordalen...
CTCGCGGCGCAGCACGAGCGCGGTCTTGGAGTGCGTCTTGAGTCCGACAATGCCGTAGACGACGTGCACGCCCACTTCTTCGAGCGCGCGAGCCCATCCGATGTTGGCCTCCTCGTCGAAGCGCGCCTTGAGCTCGACGATGGCGGCCACCTGCTTGCCGTTCTCGGCGGCGCGGATCAGGGCGGCCACAATCGGGCTGTCGCCGCCGGTCCGGTAGAGCGTCTGCTTGATCCCGAGCACCGCCGGGTCCTCGGCGGCCATCGCGACGAAGGCCTCGACCGAGGTGGCAAACGAGTCGTAGGGGTGGTGCACCAGGACGTCGCGCTCGCGCAGCATGGCGAAGAACTCGGCCGGATCGTGCGCGGCCTGGGCCAGCCGGGGCGGCGTCATCGGCGTCCAGGTCTCGCCGTGCAGGTCGGGGCGATCCAACGCGTAGACGCCCCACAGGCCACTCAGGTCCAGGGGCGCACCGACGCGGAAGACGCCGTCGGCCCCCACCTCGAGCTCGGTCGCCAGCAGGTCGGCCAGGTCCTGGCCCATGTCGGCCTCGACCTCCAGCCGGAGGGCCTTCCCGAAGCGGCGGCGACGCAGCTCCATCTCGATGGCCACGAGCAGGTCGTCCGCCTCATCCTCCTCGAGGGCGAGGTCGGCGTTCCGGGTGACCCGGAAGGCGTGGTGATGGCCGATGGTCATGCCCGGGAACAACGAGTCCAGGTGGGCGGCGATGACCTGCTCCAGCGGGACGAAGCGCTCGCCGTCGGGCATGACCACGAAACGCGGCAGCGCCGGCGGCACTTTGACCCGGGCGATGCGGCCCTCGCCCGACGCGGGGTCCTGCACCTCGACCACCAGATTCAGCGAGAGGTTCGAGATGTAGGGGAAGGGGTGGCCGGGGTCGACGGCCAACGGGGTGAGCACCGGGTAGATCTGGCGCTGGAAGACATCGACGAGATGCTGGCGGTCCACGTCATTGAGCGAGGACCAACTGGCGAAGCGGATGCCCGCCTCGGCCAGGCCGGGCACGATGCGATCCAAGAAGATGTGATCCTGGCGACGGACCAGTTCCTCGACCCGGGCCCTGATCATCGTCAGCTGCTCGCCGGGACGGAGCCCGTCGACCGAGCGGGTGCGCACGCCGGCGGCCACCTGGTCCTCGAGCGCGGCCACCCGTATTTGGTAGAACTCGTCGAGCAGCTCGGAGAAGATGGCCAGGAACTTCGCCCGCTCCAGCAGTGGCACGCCATCGTCCTCGGCCAGGTCGAGCAGACGGGAGCCGAAGTCGAGGCGCGACTGCTCCCGGTTGGTGAAACGCTGGTACCCGAACGCCTCGATCTGTTGATACGTCGGCGGTGTCGCGTGCTGGACCTCTGCCCCGAGCCGCGGTTCGGGAGCCGGTCCATCGCCCGTGACCTGGGGCTCCGGCTGCGCCTGGGGTTGGTGCTGAGGCTGGGTCTGGGTCATGGGAGGGGTTGCAGCGCCGTACGGCCGAGGCGGGATGTCACCCTGAATCCTACTCCCCACCACTACGATTCGCCCGGTGCCGTCCGTTGCCCGCCGCACCCGCACGCCTTTTCCCCGCTACGTCTTCGGCCCCAAGCCCAAGCGGCGGACGGAACTGGGCCTGCTCCTCTTCGGCTCGCTGCTGATCGTCGCGCTGTACGTCATTGCGGTCCTCGGGCAGAAGTCGAAGATCCCCGACAACATCGGCGCCTTCCTCGGCGTCGTGCTGGGTCTGGCGCTCTTGGCCCACATGGCCAACCGCTGGCTGGCCCCGAACGCCAATGCCGTGATCCTCCCCCTCGCCGCACTGCTCAACGGGATCGGCTACGTCGTCATCGCCCGTTGGGACCCCGGCCAGGCCAAAGGCCAGGCGGCGTGGGCGGGGCTGGGAGTCCTGCTCTACTTCCTCACGCTCCTCGTGGTCCGCTACTCACGGGACCTGGAGCGTTACCGCTACCTGCTGTTGCTCGTGGCCGGGATCTTCCTGGTCGCACCCCTGTTCTTCTCGCCGATCTACGGGGCGCGCCTGTGGGTGCACTTCGGAAGCCTGTCCTTCCAGCCGATCGAGTTCTCCAAGATCCTCTTGTGCATCTTCTTCGCCTCGTACTTCGCGGAGAACAAGGAGCTGCTCTCCATCCCGACGGCGCAGATCGGCAACCGCCTCTACCTCGACCCCCGGCCGCTCGTCCCCATCCTGGTGGCCTGGGGTGCCGCCATGGCGGTCATCGGGCTGGAGGACGACATCGGCTTCGCCGCCCTCCTGTTCGTCCTCTTCATCGGGCTCCTGTGGGTGGCCACGGGACGCGTCGGCTACCTGGTGCTCGGGCTGGTGCTCTTCGGCGTGGGCGCCTATATCGCGGCACGATATTTCGGGCAGGTCCACCTGCGGGTGGAGCAGTGGCAGAACCCGTGGCCGACGGCGAAGAACCCCGGCAACACCCAGCTGAGCGAGGCCTGGTTCAGCCTCGGGGACGGAGGCGTCGGGGGGACGGGCCTCGGCCTCGCCCCCCACTACGTCGGCCTCGTCCCCGAGCTGACGAGCGACATGATCTTCGCCGCCATCGGGACCGAGATGGGTCTGGTCGGCTGCGTCGCCGTCGTCATGGCCTTCATCCTCCTGATCGGCGCCGGCTTCCGGGTGGCCCAGACGGCCCGCTCGGACTTCTCGCGCCTGATGGCGACGGGGCTGACGCTGATCCTCGGCTTCCAGGCCTTCTTCATCATGGCCGGGGTGGTGCGGATCTTGCCCTTCACCGGCATCACGTTGCCGTTCGTCGCCTACGGCGGTTCCTCGCTGCTGGCCAACTACGTCCTCATCGCCTTGATGCTGCGCATCTCCGACGAAGGCGCGGAGGCCCAGACCCGGATGCAGGCTGCCGGCGCGGCTGCCGGGCCCGGCGAGCGGCCCATGGTCCCGGCCGGCTGAGTCAGTTCTCCGGGCCGGCCGGCGCGCCGTCCTCGGCGGCACCGGCCGAGCCGCCGGCGACCTCGTAGGACCAGAGCTCGGACGACACCGAGACCGGTCCACCGTGGGGCGAGGGCCGATCGGCGCCAGCGTGACCGTGGGCGAAGGCGGGCGACGACACCCACTTCTGGAACGACGCCTCGTCGCGCCAGCGGGTGACCACCAGCCACTGCAAACGCTCGTCGGTGGGTCGGAGCAACTCGAAGCCCTCGAAGCCCTCCTGGTCGTCGACGGCACCGGCTCGAGCGGCGAAGCGGCGGGCCAACTCGTCGCCCGAGTTCTCGGGAACGGTGATGGCGTTGATCTTGATCAGGGTCATGACCCGATCAGATCAGATCGGGGCGGGTGATGCAGAGCGGACGCTGGGAGGTGCTCGGCCCTTACGGCTCGGTGGACCCGTCGGTCATCGGCGGGTCGTCGGTCATTGGCGGGTCGTCGGTCATCGGGAGGACGTCGCCTGCCTCGTCGAGCAGGCGCTCGTCGGCCAGGATCGGAGCCGGCACCGGCATGCGCAATGCCAGCACGATGCCGTCGGAGGGCCGGCAGTCGACCCGCACGCGGCCGCCCGGGGTCATGAGGTCCAGCTCGGCCAGGAGGTTGCCCTCGTCCCGCCCGACCAGGCGGAGGGCGATCACGTCGATGCGGGCCTGCTGCAGCACCTCCATGAAGAGCTCATGGGTCATGGGCCGGCGCGAGTCCATGCGGCGGAGAGCCTGGGCCATGGCGGTGCCCTCCGGAAGCCCGACCGGGAACACCAGCGCCCGCATCGGGGGCTCCGACTCCACCAGGGTGACGGCCGGGTACGGCGAAGGCAGGTCGAGGGAGACGTCCTCGACGTCCATGACCCGGAAGGTCGCGAAGGGCCGGGTCGGCGGCACCGGCGGGGGCGGCGGCACCGCTTCGATCTCGGTCTCCGGGCCGTCCACCACTTCGGGCTCCGGGGGTGGCTGCTGCAGGTCGGTCACCGGAATTTCCGCCGGGCGCCGACGCTCAGGGCGAGACCGACCGCGGTGAAGAACACGAGCACGGCCGTCCCGCCGTAGCTGACGAACGGGAGCGGGATCCCGGTGATCGGCATGATCCCCATCGTCATCCCGGCATTCTGGAAGACGCTGAAGGCGATGAAGGCGAAGAGGCCAGTGCATACCAAGCGGCCGAAGATGTCACGGGCCACCACCGCGGCATGGAGCACCCGCCAGGCGATCACGGCCAGGAGGGCGAGTACGCCGACCGAACCCACGAAGCCGAGCTGCTCGCCGATCGCCGTGAAGATGAAGTCGGTCTGCTGCTCGGGCACGTAGCCGCCGTTTGTCTGCGCGCCGTGTCCGATGCCTGTGCCGAACACGCCGCCCGAACCGATGGCGTTCTCCGCCTGCGTCTTGTTGTAGATGGCCTCGTTCACGTAGGGGTTGGTGCTGTGCGTGCTCGGGTTCAAGAATGCCGTCAGCCGGGCGATCTGGTAGTGGTGCAGTAGTCCGCTCTGCAAGGCAACGAGCACAACGAGCGCGGTCCCGATGAGCAGCATCACGAGGATGCGGATGGGCAGGCCGGCGACGGCCAGCACCACGAGCAGGACGATGATCATGATCATCGCGGTGCCGAGGTCGGGCTGGAGAAGGACCAACACGATCGGGATGCCGGCCATGATGAGGAGGCGGAAGACGTCGCGCCAGGCCAGGCCGACGTCGTCGCGGCGCGCGCAGTACGAAGCGATGGCCAGGATGAGGGCGAGGACGGCGAACTCCGAGGGCTGCAGCTGCAGAGGGCCGAGGCTGAACCAGCGGGCGGCGCCCTGGGCACTGCTCCCCGCCACGAACACGCCCAACAGCGCCAGGATGATCAGCCAGTACAAGATGTTCGCCACCGGTTCGAGCCGCCGGTAGTCGATGAGGGCCACCACGACCATGACGATGACGCCGAGCACCACGAAGAGGCCCTGCTTCTTCAAGAAGGTCTTCGGGTCTTCCCCCTGGGCCAGCAGCGAACCCCGGGTCGCCGTGTAGACCATCACCACACCGATGACCGACACCAGCAGGGTGGCGATGACCAGAATCAGGTCGAACGGGGGCACGTTGCGGCGGGTGGCAGCAACGTGTGTTCGGGCGAGTGTGGTCATAAGGCGGATTCGGGGACAGAATACCGGCCGTGACCTCACCCTCCCTGGCGCCGCTTCCTGCCCTGGTGGGCACCCTGCGGGCATCGAGTACCACCAATCAGGTCGATCAGGGTGGGGGCTGGCTGTACCACCTGCTGACCAAGTCGGGTGTCAGCCCGGACACCGCGTCGACGGTCACCGATTTGATCGTGCGGCCGCTCAGCATCCTGATCGTCGTCGTGATCGCGCTCATCGTGGCTCGCCTGGGCAGCCGGGTGATCCGCCGTGTCCTCGAACGCGTAGCCAACCAGGCGGCGAACCGCTCCGGCTCGACGCGGGCGGGTGCTCGGGTTGCCACCATGTCGGGCGTCGTCGCCAACATCTGGCGTTTCTTCGTCTTCGTCGTGGCGGGCGCCATCGTGCTCGGCATGCTCGGCATCAACCTCACGCCGCTGTTGGCCAGCGCCACCATCATCGGCGCCACGCTCGGCTTCGGCGCGCAGCAGATCGTGCGCGACTATTTCTCGGGCATCCTCATGACCGTGGAGGACCAGTTCAATGTGGGCGACTCGGTCACCGTCGGCGGCGTGACCGGAGTGGTCGAGGAAGTCACCATGCGCCTCACCCGCTTCCGCGGTGTCGACGGCACAATCTTCGTCATCCCCAACGGCGATATCCGCCTCGTCGGCAACCTGTCGCGCGGCTGGGCCCGCGCCATCGTCGACCTCATACTGCCCGGCGCCGGCGCCGCCGACTTGGAGACCCTGCGTACGGTGATCGCGGCGGCAGCACACGAAGTGGCCACAAGCCCGGAGTTCGCCGGGCATTGCACCGAGCCGCCCACGGTCGTCGGTTTGCAGTCCGCTGACTCGACGACGATCACCTTGCGCGTGACCTTGCTCACGATCCCGTCGCAGCGCGACCCGCTCACGCGCGCCTTGCGCGAGGCGACGCTGGAGGCACTGGCAAAAGCCTCGCTCTGGCCTGCCGAGTTGCAGCCGCCGGCGACGCCGGCGGCCTGATCAGCCCCTGCCTTCAAGGGTTTCGGTGAGGATCCACGGCCTCCGCGGCCCGCCACATGGCCTCGACCGGCGCCTCCTCCCCCGTCCACAACACCAGCTGGGCCGCCGCCTGGTGCACCAGCATGCCGAGCCCGTCGACACCCTGGGCGCCGGCCGCAGCCGCTTCGAGGAGCCACGGGGTCGGCCGGGGCACGTAGACCAGGTCGGCGGCCACCTGGCCGGCATGGAGCAGCTCCGGTGCGACCAGCCAAGGCGACGCGCCGGCGGGAGAGGCGCCCGCCATGCCGAACGGGGTGGCGTTGACCACCAGGTCAGCCGAGCCGACGGCCTCGACCCGGGCGGCCTCCTCGGCCGGCACAACCGACCCCACCGGGCCGGCCAGCGCGGCCGCCGTGGCGGCCCGTGCGGGGGTCCTGTTGAGGACGGCGACCTGGCTGGCTCCGGCATCAGCCAGGGCCAGCACCACGGCGCGGGCGGCGCCACCGGCGCCGATCACCAGGCACCGCTTGCCGGCCGGCGTGAAGGTCGCGCCACGGGCCAGCGACGCGAGGAATCCTTCACCGTCGGTGTTGGTACCGAGGAGCACGCCATCCCGGTTCACGACGCAGTTGACGGCCCCGAGCCGGCGCGCCACCTCGGTGCACTCGTCGACCAGGTCGGCCACGTCGGCCTTGTGAGGCATGGTGACCGAGAGCCCGCTGATATCGGCCCGTCGCATGGCGGCGAGGGCACCCGCCGCCTGACCGGGCGCCACCTCGAAGGCCTGCGAGTGCCACGTCGCACCCAGCCCGAGCGCGGCGAACGCCGCGTTGTGCAGCACCGGCGACAAGGAGTGGGCGATGGGGCTGCCGATGACCCCGACCAGCCGTCGTCCCGGGCCGGCGTCGGCCCGCGCACCGTCCATGGTCACGACCGGGCCCACGGCCGCGTCAGGGGAGGCCACGGCTCTTGGCCAGTTGCTCGTTGGCCAGCTGCTCGGCGTACGTGTCGGAGAAGGCCATGGTGCCGTCTTTCTTGACCAGCACGAAGTACAGCCACGCCCCCGCCGGCGGATGGACCGCCGCGTTCAGGGCGTCCTGGGAAGGCATGCAAATGGGTGTCGGCGTCAACCCGTTGTTGAGATAGGTGTTGTACGGGGACTGGATCTTGAGGTCTTGTGACGTCACCGGTCCCCCGTCCTGTCCCAGCGCGTAGAGCACGGTCGAGTCCATCTGCAGCGGGGTCCCCTGGGCCAGCCGGTTGTAGATGACCCGTGACGTGTCCGGCATGTTGACCGGGATGTAGCCCTCCTTCTCCACGATGGAGGCCACGATGAGGACCTGGTACGGCGTCATGCCCAGGGCGTTGGCCGATGCGACGTCGAGGCCGGCGGCCTGCGCCGCGTGATCGAACCGTTGCACCATGTCCGTCAGGATGGTGGTGTCGCTCTCGCCGGGGAGGATGTCGTAGATGCCCGTGCCGAGCATGCCCTCCAGATTGTTCGAGCCGGGCGGGGAGACGGCCGAGAGCACGGCGCCGCCGGCGGCGGTCTTCTCGAAGCCGCCGACGCTGTGGCCGGGCACGCTGCCCACCTCCTGGGCCACTTCGGAGAGCGTGAAGCCTGGACGGACATTGACCGGGTAGATGTTGGGTCCGGCGGCCAGGAGCTGCCGGACTTGAGAGAAGGCCAAGTTCTGGTGCAACGCGTAGCTGCCCGGCAGGACGGTCGGCGTCCCGTGTACGACTTCCGAGAGCTGGAAGGCCAGCGCGCTGCCGATCACGTGCTGCTGGCTCAACGCAGTGACGACGGCGCTGGTCGACTCGCCCTGCTGCACCGTCACCACCACCTGCGGACCGGGCGGACCCAGCGCGTGGGACTCCAGCTCGTACCAGAGCACGAAGGCCAGCACGATAACGAGCAGCGCGCCACCGATGCCGAGCAGGATCCGGCGCCGGCGTCGCACCCGGGCCGAACGGGCCGACCGGCGCCCGACACGGCTCTCGGGCTCGTCGTCGGCCGTGGGAGAGTCGGCTCCGGGCTGCGGCCACGGCAGCTCCTCCTCGCCATCGCCGCTCTCGCCCCCGTCGGAGGGCCCCGTGGGGCTGCTCATGCGTTGTCCAGCCAGGCTTGCAGGAGCACCATGGCGGCGGCGCTGTCGACGACCTTGCGCGCCGCCTTTCCGGTCCGCCCCGCCGCCCGCAAGGAACGCTCGGCCTCCACCGTGGTGAAGCGCTCGTCGGCCGTCTCGACCGTCACGCCGAGGGGCTCGAGCAACTCGCGGAGGGCGGCCGCCTCGTCCAGGGCCGACCGGGCGGCCGGGCCGACCTGGCCCGAGAGGCTGAGTGGCAGCCCGACCACGACGGTCAGCGCCTCCACCTCGCGCACGGCGTCGAGCACGGCACTGCGGTCTCGCGCCGGGTCACCGCTGCGCTGAATCGTGCCCCACGGGCTGGCCAGGCTGCGCCCGCTGTCGCTGTACGCCACGCCGATCCGCCGCGCCCCGAGGTCCAGCGCGGCCACCCGGCCCGGGCCGCGCCCGGACGCCCCGTCGCCGCTCACGCGGACAGGAGCCGTCGCGCCTCGGCCAGCGCCGCCTCAATGTGAGAGGGATCCTTCCCCCCCGCCGTGGCCACCTCGGCTGAGCCGCCGCCACCGCCACCGACCATCTTCCCGAGCGTGCGCACGAGCTGGGTGGCGTCGGGCGTGCCCCCCGTGGCGGCCACGATGGCCGCCTTGGCGCCGTCGGGCGACCCTCCGAGCACGACGGCCCGCACCCCGTCGTGGCGCAGGGTGGCCTGGGCCAGGCTGCGGAGATCGTCGACCTCCAGCTTGTCGCGTCGGGCCACGACCACCCCGCCGTCGGCCGCCGCCGCCTCGGCCAACGTGGCGGCCTCCGCCTCGCTCGATTGCTGGCGCAACCGGGCCAGTTCCCTCTCGCCGTCGCGCTGACGCTCGGCCAGACGACCGATGGCCGCCAACAGCTCGTCGGGCTCCGACCGCAACAACTCGGCGGCCGACTGCACCAGCCGCTCGCGCTCGACGGCTCGGGCCAACGACACGAACCCTGTCACGGCGAAGAGCCGGCGCGTGTTCGATCCGATGGAGCCCTCCGACACGAGCGTGATGGGCCCGATCTGTCCCAACGAGTCCACGTGGGTGCCGCCGCAGAACTCGAGCGAGGTCGACCCCGACCGCACGACGCGCACCGACGAGCCGTACTTGTCGCCGAAGAAGGCGATGGCGCCCATGTCCTCGGCCGCTTCGCGCGACGTCTCGGTGGTCTCCACACCGATATCGGTCAGCACCGCGGTGTTGGCCCGCGTGAACACCTCGTCGAGCTCCTCACGCGTCGGCGCCTCGTGATGGGAGAAGTCGAAGCGCAGGTACTCGGGCGACACCAGCGATCCCTGTTGGCGCACGTGGTCGCCCAATACGGCCCTAAGGGACGCATGCAGCAGGTGGGTCGCCGTGTGGTTACGCCGGATCGCATCCCGGCGCTCCCCGTCGATGGTGGCCAGCGCGTCCTGTCCCGCCCGCACCTCACCGCTCACCCGCGCCCGGTGCGCCACCAGCCCCGGCACGGCCAGCACGGTGTCCAGGACCTCGGCGATGCCCGACTCGGTCACGATGGTGCCCGTGTCCCCCACCTGCCCGCCGCTCTCGGCGTAGAACGGCGTGCGGTCGAGGAAGATCTCGACCAGCCGCGACCCGTCGCCGTCGCTGTCGGCGTCCTTGGCGGCGTCGCCCTCGAGCACGGCCAGGACCCGCGCCGGCACCTCGTAGTTCTCCTGCCCGCGGCCGACGAACGAGGTCGGGCCCTCGGCATCGAGCATCGCCCGGTACACCGCCTCGTCGCCGGCACGGGAGGACTTGGCCGCCGCGCGGGCCCGCTCCCGCTGGGCGGCCATGGCGGCATCGAAGCCGCGGCGGTCCACCTCCACGCCCGCATCCCGCGCCAGCTCCTCGGTGAGCTCGACCGGAAAGCCGTGGGTGTCGTGCAGGGTGAAGGCCACGTCGCCCTCCAGCACCTTCGTCCCGGTGGCGAACGCCTC
>Ga0182024_10026793_pt1 | contig 10114 bp, 9 predicted proteins | sample P32metaG_FD_120480 | JGI IMG/M metagenome (GOLD analysis project Ga0182024, IMG submission 120480) | Permafrost microbial communities from Stordalen Mire, Sweden - P3-2 metaG (Illumina Assembly) | ecosystem: Environmental > Terrestrial > Soil > Wetlands > Permafrost | place: Sweden: Stordalen...
GGACTGGGAATTGGTGCGGCGGTGAGTATTCTTCTGGCGCCAAAATCTGGAGCAGAGACTCGCCAATGGATTGCGAATCAGTGCTTGGATGGCGTGGATACAGCCAATAGAGCGGTTCGGCACACTCGCAGTCAAGTGAAGGACATGATGGATCAGAGCCAGGAAAAAATCAGCGAGGTGGTAGAGGCAACGCGAGAAGCATTTGGCAAGTCATAGGCAAGCCTACGTCAAAAGCAAATTTCCGATGAGAGTGGCTTATCACGTGGACTCTCGATCGGAGCTACAAATTCTGGCAGCCCTCCTGAGCCTAGCCGCGGGAAACCGACCGTTTTATTGCAGGAATGAGGTCGGTTCCCAGGCTCACTTTATCCAGAAAGGCAACAGCACCGTAGGTCTTGGCGAGTGCATGCGAGTTTTCATCGTCCCAAATAGAAATTGCCAATAACTGGCAGGCGCTAGAGGCAAAACTGGCCTTAACCTCTGACGGGGTGACGCTAGTCGCATCGGGCATGTGTAAATCCATCACCACGACTTGTGGTTTAAGGTCTGTCGCCATCTGGATGGTCCGCGCAAAATCCGCAGTTTCACCAACAATTTCAATTTCAGGGTCGGATTCAAGCACATTTCGAATGGCTCGCCGCATGATAGCTGCATCGTCTGCCAAGAGCACGGTTATGGGCATATTTTTGGGATGCGTCCAGCGACGAAGTGGATGGTCTTCACCGTCGAGGCCACGCGCGATCTCCGTTAAAATCTCGGATGACTCGATAACATTCACATGCGTAAGTTTCAAGTTGCTGGCGATCCAATATTTTTACAACGCCGCGACTGTATTTGATGATTCCCATCGTTTGCAGACCGCCTGCAGCGAGCGATACGCTCGATCGATCTGTGCCCAACATCGTCGCAAGAAAATCTTGCGTAATGTGCAGCAACCCGGAATCGACGCGATCCAGCGCCATCAATAACCATCTTGCGAGCCGCCGGTCGATGTCGTGCAGCCGGTTGCATGCGGCAGTTTGAGCAACTTGCAGGCCGAGGACTGTCGCGTACCGCTTCAAAGTTCCGTCCAACAGGGGGGCGGATTCCAGCATATTTCGCAACGCGCCAATCTTGATTCGGAACCCCTCTCCAGAAATCTGCACTACCTCGCGAAGTGGGCTTCTTTTACGCCCCGCGATTCCTGGCAGACCGGCAATTCCTTCCTTTCCAATCAGCCCGGCTTCCACGGTTTTTCCATCGGACAACACGACGACAATGGAGATCAATCCTGTGTTTAGAAAGTACGCGAATTTAAATATCTCCTGGGGCTCACAAAGGCTTCGGTGCGATGGCAGCTCAATATATTCAAGATGAGAACGAATCGAACGAAACTCAGATTCAATCATTGACACTAAAATCTCATTCCGAATTGTTCTTCCAGCCTTGCTTGTGCGCACATGCGAGCGAGCAGGCTGGGGCTTCCTTTTCGTAACGATAACTCCTCCTATGGATCGAATTAATTGTTATGAAAACCTCATTCTTTCTACAGGATGAGGAACTCGGCCACAAGGATTAATAATTTATGTGGGGTATCGAACTTATGCCGATGGCAATGGCCGAGCACACCCCAGAACGACACGTCGCCCATGGGCCGAGAAATGTCTTCCCGGCAACTGAGAAACCGGAGCAAATCCCACATTCGGGTAAGAGGAGATTTCAGGCGCTGGGATAAATTTCGCATGTATAATCTCACGCGTTGGAGCGACGAGAACGCAAGTTTCAAGCGATCGACAATCGGTTCCGTGTTGTCTTCTCGGTCTGTTTGGTTGGTTTTCTTTTTTCGAGGGACATTTCCGCAGAACACGTCCGCGCGTCAAACATTAACTCCACTTGCTTTTGCACTCCGGGCTGCGATGCCATCGTGTACCATATTTGAGGACCGCAGAATCATTAGCATGAGGCACTCGCGATTTCGTAAGGCCGCACGTAAATATGCAGATCGAGATGATGAGGGTAAATAAGAAAAGGGAGTTCGACGAATGAGTAAAAAAACAATTCTGAGCGTCGCGGTCACAGGCAATCAAACCACGATGAAGCAGCACCCAGGCCTGCCGTGTACGCCCGAGCAAATCGCGAACGCGTGTATCGACTCGGCCAAAGCGGGCGCAGCCATTACCCACATCCACGTGCGCTACCCGGATGGCCGGCCGAGCATGGAGCTCAGTCACTACAGTGAGGTGGTTGACCGCATTCGCAATAGTGGCGTCGATGTGATCATCAATCTAACGACAGGCCCGGGCCAGCGCTTTATTCCGAGCGAGGATGACCCGAAGGTCGCTGCGCCGGGCACCACGCTGACAAATCCCATGCGCCGCGTCGAGCATGTTCTGGCGCTGAAGCCCGAGATCTGCAGCCTGGACCTCAATACGATGTGGTCCGGTGCCTCCGCCGTGATCAACTCGCCGGGTAGCATTACCACCATGGCGCGCGCGATGAAAGAAGCCGGAGCGAAACCGGAGCTCGAAGTTTTCGATAGCGGCGACATTGCTTTGGCAAAAGACCTGATCGAAAAGGGTGTCATCGATAAGCCGCCGCTGTTCCAGATCGTCACCGGAATCAGCTACGGCTTTGCATGCACTCCGCAGACGATGATGTATGCGAAGTCGCTCTTGCCGGAAGGCGCGCACTGGGCCGCGTTCGGCGTTGGCCGCCTGGCCTATCCGAGTCTGGCGCAGGCCTTTCTGCTCGGCGGGCATGTCCGAGTTGGAATCGAAGACGCTGTATATCTCAGCAAGGGTGTGTTGACCCCAAGCAACGCAGCCATGGCAGAGAAAGCCGTACGCATCATCAATGAACTTGGCGGGGAACTGGCCACGCCAAAGGAAGCTCGCGAAATTCTCGGACTACGCAAGTGAAGAGCTAGTGGGAACATTTGCGCCTGACACAGGTGCGCCAGACGAGCATAGCAATGGGGCCAACGGCTTCCAATGCCGCATCGCCCACACTAACTCACTGAGGCGGAGCGCAAAGACAGGACGAGCAAGCCGCCGACAATGCCTGAGGCGACCAGATAAAAAATTCCGGCCTCGTACGTCCCGGTTTTGTCGGTAAGAAATCCAATCACATAGGGACCGGCAAACCCGCCCAGATTTCCAACCGAGTTGATGAATGCAATGCTGGCCGCAGCGGCAGGACCAGTCAGAAAAAGCGTAGGCAACGCCCAGAACGGAGAAGGGAATGCGTACAGAGCCATGGTTGCGACTGAGAACGCAGTCACGGCCAAAATCAAATGAGTTCCCGCCCACTGGCTGCACGCGAGCGCGACACCGACCATGAGGATGGGCACTGCGGCATGCCAGCGTCGTTCGCGGGTTTTGTCCGAATGCCAACTGGAAAGGAGCATCGCGGGTATCGCCAGCAGCCACGGGATCCCTGAAAGAAGGATGACTTCCCGCGTGTTGCCTCCGGAAATTCTCTGCACAATTTTCGGCAGCCAGACGCCGAGGCCGATGCTGTTTGTGATGTAGCAAAAATATGCACCGGCGAGCAGCAGAACTTGCGGATGGCGAACCGACTGCCACAGGCTGAGCTTTACCTGATTGCTCTTAGCTGCTTTCTCGCGTTCGAGTTCCGCAGTGATCCAGTTGCGCTCATCTTCCGCCAGCCATTTCGCATCCTTGGGCCGGTCGGTTAAATAGAAGAACGTCGCAATACCGGTGAGAACGGCCGGAAAGCCTTCGAGCATCAGCAACCATCGCCAGCCGCTGTAGCCGAACCAGTGAATCTTCATCAGGAAGACGGCGAATGCGGCGCCCAGCAGGTTGGACATCGGGATGGCCAACATAAACATGGCCACCGCCTTGGCGCGGTCCTCATATCGATACCAGTGGGTAAGGTAGACGATAACGCCGGGGAAGAAACCAGCCTCGGCCACTCCCAAAAAAAATCGTATCCAATAAAATTGGTGAGCGCTGGAAATCAGACCGGTGAGTGTGGCGAGGCCGCCCCATCCTATCAAGGTCGCGCCAATATATTTCCGCGCGCTCCACAACTCGACCAACATCGTCTGCGGGATCTGAAACAGAAAATACCCGATAAAAAAAACGCCCGCGCCAAAGCCGAAAACGGCGTTTGAAAAATGGAGATCGCCCGTCATTTGCAGCGCGGCGTAGCTCACATTTACGCGGTCAATATAATTGAACACGTAGAGAATGAAGAGGAAGGGAGCCAGGCGACGCGTGATGAGGCGCGTGGTGCGACGGGCGACCGGCTCCAGGCTTTGCTGGTCGATGGCAGCGTTCATTGGCTCTCCCGGTCCAAAGGCGAATGGTTATTGTAGCGAGGCCCATTTGAGAGCAAGCATCTTACGAAAGCCTTAGACACCGGCGATCAAACCGCCGTCAATGCGAATGATCGAGCCGGTAATGTAAGAGGCGCGGGTGCTGGCCAGGAAAGCGACGGTGTCGGCATATTCTTCCGGATTGCCGTAACGACCGACAGGAATGGAACCGGTGCTCTCAGCCGAGACCACCTCTACAGGTCGTCCCTCCCGTTTAGCTTTAGCTTCGTCCAGAAAACGGATGCGGTCCGTCGCGATGCGGCCTGGCACCACGATATTGGCGGTGATCCCATCGCGCGCAACTTCGCGAGATAGCGTTTTGGACCAGCCGACGAGCGAAAGACGCAGCGCGTTCGAAATGCCAAGATTGGGAATCGGTGCGACGACGCCCGAGGACGTGCTCGTAATGATGCGCCCCCAATGGCGCGACTTCATGCCGGGCAGCACCCGGTCGGTAATAGCGATTACCGGAAGCACCATTGCCTGAAAGTTTTTGATCCACAATCCTGGATCCTGTCCGGCAGCGGGAGTTGGAGGGGGCCCGCCTGTGATGTTGACAAGAACATCGACAGAACCGAGACGGCTTTCAATCGCGCTGACATTTTTCTCGATCGCGGAAAGATCAGCCAAGTCCCAGGCGATCGCAAACGAGGGCGAACTTTCAGAATGTATTTCCTGAGCGGCACGTTCTGCGGCCGCGAGATCGATGTCCGCGACCGCGACCTTCGCTCCTTCCGCCGACAGCGACTTCGCGATGGCTCTCCCGAGTCCTCCGCCGCCTCCCAGCACCAGTGCCGTCTTGCCTTGCAACCCTAAATTCATTTTGGATTCTTCCTTTTATTCAACTTATTAAACGAGCGGGTTGATTCGATAAAAACTTTCAGGCTATTGCTTTGCCTCTTGCACTTCACGAGCGGCTGACACAGGTAACTCGATATTCTTGGAAGCGCCGAGCGGTGCCAGGGCGGCGCGTTTATCGATGCGTGCGATACGCGAAAGCAGATACTCGACTTCCTCTTTTGCACGGGAGGTGAGAACGCTTGCAGGTTTTCGCTGCGTGTCCGACGACAGGATGCCGCGCCTCATCATTACATATTTGCGCACCGCAAGCCCGATCCCGGCCTGCTGCTCGTAGCGAACTAGAGGAAGGTGGGCATTGAAAATGTCATGCGCTGCGTCACGCTGGCCCGCCGCGTTAAATCGGACCACATCTACGAGCATCTCCGGAAAACAGTATCCGGTCATGGCACCGTCGGCGCCGCGCTCGACCTCGAAGTCGAGAAAAAGACCGCCATTGCCGCAGAGAATCGAAATATGGCGCATGGAACCATCGCTTTCGAAACCGCGCAGGGTGGAAATCTTCTCAAGGCCCGGCCAGTCCTCGTGCTTGAGCATTACGCAGGAGGCGTTTTCGTTGACAATGCGGCGGATCACGCCGGGCGTCATGACCACGGTAAAGGTAAGCGGGTAATCCTGAATGACAAAGGGCACATCCGGGCCGATTGCCTCGGCAGCCTGACGATAGTAAGTCACAATCTGATCGTCCGTCCTCAGTTGCGTCGGCGGCGCAATCATAACTCCAGCGGCTCCAGCCTCCATGACCGTGCGCGATAGCGAGCGCATGGCCGCGAAGCCCGGTGCCGATACGCCAACAATGACAGGCGCCTTGGAACGGCGGATGACGCGTGACGCTATTTCGACGGCTTCCTGTTCGTCGAGCTTCGGCGCCTCTCCCATCTGGCCCATGACGGTGATGCCGGTCGCACCACATTCAAGATAGAAATCAACCATTCGGTCGATGGAGGGCACGTCAACGCTGCCATCCACAAGGAAAGGCGTTGGAGCGATGACATAGACACCGCGAGCACTACTGTCAATCAACATGGAATTTTCCTAAGCCATCCGGACAGGACTAGTTGATAGCGGGATTCCGGCCCCGCGTATCCTAACTCTTCCTCAACGCTCGACACAAGAAGCTTGTGAACAGAGCCGGCCACAGGGCGATCACGTAGGCTCGTTTGTTGGCGTCTTCCACCGTCTCCGCGGTGCGCTCCGCTGCATCGTAATGCATCGCAGATCGTCTCACTCGACTTGCTTGCTTCAAAAATACGACCTTCAAACAAAAAGTTTTAATAGATCGTTTTGGATCGATCGGCTGAACTCGCAGAACTAATCAGGATGTGCTTCAGGTAGGACGGGTTCGTGCCGCCCGGTTTCCGATTCGTTGGCAACTTCGTGGAGGGATAGCTCATCTCGCCGTCAAAATTTCTGCTGTGCATATAGAGGAAGCAATTGAGAAGTTTAAGCAATTAACTGTATTGAGATGTTAGATGACTTAACCGAAACTGAGTTGCGAATTTCCTCAACGCCCAGGGAGAGAACAAATGTCCACCAGCGCGCATAACGCTATGTCAAATCGACAGTTAAGACAGATTATCAGCGCCCCCATACGGCTAGGACCTTTTAAAAAGTTGAATAAAATTCGGCGAATACATGTTCACTCTGCATTTGCGGTTCGCCTCTTGACCCACTTAGGTATTTTCGTCTGCGTACTGCTTATGGCGCCGCTATTGTCGGCTCAGGTGACTTCGACTCCGGCTTTCGAGATTTACAGCGCGCCCGGTGGAACGCAGGTATTTACTATTAATGTTCCGTCCGGCACCACACTGGCAAGCTTCTCGGTTTTGACACTGGGGGCGCCGAATCTCGATTTCAATTCGGTCGCATCTGGAACCAGTTGTCCCAACGTGGTCGCCGGCACGTGCAAGATTGAAGTCCAGTTCCAGCCAACGGCCCCTGGCAGACGGCAGGGGATGGTGGTACTCAAGGACACAAGCGGCAACTTTCTGCTTACCGTTTCGCTGGATGGCACAGGAAGCGGTGCGATGGCTGGGTTTGGCCCAGGCATCATTTCAACATTTGCCGGGAACGGTACGGGAGGCGACGGCGGCCAAGCCAACAGCGCGCAACTAGTTGGCCCAACGGACATTGCGGTCGATGGCTTTGGCAATCATTACATAGCGGACGAAAAGGCCAATAAAATCCGTAAAGTGACTCCCGCGGGAGTCATCTCGACGTTTGCGGGTACCGGCACCGCGGGTTTCTCAGGCGATGGAGGACTTGCCACAAGCGCCAAGCTTAGCGGCCCCATGGCCGTCATGCTGGATGGAGCTGGATTTGTCTACATCGCCGACACGGGGAACAACGTGGTTCGTATGGTGGATACCTTGGGAATTATTTCGACCTATATGGGCCAATACTATGCGCCCGGAACAACACCCCCGTCCGTATGCGCCGGTGCGACAAACTCCGTGGGGGATGGCTGCCCCGGCAATCAGATGATCATGAATATGCCAGTGGCCATGGTATTTTGTGTGCACCAAAACGTTCATGTCGCGGACAAGCTGAACAATAGAGTTCGCACCATCTTGCGGGTCACGTACCAGACCATCACACAGGTTGGTGACGGCGTAGCCGGGTATAACGGCGACAGTGGACTCTTTAATACCACCGCTGAACTCAATGGGCCGACCGGTATGGCGATGGATGCCGCAAACTTTATTTACGTCGCGGACAGCGGCAATCACATCATTCGCAAGACCTTGCTGAGCGGGACTACCCCGGAGGCTATTTCGACCGTTGCGGGCATTCCAGGCAGTGCTGGGAACAGTGGCAACGGCGGGCTTGCCACCGACGCTCAATTGAACAACCCAGACGGGGTTATGGTAGACCCCGCGGGAGATATCTATATCGCCGACTCCGATAGCCACGTCATTCGTAAAGTAAATTTCAGTGACGGGAAGATTTCCACCGTCGCGGGCACTACAACTGCCGGATACAGCGGCGATGGCGGTTCTGCGAATAGCGCGCAATTGAATGTTCCGGCCGGCATTTTGTTGGATGAAGTTGGCAACCTTTATATCGCCGATTCCCAGAGCGCGGTTATTCGCAAGGTGGACGTTTCCGACGCGCCTTCACTTACCTTTGCCAGTACAACCGTGGGCACTGTCAGCGCTGCGCAGGACGTCACCGTGATGAATCTGGGCAATGCGCCATTATTAACAATCGGCGGGATCGGCGCGCCAGCGAACTACTCGCTCGGAGGGTCCGACACATCATGCAGCCTGTCGATCGGCGAGAGTCTGAGTCCAGCGGCAAGTTGCATCCTGGGAATCGAGTTCACACCGATAACTGCCGGCAGCTTACCTGGCAGCATTCTACTTACCGATAACGCGAACCCAACATCCCAGACAATCTCTTTGAATGGCACAGCGGCTGCGCAGGCGGAAACTTATACGCTCACTGCCACAAACGCGACGATTTCCATGACTGCAGGGACCAATGGCAGCGCGACACTCACGCTGAACTCAACCAATTATGCAGGAACAGTTTCTTTCACAACGACCGTCACTTCGACCGACGGCACTCCGGCAGACGTAACCGCCACTGCTACACCAGTCACTCTAACCCCCGGTGGCACGGGAACTTCCACAGTGACCGTTTCAGCTAATGCAAGTGCAGCGAATCACACCCCAGCGGCTCCGTGGAATGGTGGGACGATGATGCTTTTCGCGGCTCTGCTGGGAGCGCCCTTCACCTTCCGCCGGAAACGCCTGATCGGGGCATTTCCTTTGGTGTTGGCAATATCTTTAGCGGGATTCATGATGGCATGCGGCGCGGTGGGCAGTTCGACGAACACCCAGCCACACAATTCACGGACGTATATCGTGACGATGACTCCGACGGGGACGGTGAGTCCGGCAGGATCCGTGACTGTGACAAATCCAGCCCCAGTCAGCATCATGGTAACTGTTCAATAACGTAATAGAAGAGTAACCTATATAAGGAAAATTCGCGAAGATTGGCGGCGATGGCGTGGAAATTGATCTACGCCGCCAATCCCACGAGTCACTGCTGTCCTATCAAAAACTCCATCTTACGGAATTGGCCATGCTATGAAGGCCGAAGTTCAGGAAAGAAAAATGATCAGCGTGTAAATTCCCAAGGTTGTTCCGAGAGGAATGTCGCAGAGCGACAGGAAACCCGCAGCGAGCGACAGGGAACGTGCCGAAGACCTTCCGGCGAGCAGAGCAAATCCTGCAATTATCCCGATGAGCCCGGAGAGGACTGCCACAAGGATGGCCACGATATAGAGGAAGTGGAAGATGCTCATGAGAGTAAAAGGATCGGCCACGCGCGAGAGGAGTGCGCCAAACATTACAGTCGCTGTCCCGCTGTATAAAACGAGCAGAATTGCCGCTGCCAGACGGATGATTCCGTAAACGATCCACAATGATCCCAGTGTCTTCCAGTTCGCACTGGGATTTCGTACATCCACGGAATTTGTTGGCACGCGAGCCTCCTGATCATTGGACTGCCTTACCGAAGTTTACCACTCCACGAGGCAAATTCGCGTGGCTGCCGGGGCCGCTAACCAAATTCCAGCTCGAGTAATCCCACATGGAAAGCAATGCTACCTTCCGGCGATGCCGGGAATCTTCGTCCGAATTTTATAGATACTGGTTCGCGCAACGATGTAAAGCGATTTGTAATCGGGGTCGCCAAAATTAAGATTGGCGACAGCTTCCGGCGTGTAGATGACTCCAAGCTGTTTTCCCTCGGGCGTGATGACCACAATTCCGCCGCAGCACGATTCGTATATGTTCCCCCTGGCGTCGACCTTCATTCCGTCGGTGATTCCCGGAAGCGGGTCCTTCGTCTTGTCCATGATCACTTCCATGTTTGCGACGTCGAGGGTATCGTCCGGCAGCACCTTATACTTCCTGACAAGAC
>Ga0182024_10026794_pt1 | contig 10114 bp, 18 predicted proteins | sample P32metaG_FD_120480 | JGI IMG/M metagenome (GOLD analysis project Ga0182024, IMG submission 120480) | Permafrost microbial communities from Stordalen Mire, Sweden - P3-2 metaG (Illumina Assembly) | ecosystem: Environmental > Terrestrial > Soil > Wetlands > Permafrost | place: Sweden: Stordalen...
GCGCCAGCGGACGCTTACGCAGGGCCGGGCGGGATCACGCTCGGCGGAGCCGCGACGTTCGCGCCAGCGGACGCTTACGCAGGGCCGGGCGGGATCACGCTCGGCGGGGCCGCGACGTTCGCGTAACTAATTTCTCTGGGGGAAATATGAGCATAATAGTCTTCGACGACGGCGCGCAGCAAATCGCGCAAAACCTGTTTCACTCGTCCACGGACATCGTGATTTGGTTGTATCAGAACGACTTCGTGCCTGCCGATACGTCTGACTACACCGATTTTGTGGCCGCGACGTATGACGGTTACATCGCCGTGCTTGTGACTGGCGCCGTGGTATCCTCGCTCGGGGCAGGTTTTGGCTCGCTGCTGACCTGGCCACCAGTCACTTTTACGCCCACCGATGGGCTCGTACCCAATGACATTTACGGGTACGTGGTGACGGGGACACTGGTGGCGATTGACGCTACGTCTATGTGGGCGGAGCGAGCGCCAATAGCTCCCGTCCCCCTGGCGGATATCAGTACGACGCTGACAATCACCCTTCAAATGACATTCGTCTCCAATCCCAGCGGCACCATCGTCACGCCAGACAGCGGCACAGTGGCCCTGGCCGCCTACCTCGCCACTGTGGCGGGCGCTATGGTCCTCCCGCTGAGTATGCACCTCTACCAGAACGACTACACGCCCACCACCACGGACACCCTGGCCAACTACACTGAGGCGACTTACGACGGCTACGCCGCGCAAGTGATGGTGTGGGCTTCAGCCACAATCCCAACTCCAGGCAGTGGCTCTCTCAACGTGGATACCGCTGCTCTGGACGCCCACGGGGTCGATCACGCCGAACGACATTTACGGGTACTACGTGACTGATGCGGCCGGAACGCTGATGTGGGCAGAGCGCGCGCCGAGCCCGCCCGTCGCGCTCAACTCCATGCTCACTACGCTTCCGATCACGCCGCGCTACGGCGACGATTCCGCTTTTTGAGGAGACATGAACCGTGTCCACGACATCTCTTGAGTGCGTAATCGCGGGGTTGAATTACCTGAATGCGAACTACGCCAATTGGGAGCTGCAACTGTACCAGACCTCGCACGTCCTGCTCAACGCGGACAACCTGGCCACGTACACCGCGCTCATAGCCACATACCCCGTCTACGCGCCGCAGGCGCTGGCCGCAGCAGCCGGAGCCGTGAATGACGGCTCCGGCAACGCCCTGGCCGCGTTCGGCGCGTACACGTTCACCACCACGGGCGCGAGCGCCAACATTATTTACGGCTGCTACATCGAGGATACCGTTCTGGGCGTCCTCATTGGCGCGGTGCAATTCACCACACCCGTCGATATGACCGGCCTCGGCAATCAGTGCATCGTTACCCTGTCCGATACGCTCCTGACCGCGTAACATGACCTGGGGCAGGGAGGCCCCATTCCCCCATCTCCCTTACACGCGGAGTACGACACATGGCCGACGTACGAGTCATCCTGCAGCCGAATCTCCAGGCCAATCACCCCCCGCAAATCCTGTGGGCTGCCGCACTCATTCAGGCGGCTCTCGAGTCGCGCCGCCGAGGGCAGGGGCCGCAAGCGATTGGGCTGGTCCTCGACACTATGAGCGGGGACCAGCGTTTCGCGCTGGGCCTGGCCCAGGCCATTTTTCTCGCGGAGCAGATCTACGTTCGCGCCCCCGGCGAGGAGCCCTTCTTGCGCACGAATCTCCTCGCCGTCGCGGGCTCCCCGCAACGCCGCGACCTCACCGAGCGACGACTGTACGCCTGGTTGCGCGGGCAGCCGATGCCCGAGCTGCCGAACGGCATGCAGCCGGAACTGCATGAGCAGGCCGTGATTGGCGAGGTGATGCGGCGAGAGGCGCTGTGGAGGCAGCAGGTCGCCGCGACAATAGAGCAGATAGGCGTGGGAGGTGATGAGGTCGCCCGCCTGGATGAGATCCTGGCCGCTGTGCGTGGGCAGGCCCCGCCGCCAGCAGGGCCCGCCCTGAAATTCATGGCGTCAGCGGTCGGCAAGACGCCCGATCAATGATGCGAGCAAAAGCCCCGCCTGTCCATCGCGGAGCTTGCCGCACGGAGGCGGGCAGGCCCTGGACAGGGCTGACCCGAGCAGTCCAGTCCCGAGAGGAGAGGTATGGATGTATCAACTATTAGAATTGTGGTCCTTGCCCTTAGCGTTATTTCTTGCCTCTGCGTTGGCGGTGTGGTGGGCGTATCGCTCACGGGCCATGACGCGAGCCCAACACTCGCCAGCCTCGCCGCCACCTGCGTTGGGGCACTCGTTGGCATCCTCGTCTCTCCCGCAAGAGCCACACACCCGGCGCCCGCCGCTACCCAGGTTTCCCAGCATCAAAACGCAAAGTCACCCCCCTGAGCAAGAGGGGTAGCAGCTCCTAGCAGGGCCGGTCCCTTGGGGAGAGGGGGGCCGGTCCTGTTTTTCTCCCGCTCTCCAGAGGATCGATACCATGCCTCCTGCTGTAGCTCCGAAAAAGCTGTGGACGCCCCGCAACCCCGCTCACGCGAGGTTCAAGACCGGCGTCAGACGCACACCCCATTACCGCCTCGTTGAGGCGGTCCTGGCTGGTCGGCTGGGACTGTACCGCGCCAACGGCACCCCGCCTGCGCAGGTGATCTATCCGCTGCCGGGCCAACTCTCGATGTGGCTCAACGACGTGGACGGCGACTGCGTTTCGGCCGAAGAAGCGGCAGCGATTGCCGCGTTCAGTATGTTCTGCGGCGTGTCCGAGGTGTTTATCCCGGACTCCTCTGTGCAGACTTTCGCCAGCAACGGCGGCTTTTTGAACGGCGCGGACCTGCTCTCGGTCGTTCAGGCCATGCAGTCCACGGGGATGCTCGGGCCGGATGGCTCCACCTACTTCAAGGACGGCGCCCCGTCCGTGGTGGACATCTCCGACCAGGCGGCCGTCCAGTCGGCCATCGCCCAGAACGGGCCGCTGAAGATCGGCATTGACTCGACGGCCCTCCCCTCGGGGGCCGGCAATCAGATGGGGTGGTCGGCGTTCGGGGGCACTCCGCAGGAGTACACGTCCGAGGACCACTGCGTCGGCCTCTGGCACTATGGGCCGACCACTGCCCTCTGCTCCGCGTTCGGCTGGCCCGTGCCGAGCGGCGCACCCGCGTCCGCGTATACGCTCTACACCTGGAAAACCGTGGGTCTGGTCGACTGGGCCTGGATCCAGAGCACCATCGGGGAGGCGTACACGCGCACGCCGACCGACCTGCTCATTGGGCCGGCCCCGAGCCCGACGCCGAGCCCGACGCCGTCGCCGAGCCCGACGCCGACGCCGCCCCCGATGCCGAGCCCGATCCCTACTAATCTCCAGGCTGACATCGACGCGATCTTCGCGGACGCCGAGGCGTTGGTCGCCGGCGATCCAATGCTCTGGGCCCTGCTCGTGCAGGTCCAGAAGTGGGTCGACAGCTGCTTCGCGCCGCCCTCGCCGCCCGTGCCTCCGGCGTTCATCGGGCGCCGCCGCAAGTGAGCGTTCCCCGGCCGCTTTTGTGGAGCGGCCAATCTCTGACCCTGGGAGGAGTCTTCTTATGATGATTTATCTGCTCGCCCTCGCTCTCGCCGGCCTGGTCGCCCCGCCTGGTTGCTGCTGCGGCCCTGGCTGTGAATGCACGCCTGCTGACCACTGCGGCTGTCACCAGTACGTGCAGGCCGTCCCTGATCCCGTCCCCGCGCCCATGAATTACGCGACAGCCTACCAGCTCGCCTTAGACGTGGACAGACCCCTGATTGTGTTCGTCGGCCTGGCGACCCGCCCCGTACCGCGCTGTCTGGTGTGCTACGTGGCCGCGTTCCCCGGCACTGGTCCCGGGAGTATCGTCGTCGGTGTGCCCTCTGTGGGGACGCTGGTCCGTGGCGACCTACCAGGGTCAGCGAGCACGGCTGAGGTGCTCGCCTTGGCTGAGCGATTGGGCGGCGCGGCCGCACCCGCCATCACCTGGCAGGGAGGATCGACGGGCTACGCTGGCAGTGTCAGCGAGTGCGGGCCTGGAGGATGCGGGCCTGGGGGTTGCGGCGCCAGCTCGGGAGGGAGCGGGAGGGGGGTGGGCAGGAGGAGGTAGGCATGCGTGAGGACTGCCCCTGTGCGGCCGGTGCCAACGGGACGTACAGGGGCAGTGTTGTATACATTACCTTTGCCGAAGGGCCTCCCAGCCCGTCTTTTCCTTCAAATACTCCTCGACGGCCAGCAGAGTGAGGCAGTTACGGTCCTTGCCCTCCTGGCGCGCTACGAGCCTGGAAAACGCCAGCACCGACCGGGGATGGGCCCCGTCTAGCAACGCCTCATCTATGGCGTCCTTCAACGCAGACGACATCATGCTGATGAGTTGGTGGCGCACCACCGCTTCCAGTTGATCCACCTGCGACTCTCTCGCGACATCATGCTCCCTGGTCACTTTCCACCTCCTTCAACAATCGGTACACGGTCCTTCTGCACAAGCCCACGGCCCGTGCAATCTCACTGACGTTGTGGCCGCTCGCGAGTAGATCGCGCACAGCCTGCACTCTCTCTGTCACCCGTTTGCTGCGACTCCCCTTCTCAGAGCCGCCCCACCTCCTTCCCTTCGCCCGCGCCGCCGCGATGCCCGCGACGACACGCTCCTTGATAATCTCGTGCTCGAATTGCGCGACCACTGCCAGGATACCCGCCTGGAGTCGGCCGGACGGCGTGCCGAGGTCGAAGGCATCACGGATCGACACCAAGCCGACGCCGAGCCGCTGAAGCTCGTCAAAGAGCGTCGTCAGCCCCGCCGCCGTCCGGCCGAGCCGGTCCAGCCTCCAGACGACGATGCGGCCGATCCGCCCCGCGCGTGCTTCGACCATCATCTGGTCGAACTTCGGGCGGGACATAGAGCCCCCGGTGAACTTCTCGGCGAACCAACGACACGGTTGACCCTGCGCGTCGGCCCAGGCTCGGAGGTCAGCTTCCTGGGACGCGCAGTCCTGGTCGATAGTGCTGACCCTGGGATACAGCGCGTCAGGTCGAGAGGGGAGAGAGCCGGAGATCGCGGGCATGATGGGCCTCTAGAGGGGGAGTTCTGTGCATTCTCACCTACTCATGACAGTATCCACTTTTTCGGCCGGGCCGGACAGACGAAACCCCTGCCCTGGAGGGTCAGTCCGGGGCAGGGTGGAGAATGCACACATCTGAGGGGTGGGCGGGCTATAGGATGGCGCGATACTGCCACGTCCCGTCTGTCTGCTCCACCACCACGGCAGGCCCAGCGCACCAGTCTGGTGCGCCTACCAGGTAGACGCTGCGACCGTGCGCGTTCAAGTGGTGGCCACCGAGGACACCACCGTCAGCCGCGACCCTGGCGAGTGCAGCTGCCAGGGTCGCCCCCTCCCACATAATGAGCACATCGCCATCGGCCATGTATCGCGGTATCTGGCCCATTACTCGCCCCTTTCTGCGGCATCGCGTGCCGTCGCTTCGCCGGAGTCGTCCACGGGGAGCACCAGCTCGGCCGTGAGATCGCACGCATGCGTCGGGACGATGCCAGCCGGCCAGTGCGCCGGGTTGTGGCGGTAGGCGCAGTAGCGTGTTAGCGCGATCTCTGCGTCCAGGCCCTGCACGCAGTCCAGGACGAGACCGTCCTTGGAGATGATTAGATAGCTATTCATCTTCCCCTCCTAAGAGTTCTTCGCGCGCGTGCGGGCGCGAACGACTTTTCGGCCCGCGACGCGCTATTAAGGATATTGACGCTCTGTAATACCTCTTCTCTGTCCCTGCCACAGTCAGCGGGTCTCGAGCGCGGCCCGCTCCTCGCAACGCTCCCTCTCAGCTACTGTGGCCTCTTCTCCTGCCTCTTCTTCTCGCCTCTCCGCTTCGTCGCGCAGGACGCACGGGCAGCGGCTGCTGGGCAGCAGGCAGCACATCCAGATTTTGCACGGGTCTTTCTCGCAGTGGCATTTCTTCATCGCGTATCCCTCCCTTGTTGCTGGGCCGACATTCAGCCCCTGTCTACCATCGTACACCAACGTCATCGTGCGTCAACCCCAGCGTCATCTGGGGCCACGATCTCCTCCAGAGTATCTTCGGAATCACCAGCATGGAGGTCTCCAGGCTGGTCCTCGGTCCGGCCGGGCTCCATGCTGAACTCCAGCATGCCGTCGCAGGTGACGACGGCATGCTGGCCCCACGGCTGGCCACGGCCTGGCGTCACGTCCCCGGCCCGGCCGCCGCCTTCCTCGGCCTGGCCCGGCCCCGCCGCTGCTTGGACAACTTCTCCCGCACGGCGGACAGCAGCCATGCCGTGCGGTCAGCATGATCGGCATGCGCGATCGACTGCGACCGCTCTATGGCGGCGTCGATCTCGGCGAGTAGATCGACTGGCACTCGGATAGTTACTCTCGGCGAACCCTGACTCATGATGTCTCTCCTGCTAGTGGTGTCTGACACCACCCTACTCTAGCCCATACGTCGCCGACTGTCTACGTCTGATTACGACCGCTGACCAGATTTCACGTCCCTCCCTCTATAGAGGGCATGCGCGGGGACGTGTCCGGCCAGGACCAGGACCGGGCGCGGCGTCATCCAGAGTAGACGGATGTTGACGGCGGACTCTCCCGTCTCTATACTGTGGTCAGGCCGCCACCACACCAAGCACCAGAGGAGGTATCCCGTTATGGTCCGCGCAATGAAATCCGCCCCCGGGAAAAAGCTGAAGAAAGGTGCGTCGCTTCGCAGCGGCACCAAACAAATCAAGATCCTGTCCGCGATCCACGCCGAGTTGGCCTGCCTCGCTGCGGATAACGCGCGCAACATCGGCCGGGAGGCTGAGCTGGCCATCCGCGCGCATATCATGCGATGTCACGCTGGTCACGCCCCGGCCGACTGACCCGGCTCCCCCGCCGCCGCTCGCCCCGGCCCGCTCCCCCGCCGTCCCCCGTGTCGCTGACCCCTGACCCCGAGCCCGAGGAACTATCTCATGACCGCACCGAAAACCAGGCAATTCGCGCTCGCCTTTCACACCGCGCTCACCGAGATCCAGGCCATCGCCGACCAGGCCCTCGCCGACCAGGACGCGGGCCGTGCCAGCTTTACCGATCTGTCATTCGCGATCCAAAAAGTCGGCGCGCTGTGCCGCGCCGAACTGGATGCGGTGGACACGTACACCACTACCGCCGACTGAGCACCGATCCCATACATCGCCCGAAGAAAGGACGCGACCTATGGCCGTGGACATGAAAAAGTACCTGTCCGTCAAATGCCCCAAGTGCGCCGCCCGCGCTGGCAAACCCTGTCGGAATGAGGTCGGGCGCAAGTGTCATCCTCACTCCCTTCGTCGCGCTCGCTGCCGCGACATAGGGATGGACGCGCGAGTGCAGGGTGATCTGGGATTCCCCGCCGCCGCACAGCGCGACGGCGAGCGGCCAGAAGGGGGCCGCACATGAGCTACCAGCCCACCTCCGACCTGCGCCAGTTGCGCAGCCGCAAACGGCAATCCGCCACGCCAAAAGCCCATGTGACAGGCCTGCGGGAGTGCAGGCACTGCACGCGACATCTCCGCCCCAACAGCAGGGACGGCGTGTGCAGTGCCTGCAGGCGCGAGCATACGTGCTATCGCTGCGGCCTGGTATCGCCCACCGAGCTTTTTGCGCGTCGCTGCAAATACTGCTTCGCCTGGGAGTACGATACCTGGCACTGGCGAGCACGGCACAGCGACACGCTGTGCCCCGCTGATCTCCTCGAAGAGCGCCTGTCCCTGTACGCATCGCAGGTCGCCCTGGGCCTGCCGCTCTCGCCCCTACGGCCCGAGCTACTGCTACCCTCGCCGCCAGTCTGACCAGGCTGGCGCCCTGCCCGTCCCTCGTCCTGGGGGACGGGCTATAACATCTCCTGCCCACACACGGACACACGGACGCACACAAGGACACATCGCATGGCCGTCACACTGGCCCAGCTGGCGGGCGCGAAGAAGCTCACGCCTGAGTACCTGTCCACCCTGGGGATCACCCCGGTCGGGCGCGAGCTGCACATGCCCTACTACGATTACGACGGCGCGGTCGTGCTCTACCGCCGCCGCACCGCGATCAGCGGCACGAAGGGCACGCGCGACCTGGAGGGCGCGCAGACGCTGCCCTACGGGCGCAACAGGCTGGACTTGGCGCGGGAGAGCGGCTATCTGATCGTCGTGGAAGGCGAGAGCGACTGTTGGACGCTCTGGCACGCGGGTTATGCCGCTCTCGGAATCCCAGGAGCCTCGCGCACGGCATGTCTGGAGAGCCGCGACCTGGAGGGAGTCCCCCAAGTCTACGTGGTCCGCGAGCCGGGCCAGAGTGGTCAGACCTTCGTGCCGGGCGTGCTCCGCCGCCTGGAGAAGATCGGCTACCGGGGAGAGATCAGTGAGCTGTCTTGCGGGGACGCCAAAGATCCGAGCGATCTATGGATAGCAGACCCCAAGAAATTCAAGCGGCGGCTCGACAAGCTGCTGTCGCAGGTCGTGCCGCTGACGCTGCCAGTGCCGGACCCGCCGCGACGCCCGGCCCCGGCCCCGTCCGCCAACGGCCAAGCTGCCGAACCGCACGCCTGGGAAGAGTGGATACCGCTGTCCACGGTCGGCATCCCGCCGACCTTCCCCCTCGAAGTTCTGCCCTCGATCTTGCGTGATTTCTGCGGTGCGGTCGCTGAAGCGTGCGACGCCCCGGTTGACTACGTAGCAGTGCAGCTCCTTACCGTGGCAGGCGCGGCTATTGGCGCGTCGCGTTGCGTGTGCATCAAGGCAGGCTGGTGGGAACGGCCGCTCTTGTGGACGGCGGTTGTGGCGCCGCCGTCTTCGGGGAAGTCCCCCGCTCAGGACGCGGTAGCGGCGCCAGCGTATGCCCAGCAACGGCGGCTGCATGACGAGTACCGGCGCAAAAAAAGGGAGTGGAACAAAGAGAAGGAGGGTCCGCCGCCCAAGCACAATTGCGTCTACGTCAAAGACATCACAGTCGAGAGCCTGGCCCCGGTACTGGCGGATAACCTCCGAGGTCTGGTTAGCCTTCAGGACGAGCTGGGCTTCCTACTCAAGGGCATGAACCAATATCGGGCTGGCGGGAAAGGCAACGACAAGGAATTTTGGAATGCGGCCTGGGGAGGCACTTCCATCCTCGTTCACCGCAAGGGGCAGGAAGACGGGCCGATCCTCGTCCCGTTCCCGTTCTGTGCGATCACGGGATGTATTCCGCCGTCCGAGCTGGGCGCGGTCGGCGCCAACGGCATTGGACGTGACGGACATCTCGACCGCTGGCTTTTCGGCTACCCAAACCCCCTGCCTATGCAGGGGGAGGACTGGATCAGCGTCCACCCAGGCCTGGCCGCTGAGTGGTCGGAGATATGGCATCGTCTCTGCGACCTGGAGATGGAAAAGCACGGCGACGACATGGCCCGGCCGCGCGTGCTTCCCTTCACCGTGGAGGCTCAACACGCCTGGGAGGACTGGACTACGCAACACGCGGCCGAGGGGAACGACCCGGCGTTTCCAGAGCACATGAAGGGGCCGCACGGAAAGCTGAAACGCTACCTCCCGCGCTTCGCGTGCATCATCCAGGGCACATGGCACGCGGCAGGAGTGGTCAGAGAAGAGGACATCTCCGGCAACGCCATCGAAAAAGCGGGCCTCCTGGCCGACTACTTCGCCGCTGGCGGGCGGCGCGTATACGCCTGCCTGGGCGCTGACCCCAGGCAGGCGAAGGCCAAGGAGGTCTTATCTTGGCTTGAAAGGAGGAAGGGCGAGCGCGTCTTTCGGCGGGCTGAAGCGTACCGCGAGCTGCGCGCCCACTTCGAGAAACCTGAGCAGATGGACGGCCCCTTGGACCTGCTCATTGCTCACCGATTCATCCGTGAGATAGCCGAACAGCAGGAGATCCGGCGCGGACGACCCTGTTCGACTGCATTTGAGGTCTCTCCTCAGTACACTAAACATTTAATGCACGAAATACATTAAATGCATTTTATTCAAGATGTCAGACACCATGAATAAAGTGCATTGAATGTATTTCGTGCATTAAATGTTTAGTGTACTGGAAAGGAACAAAAAATGACTGAGGACACGAGAACCGACCCCCCGCACACCGATGAAATCCCTCTCCCGCC
>Ga0182024_10026795_pt1 | contig 10114 bp, 5 predicted proteins | sample P32metaG_FD_120480 | JGI IMG/M metagenome (GOLD analysis project Ga0182024, IMG submission 120480) | Permafrost microbial communities from Stordalen Mire, Sweden - P3-2 metaG (Illumina Assembly) | ecosystem: Environmental > Terrestrial > Soil > Wetlands > Permafrost | place: Sweden: Stordalen...
GCTCAGCGCGTCAATCGGGACGCCGCCGGGGCGCAGTAGCGCTGGGTATGGGCCAGTCAAATCGATGACGGTCGATTCGATTCCGACCGCGCAAGGTCCGCCGTCTAGGACGGCCGCGATCCGGCCATCGAGTTCGGCCAGCGCATGTTCCGCGCGCGTCGGGCTCAGACCGCCCGAGCGATTGGCGCTTGGGGCCGCGATAGGCCGCCGGACCGCGCGCAGGAGATCGAGGGCCAGCGGATGCGCCGGCACGCGGACCGCCAGAGAGTCGAGCCCCGCGCTTGCAAGCCGCGAGACCGCGCAGTCCGCGCGTCGTTGCAAGACGAGCGAAAGCGGCCCGGGCCAAAAATGCCGCGCCAGCATCTCGGCGCGCGCGTCCCACCGCACCAAGATTCGCGCCGCATCGATGTCAGGCACGTGCACGATGAGGGGGTTGAAGCGCGGCCTTTCCTTGGCAACGAAGATCGCGGCAACGGCGGCATCATTGGTCGCATCGGCGCCGAGGCCGTAGACCGTTTCGGTCGGAAAGGCAACGAGCTTGCCGCCCCGCAAGAGGGAAGCGGCGTGATCGGAGTCGCGCGAATTCAGGCGCTCGGTCATGGCGCCTTCGCTTAATTTCGGCCGCGGGCGATGAAGTCGGGATTGCGGAATTCGAGTTTGCCATACCGGAGGGGAGGGCCGTCGAGCGTCGTCACCATGCCACCCGCCGCTTCAAGCACGGCTTGGCCGGCGGCGGTGTCCCATTCCATCGTGGTGCCGAAACGCGGATAGAGATCGGCTTCGCCGTCGGCGAGCCGGCAGAATTTGATCGAACTACCGGAAATCGCCCGCGTCGCACCGGGCAGCGCCGCCACGAATGCATCGAGCCGCCGGTCGTCGCGATGCGAACGGCTGTGCAGCACGATGGCGCCGCGCTCCGGCGCCAGGCGCGCGGATATGGCCTCGAATTCGGAATCATCCCCGTGCCGACGCTTGGCCGTACCGGGTCCGGCCGCCACGTAGACGAGATCGAGGGCCGGCGCCTGGACGACGCCCAACACCGGTACGCCATCTTCGATGAGTCCGACATTGACGGTGAATTCACCGTTGCGGCTGATGAATTCCTTGGTACCGTCCAGGGGATCGATTAGCCAGAAACGCGCGGACGCCATGTTGGCATGGCCAGATGCGGCGTGCCGCTCCTCGGCGACCGCCGGAATCCCGGGCGCTTCGCGTTCCAGCATTTCGAGAATGATCGCCTCGGCGCGCTCGTCCGCCTGGGTCACCGGCGATTGATCCGCTTTGTGGCGCACTGCGAAATCGTGGCGATAGATGTCCCGGATCGCCGCGCTTGCGCGGCGCGCTGCTTCCAAAGCCAGTGCCAGCAATTCCGAGTGCTCGGTCACCCCGAGTGCCGCGCCGCGGCGACAAGCTGCTTCAACCCGTCGAGATCGGTGGCGCCGGGAACGAGCTTGTCGCCGATAATGAAAGCAGGCGTGCCATTGATCGCCAACGCATCGGCCAAGGCGTAGTTGTTTTTGATCAGTGTTTGGATGTCGGGCGCCTTCATGGCGGTCTCGGCGGTCCCGACATTGACTCCCGCGGCGCCTGCGATCTTGAGGATGACATCATCGGTGATTGTGCCCTTCGTTCCCATCATCGCGTCATGAAAGGTCTGGTATTTACCCTGTTTGCGTGCCGCCAGGGCGACTTGGCTCGCATAGAGGGATTCGGGCCCCAGGATGGGAAATTCCTTATAGACGATACGGATATTGGGGTCCTGTTTCAGGAGCGCTTCCAGGATCGGTTCGACCTGCTTGCAATAGGGGCAGCGATAGTCGAAGAACTCGACGATGGTGACGTTGCCCTTCGGATTGCCGCCTACAGGCGACGTCGGATCGTCAAAAATTTCGGCGTGGCGGTCCCGGATTGTCTTTTCGACACCGGCTTCCTTGTCGGCCTTCGTCTTGTCATCGGCGGCTTGCATCACGTCGAGCAGGAATTCGGGATGCAGCATCAAATAATCGCGAACGATTTGCTGAATGGCCTTGGTTTGCGCGGGCGAAAAGGAATCGTCTGCACGCGCCGTCGCGGCGGTGGCCGCGAGACCTAGGCCCACCAAAACCATCAATCGACGCATGAAAATCTCCTGGGGAGAGGCATCACTTATCCTGGTTGCGCTTGGCTTCGTCGGCGATGTCTTGCGCGCGCTGTCGGGCGGGACCCGGTGGCAGCAGTTTGATCGCGCGCATAGCCTGCTGACGCGCCATGTCGTTATTCCCCGAGGATGCGCCCTGTTCCGCCAGCGCCATTGCCATCATGCCGATATTGCCGGCGCGGCCATAAGCGACGGCGAGCAGCCGCCACGCTTCCGAATTGGCGTCCTCGGCGCGGACCACCTCTTCGAGATGAAGGAGCGCTTTGTGGGCGAGCGCGGGATCGTTCGTCTCGAGTTGGACCTGTGCGAGTTCGAGGCGCAACAGCGCCGAGCTGGGCCTGAGCTTCACCGCTTGCTCATAGGGTCCGACGGCCTCGGCGATACGTCCATTCTCGAACAGCATCTGTCCTTTGAGTTCGAAAAAGTAAGGATCGTTCGGATAATCGCGGATCAGTCCGTCGATAGCCGGAAGCGCATGGCCGAGGTCCGGTATGCGGTAAAAGGCGATGGCGCGGGCGTAGCGCGCCGACAAAGAGGAATCGGTTTCCTTGTAAGCGCTCAGCGTATCCTGGGGCGCGCTCAAAAACCCCGTGAGCTTGGCCTTCATGCGCTGGTGCAAGACCACCCACGCCGCTGGATCCGGTGCGTCGGAGTAAGGCGAATTCTTGACATGCTCTCGAACATATTCGATGCGCTGATCGGTCAGAGGATGCGTGCGCAGATACGGCACTTCGCGTTGACCGGTTAGAAATTCCTGCTGCTGCAAAATTTCGAAGAATTGTAAAAATCCTCTGGCGGATTGATGCGTGCGGTCGAGGAACGTAAGCGCCGCTTGATCGGCGCGTGCTTCCTGTTCGATTGAATATTCGAGCCACGCCCGTTCGCCGACGCCGGAGGCGCCGAGCAGTGCGGCGCCGCCCGCGCCGCCAGTGACGGCGGCTAAGGCTACCCCGAGAACCATTGCGGCGAGACTTTCGTAGGTAGCCTTTCGCATCGCATCCTCGGAACGCGCGATATGTCCCCCCGCGATATGGCCGGTTTCGTGGGCCATGATGCCGACAAGTTGATTGGGCGATTCGCTGCGCATCATCGTGCCCGTGTTCATGAACAAATTCTGGCCGCCGGCAACGAACGAATTCAGTGCGGGATCGTCGATGATGTAGATATGCACGGCCGCTGGATCGAGGCCGGCCGCTCGCCAGACCGGCGTCGCGAATGTACGCAGCGTGTCTTCGATTTCCGCGTCGCGGAGGAAGCGCATCTGTTCCCCCTGGGCGCGTGCCTGGCTTGCCCACGCGAGACAAGCAATGACAACTATGGTTATCGCTCGTCGCAACTGAACCACGCTTTGCGCTCCGGGTCCCACGCTTCGAAGACTGCGATCTGCACAATCGGGACGCGACGTCGCCGTGTGGCGCCCGCCGCTACCGACGCTCAACCGCGCCGCCACCAACCGTGCCGGGCTTTCACGGGGCGGTTCAATTGCTCAGCGGGAGGGGACAGCGGGGTCAATTCTGGCGCCCGATCCGGCGTCTTCTGCTCGGCTCCGGCAGGGAATTTGTGCTCCTCTGGAGCCGAACCGGTTTCGTTATCGCGCGCCTCTGCGCTTTCGGTTTTGGCGTGCGGAGGTCCGTGATCGCGCTCCTCGGCGAATCGCTCCGCCTGGACTGGCAACTCTGCGTCGCCGAGATCGCGGGTGTGCCCAGTATCTTGATTCCAGGTCGAGCCCATTCCAACGACATTGTCTTCCATGGTCAACGTTTCGGCCGCGGAAACGTCGCCCGCTTCCTCAAGCGGTCCCGCTGACTCGCTCGGAATATCCCGCCGCCGCCGCCGGCCCCCGCGCCGGCCTCGTCTCCGGCGCTTCGGCGCCCCGTCGTTTTCCAAAACCCGCCCGAACTGATCGGGAGTTTGCTCGGCCGCGACCAAGCCTTTCGGGTTTACCGCGGCGCCGGCGATTCCAGGCTCAATGGCGTCGGTCGACACCTCGCTGGATGGGCGGCCCGACGCACCGGCGCGCTCGACTCTCGCGGCCTCCATGTCGGCCTCGCCTTCTCCCGGTATCGGTTGAAGAGGTGGAACGGAGGAATCCGAGGCAATGGAGCGAAACGCTTTTTCAGGGGCACCGGGTCGCCGCCGTCGCCGCGCGCGCCCACGTTCCGATAAGCTTCCTTCGGGATCGTGTCCCTTTGATTCCGCCGACGCGGTATCCGAAAGTTGGCGCTCGTCGTCCTCGAAGTGGATTTCGTCCGTTTCCTCGTCCTCTTCGATGAGCGGTGCGGTCAGGATGGGAAGCGCCGCAATCTCTTCGGGCGTGAAAGCTCGCAACCGCTCCATGCGGAACGCGGGTGGAATCAGTGTGTCGTCCCGTCCAAGGGCTACGCGCAGGCGATACCGGGCCTCCGTGTTGACAAGGGCCGCGCGCTTTTGATTGAGAAGATAGAGCGCCACTCCTGTCGGCACGGCCACGCTGATTTCAGCCGACCGACGGAGCATGCCCTCTTCCTCAATGGCGCGCAGAATATGCAGCGCCGTCGATTCGATCGAGCGGACATGGCCGGTGCCGCCACAATGCGGGCAGGGTTCCGTCGAGGCTTCGATAATCGATGGGCGCAGCCGCTGCCGCGACAATTCCATTAGCCCGAATGGGCTGATGCGTCCGATCTGGATGCGGGCGCGATCGTGCCGCATCGCTTCCTTCAGCCGGCGTTCGACGGTGACGATGTTGCGGCCTTCCTCCATATCGATGAAATCGATCACGATGAGGCCCGCCAGGTCGCGCAAACGCAATTGCCGGGCAATCTCTTCGGCCGCCTCGACATTGGTCTTCAGGGCCGTCTCCTCTATATTGCGCTCTCGGGTCGAGCGGCCGGAATTGACGTCGATCGCGACCAGCGCTTCTGTCGGGTTGATGACGATATAGCCGCCGGAGCGAAGCTGAACCACGGGTGAATGGATCGCGTCGAGTTGTCCCTCGACTTGATGACGGTGGAACAGCGGCACGGACGGATCCCGATAGAGTTTCACGCGCTTGGCGTGGCTGGGCATCAGCATCTTCATGAAATCCTTGGCGGTCCGATAACCTTCCTCGCCATCGATGACGACCTCATCGATATCGCGCGAATAGAGATCGCGAATCGAACGTTTGATCAGATTGCCTTCTTCGTAAATGAGCGCCGGCGCCGTCGATTTGAGTGTCAGAGTTCGGATTTCGTCCCACAGGCGGATGAGATATTCGAAATCGCGCTTGATCTCGGTCTTGGAGCGCTCGCTCCCCGCTGTCCGAACGATGACGCCCATCCCGTCGGGAACTTCGAGATCGCCGACCAGATCCTTCAGACGACGGCGGTCTGTCATGCTGGTGATCTTGCGCGAGACGCCGCCGCCACGCGGCGTATTTGGCATCAGCACGCAATACCGACCGGCGAGCGAGATATAGGTCGTGAGCGCCGCCCCCTTGTTGCCGCGTTCCTCCTTGGTGACCTGGACCAGCATGATCTGCCGTCGCTTGACCACTTCCTGGATTTTGTAGTGCCGGTGCGGCCGAAAGCGCTGCCGCGGCCCTTCATCGATCTCGTCGCCGCCCAAGGTTTCTATCGCGTGTGCTTCCGGACGATCCGATTCACCGCCCGCCGTCGCTTGGCTTCCGCCGACTGTCGGGAACGATAGACCGGGTCCGGGACTTTCGCGCGACTCGGCGGTTGCTTCGAATGCCTGGGCGCCGACCGCGCTCGTCTCGACCGCGTGCTCGGATTCAGGCTCGTCGCTCCAAGGTTCTCCCGTACCGCCGTCGTCCGGCGTCTGTGCGTGGCCTTGCAATCCATCTTCCTGGCTCGTTAGCGCCGTCGAGGCGAGGTCATTGACGTCGCTTTCCGCAATGGGGCTTAACGATTCGTAGATGACCGCGTTGCTCTGCGCTGCCTGATAACCACCGACGTCGCTGCCGCGGTCGGCATTCGCGGCTTCGGGAACGTTCATGTGTTCATCCGAGCGATCTTGCTCCTCCGATCCCCCGGCGCCGCGCTCCGATCCCGACGAGGCTTCGGCTTGGCGCATGTTTTCCGCCTCATATTGCCAAGCGCGGCGCTCGGTTGGCGATTCGTCGGCCGGCTCGAACGCCGCCCGATCCGACATTGGGATGCGGTAGTAGTCGGGATGAATCTCGTTGAAGGCGAGAAAACCGTGGCGATTCCCGCCATATTCGACGAACGCCGCCTGTAGCGAGGGCTCTACGCGCGTAACCTTGGCGAGATAGATATTCCCCTTGATTTGTTTCTTGGTCGATGTCTCGTAATCGAACTCTTCGAGACGATGTCCACTAAGCACGACGACCCGCGTTTCCTCGGGGTGAGTCGCGTCGATAAGCATACGTTTTGCCATGGTGGCTTGGCTCCGGACCGGCTGCCCGTCACCGCTTTCAAGGCGGGGGAACTGGTCCATGTCAAAGCGAAGCCGTCGGCGCCTGCGGTCTCTCCGTCTGAAATCTGGCTTGATGAGGCCATCGCGGAACTCGTCGAGGCTGCCGCATGCCGGCCGTCCGGCGCGGCTTCGGGGTTATTGTCCATACCGTCGGTCCAGGAGCGCGCGGTCGAGCGGCGGTGCGTCGTTTCGACGCGTACAACCGGTGATCTTCCCGCATCGCCGCCGGAACGGCCGAAACCATACCGGCGGACCGCAGTGTTCGCGTTGAACAGGATAGCAGGCGAAGACGCGAATGGGAACTACCCTTGAAGGTAACGTAAAAGATCGCCAGTGTGGGCTCGTTCCGGACGGCGGCAGGCATGATTATTCTCAAAATTCTTTTCGGTCTCATGATTCTGGCGGTTCTGGCAGTAGGCGGGACAGTCGGATTGGCGGTGTGGTACTTCGGTCGCGACCTCCCTGACTACAAGCAGCTGGCGGATTACCAGCCCCCGATCGTCACGCGGGTTTACGCCGGCGATGGCCGGCTCTTGGCGGAATACGCAACGGAAAAGCGTGTATTCATGCCGGTCAAGGCCATGCCTCATCTCGTCCTCAACGCCTTCATTGCCGCCGAGGACAAGGAATTTTACAGCCATCCTGGCATCAATCTCGCCTCGATGGCACGCGCAGGCATTACGGATGTGATGCGGCTGCGCGAGGGGCGCCGCCCGGTCGGTGCCTCCACCATAACCCAGCAGGTCGCCAAGAATTTTTTCCTCGGCAACGAGGTGTCCCTTCAGCGCAAGGTCAAGGAAGCGCTCGTCGCCATTCGCATGGAGCAAGCGCTCAGCAAGGACCGGATTCTCGAACTCTACCTCAACGAGATATATCTCGGTGGCGGTTCCTATGGCGTGGCGGCCGCGGCTTTGAGCTACTTCAACAAGTCTCTGGATGAGTTGGATGTTGCCGAGGCGGCGTTTCTGGGCGGCCTCCCCAAGGCTCCCAATGCTTATAACCCCCAGCGCAATCCTGAGGCAGCCAAGGGGCGGCGCGATTGGGTCATTGACCGCATGGCGGAAGACGGCTTCATCACTGCCGAGCAAGCCGAGGCGGCGAAGGCGGAGCCGCTTAAAACCGTGCGCCGCGCGGTGTCCGACACTGTGACGGCGAATTATTTCGCCGAGGAGGTCCGGCGCGAACTGGTGGCTCAATATGGCGAGAACGATCTTTATAAGGGCGGGTTGACCGTTCGCACGAGTCTCGATCCCAAGCTTCAGGGTTTGGCGGATACAGCGTTGCGTGACGGGCTCATCGCCTATGACCGCCGGCACGGCTGGCGCGGACCCGTGCAGCATCTGCCGCTTGGACCGGATTGGCGACAGCGTCTGGCGGCTCTGCCCCCGGTTGCCGGAGCCGACGAGGTGGGATGGAAAAGCGCCTTCGTGCTCTCGACCAATGCCGAAGGGGCTTCGATCGGCTTGGCTGACGGTGTCACCGGGCACATACCGGTGACGGAGATCCGGTGGGCGCACCGGTTATTGCCGGGAGACGTCGTCCTGGTCGAGCTGCTCAACGGCACAACCTCAAGCTACGGCCTACGCCAGATTCCGGAAGTCTCGGGCGCCATGGTGGTGATCGATCCGCATACCGGGCGCGTCCTGGCGATCTCCGGCGGGTTCAGCTACGAGATCAGCCAGTTCGACCGCGCCACGCAGGCACATCGGCAGATCGGTTCCGCGATCAAGCCGTTCGTCTATCTCGCGGCGTTGCAACACGGCTTCACCCCCTCGACGCGCGTCCTCGACGGACCGATCGAAGTCGATCAGGGACCGGGCCTGCCGAAATGGACGCCGGCCAACTACACCCACAAATCCTACGGCTTGTTGCCGCTCCGCATCGGTATCGAGCAGTCGCTCGATCTTCTGACGGTGCGGCTGGGCACCATGATTGGCCTCGAAGCCATCGCTCACGCGCTCGAAGGCTTCGGTATAATGGACCATATGCCGCGCGAATATTCGATGGTGCTGGGTGCTGGAGAGACCACCCCGCTCCGCCTCACGACGGCCTATGCCATGTTAGTAAATGGCGGCAAACGTCTGTCACCCACGCTCATCGACCGGGTCCAGGACCGCGACGGCGCTACCGTGTACCGCGCCGATGATCGCCAATGCGCGAAATGTCAGGCGAGCGCGTACGATGGTCAACCGGCGCCCGAACTGACCGACGACAGGCCGCAGGTCGTGGACCCCGCCAGCGCCTATCAGATGGTCTCAATCCTTCAGGGTGTTGTTGAGCGCGGCACGGGCCATAGCATCGCCTCGCTCGGCCGGCCGCTCGCAGGCAAGACGGGCACCACAAACGATTCAAATGATACGTGGTTCGTGGGTTTCTCGCCTGATCTAGCGGCGGGCGTATTCGTCGGCTACGATACCCCCAAGAGTCTCGGCGCACATGAAACCGGCGCCACCGTGGCGGTGCCCATTTTTAAGGAATTCATGGCCTCGGCCCTGAAGGATAAGCCTTCGGTACCATTCCGAATTCCGCCTGGGGTCCTTCTCGTCCGTGTCGATCATTCCACCGGTCAGCTGCCGTATTCGGGTGACAAGAATGTCATTCTCGAAGCCTTCAAGCCCGGTACTGAACCTTCCGGCGAGAGCGATACTTCGACCGCCGAAAATGTAAGCGACGATGAGGACGCGGCCTCGCTGGCGCAGGCAGGCCCTGCGGGTGAACCGCCGTCGATATCCGGTCCGACGACCGCCGCGATCGGTCCTGTAGAGGGTATTCAGCCAATACAGGTCCCGCAGCACGCCGCGCCATCGACCGGCACCGGGGGCCTCTATTAGCGCCATAATTTATTGAAGGATCAAGTAGATGCGTGCCGAAACTGAAGCGAACGCCAGCGCGATCCGGCGCTCGCTGGCTCTGCTGCGGAGGCATCTTTGACTGGGATCGCGCACTCGAACGGCTTAAGGAGCTGACGCCGCTCGTTGAAGCTCCCGATCTCTGGAACAATTCCGCGCGGGCGCAAGGACTGTTGCGCGAGAAGTCGCGACTGGAGCGCGGCATCGCGAGCTACCGCCACGTTGAGCGTGACCTCAACGACACGCTGGAATTGATTGATCTTGCTGAAAAAGAAGGCGATCTGACGATCTTGACTGAGGCCGAAGGCAACCTCGCCAAGCTGAGGGAAGAAGCCGGCAAGCGCGAATTGGAAAGCCTCTTATCCGGCGAAGCCGATGCCAACGACGCCTATCTCGAAGTCCATTCCGGCGCCGGCGGCACCGAGGCGCAGGATTGGGCCGAGATGCTGCTGCGCATGTATATGCGCTGGGCCGAAGCGCATCGCCACAAGGTGGAATGGATCGAGGAAAGTGCCGGCGAGGGCGCCGGCCTCAAATCCGCGACCATCCGTATCGCGGGCGAGAATGCCTATGGCTGGCTGAAGACCGAGAGCGGCGTTCATCGTCTGGTACGCATCTCGCCCTTCGACGCGAATGCCCGCCGTCAGACCAGCTTCGCCTCCGTCTGGGTCTATCCTGTGGTGCACGACAAGATCGAGATCGTGATCGA
>Ga0182024_10026796_pt1 | contig 10113 bp, 5 predicted proteins | sample P32metaG_FD_120480 | JGI IMG/M metagenome (GOLD analysis project Ga0182024, IMG submission 120480) | Permafrost microbial communities from Stordalen Mire, Sweden - P3-2 metaG (Illumina Assembly) | ecosystem: Environmental > Terrestrial > Soil > Wetlands > Permafrost | place: Sweden: Stordalen...
GATTATCCACGATAACCGCTACGGCGCGCGTCTGGGCGGCCCGATCGTGAAGAACAAGACCTTCTTCTTCGCCAATTATGAGGCGCGCCGGTTCGACAGCGTCACCCAGGTGACGCGCACTGTGCCGACCGCGCTGCTGCGTCAGGGCATCGTTCAATTCACCGGCCCGGGGGGCGTGGAACAATTCAATCTGAAAACGGCGTCCATTTGCGCCGCGCCCGCTGGTTCCACCGGAAGTACTCCCTGCGATCCGCGCGGCTTGGGTCTCGATCCGTCCGTCGCGGCGCAATGGGCTCTCATGCCTTTGCCGAATCTGGCAGGAGGCGACGGTTTGAACACGATGAGCTATTTCGGGAATATCCCCACGCCGATTCAAACCGACTATGGAGTCATGCGATTGGACCACATGGTCAACTCCAAGATAACGATAAACGCCAGCTTTACTTATTTTCGCAGCGATCAGGTGGCGTCCGGCGATATCTCGATTCTGAACGGCAACGCTACTTCGGCCGAAACCACCCCCCAGCGTGGCGTGGTGCCAAGCCTGTCCGCGACCTGGCAGATCTCACCGACGCTGTTCAATGTGGCGAGGATCGGCTGGGTGCGGGACACCAGTCAGACCAACGCGACTTCGCCCACCAAAGCCGCTGGAATTCTGAACATTCCGGGATCTCAGACCGCCGATGGCCCCGTGGCTCTCGCGATCGGAAGCGGCGTCAGCAGCTTTATCGATTCACCCATCGATCTGGATACGCAGCGTGCGAGGTTCCAGGCTGCCTGGCAGCAGAACGGACAACTGGGCGACGATCTGACCAAGGTGTGGGGCAAACACGAGGTCAAATTTGGATTCACGATCAATAAGATCGACTTCACCCATGCCCGCGCCGACAAAGTAGTCGGATCGATCACGTCGCTAGTGGCTCTAATCGATGGCGACCAGCTCAATCTGAGCATTCCTTCCGTCAACGAACCGGCCGTCTGCAGCGGGAGCATTACCGGCAACTGCGTGCCCTCCAGCCAATTGACGAATTGGGACCGCTATTACGCTTCGGCGCTCGGCCTGGTCGACAACGTCGGCATTCTGGCGGTCCGCAATAAGGACTTGCAGCCGCAGCCGCTGGGCACCTTCCTGCGCGACGTCACGAACCAGTACGCGACCTATTTTTATGTGCAGGATTCCTGGCGCATCAAACCGTCTTTAACGTTCTATTACGGCCTGTCTTACGGCTTTCAAACTGCGCCGACAGAACAGAACAACCTGCAAACCATCATGATTAACGCTGCGACCGGCTCGCTGATTTCGGGCCCGTCGTTCCTCCAGCAGAAGGAGCAGGCCGCCCTGCAGGGGAACGTCTATAATCCGACCTTTGGATTTGAGACCGTCGGTGCGGCAAATCGTCCGGTCTATAACACCGATTACGGCGACGTCGCCCCGCGCGTCGCCCTCGCCTGGAATCCCAATGCCAAGGGCTTTATGAGCTCGCTGCTCGGCGATAAGAAGACGGTTATCCGCGGTGGATTCGCCATGGTTTACGACCGTTCGAATACGGTCCAGAGCGTCGAGATTCCCATGCTCGGCATCGGCTTCGACCAGAACATCGCGGTGAACGCTCCGGCCTGCAACGCCACTGGCCCTGGTGGTCCGGGCTGCGTCCCCACCAGCAATGTCCTGGCCAATCCGGGACTCTCCAGCTTCCGCGTCGGAACCGACGGGACGCTGCCGCTTCCGGTCCCTTCAGCCGCGACGTCGCCGATTATCCCCGCGGTGGGTGCTGAAGTCCTGTCGTTCCAGGTGGACCCGAATACGAAAACCGGACGCAGCTACAACTTCGATTTCAGCATTCAGCGCCAGCTTCCCGGCAATATGATCCTCGAAGGCGCCTATATCGGGCGCATGGCTCGGGATCTGCCGCAGGCGGTGAATCTCAACTCGGCCCCCTACATGTTCAAGGACCCCCAGTCGAGTCAATCCTTCGCTCAGGCGTACGATCTGGTCGCCGACGCGCTACGCGCGGGACAAACCGCTCCGGTGGAACCGTGGTTTGAGAACCAATTCCCGGGCCTGGCCACGATGAAGGGCACAGCGAGTGCGACCGCCTACATTGTCGGCGCGAACAAGGCGAACTTTACCGGCGGCAATGTGGGTACCATGTTCGCCAATCTGGACAGCTATCGCCGTCTCCTGGGGCTCCAGGCCTATGACAGCGATCAGGCGGGCGTCGAGTTTATCCGCACCTACGTCGGTTTTGCCAACTATAACGCCGCCATTCTCACCCTTTCGAAGAGAATGTCTCACGGCTTCACCATCAGCGGAAATTACACGTTTTCCAAGGCTCTGGACGACAATTTGTCCAACCAGAATAACGCAGGGTTTTACTCTAACAGCTTTAACCCGGGCGTCCAGTACGGACCTTCGGCCTACGACCGGCGAAGCGTCGTCAATGCCTACTATCAATACGACCTGCCGGCCGGCCAAGGTCACCGTTTCCACGCCGGCAACGGTTTCGACCGGGTGATCGGCGGCTGGTACACCTCCGGCATCTTTTCCGCGTGGACCGGATTGCCGCTCCGGGTTTCGGAAGGCAGCCAGGTCTGGGGCGGGGGCAACACCAGCATTGGAGTCACGGACTACATGGTTCCCAGCGGTCCGCTTCCGGGGACTGGCGTGAACCACCACGTTTCGAATGCAACCACCTGTTCCAACAGCGTCTTTAGCGGAACCGTTGCGGCGAACGTGGGGGGCTCATCCGGAACGAATCTGGATCTTTTCAGCAATCCCGGAGCAGCCTATTGCGACTTTAACTATATCCAGCTCGCCTCCGACGGCCGCACGGGAAGCGGAGACCCGATGCGCGGACTGCCGTTCTGGAACCTGGACATGCGGGTCGGCAAAGCGACCACGATAAAGGAAAACTGGAAACTGGGCTTCTCGGCGGATTTCTTCAACATCTTCAACCACGAGAATTTCGCCAACCCCAGCACCAGCTTCACCAGCCCGGCGACCTTCGGCGTCATCACCGCGACTTACACTCCGCCGAACCGCACCAACGCCGGACGATGGATTGAAATGGGCTTGCGCCTGGACTTCTAGAAGGTCGGAAGTTCACCGCCGTTGACAACACAGAGCCGCGCGCGTCAGCAAGCGGGTGTCCGGGATTTTTCAGCCAAAAATGCCGTCCTACTTGGTTCGTCCGACTGTGGCGACGATCTTTCCGTGACGGTCGATGTACGCCCACGACGTGTAATAAGGATCGGCGGGCACTAAGTAACTCAGCGGATAGATGCGCCAGTCGGTCCGCGTCGTGCCCGCCTTCGCGATGCCGAACTTGAACGGATAGATCCGCGCGTACTTCGGCGGGACAACGGCCGATCCTTTTCTATCGATGAATCCGTAAACGGCATGCTGCAAGGTCCCGCTTTCGAAGCTCGCGAGCCCTTCTGAGAAATCGCCCGCCCCGTCGAACTGCGGAGGCACAACGAACGTACCGGCCTTGTCGATGAATCCCCACTTCCCTCTTTTCGCCGCGGCGAGTCCTTCTGAGAAGCAGTGGATTTCCTGATACTCAGGCCGGACTACAAAGCCGCCGTGAACGTCGATGATGCCCCACCGGCTACCCACTCGGACCGCCGCGGTGCCATCCACGCAGAACGGTCGCGCGACGGCAAAACCCGCTGGTATGCTGATCGCTCCCGTCCGATCGATATACCCGCTCCGGCCCCTGCCGGTCGAAAACGCAGCCAGACCCGCCGAAAATCCCCGGACTGAGGCGACCGACGGATCGAGCGCTTTCATCGACCCCGATTTATCGAGCAAAACCCAACCGCTGTCGCCGATTTGCGCGGTCGCCACTCCGCCATCGAAATCGTTCGCCCTGTGGAAAATCGGCTCGATCGCGAAACGCCCCGATTCATCGATGTACCCCCATCGGCCGATCGATACCATGACCGTCGCGAGACCGTCGAAGAAGAGGGGGTCGATCAGCCGGCTGCTCTGGCCCTCATAGACGTAGTAGGCGTGTTCCGGCGAATTCTTGAGGTGGACTCTGGAGAGCCCGCGCTCCGGTGCCGCTCGCAGATCGCTGTCGAATACGACGTCCTGCGGCGATTGGGGTGTTCCCACTCCGCGCTGTGGCGGGCCCGATTGCGCCTTCAGCCACTCTTCGTACTTCCGGACCAGATCGTCAGCGTCGCCGTTCCCTTCGACCTGCGGAACGCAGCTAATCGTCAACGCGAGCAATATGAGGAGCGGAGCGCGCATAAACACCATGATCCGAAGGCTTAGGCTCGACCAGCACCACGCCTCTGATTGTCATCTGCGTCCCGTTGGTCAGCATAATGTACATGACCTCGGAATCTACGAGCACATCCTGAATCCGCTGGCCGCGAAGCATATCAACCATGCAACTCATGACCATATATCGGCGGGATAAACGGAATCGATATACCGCAATTGCGGATTCTGATGTACAACGAATGTTAAACTTTGAACCAGAGTGAGCGCATTCAAGACAGGCCGTCCACCCCTCCATCTTGCTGAGGTAAAGCACTGGAATCAAGTTGAGGCGCAGGCTCGCACGGGCGAACGAATGTTCTGGCTCAATCATCCGCGGGTGGCGAAACCTTACTACGAGAAAGCTTTGCTGGACGGCCTCCGCTGGCAGGAATGGATTCCGAAGACGTTGGGCAGGGCGGCCGGAATCGCACTGGAGTTAGGGTGCGGTCAAGGCGATGGCCTGGTCAGCCTGTGGCAGGCGGGCGCGGCTCATCGGCTGGTAGGTGTCGATCTCGATGAAGCGCGCTTCGCTCGCGCCAAAGAGCGCCTGACAGACGCGGGCGACAAAGTCGAATTCAGACCGGAGGATATCAATCGCATCCGCTTGGATGCCTCAACCTACGATCTTATCTACGCGCTCCAAAGTTTCCACCATTTCGAAAATCTGGAATACATCTTCAAGGAGATTCACCAGGCCCTTACCCCCGGCGGATTCTGCGTTCTGGATGAGTTTGTTGGACCCGCGCGGTTTCAATGGACGGATGCTCAATTGGAGTTGACCCGGCTCTCGCTCGGCCTTCTGCCGCGATCTTTGCGTATATACCGGAACGGTGTCGAAAAAAGGGAGGAGGGGCGCAGTACGGTCGAACAGGTGACCGCGGTTTGTCCAAGCGAGGCCATCCGCTCCGATGAAATTGTTCGTTTGTTTTATGACACCTTTGACGTAGTGCACCACAAGAACCTCGGCGGCACCATCCAGCACCTGCTGTACTCCGGGATCATTCATAATTTCCCGGATGGCGATCCCGCAACCGATCACCTCATTGACTGTATTGATGGGCTGGAGTGCCTTCTTATCGAGCGAGGTTTCTTGTCGTCGGACTTCGGCCTGCTCATCGGCAGGAAACGCTGAACCAGGTTTTTCAACTCTTGAGGAAATCGGCCGGTATATAAGGCTTTTCTTCAAACGCAGGCCGGACCTTGGGCCTTGTCTTGTGGGGTTGCCACTTCAAGTTCCACTTTTCTTCGAACCGCCGCCGATTTTTCTCGAATATCTCGTGGTACTCCGATGAATCCAGCTTGCGAAACGACCCCTGGCCGAAATGATGGACAAAGCAGTCCTCCGCGGCGATGATGCGAAACCCGGCTTGATGGACCCGATGGCTATAGTCGTCGTCCTCGAACATGCCGATCTGGAAGCGTTCATCCAGTTCGCCCACCTGATCCCAAACCCTCCGGCGAACCAGGGTGCAGAACAGAGGAGCCATCTCTACGTCGAGCGAACGTCCCATGTTATCCTGCGCCAATTTGAAGGCGAATGCCTCCATTTCCTCGTGGTCGCGATAGTGGGCATTAATCTTAATTTCGTTTCCTGCAAAGTTGGTAACGGGACAGACCAGCCCTACTGTGGAGTCTATGCCGACGTGGCGAATCAGCCGCGTGATCCAGCCGGAGGTGACCATGGTATCGGCATTCTGCATCAGGAAATACTCGCCGCTTGCACCGGCGGCAGCCTCGTTGGTGGCGGCGGCAAACCCCTTGTTCGTCCCGAGTAAGGTGACTCGGATGCGTGCGTCGTGCCCGGCATACTGCCGTAGTAGATCTTTCGTGCCGTCGGTTGAGTTATTGTCTACGATGACCACTTCATAATTCGGATAAGCCGTATTGCGCCGGATGGAATCCAGGCAGGCGCCTATGAATTCCGCGCTATTGTAAGTCACCATCAGGATCGAGACGAGCGGAAATGTTTGGGAAATTGCGGCGTCAATAGCGGACACGCGAGACGCCCAGGTATTGGCCGCGGCGTACGCAACACGCCTCGCGGATAAGGACCCGTTCGCTTCTTGAAGTGCCAAATCCAGTTTGTCCGCGAAATCCACAGCGTCCCTGCCGATGTAGAGCAAATCGCCGCAGTAGTTTAACTCAGGCATATCGGTCGCCACGATGGGCTTGCCCAGGCTGAAGTACTCGTAAAGCTTCACTGGATCAGTTGCGTTCGTCACTTGATTCAAGATGAAGGGAATGGTGCAGGCGTCGAAGTTATGCAAATAGGCCGGAATATCGCGGTAATTCTTGTTTCCCAATAGAAAGACATTGGGCAGGGCTTCGAGCGCCGAAACATCGCGATCGAAGACTTGACCGATCAAGACGAAAGAATAAGATGGCCGAAGTTTCGCGACTCGAGCAACGAGATCCAGATCAATCCAGTCCGCGATGGCCCCGAAGTATCCGACGATGGGTTTGGGGATACCAACCAGGAGATCGTTTGCTTGTGCCGCCTTAAAAAACTCGAAATCGGCTCCATTCCGGGCGAGCAGAGGATGCAGTTCCTGTTTCTCGAATTTGCGCACCAGCTCCTGACTGGTGACGACCAGGAGATCGCACTGCTTCACAAGATCCTTCTCTTCGGAGACGTTAAACGATCCCAGATTGTTGAAAGTATCCCAATCATCCATGCAGTCGTAAACCAGCTTGGATCCATACCTCTCCCGGAGCGATAACGCAAGCCCGCGCCAAAATGGTAGTTGCACCATAACGCAATCCTCGGCGATCGCGAGATCGCGATAGAGGTGCGTCAGAGAGTCGGAGAGAGCTTCAACGGCGTCTGCGTGCAGGGCGCCCATGTAAATATCCAGCGGCCCGCCGCGAAGCTGCACTTCCCACAGATTGTCGCGGAGCTGAATCAATTTGTAGGGCTCCGGGCCAGGCGGTAGAAAACGCGTGGGACTCACCCACAGGACACGGGAGCCTTGGCGGGCAAACTCGGCGGCAATCTGTTGCGGACGTTGAAATCGAAAGTCGAAATCGATGATCGCGAGGACGATAACGTCGTATTTGTCCGGCCGAGCGTCGGCTGGCGGCCTCTTCGCGCGAGCTCCGGCCGCTGATTTGAGTGGTATTTGTCCGCGAACCAGCGGCGTATGCAGGTTTTCCGGCTGGTAGACGGACATATCAGGGAAATTAAGATCATAATCAGCCAGGCCCGATGTACCAGAGCGGGGGAAAGTTGCGAGCCACTTCAAAAACTCGATCTTGCCACGGGTGCCCCGGCGGAATAACAGCGTGTATGCTTTGCGGATGAGCAGCATTGCCGTCCACGCGCGCTGGGATTTGTATTCAGATAGCTTCTGACTGACGATCGTCCAGTATTCATTAGCGCCATACGCCGCGCGGCTGCGCAGTTCCTCGGCGTAACGCATCTCTTCGCCATGGATTGCTTCAGCGGCCTTGAGGTCCGCGATGCACTGCGATAGCGCCAGCTCTTTCTCCTGCAACTCCGCCTTCAGCGAAATCTCGTTTGTCGTCGCTTCGAATTCCAGTCGAGAAGCCTCTAGCTTCTCGTGAACCTCGGCCAGGTTTGCGGTTACAGGTTGCATAGAATGACTATCAGGAGCAAAGCGTTGGAGCTGTTCACTCACCGTTGGATATCAAGGCTGAATGCCGGCAACATACCTGCTTCTCCTTTTGAACAGGTGACGAGCGCCTTGAGTGCGTGTTCCCCCGTTCCGATTCCGTGTGCGGAAAATGACGCTTTCCAGCCGCTTTTCTCAAAATCAGGACGGCCGTACGCTGTGGCCACATCCGGCCGCGAAGAAGAGGTAACCGTGTCTGCCTTGACTTTGTCATCGACCAGAACCTCGATCTTAACCACCGGCGAATCGGCGGCGACGCAAGCTGCCCAACCAGATAACTGAACCTCGCCATCCCTTTGCGCGAGGACGCCGGGCTTGCCGTCCACCATGTCCAGAAAGCCAACCACATTTTGTCCCGGCGGAATTGCCACCTTCGCCGTTGATGTCGAATCCGCATGGGTTTCGACAGGCGGTCGAGACCCTCCGTCGGGCCGGGAGGCAGTGAACCTCCCAAGAAGGAAAGCGAAGACGATCAGGATTGGAGTGACCACTCGCAGCGATAACAGTGATTTAATCCCCATGTCTCGGATGCTTCCCCAGATTAACTCCCGTTGATCGTTCTGTGCAAGATTCAACATCGGTTCCCTCCCGCCTCGATCGGCCCAATTGCCATCGGGCCAACCATGACAATTTTGTTTCAATTTCTCGGACCGTTTCGCGCAATCTGGCGATCTCGGCCTCACGCTCTCCGATGACCTGCTCACGTTGAGCCAGCTCATCGCGCAAGAACGCGATCCCCTCGAGTTGCGCCGCGGCGCCTGCGTCCCGCGCAGCGACCTCGTGCTGGAGAAATTCGATCGCGGTTTCTCGTTCCGAAATCACCTCTTCTCGTCTCGCTACTTCATCCCGCAAGAACGTGATACCCGCTTTCTGTGCAGCGATTTGCCCCTGGAGAAACCCGATCGCCTTTTCTCGTTCGGAAATCACTTCTTCGCGCTGCGCCGTCTCTCCTTGCAAGAACGTGATACCAGCACCCTGTCCGGCGGTTTGTTGCTCAAGAAACTCGATCGAGCTTGCTCGTTCCGAAATCACGTTTTCGCGGTGCGCTACCTCATCCCGCAAGAATCGGATGCCCACCTCCTGTGCGGCGATTTCCTGCTGAAGAAACTCGATCGCCTTTTCCCGTTCCGAAATCACTTTTTCGCGATGGGCCATCTGTTCCCGAAGGAAAATGATAGCCGCATGCGTTGCGCTTGATTCCTGCTGGAGGAACCCGATCGCGCTCTGACGCTCGCGAATCATTTCATCCCGCGATTCAATTTCGATTCGAAGGAACGCCGTCGCTCCTTCACGATGGGAAACCTCATTCTGCAGGAACTCCACGGCCAGCTTCTGCTCGGCGATGATTTGCTCGCGAGCCGCTGCTTCACTTCGCAGAAAAGCAATACCTTTGTCTCGTTCGGCGAGTATGCGACTTTGCTCGGCAAAAGCAGCTTGATTCGCATGGCGCAAATTGCGTGCTCCGCGCAGTTGTGACCGGAGTCCGCGAGCCAACAGCGAAATTGTCTCAGGATCGGGATCGTACGGCTTTCCACCGCGATCGAGAATCTCGATGGCGATGCGAGCATTCTGCCTTGCTTCGTTTGCAAACTCCGAAACGTCAGCAACTCTGTTCGCCGCCAGCGCCTCCTCGACTTTACCGGCCAGTGCGACTCTGTCAATCGAGCGGATCTGCAAAGTGAAGGCATGCAGTCCCACCCGGTCCATGACCTGATCGACCTTGGCATCATAACTCAGGGCCAACAGCGGAACATGGCAGAGCATTCCCAGAATCAGGGAGTGCAAGCGCATGCCGACCACCAGATCGCATTCACCAAGGACCGTCGCCATCTGTTGCGGCGAAATTTCAGAGGTCAACACCGATGTGCGATCCTTGTGCTTCATCAGACCGCGCACTCGTTCGGCGACAAGCCTGTCGTCTTCGGGCAGACTTTTCATTTGTTGGAACGGAACGAACAGGATTTCGCCGCTGTGCTGCTCGAGGAAAAGATCGAGTCCCGCAGCCACCTCCTGTTCCCAAATTTTCTGTTGGATCCCGAAACTCCACTCGCGTAGGGCGACCGCAATTCGCGGCCGCTTCGCTTCTGGGCGGACGGTGCTTCGCCCCTTCTGCACGGGAAGACCAAAGGCTGGATCAAGCGTAATCGCGATGCGATCCGGCTTGACGCCGATCGATTCCAGCATCCGCGCGGATGCCGCGTCGCGCAC
>Ga0182024_10026797_pt1 | contig 10113 bp, 8 predicted proteins | sample P32metaG_FD_120480 | JGI IMG/M metagenome (GOLD analysis project Ga0182024, IMG submission 120480) | Permafrost microbial communities from Stordalen Mire, Sweden - P3-2 metaG (Illumina Assembly) | ecosystem: Environmental > Terrestrial > Soil > Wetlands > Permafrost | place: Sweden: Stordalen...
CGCCGCTTCCGGATCGCGATCCAGGGCAAGGACCCGCGCAGCAAGCGAGATTTCCTCTGGCATTTCTTTCAGGGCCGGCCGGGCGGCGGCGCCTCGGTTGCCGGCGATGGCTGGCCCGGCGCTGGCGAATGGCACAGCGCCGGCGGCATCAAGTTCGGCAGCCTCGAAGTGACCGAAGTGCGCTTTCCGCTGTTCTTCCAGACCCACGAGTTCCGCCCCGATTCCGCTGGGGCCGGAGAGTTCCGCGGCGGTCCCGGCGGCATCGTCGAGATGGTGGTCGAGACCGAGGAGCCGGCCATCGGCAACACCGCCGGCGAGGGCGTGCGCCACGGCGCCTGCGGCATTCTCGGCGGCGAAGACGGCGTGACGCACCGCTATACGCTCTATTCCGGGAATCGCGAGCCGCGCCCGATCAAGACCAAGGAGACCGGCCTCATGATCCGCCCGGGCGACCGCCTCGTTCTCGAATCGGGCGGCGGCGGCGGCTGGGGCGACCCGGCAAAGCGCGACCCCGCGGCGGCGGAGCGCGATATTGAGAGCGGGTTTGTCAGCAGTAGCGATTGAGCGCAATGGCAGAACATCAAATCGGAGACTTACTCGCAGCGCGGTGGGCGCGCCTGATCGGAGCACTCATCGTCGACGAACTCATACGGGCAGACATCATGACGATCGCTGACAACGACCGCGCGATCGCCATAGCCGCTGAGGAGATCTACATACGCGTTATTGTCGCGGGCGATCGTCCGCCCACCAACGATGTGGCGCCATCCCCTCCCCCGCAAGCGGGGAGGGTTAGGGTGGGGGCAATGCGGCCCGACAGGGCAAATATGCGGGGCGGCTCCACCCTGAAGAAGCGCGCGCGGAGACTGCGCGGTAATTTGACGGATGCCGAGCAGGTACTGTGGCGACAACTGCGCCGGCACCAACTTGGGTGGCGGTTTCGACGTCAATTCCCGATCCCACCCTACGTCGTCAATTTCGCCTGCATTGAAGCACGGCTGATAGTCGAGGCTGATGGGAGTCAGCATTCGCTTCCCGGTGATCATGACCAGCGGGATGCCGAGCTACAGCGCCAGGGTTGGCGCCTGCTCCGCTTCTGGAACAATGACATCCTCACGAACGGCGACGGCGTGTTGCAGTCGATTACCGAAGCACTTGGAGGCCCCCACCCCAACCCTCCCCCGCTTGCGGGGGAGGGGGATCGGGTCGGAGGCTGATCGGTGTATCGCATCGGCATCGACGTCGGCGGCACGTTTACCGATCTCGTCGCGATCGATGAAGCTGGGGCGACGATTCTCGCCAAGGTGCCCTCGACGCCGCAGGACCCCTCGCTCGGCGTCCTCGACGGGCTGGCGCTCTTGGCCGGGCGGCTCGGGCTCGAACGCGCCGCCCTCCTCGCCGACACCGAGCGCATCGTGCACGGCACCACCGTCGCGACCAATGCGCTCCTCGAACGCAAGGGCGCCGCAACCGGGCTCCTCACCACCGCAGGCCATCGCGACGTCATCGAGATGCGCGAGGGCCTCAAGGACGACCGCTACAATCTGCGCATGCCGCCGCCCGAGCAGCTGGTGCCGCGCCATCTGCGCCTCGGGGTGCGCGAGCGGATGCGGGCCGACGGCCGGATCGAGGCTCCGCTCGATCCAGCATCGCTCGAAGAGGCGATCGCGCTGTTGCGGCAAGAGCGGGTCGAGGCGGTCGCCGTCTGCTATCTCCACGCCTGGCGCGACCCGGCCCACGAAGAGGCCACGCGCGACGCGCTGCACCGCGCGCTCCCCGGCGCTTACGTCTCGCTATCCTCGGAGGTCCTGCCGCAGATCAAGGAATTCGAGCGGGTCTCGACGACGATCATCAACGCCTATGTCGGGCCGGTGCTGTCGCGCTATCTGGCGCGGCTGGAGGAACGGCTGGGCGCGGCCGGCTACCGCGGCCCGACCCTGATCATCCAGTCGCATGGCGGGGTCGTGCCGATCGCGGAAGCGGGACGGCTCGCCGTCGGCGGGGTATTGTCGGGGCCGGCCGGCGGGGTCGCCGGCAGCGTCTACGCGGCGCGGCTCGTGGGCGAATCTGATTTGATCCCGTTCGACATGGGCGGCACCAGCACCGATATCAGTCTCGTCGTCGACGGCGGCGCGGCGCTGGCGATGAACCGCCGGGTCGGTACTCACCAGATCGCGCTCAACTCGCTCGACATCGCCAGCATAGGCGCTGGCGGCGGCTCGATCGCGCGGGTCGATAGGGGCGGCATCCTCCATGTCGGGCCGGAAAGCGCCGGCGCGGTGCCAGGCCCAGCCTGTTACGGCCAGGGCGGCACCGAAGCAACCGTCACCGACGCCAACCTCGTGCTCGGCTATCTCGACCCGGGAAATTTCCTCGGCGGCGACCGGAAGCTTGACCCGGCCCCGGCCGAACGCGCGATCGACCGGATCGCCGCCGCCCTCGGCATCGACCGGCTGGCGGCGGCGCGCGGCATCCACCGTATCATCAACACGACGATGGCCGAGGGGGTGCGGCTCGTCTCGGTGCGACGCGGCGTCGATCCGCGACGCTTTGCCCTCTTTGCCTTTGGCGGCGCGGCCGGGCTGCACGCCACCGACATCGCGCGCCAACTCGGGCTCGGGCGGGTCATCGTGCCGCGCATCGCCGCGGTATTGTCGGCCTGGGGCATGTTGGCGACCGATCTGCGCTTCGAGGTCGCGCGTACCCATATCGGCGACGCGCGCGCGCTTGACGGCGCCGCCGTCAAGCGCCTGTTCGAGGAGATGGAAGCCGAGGGCCGGCGGCGCCTGCGCGCCTCTTTCGCCGGGCCGGTAAAGATCGCCCGCGCGGCCGATATGCGCTATGGCGAGCAGGTATTCGAGATCACCGTGCCGCTCGACGAAGTGGACTGGTCCGCCGCCGACCCGCTGCCGCAGATCGTCGAATTATTTCACCGCCGCCACGAGGCGCTCTACACCTATGCGATGCCCGACCAGGAGAGCGTCCTCGTCAACGCCCGGGTCGCCGTCTCCGGCGTCCTCGAGGCATTGCCGCAGGAGCCCGACCTGCCGCCGGCGCCGCCCGCCCCGCCGGCCGGGGAGCGGCGGATCTACCTCGAGGATTGGGTCACCGCGCCGGTCTATCGCTTCGACACGCTGGCCCCCGCGCAGCTTGTCGCCGGCCCCTCGATCATTGAGTCGGCGACGACGACGGTGCTGCTGCGTCCCGGCGACCGGGCGCGGGTGACCGCGCAAGGCTGGCTCGACATCGCCGCGCCAGTCTAATGCTGTCATCCCGGCCAAGGCAAAAAGCCGGGATCCATTCGTCAACCGCTCAGCAGTGGATCTGTGGGTCCCGGCTTTCGCCGAGACGACAGAATGAAAAGCGAGCCGCACGGCTCGCTACTGGGTGTTCTTCTGGAATTGGCGCAAGAGGGTGTTGCCGCGGGCGACCGCCTCATCGAGCGCCGCTTTCGCCTCCATCTTGCCGGCGAAGGCGGCTTCGAGGTCCTCGGCGATGACGTCGCGGATCTGCACCAGATTGCCGAGCCTGAGGCCCCGCGAATTCTCGGTCGGCGGCTTGCCGGTGAGCTCGATGATCGGCACTTCGCGCCCCGGGTTCTTGTCGTAGAAGCCCGAGGCCTTGGTTGCCTGATAAGCCGCCTTGGTGATCGGCAGATAGCCGGTCTCCTCGTGCAGCCGCTCCTGCAGCTCGGTGCCCGACAAAAAGGTGAAGAATTTGGCCACGCCCTTGTATTCCTCGGGCTTCTTGCCGCCCATGACCCAGAGGCTGGCGCCGCCGATGATCGAATTCTGCGGCGCCCCGGCGACATCGGGATAGTAGGGGAGGGGGGTCATGCCGAATTCGAATTTCGCCCCGGATTTCAACAGACCGTAATAGCCCGAGGAGTTCTGGGTCATGCCGCACTCGCCGGATATGAACTTCTGATCGGGCTCGGTGGTGCGACCGCCATAGTCGAAGCTCTTGTCCTTTTCGGCCGCCGCCAGGTTGGCGATGTGGCGGACCACGGTCGGGTTGTTGAATTCGAGTGCCGCATCGGGCCCGTCGAGCCCGTTCGCCTTCGTTGCCAGCGCGATATTGTGCCAGGCGCTGAAATTCTCGATCTGGGTCCAGCTGACCCAGGACGCCGTGAAGCCGCACGGCACCCCGCCGGCACGCAGCTTCTTCGCGATCTCGAAGGTCTCGGGCCAGGTCTTGGGCGGCTGGTTCGGGTCGAGCCCGGCCTTTTGGAATGCCGCCTTGTTCCAGTAGACGATCGGGGTCGAGCTGTTGAACGGCAACGACAGCATCCTGCCGTCGGTGGTGCTGTAATAGCCGGTGATGGCCGGCAGATAATTTTGCGCGTCGAACTTCTCGCCGGTATCGGCCATCAGCTGGTAGACCGGTTTGACCGCGCCCTTGGCCGCCATCATCGTCGCCGTGCCGACCTCGAAAACCTGCACGATGTGAGGTGGGTTGCCGGCGCGGTAGGCCGCGATCGCCGCGGTCATCGTCTCGGCGTAGGAGCCCTTGAACACCGCCGTGACCTTGTAATCCTTTTGCGACGCGCTGAAGTCGGCGGCGATCTTGTTGACGACCTCGGCGTTGACGCCGGTCATCGCGTGCCACCACTGCAGTTCGATCGGCTCGGCCGCGGCGGGGGCGAGCATTGTCCCAATTGAGGCCGCGAGCGTGGCGGCCAGGATCGTCGGCTTCATCGGCATCCCCCTATGCGGCCGTTGCGCGGCCGCTTCCCGCTGTCGGCACCGCACCTTGCCAAATAGCAACTGAAGCGGGAAGCTTTTGTGACGAGCCGCCACACCGCCGAGGAAATATTTCGTGACGCCGCGTCGCACCGGCACGCTGTCCGCCGCTTCGGTCGCCGAGATCGAGCGGCAAGCGACCGCGCTCGACCTCGGGGCGCCGGTGTCGATTCGGGTCAACCCGCGGGCGCGGCGCCTGTTGCTGCGCGTCGACGCCGCCTCGCGCCAGGTCGAGTTGGTGTTGCCAAAGGGGGTCGCGGCCGAGCACGGCCTTAAATTTCTCGCCGCGCAGCGCGGCTGGATCGCTGCTCGCCTCGAGGCGCTGCCGGCGCCGGTGCCGTTCGCCGAGGGCGCAGTCGTGCCGGTCTTCGGGGTGCCGCATCGCATACGCCGGACAAGCGATCCGGCGGCGCCACCGGTTGCCATCGTCGGCGGCGAGATCCGCGTCCGTGGCGACATGGCCCATCTGGCCCGCCGGGTGAAGGACCATCTGGTGCGGCTCGCGCGTGAGGAACTGAGCCGCCGCGCCCGGCACTGCGCCGCGCGGATCGGCCAGCCGGTAGCCCGGGTTGGGGTGCGCGACACCAGGAGCCGGTGGGGCAGCTGCTCGGCGAAGGGCGCGATCTCGTTCAGCTGGCGCCTTGTGCTGATGCCCGAGGCGGTGATGGATTATGTCGTCGCGCACGAGGTGGCGCATCTTGCCGAGATGAACCACGGCCCGCGCTTCTGGCGGCTGGTGCGGACCCTGACGCCTGACTATGCGACGCCGCGGGCCTGGCTCAAGCGCCACCGCGGCCAGATGTTCTCCTACGGCTGCGCCACCGCCCCAGGCTGACGCATGATCCAGAAGAGGAGTGCGAGGCTCGGCAGGCAGAACAGCGTGCTCAATACAAAAAACGGGATCCAGCCGAGCGCCTCGGCGAGCGCGCCCCCCGAGGCGGCGAGGACGTTCAGCCCGACCGTCGCCATCGACGACAGAAGCGCGTACTGGGTCGCGGTAAACTCGCGGCTGCAAAGTAGCGAGAGGTAGGCGACGAAGGCGGCCGAGGCCATCCCGCCGGTCACGTTCTCGGCGGCGATCGTCAGGGTCAGCATGCCGACATCGTGCCCGGCCCAGACCTGCGCGGCGTACAGCAAATTCGACAGCGCCTGCATCGCGCCGCAGATCAAGAGCGCCCGGAAGACCCCCAGCCGCGCCACGAAAATGCCCCCCAACGCCACCCCGACGAGGGTGGCGATTACCCCATAAACCTTCGCGATCGTCGCGACTTCGACCTTGGTGAAGCCGAGCGCGACATAGAGCGGGTTCGACATCGACCCGGCCAGCGCGTCGCCGAATTTGTAGAGGACGATGAAGACGCCGATCGCGATCAGATGGCTCGCCCCGTTGCGTTGGAAGAGGTCGAGGAACGGCGCGACGACCGCCCGGCTCAACCACGCCCGGACGCGTTCGGCGGCGGTCGAGCCGGGCAACGCCTCGGGCGAGGGGGTGCCGCCGGGCTCCGGCGTCAGCCACACGGTGACCATGCCGACCCCCATCAGCGCGGCCATCACGGCGTAGGCGAAATGCCAGCCGCCAAAGCTCGCGGCATAGAGCGCGCCGGCGCCCGAGGCGAGCATGCCAAAGCGGTAGCCCCATTGCGTCGCGGCGGCGCCCGCGCCCTGCTCTTCGGGGAGCAGCAATTCGATGCGGTAGGCGTCGATGACGATGTCCTGGCTCGCCGACAGAAACGCCACAATGACCGCGGCAAGCGCGGTCAGGGCCGGATCGATGCGCGGGTCGGTGAGGCCGAGGGCGAAAATCGCGATCCCCAGCAATGCCTGGATCGTCAACGCCCAGCTGCGCCGCCGCCCGAGCCGTGCCGTCAACAGCGGCAGCGGCAGCCGGTCGATCAAGGGCGACCACAGGAATTTCAGGCTGTAGGACGTGCGCACCAGGCCGAAGAGGCCGATCGTGGTCAACGACACCCCGATTTCGGCCAGCCAGTACGACAGGGTCCCGAAGGTCAGCGCCAGCGGCAGCCCGCTCGAAAACCCCATCAAGAGGATCGCGACCAGCCGCGGTTCGCGGTAGACCGCGAGCGAGGTAAGCCAATCCCCGCCGTAGCGCCAACGGCAAGAACTCCGGGTCAGGTTTGCGTCGCGCGCTTTCATCGGTTGACGCTACCCGAAGATCGCCCGTCCATCGCGGTCGAATTCGTCGCAAATCCCCGCGAGCAGCGGTTGCGGCCCGCTCTCGCCGGTGAAACACTGTCGGTGGTCAGCACGCGCTGATCGGGTCGTGGGTCATTGCCGGCAAGGCCGCGGGGATGGGCCTGCGCGAGGACCGCGCCCCGATTACCACCAACGCCAGCCGCTTTGTCCCGCATTATTTCCGATGAGAATCTCGGCTAAAGCGCGCGCTCATTCCGCTTCCCCGCTGCTCAAGGCCGAAAAGACACAGCGCGCCAAAGCCCGAGAGATCGCTCACCGCCTTGCCGGCCGAATTGACAAACCCGGCGCCTGGCGGGTCAACTGCGCGCTGGGAGACACACGCAAGAGGGCGACATTATGGGCATGCTCGAGGGACGGGTCGCGATCTGCACCGGGGCGGCGCGCGGGGTCGGTGCCGAGGTCGCCAAGCTGATGGCGGCGCACGGCGCCAAAATCGTCGTCGTCGATCCCGGGGTCGGCGGCGCCGGTGAGGGCGGCGACCAGCGGCCGGCGCAGGTCACCGTCGACGAGATCAAGGCGGCGGGCGGCGAGGCGGTCGCCAATTTCGGCTCGGTCGCCAACTTCGACGATTGCCTCGCCATGGTCAGCCAGGCCCGCGACACCTTTGGCGGGCTGCATATCGTGTTCAACGCCGCCGGCATCCTACGGGACAAGATGTTCCACAACATGTTTCCTGAGGATTGGCAGGCTGTTATCGACGTACACTTGACAGGCCACTTTAATGTGAACCGCGCGGCGATCAACCTGTTCCGCGAACAGAATTACGGGCGCCTCATCCTGGTGTCGTCGACCTCGGGGCTCTTGGGCAATGTCGGCCAGGTCAATTACGGCTCGGCGAAGTTCGCCGTCGTCGCGATGGCGCGCATCATCGCGATGGAGAACCAGTCGAAGGGCATCACCGCCAACGTCATCGCGCCCTCGGCCGACACGCGGATGACCCGCTCGGTGCCGACCCCGAAGGACCCGGCGACGGCCGCGGCGCGCGAGGAACGGCTGCGCCGCAGCCGGGCCGACGCGATCGCGCCTCTGTGCGTCTATCTCGCCTCGGAAGGCGCCGCCCACGTCACCGGCCAGGTGTTCCACCAGCGCGCCGCCGAGCTTTCGCTCTACGGCCATATGCGCCCGGTTCGGATGGTGCACCACAATGGCGGCTGGACCCCGGAACTGATCGCCGAAGTGGCGATGCCCTCGCTCGCCAACGCCTTCACCCCGCTCGACTCCCGCAACACCCACGCCGGCCTGCCGATGGAGTAGGGGCGGCCCGCCGCCGCCGGTCCCGGCTCAGGGGGTGTCGGCGACCCCTTGGGCGCAGAGCTCCCAACTCCGCATCGCCTCCTCCGCGGTCGCCGGCTCCTTGCGCATGGCCGCCACCGGCGAGGCATTGGGGTGGTCACGCAGATATTTCGCCAGCTCAGGCGCCGACAGCCCGCCCGGCTTCAATGGCGGCACGACATAGTCGAGCCATTTGCGACAGGAGTCAGCGCAGCGCTTCTGGCCGTTGCGCTCGCAATGCTCGGCGATCGCGGTGATCGCCGCCATCACCGCGTCGGTATGATCGAAATCCGGCATGATCTGCCATGGTTCGGGGTTGTCGCCGCCCTCTTCGAAGCGGTCCCGCGCCGCGCTCATCAGCCCCGGCGGCCAGGGCCGCTTGGCGGCGGCGACCGGCGGCGGGTCCATCTGCATCGCCAGCACCTCGGCGAGCGGGCGCGGATGCCAGTCGGCGGCGCGCTTTTTCGCCTCGTCGAGCTGCACCGAATTCATTTTCGATTCGATGCTGTAGCGAATGCTGGAATTGTCGTGAAACGGCGAACGAGCCGCGAGGCGCAGCCACATATCGGCGGTGACCGGATCGGGGGCGATGACGCTGCGCGCACCGCTCATTGCGCCCTCGTTCAAGAATACGCTCAGATCCTCCTGGGCGGCGAAGTCGTCGAGCAGCGCTGCGCGCATCAGCCAGCGATAGCCCTCGGCCGGATTGCGGCCTTCGCTGTCCGAGAGGTGGGTATAGAGGTAGCCGACCTGGTGCATCGCATCGATGTTGCCGTGGGTGCCGGCTTCGGCCATCCAGCGCAAGCCCTCGCCGCGGTTTTGCGGCACCCCCGGAACGCCGCGCAGATAGAAGGCCAGATCGATCTCCGCATCCGAATCGCCGGCGGCGCCGGCGCGCCGCAGGAGCGCGAGCGCCGCTTCCGCATCGCACGGTGCGCCACGGCCATAGATCCGCATGTCTGCGAGCGCGCGCATCGCATCGGTGTTGCCCTTATCGATTTCGGGACGGAGCGCCGCGACAATCTTTGCTTCGTCGGCCTCGATCGCCGCGCCGTCATGGCGGCGCCGGTTGAGCGCGAGCGCGGCCTTGGCATGGCCCGCTTCGGCGGCGCGTCCGTACCAGCCGGTCGCCGCGCGCTCATCGCGCGCCAGCCCGTCGCCGCGCTCGAGACTGATCCCCAGCTGATATTGCGCGTCGCGGTCGCCCGCCACCGCCTGGCTCAGCAACCGGTATTTGTCGGAGTCGATCGGGCAGCGGAACGGTATCGCACAGCGGAATCGTATGGCGTCGAGGGTATGGGCGGCGTTCTCCGGCGCGTACTCGCCCTCGGCGCGCGCCACGCTGTTGAGCGCTAGGAGGGCGAGAACCGCCGCACCGCCCCGCACCAGCAGCCGCGCCCGCCTCATTGCCGTTCGATGCGCTCGACTTGCGTCAGATCCATCGACCACGGCAAGGCCGAGCAGCACCAGCCCTGGCGCGCCGGACGGAGTTCGGCGCGGCGGTCGAGCGTCCCGACCCTGAGGCCGTAGCTCGTCGGGTTGGGCCCGGGAGCAACGGAGTAGAGTGGGGTGCCGCAATCCGGGCAGAACCCGTGCGCCCGCTTGTTCCCGCTCTCGGCGGTCTTGACGTAGATCTTCGGCGTGCCGCTTTTGAGCACGAAGCTGCCGGGGAGAGACGCCACATTGGTACGAAAGGCGGTGCCGGTCAGCGTCTGGCAATCGGTGCAATGGCACACCCTGACCTGGGCCGGATCGATTTCCGCCTCAAAGCTGATCTGCCCGCAATGGCAGCGTCCGGTGACTTTCATTGGAATCTCCCACCCCCATCAATTCTGACGGTCGTCATTCCGGGATCGCCCAAGGGGCGAGGCCCGGAACCCATGAA
>Ga0182024_10026798_pt1 | contig 10113 bp, 9 predicted proteins | sample P32metaG_FD_120480 | JGI IMG/M metagenome (GOLD analysis project Ga0182024, IMG submission 120480) | Permafrost microbial communities from Stordalen Mire, Sweden - P3-2 metaG (Illumina Assembly) | ecosystem: Environmental > Terrestrial > Soil > Wetlands > Permafrost | place: Sweden: Stordalen...
AGACTGGTTTGGGCAAAGAAAAAAGCGGATCATTCGATTCGCTGTTCCGGGAGGCGCTGGCGTCCCTCTCAAAGTAGTTGCAGAATCCGGCCTTCTGTGCAATTATTTGCACCTTGGCAGAGTGACCCCAGTAACTCTGGCCAACTCCAAAGTAATCATTCTAAACGCTTTAGTAGCACTGAGGGGCCATTCCACCTGGCCCTGCACTTGCGTTAGTACTGGTACAGGTGGCCAATGCCGATATACACAAAAGTCATGCGGAAAACTTGGAGCTCGATTCTGCACCCCCGGACAGCACTCTTGCTGGGTGTTCTAGGCCTATGTCAACCGGCGCTCTGCCAGGAAGTTTCGGCCGCGCTGCTTCAACCTGCGGCGATGCGACCTTTCGCGTTTACACCTACGCCCGCAATCACTACGGTCCAGCCCACGACGCTGCCGGAAGCACCCAGCCATCGATTCTGGGATCGTGAGAACACTTTTCTTTTTGCCACTACTGCCGCCTTCAACGCGGCTGACTTCGTCGTAACGCGCGACAACCTGCGCGGCGGCGGACAGGAGCTGAACCCTGTAACTCGAGTCTTCACCGGCAGTACTCCCATGCTGGCGATGAACTTTGCTGGTGAGACCGCTGGTGTGGTGGCTCTCAGTTATTTCTTCCACAAGACCGGGCATCACAAACTGGAACGCTTCGTCTCCTTGACGAACATCGGTTCCTCAGCCGGAGCCGTGACGTTTGACCTCATCCATCGATAACTCATCCATCGACAAATAGTTATCGCGGCGGCACGAGCGTAAGGGTTAACGGCGGCAAAGGCAGCCCCTCAACTTCAACGGTCCAAACATCGCCCCATTCGGTGGAATGTCCGCCTGTCAGGGTTCCGGAACTGACGATCTCTCCCGCGCTCAACGGCTCGTTCGGGAACCTCCGGCCAATGGCGGTGCCCATCTCCGCAAGGCACAGGGCAGGACTCTTCAAGGAGTTTTTTCCGGATCCCTCTTCTACAAATTCTCCGCCCTTCAAAACCCGCACCTTCAGTTGTGGAAGAGCAGTCACCAGACCTGGGATCAGATCACGCTGAGTTTGCATGCGCTCGCCAATCACGAGAGCCGCGTGAAATCCGAAAGACGCTACAAAATCGCTGGCCTCGAACTTCCATTCGGAAAAAGGGCAATCGATGATTTCAAATCCAATCGCCAGCCAATCGACAGATGCGAGGGCGGCTACGGCGTCAGAGCCTTCCATGACTGGCTGTTTCAAGCCGAAGACAATTTCCGGTTCGATCTTCAGCGAACGCGGATGTGCCAGAGTGAGCGATGCAGCGTTGCCTTCGCTGTAATGCACCGTGTCGTCATACATATGGGCCCAAAGCAACGTTTCAAGTTTGAGCACTCGCCACATGGCCCTGTTGGCAAAACCGACCTTGCGGCCAACAGATCGATGTCCTTCCGCTTCGCGCAACCGCCTCAGTGTAGCTTCAACCTCATAAGCCATGTTGAGGTCGAAACCGGGGCGCGCGGAGGGAATAACAGAAACCATCTGGCCCGTCTCATACGCAGACAAAAGTTCACGCGCCAAACTTTCGACTTTATCAAGTGGCATAAATATCGTTCGACCAGTTAGATCGTGAGCATCTTACACCATAGATTTTCAGTCTCGACGCAAACAAAACCCTACAAATTTCGGACGTTCCAACTCTAACAATGGTTGCTGGTCAAAAGACCTTGGTTCAGTGGAAAAGAAGGTTACTTACCATAGTTATCTTCACTTCTCCTGTTCGAAGGATAGATTAGAAGCAATTAAGTGCCTTTGGGGGGCCAATGCACGCAACTGCAGGACGTACGATGTCCAAGCGATCCGGGAGTATCTCGTCGTTTCTAATCTTGGGGTTATTCCTTCTTACCCTGCGAAGTGTTCCTGCGAACGCCCAAAATGCTGTTGTGCTTGTAGGATCGGGATCGAGCGTCCCCGCACCGCTTTACAATCGCTGGACGCAGGAATACGCCAAGCATAACGCCGGCATTCAAATGCGATACCTGACAGTCGGCACAACCGAGGGAATCAAGCAAATGTCTCATGGCGCAGGTGATTTTGGCGCCGGGGAAGCTCAACTCACAGAAAAAGAACGGAAAGAAGGCGGGCTGGTCGAATTGCCGGTGGTGCTTGTCGGAATCGTTCCCATCTACAACCTGCCTGACTTCCATCAAGAGCTACGGCTGTCGGGCGAAGTGCTGGCTGGAATTTTTCTCGGCGATGTAAAGGTTTGGAACGCGCCGCAAATCGCGAAGCTCAATCCCGGGATGGATTTGCCGAATCTTCCAATCCAAGTGGTGAACCGCCCCGCAGGCAAAGGCTCCAACTACGTATTCACTGAGTTTCTTTCCAAAGTCAGTTCAAAGTTTCGCGCGGAAATCGGAGTTACTCCTTCGCCCAAATGGCCTGTGGGAACGGCTGCCGAACGAAGTTCCGATATGGCTGAGAAGGTAAAAAGCAGCCCAGGTTCCATCGGCTATGTCGAATATCAATACGCGGTGAAAAACAGCATCCCCCAGGCTGCGGTGCTGAATCCTGCCGGCAAGTTCGTCAAGGCTTCCGATAGAAGCATTGCTGCGGCTTGCGAGGCGACCGAAGCGCCACGGTGGAATAGCTTTTCCGCTTCACTGACCAACGCGCCCGGGGCCGATTCCTTCCCTATCACCAGTTTCACCTGGATCTATCTGCGAAGTACACCGTCGGATTCGGCTCGTGCGACCGCCCTGGCCAATCTGCTCGACTGGGTATACTCGGACGGGCAGCAATTTGCTGTGCAGGAAGGCTACGCCGAACTGCCCGCAGCCTTGCTCGCCGCGGTGCGAAAGAGAGCTAAAGATCTGCAGTAGATGGTTCTCAGTTCTCGTTCTCAGTAATTAGTTCTGCAACCCGGACCCACGTCACATCTGCGCTTTTTCGAGACGCGCTGAATTCTCTTCATCTACAATTTGCTCTATAATTTCTCGGGATTCCCGTCATAGAAAAAATAGGAAAGTTGAAGGAGAGCCTTCAATGAAGCAGAATCGCAGGAATTTCATGAAAACTACAGGAGCGGTTTGCGCCTTGGCGACAACCAGCCGTCTCCCAGGAGCACTTGCAGAAGCCAAGCCTGGCGCGCCTCAGGCCCGCGGCATGGCGCGAGGACTCACCCTACTAAACATCTCGCAGAAGTCTGGCCAGGGGACCGAATACCGTCTGGGCGTAAAGACCGAAAAAGGGATACTGGATGTGAACGAAGCCGCGAAGATCCTGCACCTGCATGCCCCGGCGACGATCGACGATCTGCTTCAGAATGAAGACGGGCCCAGCCTGAATGCGCTGGTGGATGCGGCGCTCAAGTCGCCGGCGGCGCGAAAAGCATTCCTCAAGGAGGAGTCGATTCAATACGGCCCGGTAGTGACGCGTCCCGAAAAAATTATCTGCGTGGGCTTGAACTATCGCCAGCATGCAATTGAGATTGGCTCCCCAATTCCGAAGCAGCCGGTGCTGTTCAACAAATTCAACACCACACTCAATCATCACAACGGCACGATAAAGCTCCCCGTAGATTTCGCCCAGAAGTTCGATTACGAAACCGAGATGGTAGTGGTGATCGGACGCCAAGCGAAAGCTGTAAGCGAGGCGGACGCGCTCTCCTACGTGGCCGGCTATGCGACCGGCAACGACTTCACCGCGCGCGACCTGCAACTCGAAACCGGCGGGCAATGGATGGTGGGGAAGACTCCGGATCAGTTCGCGCCCATCGGCCCATACATAGTGACCGCTGACCAGATTGATCCCGACAATTTGAAGGTCGAGTGCCGCGTCAACGGCGAGACGCGCCAGTCCTCGAACACGAACGACTTTATCTTCAGCACACGGAAGATGATCAGCTACATTTCCCGGGTCATCACCCTGAAACCCGGTGACATCATTTTCACCGGCACTCCGCAGGGAGTGATTCAGGGCAAGCCTAAAGAGCAGCAGGTTTGGCTCAAGCCGGGTGACAAGATCGCCTGCAGCCTGGAAAAGCTGGGCGAATTGAAATTCGAGTTGGTGTAAAACTGGGACCGTCCGCATGCGTAGAACCAATGCGCCTAGCCGCGCCCGAACGGGCGCGCACCTGTTAAGATTCACTACATTTCGCTGCGGAGGTTTTATGCGAGTTTGCGTCTTGCTCGCGTGCATTGCCGGGGTAACGCACGCGGGGTTGGCCCAACAACCAACCATGCCGACGAAGTTTGGCGAAAGCCAGCCGTCCGCGAGCCCGGCCGAGGCCAAGCGGAAGGAAATGTTCGAGGCGAAGGTCAAAGTGGAATGGGAAGCGTTGAAGAACAAGGACAAAAAGGCGTATGGTGAATTGCTGGCGGAGGACTATCAGGGCGTAGAGGTGGATGGGAAAGGCGAGCGGAACAAGATTCAGGCTTTGAATGAACTGGCAGAGACTAACGTAGCCAACTATACGCTGTGGGGGCTGAGCGTGATTCCCGTGGGCGAGGACGCAGCCCTGATCACCTACGAAGTCACGATGCAGTTCCCCCCGAAGTCGGCGGTACGGCTTTCCCGGGTGTACATAAGTGAACTGTGGATGAAGCGCGCTGGGCAGTGGAAGGAAGTGCACTATCAGGAAACGCACGTGAAATAACGTTGTCGCGTGCGAAATTGAGTGCAACCGGCCCGATCATGTGGTGATCCCATCTTTAGATGTAGGAGGAATTTCCATGAAAATATTCTGGTTTGGCCTGCTGCTTTCGGGCGGCTTTCTTCTGGCGCAGGACCGTGATCCCGCCAGCCAGCAAGAATCGAAGGCTTCCAAGGACGTAATAACCGTGCAGGGTTGCGTCGGCCGGTCCAGCGGCGACTATGTGCTGACGAAGCAGGATCCAGCGATGACTTACGAACTTCAGGCGACGGGCAAGATAAGGCTACGCAAGTATCTGGGACAGCGGGCGGAAGTAACCGGCAAGGCATCACCGACAATGAGTTCCAGTTCTGATGCTCTAAATAGGACTGGGTCGGCAGCCCCCGTGACGCTGACGATTACTTCGATCAGAACAGTCAGCAAGGAATGTACGGCGCGCTGAAGCGCGTTTCGTTGCCGCGAGTCTATCGTTTCTTAGGACTGCCGCTTTAGTCACAGTCCGGCGGCATGGCCATGATCGCCGAACTTGAGTCGCATGGCTGTTTTCTCTTGGCCGGCTCGAGCAGCGATGGGTGATTATAGCGGAGAATCCACAAGCCCTCGTTGTTGGTGAGATAGATCAAGCTGTGGCCGCTGTCGGGAAGAATGCTGGTGACCTTGTTGAAAGTCTCGAGAGTCTTGGGATTGCGCGGGTCGCTTAAATCGAGCACCCGAACCGTCTCGGTTGGATGGTTGCTGCTGGTGAGAGTGGTCGGTGACTTTTCCGGTGCCTCTGCGAGCGCCACATCGGGGCTGACCATCTGCAGGTTTCCCGAGGTCGACTGATTCGATTCCGCGGTCCGCTTGAGAAGGCTTGGCTTTTCCGGCCGGCTCACGTCCACGACCATGAAGCCCTGCTTTCCGGCCTGTTGAACGTACAGGTACAGTTTCGTGTTTTCTCTCTGCAACAACATCTGGTTCCCGGTCGCCTGCGGCAAAGGAAGATGGGCAATCACGGTTGCGGGGACATCGGTTGGTTTTGATAAGGGCTGATCACTCGCCCGTGCAAGCACGACAGACAGCAACAGAGGCAACGCAAAGAGATGAGTTCGCAGGAATGTTCTGTAAAACCTCTCCATAAATCCCCTTCATGTTCCCAGGCGCGAAGCGCTACTTCCTCCGCTATCGTGACTATACCACCGCTGAGTGCCTCATCACTGCTCGGCGGCAACGCCTACGCAGCCGTAGGAATTTAGGGTCGTACAGACTGCGCCAGACTGAAGCGGCACAAAAGCATGATTGGTTTTGGGGTCTACCGAGATGCTGTGGGCATTGGAGCCGGTCGGCATGTTATACAGCCATTGGTTCGTGCCCGCATCAATAACCCCCATCACCGCAGTGGGAAGCATATCGCGCGCCGCGAGATAGTACTTGTTATCCCCGGGGTTATACCAAGTCTCGTCCACGCCCCCCACATTGTTGATGGGCACGCAGTTGGTACTGGTAGCCGGGTCCGAGGTGCAGACGATGTTATTGCTCGGGGTGTAATTGATTACGTACTCGTTGGGAGGAAATGCCTTGCCGTCGTGGTCCGCGCACCCGATCAAGACGTTGTTCCCCGGGCCATGGCTGATCCCGGTCGGCATGCAATTCGGAATTACGATACTGTTGATAACCACAGGTCCGCAGGAGACGCCCCCGCAAGATGTATCCGTCAGCTTGGGGTCGATTACATCGACGGACCCGATGTTGATATTGCCGACTGAGTTCTCGTTCGTCAGCAGCAGGTAGCCGGAGTTGGGGTCCCAGGCCATACCGCCTAAACCGGCGGGGGCTATAGCGCCGGAACAAGCGCCTGTAGGGGCAGTTTGGCTGCAGAATGTCCCTAGGTTTTGGTCGAGGATGGGACCATGATGACAGGGGATAGTGTAGGAAACGCCGCTAGGGGTTGTTCCGATGCCGGGCAGTCCCACTGGTCCATCGGCTGCTAACGATCCAGAAACACCGCTGAATACATGCGGATTGGAGGGATCTGGACAGGCGAAGGTTCCTCCCACAGTGTCGACCGCAACGGTGTTAGTGAGGCCAAGCCCACCCGATGCCGAACCTCCGGCGCCGTCGTAGTATATCTGTCCAAGGATGCAGCTCGGGGGATTGAACGAGCCTCCGTTGCCGGGGTCCAACTGTATCGACGGGGGCACGCCAGTGCCTGAGCCTTGCAGGGGATAAGTAGCGGGGTTGTAGCCCGGCGGATAGGGGCCATAGGCCAAGTTCTGGTCAATTGGCAAGCAATGCTGCCTCTGTTGGGTATCCGCTGGGTTCCTGCCTACGACGCCCGACATGTCAATGAAAGTAACAAAGGGCAATCCCGGATCGCCGTTAATGATTGCGAGAACCTGATGCACGTTGTCGAACGACATTTCATCGGCGCGGTCATCTCCACAATCGGTGGCCGAACCAGCTTCGCCGTTCCAGGAGGCCACACAACCTGAGATACCCTGCGGACCGTCGTAGTCGGCCGACACGCCGGTGGGTATCGTGGCCAGGATGGTTGGCGGTGTGGGGGGATTTGTATTCAGGTTCATCGTGGTCAGATCGAACACAACCATAGAAGCGCTGCCATTGCCGACGAACAACGTGTTGCCGTCTGCACTCACTTCAAGGCCGTCTGGCCCGGACATGGGATTCACGCCGTTGCCGCGGGAAGCGCAGCATTGCGCGCCCGGAAATCCGCCGAAGTTGCCATTCGCGCCGAAGCCGGTAATTAGATGGAAGGTCGGCCCACCTTCCCAAGACAGATCAGTCCGGCATCCATACCTGGTGAAATTGCCAAACACGTCAACGATGGGGGGAATAACCTCTACGTTTGGTGTTGGGGGAGCTCCGGTGTAACCGGGCTGCGGAATTGTCGGACACGGACTTGCGCCATTGCCCGCGCCGGAGACAGCATTGGAGCCTTGGATCGAAAACATCGCTAAATCTTGAGCTGTATCGATCACTTGCACGGCGACGCCAATACGGTCTGAAATGTAGTCGAGATTGTCTACTCCTGACGACCCGCCTGCCGGGGGACTTGAGATCCAGCTAATGTCGAAGGAGTTGAAGGGACCGCCCGGCTCGCCACTGCCATTGTGCTCGGGCACGGGGATGACGTTGACGATAGCGTAAGCGCCATTGATCGTCGTGCCGCAAGTGGGGCAATTCGGCGTTGTGCCGCAGCCGCTCAGAATCACAAACAGCGCGGTGAGAAGAATAGTTAGAAGAATCCCCGGTCTCATTTCGAATTTCCCTCCTGCGTTTTCTCTTCAGGACCAGACGTGACCGGCCCCTGCATTTACCGAATTCGTTAACCGTCCCCTACACATGCACCGAACGCACTAAAACCGGAACTGGATCTGCTGCGAAACCACATAATAATTCTGCGGCACAGCGCCGATGGTGCTCGGTTCCTTTAGCTGATCGATACCCAGATTGAGCTGGTACTTGACCCAATAGTTGGGAAACCACGTGAGCCCAAAGGTGAACTCGTCGGTGTGGTAATCAAAGGTGGGGACAAAACCGGGCGTGTAATAGTTCAAGAAGTCCGCGCCAGGTTCTCTGGCCTGGACGCCCGTATATCGGAAACCAACTCCCCAGGCGCCCAAACCATGTCCGTTGCCGCCCGGAGTGTCGGGGCCGAATAGCGGGTTCTTCACCCGGGGCGTGCCGTTTTCCGGCTGCTTTTCGCCCGTGAGCATATAAGTGGCATTGAGGTCCCAAGCCTTGGCTACAATGGATGGAAGACTCAGGAATCCAATCCCTCCCACCTGCTCAGAGCCGACGTTGTTACGCGACATATTGAGTTGGTCGAACTCGCCGCGCAGAGCGAATTTCGATTTGATGTAGGTAAACTCACCGTTGTAGCGCTGGATTGGTCCATTGATGGCGAACTGCGGGAAGAAGTTGTAAGCCTGATCGGGTAGCGCGCCGCTAAAGCTTTGATCCCCGGAAAGACCCCGGGAGCGAGCGCGGTCAATGGATCCGCCAAAGGCAAGTTGCTTGAGCCAGTCGTTCTTGGATTTGCGCCACAGATAGAAGCGGAGCCGTCCGATGACTTCCGCTTGATTGGTGGTGTTGACCAGCGCATAGCCTTTGCCGTTGAATGCTCCCAGCCAGTACTGGACGACGCCACCGTCGATATCTCCATGGAAGGCAATACCCGGACTGCGGAACGCCGAAGCCGCCGAGGGGTACAACATCGCCTGAAAGCCGCGTTCTACGAAGTCAAGGTTGGTTGCGCCGGTGCCCGCCTCTTGAGCGAAGGGCACCTTGAACTGGCCGGCCTGGAATTGGAACTCAGGCCGGATTCTTACGTTGAGGTAAACGTCGCGCACGACCGATCCCGCAGTACTAGCCGCGTCGGTGAGCAGCGCAAAATCGAAGTGAGAGCCATAGTTGCCCTGGAATCCGAAGCGAGCGCGGCGCAATAAGAACGTGTCCGCGGGTGCGCCGTCGCCTTTGTAGGCGCGGTACTGATCGTCCACATAGCCATAGGGGCTGATGCTGAAGTGTCCGTCGGCGCTCCTGATGAAGAAGTGCTCGCCATTCCAACCCGCCGCGAGGGGAGCATCTTTCTTGGGCGCGGCAGCGGGCGGAGCCTGATCCATGACCGACACAGGAACTGCGTCGAGCAGAACGGCGTTCGTCAAGCGAGCAGAGCCGGCGGTAGAAGAGTCAACCGGCTGCAAGCTGGCTGCGACTGGAGCCGCAACCGCAGTGGGCCGAACCTGAGCCGAGGTGCTATCCGTTGGCTTAGCCGCCACCATCTTCTCGACCAGGGCCTTCAACTCCTCGATAGTCTTGCGCTGCGCGGCGACTTCACTGCGTAATTCATTGACCTCTTCCTTGCTGGCGCTCCCCGAGGTTGACCCATCATTCTTGCTCGCGGGTTCCGTGCCTTGAGCGTGGGCGAACCAACCTGACGCCATAAAACCGACCAGCAGCAGGAAAACCGTTCTTAGCGAGCGCATTGTGTCTTCTCCCGGAATAATCTGCATAGCGAGCCTTCCCTCAAGGCACACGAACGAGCAGCCCGCGCTCTACCCTGTCCCTTTGGGCGACGAAACTTCTAATAAAGCTGCGAATGAATTTGGGTGAGGTCTGGAAAGCGGACCAGTTACCTCGACCGGGCGGGTGTACCACATAAAAACGCATACTGTCAAGAAATTTTTCTGATGCACGTCACTTCGCGTTCGATACCTATAGCATTTTCGGGGCGGCGGGACAGGTAGCAATTTAGGTGCATGGGAACGGCCGCGGCAGGAGACTGCCTCTGCAAATTCCTGATAGATTGTTTCCTCGTTTGCATCGCCGCTGCGTACGTGTTCTCCTCGGGAGTTTGTCGCTGATGCGTATAGATTTGCACTTCGGCCAAGCCATCTTCCTGCTCATCGCGGCAGGAATCGCCGGCGCCTTAAACGCAGTGGCGGGCGGCGGGAGTTTCATC
>Ga0182024_10026799_pt1 | contig 10113 bp, 5 predicted proteins | sample P32metaG_FD_120480 | JGI IMG/M metagenome (GOLD analysis project Ga0182024, IMG submission 120480) | Permafrost microbial communities from Stordalen Mire, Sweden - P3-2 metaG (Illumina Assembly) | ecosystem: Environmental > Terrestrial > Soil > Wetlands > Permafrost | place: Sweden: Stordalen...
CGCGCCGTGCCGACGACAGTGCCGCCATGCGCGACGATCGATCGCGCAGTCTCGACGCCGAGTCCGGCCGAAACGCCGGTCACCAGTACCCGCTTACCCGAAAGATTTACGCCCTCGAGAACTTCGTCAGCCGTTGATTCCGCTCCAAAAGTTTTTGCCATTATGATTTCTCCAATCACCAAGCTTTAGCGCGTCGCCCCGTCGCTCTCAAACGGATTTGCCCTTCCGTGATTCTTCCTGCTTTCGCAGCTCGACGCGGCGGATTTTGCCGCTGACGGTTTTGGGCAGTTCGTCGATGAATTCTATTTCGCGCGGATACTTGTAGGGCGCGGTGATGCGTTTGCAGTGTTCCTGGAGTTCGGTGACTAGCCGATCGTTGCGTTCCACGCCGAGGCGCAGCTTCACGAACGCCTTGACGATCGAGCCGCGATCGGCGTCGGGGCTCGCGACTACTGCGGATTCCATCACTGCGGGATGTTCTAAGAGGGCGCTTTCCACTTCGAACGGGCCGATTCTGTAGCCCGCGGAAATTATCACGTCGTCGGCGCGTCCTACGAACCATAAGTAGCCGTCGGCATCGCGCGTGGCCTGGTCGCCGGTCAGGTACCAATCGCCCTTGAACACGCTGGCGGTTTCTTCGGCGTTCTTCCAATACTCCAAAAACAACGACGGCGGCCGCTCGGGACTCACGCGCACCGCAATTTCGCCGAGCTCGTCGTCGCTGGTCTCGGCCAGGTCGTTGTTGATGACGCGTACGTCGTGGCCGGGAAATGGAAGCCCCATCGAGCCCGGCTTCACCGCCATCCCGGGCATGTTCGCGGCGAGGATGGTCGTTTCGGTTTGGCCGTAGCCGTCGTGAATCGTGAGGCCGAACTTTTCGCGCCAGACCTCGATCACTTCGGGATTCAACGGCTCGCCCGCGCCCGTGCAATGCCTCAGCTTCGGGAATTCGTAACCCGTGAGGTCTTCCTTAATTATCATTCGATACTCAGTCGGCGGCGCGCAGAAAGTAGTAATGCCGTAACGGCCGAGCAGCTCGAGTTCCCTGGTCGCATCGAAGCGGCCGTTGTACATGAACGTAGTCACCCCGTTCATCCACGGTCCGAACAGCACGCCGTACGCGGCCTTGGCCCATCCGGTATCCGAGCTCGTCCAATGGATGTCGCCCGGCTTGAGGTCCAGCCAATTCAGTCCAGTGAATTTGTGGCTGTAGGTATAGCCATGACTATGCAGCACCGCTTTCGGCTCGCGGGTCGTGCCGGAAGTGTAGTAGCAAATCGCCGGCTCCGACGACTGGGTATTCGCGGGCTTGAACGCGGCGGACGAATGACTCATGTATTCCTGCAGACTGATCCATCCGGTGCGCGCGGCGCCCGCAATCAGGTAGTGCTCGAGGCTGGGGCATTCCTTGCGCAGGTCGGCGACCATCGTGGCGTTCTCGACGCAGGCGATGATCGCGCGCGCGCCGGAATGATTCGCGCGGTAGATCAAGTCCTTCTCGCGCAGCATCGAGGTGCACGGGATGACGATCGCGCCGATCCTCAGCGCGCCGATGTACGCGGCCTGCCACAGCGTGATTCGCGGCAGCACCAGCAGGACCGCGTCACCGCGCTTGATTCCATGGCCGGCGAGCACGTTCGCGATGCGCTTCGATTGCGCGGCGATGTCCGCGAACGTCAGCCGCGCGCGCCGGCCCTCGCCATCTTCCCAAAGTATCGCGACCCGGCGCGGATCCTCGGCGAATTTGTCGATGACCTCAGCGAAGTTGAAATGCTCCGGAGTTTCCCATCGGAAGTCGCGATATGCGCGCCGATAATTCTCGACGGCGTCGGTCTTGGCTACATCGCTCATGCGCGCGAATTCCCGCGCGCCGCGTGCTGCGCCGGCGCTTGCGAGCGTTTCGCCGCCGCCTTGATGTATTTCACGGTGACGGGAGAGAGGTCGTCGCGTTCGACGCGCACGTCGATTATCGCGAACGATTTGCAGTCGTGCGCCGCGCGGAGCGCGTCGCGCAACTGCTCGACCGTCGTCGCCTCGAATCCTTCGCCGCCCCAATCGCGTGCGAGTTGCGCGTACGGCCACGGCGGAATATCGAGCAGTTCGCGGCGCTCGGCAATCGGCCGGAAGATGCCCCAGCCGCCGTTGTTGATCAGCACCACGATCGGATTGACGCCCTTGGCCGGCGCCTGCGAAATCTCTGGGCCCGTCATCTGAAAGCCACCGTCGCCGCACATCACCAGCGGCCGCAAACCGCTGCCGATTTGCGCGCCAAGCGCGGCAGGCACCGCAAATCCCATCGACGCGTAAAAGCCCTGCGCGAAATAACCATTGTTGTGCGGCACCCGGATATCGAGCCCGCCGAACAACATGTCGCCCGACTCCGTGACCACTATGTAGTCGCGCTTGTCGGCCAGGAATTCGTTAACCGTGGACAAAATCTGCGCAACCTTTACCGGCTTGCCATTGCGCGCCGCAATCTCGCGAAGATTGTCGGCGTAGATAACCGTCTCATGATGATGCCGCAGCTTCTGGCGCAGCAGCGCGCGGGCGAAATCGCGCACCCCGACATCGGTGTAGGTGTGATACTTCACCTCGACCTTGCGATCGACGGCCCACACCGTCTTTTCCTGGATCACGTGCGGCGGCCGGTTGCCGAAGTTCATGTCGGTTTTCAGGCATCCGAGATTGAGCACGAAGTCCGCGGCGTCCATCCGCGCGACGATCGACGGCGGACTGATCGGGCCGACGTGGACGCCCATGTACAGCGGATGGTCCATCGGGAACGCGCCCTTGCCGAGCACGGTTGTGAACACGGGCGCGCCCATCTTTTCGGCCAGCTCGACGAGATCGCGCGACGCCTTGAAGCGGTGAATCTCGATGCCGGCGATCAGCACGGGCTTGCGGCTCTCGTTGAACATCGCAGCGGTTTCGTGCGCGGCTTCCTCGACCTTGCGCGCGTCGGATTCCTGGAAGCGCAATTCGCCGTCCCATTCGATGAGATGCTCGGGGACTTCGATTTGCCGATCGACCATGTCGCGATGAATCTCGACGTAGCCCGGCCGCTGCTCGGCCCAGATGCGTTTCACGACGCGATGCAATTCATCGGCGGCGGTGCTCGGATCGGTGAGCACGGCGGACGCGCAAGTGACTTCGTCGTAGATGCGGCGCTGCGATTCGATCTCGCGCGCCTGGTGATGAATGAGAGTGCCGAGCTTGCGCTCCTCCTCGCCAGGGCCACCGGAAAAAATTAAAATCGGCACACGTTCCGAAAACGATCCCGCGACCGGATTGACCATGTTATGGCCGCCGGCGCCGTAGGTGACGCAGATGACGCCGATTTTGCCGGTCGCGCGCGCGTATCCGTCGGCCGCGAAGCCGACGCCCGGCTCGTGCGACAGCGTGATGATTTTCATCCCGTGCTTGCGGCCCAGCGCGAAAAACAGCTTGAGCGCGAGGTCGCCGGGGATGCCAAAGACATGCGACACGCCAATCTTGCGCAGGTACGCGACCAGGAAATCGCCCAGCGCCATATGCCTCTTCACCCGCTTCGTCCTCCTCGCTATCGGCTAATTGTAACAAAAATGGGGGCGCCTTCCTCATTGCAAAGCATATTCGACGCCGCGCTGTGCTAGAGTATGATGCTTACGGGTCAAGCTGATGTTCTCGAAGATACTTCGCATGCAATTTCTCGGGCCGATGCAACTGAGCCGGCTCGTAATGTACCTGCCGCAGTTCGTCCGCTTGTTTTATCGGCTGTGGACTGACGACCGCGTCCCGAGGCTCGCGAAGATGGTGCCGTGGATGGGATTGGCGCTTATGGTGACGCCGCCGGCGCTCGAGCTCGACATGATCCCAATAGTCGGCGAGCTCGATTGGCTCGTCATCGGCTATCTTTCCCTCAAAGTGTTCATCTGGCTCTGCCCGCCCGACGTCGTGCGGGAACACGTCATGCAAATCGGCCGTGGCGAATAGCACCTCACGCTGATGCGCCCTCGCAATATTCTGATCGTCGTCGCGGCGGTCGTTATCGTCGCGCTGCTGGCGCTGAGCTTCCTCGATCAGCTGCTGGTCGACTACCTGTGGTACGGCAGGCTCGGCTTCGGCGGCGTTTTCAACACGACCGTCGGCGCCGAAATCGCAATCTTTCTCATCGTGTGGCTGGTGGCGTTCGCCGCGATCTTCGTTAGCGGGTTGATTGCGATCGGCGGGAGCCGCAATCAGGAGCGGCTGCGCGTGGTGCGCCGTCCCGACGAGATGGTCGAGGTCAATCTGCCCGAATTGATTCGCGTGCTCGGCGAGCGCGTGCCGTGGCGCGTGATCGTTGCGGGCGGCGCGGCCTTGCTCGCGCTGTTCGCCGCGCAAGGCGAGGCTGCGAGCTGGGACACTTATCTTAAGGGTCTTTACGGGGTGCCGTTCGGAGTCGTCGAGCAGGCGTTCGGCAACGACATCGGCTTTTACATCTTCACAGTGCCGCTGCTCGAGGAGATGCGCGACCTGTTCCTGATGCTGATCGTGTTGTCGGCCGGGATGGCGATCGCCGTTTATTGGGCGCGCGGCGCGCTCGATTTCAAGGAGTCGCCGCCGCGCGTTTCACCGGGCGCTGCCGCGCATCTCTCTGTTCTGCTCGGATTGTTCTTCATCCAGCGCGCGATGAGCTACTGGCTCGGCCGCTTCGACTTGCTGCTGCATACCGACGGTGTCGTCTTCGGACTGCGCTACGTCGATCGAATCCTGTGGCAGCCGGGGCTGTGGCTGCTGGTGGCGCTGTCGCTCGTGGCCGCCGCGATGTGCCTGTACAACGCGCGCGAAGGGGGCTTAAGGATTCCGGTCGCCGCGTTCGTGATCGTGTTCGGCCCCGCGCTCCTCATGAATTTTATCCAGCCGGTGATCGAGCGCTTGTGGGTCAAGCCCGACGAGCTGCGGGTCGAGAAACCGTATCTCGAGCGCAATATCGCGGCGACGCGACATGCCTACAAGCTCGACACGGTTGACGTGAAACCGTTCGCGGGGCAGGGCACCCTCACGCCCGCGGCGCTCGAGCAGGATGAGGCGACGGTCAAGAACATCCGGCTGTGGGACCCGCGCCCGCTGATCGACACCTACCGCCAGTTGCAGGAAATCCGCACCTACTACGATTTTCGCGACGTCGATATCGATCGCTACTGGATCGAGGGCAAGTACACCGAGGTGATGCTGTCGCCGCGCGAGATGAATATCGACCAGCTGCCCGATACCGCGCAGACCTGGGTCAACCAGCATCTCAAGTTCACGCACGGCGCGGGGCTCGCGATGAGCCCGGTCAACAAGAAGGACACCGAGGGGCTGCCGGTGTTCTATGTAAAGGATATCCCGGCGGTGTCGGACGTGGGGCTAAAGGTTGATCAGCCCGCACTTTATTTCGGCGAGGCGCGCGACAATTACGCAGTCGTCGATTCGGCGACGCCCGAGTTCGACTATCCCAAGGGCGCGGACAACGTCTTTTCGTATTACGCGGGATCGGGCGGCGTGCCGGTGTCGGGATTTTTTCGCCGTCTGCTGTTCAGCATCTTCTTTCGCGACATCAACTTGCTCGTCACCGAGAATATCGTGGACAAGAGCAAGATCATGATTCGGCGCAACATCGCGGGCCGCATCGCGTACATCGCGCCGTTCCTGAATCTGGACCGCGATCCTTACGCAGTGGTGCTGAACGGCCGCATGGTCTGGATCGTTGACTGCTACACGACCAGCGACCACTACCCGTATTCGCAGCGCAACGCCGACGGGATCAACTACATCCGCAATTCCGTCAAGGTGGTTGTCGATGCGTACACCGGCGATACCGACTTCTACGTTTCGGATCCCGAAGACCCGATAATCAAGACGTGGCAGCGCGTATTTCCGGCGATGTTCAAGCCGATGTCCGCGATGCCTCCGGAATTGCGCGCGCACATCCGCTATCCAGAAGATTTTTTTCTGATCCAGGCCGACACTTATCGCACCTATCACATGACCGATCCGCAGGTCTTCTATAACCGCGAGGACCTGTGGGGATTTCCGCGCGAAAGCTATGCCGGACAGACGGTTCCCATGTCGCCCTACTACGTGATCATGCGGCTGCCGGGCGAGGCGCAGGCGGAGTACATGTTGATGCTGCCGATGACGCCGTCGGGGCGCGACAACATGATCTCGTGGATGGCCGCACGTTGCGACGGCGCGGATTACGGTCATCTGTTCGAGTATTCATTTTCGAAGGACAAACTTTTTTACGGCCCATATCAGATCCAGGCGCGCATCAATCAGAATCCCGAAATTTCGCGCCAGCTTTCACTGTGGAACCAGATGGGCTCGAAGGTCCTGCTCGGCAACCTGCTCGTGATCCCGATCCAGGACTCGCTGCTCTACGTCGAGCCGCTGTTCATCCGCGCCGAGAACGGCCAGTTGCCGGAGTTGCAGCGAGTGGTCGCATCGTACAGCGATCGCGTGGTGATGGGCGATACGCTCGACCTGACGATGACGGCATTGTTCCAGAATGCAACTCCGCCGGCGCCGACCATCGCGAAGGCAATCGCGAACGAGTCGGCGCCGCAGTCTATTGCGCAGGGTACAGGACCCGGAAAAGCCGACATGCAGAGCGCAGCGCAACACTACAATCGCGCGATGGACGCGATACGTGCCGGCGACTGGACCGCATTCGGCACCGAGATGAAAGCGCTGGGCGACGAACTGTCGAAATCGTCTAGTGCGGGACAATAATGAGGAACCGGTCGTGGATCGATGTCAACCGAGCCACTTTTTCAACGCAGCCGCTCGCTCTGTGGACTCCTTAGCGTCGTCGGTCATCCCAGCAGTCATGAACCCGCGAGCGGCGGCCTCACAGCATTCGATGGCGCGTCTTACGTTTTGGCGTCGGTCTCCTGTCAGAAGTTGGCCGCAGGCGTTACCAACGTTGTTTTGCGTCATTGCCCACTCGCGCGGAAAGTTTTCCTCGGTATACACCCGCAACGCTGCCTCGTAGAAAGCGATCGCGCGTTTCAGATTCTCTCCGCGGTCGCCTGTTGAAAGTTGGCTGTGGGCGACGCCGAGGTTGATCTGCGTACCCGCCCACTCGCGCGGGAAATCTCGCTCTGTTAGCACCCGCAGTGCCGCCTCATAGCACTCGATCGCCCGCTCCAGATTCTCTCCCAAGTCTCCCGTCGGAAGGTCGCCGTAAGCGACGCCAAGGTTATTCTGCGTGGTCGCCCAATCGAGTGGGAAGTCACGCTCGGTGCGGACCCGCAGTGCCGCCTCGTAGCACGCGATCTCCATCTTCAGGTTCTCTCCCCGATCACCAGTCGGAAGGTCGTGGTACGTCGCGCCAAGGTTGTTCTGCGTCGCCGCCCACTCGCGCGGGGCACTCCCTTCGGTTCGGACTCGCAGCGCCGCCTTGTAGCACTCGATCGCGCGCTTCAGGTTCTCTCCCCCGTCGCCAGTCGCAAGGTCGCCATAAGCGTTACCGATGTTATTCTGCGTCATTGCCCATTCATTTGGGAAGTCGCGGTCGGAGTAGACCCGCAGTGCCTGATCGTAGCACGCGATCGCTCGCTTCAGGTTCTCTCCCCTGTCACCAGTGGGAAGCTTGCCGTAGGCATTCCCGAGGTTGTTCTGCATCCCGGCCACAAGCACGGGAACTTTCAGAACCTCTGCAGCCCTCAGCGCCTGCTGGGCAAGCGCAAGCCGTTGTGCGAAGCGGCCGCGATACGACAAGTAAGCCGCCAACCTGAATGAGTATTCGATCAGCGCGCCATGCATTTGCATATCGCTGCAGGTCTCAATGCCAGCGAGGATGTTCTCATAATCAGCATCGATCCTGGCAAAGCCCTTCGCTTGCTCGTTTCTTTCTAACTGCGCATCGGCCGCGACGAGGACCTTCAAGAAGTGCGTAGCGTGGCTGCGCTTGAGCGGTTCACTTCGGGACGGTTTCAGCCTTCTGGCGGCAAAATCTCGAACTACCTGGAGCATCCGACAGCGGACGAGGCCCGTCGATTCCGCAGAGTCGACGAGCGAAGCCTCGCGCAAGGACTCAATCAACTGCGACGCGTTGGGAACCTGACAGACCTCCTGCACGTCCGCGATAAAGAAGCCTCCACTGAAGGTCGATAGCGCCGAAAGGAGCGCCTTCTCGTCCTTCTTGAGCAGGCCGAATGACCAATCGAGGCAGGCTTCCATGCTGTCGTGGCGAGGGTCTCCGCCACTCGGGTTGCGCCGGAGGAAGTCGAGCCGACCACCCTTATCGAGACCCTGTCTTATTTCCGACAGTTGTAAACTGCTCAATCGAGCGGCCGCCAGCTCGATTGCCAGCGGTATACCCTCGGTCAATTCGAGAATCTCCGACACGGTCAGTGCATTCTCTTGGGTCAACTCCCAGTCGGACTTGGCGTGAATTGCGCGTTCCCGGAACAGCGCGAACGCGTCCAGCTCACGCAGTCCCTCTACTGTAACCGACGGGTTCGTTTTGGCCACTGGCATTGGTCTGAGAAAATAGAGTTGCTCGCCATCGACTTTGGTCGGCTGCTGTGAAGTAGTGAGGAAGCGTACTGCTGGACACTGGAGAAGCAGTTTTCGCGCGAGCGCCGTGCCCCGCATGACCGCTTCGAGGTTATCGAGGACCACGAGCATCTCGCGGCTGCGCAGCGCGGAGAGAAGCGCCTCCGTTTCAGTACTAAAGCCGGCGGTGCTGACCCGGAACCGCGCGACCAACTCGGAAACAAGCGCATCCTCTGAATTGGGCACAGCCGCCAGTTCCACAAATGCCGCTCCGTCCTCGAATTCAGCGCTTAGCCGGCGCGCTACCTCGTCAGCGAGCCTCGTCTTCCCGATTCCTCCCGTGGAACGGATAGTGACAAGGCGCTCACGCTTCACTAATCCGATCAGGTCGCCGACTTCCTTTTGACGTCCGACGAAGCTGGTCAGGAAGCGCTCCGGCTCGCGCCACATGCGGCCCGCTGGCATCTCGGCTGATCTGCCCGGCCATAAGACCTCGAACACGCGCTGCGGACCTAAACCCTTCATCTCCCAGCGCCCCCAGTCGTGAGATGCTTCCGGCTTGGCGAGGGTATTCGTTTCCTGAGAAATCAGGACCTGTCCGGCGCGCGCGAGACTTTCGACCCTCGCGGCCTTGTTGACGTCTGTTCCCGCAAGATCGAAACGTCCGGCTGGATCGGGTTCCGCTCTTGGTATACCGGTGTGGATGCCAATGCGAACCCTGAGAGACTCTGTTTCGAGTTTGATTGGCGAGCTGACCAAGCGTTGCTGAATCTCGATGGCGCAAGCCACTGCTTCGCGTGGATTGGCGAACCTCGCGAAAAAGGAATCGCCAATCGTCTTGATTTCGTGCCCGTCATAGGACTTCAGACACTCGCGGACGAGAGAGTTGTGGACCTTCAGTGCTTCGGAGTAGCGGTCGTCACCGACTGAAGTATTGATGCGGGTCGAGTCCACGATATCGGTGAACATCATAGTGATGACACCCCCAGGAGGTATCAGGCGGTGAACGACCTCAGGGTCGAGTCCGCTCAGTAACTCTTTGAGTTTTTGGAAGTCAGGTCCTTCTTGCTCGGCCATCGCGCCTCCGGGGTAACAGGAAGTTGTATCAGAATGGTTGGTTGGGTTCCATTTTCGGTTCAGGAGACGCGCGATACCTGCCGGCGACTGGACCGCATTCGGCACCGAGATGAAAGCGCTGGGCGACGAACTGTCGAAGCCGTCAGATTCCGGACATCCCTGAGCGATACGCGCGCGCATCTCGAACGATTCGGGAAAACCCAACCCCGCTGCGTGCCCAACTCCGAAGGCAGTCCAGGCGATCTTTCGTGAAACAACAGGCGTGGTAGTCCGCGAAATGTTCTTTGCGTTACTGGACTCGCAGTATCTGGTCGCGCTTCGTTTAGAGCAGCCGTTTTCCTCTGTCATCTTATGGCAGGGGAATTTTTGAGAAATACTCTCAGACAACGCAGTCATCTGGCAGTTGCCGCGCCGCAGCCGGCGTCGCGGCCAGCGTCGTTCAGCGATCGGATAGCCGCTATCGCGGAGCTCGGTGCCGCGACGCTCGCCGCGGAGCAATGCGCGATCGCGTTTCAATCTGGCGCGGCGGGC
>Ga0182024_10026800_pt1 | contig 10113 bp, 7 predicted proteins | sample P32metaG_FD_120480 | JGI IMG/M metagenome (GOLD analysis project Ga0182024, IMG submission 120480) | Permafrost microbial communities from Stordalen Mire, Sweden - P3-2 metaG (Illumina Assembly) | ecosystem: Environmental > Terrestrial > Soil > Wetlands > Permafrost | place: Sweden: Stordalen...
GCTCTGATCGCAAAAGGATCGAGCAACGCCGCCAGCTTCTCGTTCTTCAAATCAGTGGTAAAAGCCTGGGCCGCGCTGTATGCCGTAAGCAGGCCAAGCGCGCCAACAAAGGATGCAATGGTACTGCGGGTCAGGACGGCGATGGCGAAAATGACGGCCGCGATCAATAGCGTATTGGGCAGAGCGAAGATCAGTACGCCGTTAAGGTGAGCCTGCCAGAAGACTGGCCCCCAGCGCTCTGGTGTGACCCACGGCATATGCTTAGCCAGCAAGATGGCTAGCGATACGCCAAGGATGGGGATGACCGCAATGAGTGCCGAGCCCAGATAGCGGCCGGCCAGGTAGGGTAGCTTGCGAATCGGCGTGGAAAAAACAATCTGGTCTGTATTGAAGGCAAACTCCCGCGAGGCCGCGGAGTTGACGAATGCTGTCGTCATGATCAGAGCTAAGAGGCAAATGAACGAATAGAAATTCTCGATGACGAAAGGCGCATTCTGCATCGTGTTGCCTAGCGCTCCGCCCACACTGATCTCATCGGGAGCGGAAACAGCGCCGAAGATCATCAGGCCGATGATCAGAAAGAAGATCCAGAGCATCCATGACCGAATCCAATAGCGGATCTCGAAAGAGAAGAACGTCCAAAACATAGTCAGTCCTTTTAGGCTCGACCCCTACGCCACTACAGACCGGCGATGCGCGCGAAGAACACATCCTCAAGATCAGGGGACACCGGCGTGAACCCGTCTCCAGGATCCGCGGGTGAGTAAATGTGGATCAGAGGCCGGCCCGCGGTAAGCTTGCTCGAGATCACGTGGAAGCGCTGGTCGTAATCCTTCATCTCCGGCTTGCCAATGGATTTCTGCCAGATGCAGCCATCGAGGCTCTTAACCGCAGCGTCAGGCGCTCCGGCATAGAGAACCTTGCCCTGGTGGATGATTGCCATGTTGGTGCATAGCTCCATGACGTCCTCCACGATGTGCGTGGAGAGAATCACCGTGACATTCTCTCCGATTTCGGAGAGTAGGTTATAGAAGCGGTTGCGCTCTCCTGGGTCAAGCCCGGCCGTCGGCTCATCGACAATCAGCAGACGTGGGTTGCCGAGCAGCGCCTGGCCAATCCCGAAGCGCTGCCGCATGCCTCCGGAAAAACCGCTCAGCGCCTTCTTGCGGTGATCATAAAGGTTGACCCGGTGCAGCATGGACGTCACTGCATCCTTACGTTCCCCGGCCTGGGTGATGCCCTTCAAAAGCGCGAGATGATCCAACATCTGTTGCGCACTAACACGGGGATAGACGCCAAAGTCCTGCGGCAAATATCCAAGAATTTGACGCAGTTCCTGCTTTTGCTTGAGCACATCGAGCGGGCCGAAAAGAATACTTCCGCTGTCGGGTTCTTGCAGGGTGGCAATCGTCCGCATCAGGCTGGACTTGCCGGCGCCATTCGGCCCCAGCAATCCATACATTCCGGCAGGAATGGTGAGCGATACGTCATCGATGGCCTTCACACCGCCGGGGTAGGTCTTGGACAAACCTTGAATGCGCAGTTCCATATGCCGGGAAGCTCCAGGTTAACTCGAGCATTACTATCTCGCACGCTGACATTTGCTTCGACGTAGCGCCCTGGCAAAGGATATAGCAATAGCTAAAAATGCTCTAGTGTCCCGAGCCAGAAGTTCTGCCGCTAGGTATACGTTAGCCTGGGTTCAGCCAAGAAACTTCGTCTGTTCCGCTTCCGACGGTACAGGGCAAACCTCATAACGGCCGGTTATGTGATAGCGATTTCGAGCGGCCACGGTATAGGCTGCATCGCGCACAGCCCGAGGTATCGCCCGCAGCAGACTTCCTAACACCCGCCACCCGCCGCCCAGCAGCAACAACAGATTCACCGTCACGTCCGATTGCGTCAACAACTTCTCCTGCCCAGTGTCGGGATCCAGCACCAGATACACGCTGTTGTCCTTGAGCATTTTCTCTCGATCGATACCGTGCCGGGCGAGAATTGCCGCGGCAAACGAAGACTGCTGCGGTGCGAAACGAAAACGATCGTAGCGATCGTGCTTCAACAGCCACTGCACAGTGCGGTTGCAGAAGCCGCATAGCCCGTCATACAACATCACCGCCCGCGCGTCAGTCTGACCATCGATGACAACTTTGCTCATCTGTAGCTAGATGCTACCTCACCTGTACCCGTGCCTTTGGGGCTTCCAGCTCGAAAATCCTCGCGTAGACCTGTTCATAAGCTTCCACCATGGTTGCGACGGAAAACCGCTCCTGCACCCTTCTTCTGCAGGCTCCGTCGTCAATCGCAGATACGCCATCAAGCGCTCTCACCGCCTCGGCCACATCGTTGACCAGAAATCCAGTCACTCCTGGCTCGATCACCTCGGGGCAGGAGCCAAGATCCATCGCGATCACCGGAACTCCCGCCGCGTTCGCCTCCGCCAGCACCAGGCCAAAGCGTTCCGGGATAGTGTTCAGATGGAGCAGGGCAAAGGCCTGCGCGAACAAGGCATTTTTCTCCTCCACGTCCACCGCTCCCACGTAGCGGATCTGCTTGTCATCAAGATGCGGCTGAATTTCGTCCCGGAAGTAGCTGGCATCCTGCACAATGCCGGCGATAAGCAATCGCCGCCCACTCTGGCGGGCCGTCTCGATCGCCAGGTGGACACCCTTATCCGGATGGATCCGGCCAATAAAGATAAGCTCTTCCCCACCGCACTTCCGCTGCGGGTAGAGTGCGAGGTCGATGCCGTTGTAGACCGTTGCCAGGTAATTCAGGCCCGGTGCGCGATCTGAATCGCTGATAGACACGAAATATCCATCCCGGTACTTCTGGTAGACCGGCATGATGCGGGGCGAGGAGAATCCGTGGATCGTGGTCAGCACCGGCGTCTTCACCAGCCGCGTGTAGGCCAACGCCATAAAGTCATAGTGGCTGTGGATCAGGTCGAACTCCGCGGCGTGCTCAAAGGCCTCCGCGATGTGCAGGTATTCGGCTACCTTGGGATCGATGGAAGGATCCTCTTCATAGCCCTTCGCCACCACCGCATGCAGATGGGCGTGGGTGAGCGAATCGCCGCTGGCGAAGAGAGTCACATCCCACCCCCGAGCCACCAGGCCTTCGGCGATATTGCTGGCCACCGTCTCCCATGCCCCGTACTTCCGCGGCGGCGTTCGCCAGGCGACCGGCGACAATATCGCCACTCTCTTACCCGAGCCCATCATGCGCCTCGCTTCAGCGGCCCGTCGAGCGTCTGTTAGGCGGAGAACGCCTGCGCTCGACACTTGCCTTTAATTTTGTCATCCCGACCGAAGTGGAGGGATCTGCAGTTCTTTCAACCGGCAGCTGATTCGGATGGAAGCACCGCTCTCCCCTTTGTCATCCCGGATCGAAGTGGATCTGCAGTTCCCCTAAGGCCGCGAAGAAACTTAGAGAGCAAGCAAAACTGCAATCGCTCTATGACATCGCCGCCAGTACATCGCCAAGGGGAACCGTGGCGAAGCCGGTGGCGTGATCGGCCAGTCCGTAAGGAATGATCAATTGGCCCTGGTGCAGCAAGGCGCCACAGGAATAAACCACATTGGGCACATACCCTTCACGCTCGCTCGGCTCTGGTGTGATGATCGGTTCGCGCAAATGGCCGATCACTTTGGACGGCTGCTCCAGATCGAGTAGGAAGGCGCCAATGCAGTACTGGCGCATCGGTCCCACTCCGTGGCTCAGGACCAGCCACCCAGCCTCAGTCTCAATGGGCGATCCACAATTCCCAATCTGCACCAGCTCCCATGGAAACGTAGGTTTCAGCAGCAACTGGCGTTCATTCCAGAAGTGCACATTGTCCGAGCGCATCAGAAAGATATTCTCGTTGTCCTGCCGCGAAAGCATCGCATAGGCGCCATTCACCTTCCGCGGGAACAGCGCCATGCCCTTATTCTCCGCCTCCGGGCCATTCAACGAGATAAACCGGAAACGCAGAAAGTCAGAGGTCTCGAGCAGCTCTGGCATAATCACCCTGCCGTCGTAGGCGGTAAAGGTCGCATAGTACACATGCGTCCCATCGTCCTTGCGGAAGCGTACAAACCGGGCGTCCTCGATGCCGTTGCGTTGTGAAGGTGTGGAAGGAAAAATGATCCGCTCAGAAAGCTCCTGCTCCTGCTCAAACTGCACCTCGTAGTTGGACCGGGCCAGCATCCAGATACTCTGTGCCCTAAGCTGATCCTCCCCAGCCTCTCCGTGAGCATGACTGGAATGTTGCAACTCGGCTGTTAGGGCGTCCCGCAACGTCTCCAGTCCAAACGACCAACCCAGTCTCTCCAGCACCCGTTTCGTAAAGTCGCTATCCAACCCGAGTTCCTGCAGTTTTCGCTGGAACAGAGGCCCTTCATACACCGTGTTGGCAATCTGTCGTGGCTCGGTGAGCAAGTTGCCCGCTGGATCTAACTCAATGCGAAGATCCCGGTGAACGATTCCGCTGCGAAACGTGATCGAGGAGATATGTCCTTCGCCGGTCGCGCGCAGGCTCAGAATAAAGCGCACCGCGCCCCCCGGAAGGTCCGTCTGGTCAGGGTGCAGCACCATCGATGGACTGAACAGCGCCGCCGATTCCAGGGAGTACTCTGCCAGAAAGTAGGAGCCCATCAGAAGCCGTCGCTGTTCGGAAATCTCCACGCCTTCGGGCAGCAGTTCACCCAGCTCCTCAAATCGTTCCATAAAGCGCCGCCACATATGAAGGTGGCGCTGCTCAAAGTCGGCCGAGACTTGCGCCAGCAGCTCTCCCACCTCCGTTTCCGGCACCGCCATGATTCTCTCGATGATCCTGCTCATGCGTGGCGCATCCCCAGGCTCAAATTGCCGTAGAAGAACGCGTGACGGATCTGGGCTCAGGATGGTTTTCGAACGTTTCAGAGGAATTGCCATTGCGGTTACATTTCCCACTGTGATCCCATTTCTAGTCGGCCGCCCTGGCCTGCTTCACTCGCCAGGGGAAAAAGATACTTTGCATCGCGGGCCGTTAACCGCCTACACAGCAGCTAACAGTGAATAACCGGCTTCAGTGCGTGGCGATAGGCAAGGAAGGGTAATCCTCCGCCGAAATAGGCTGCTTGAAGCTGGTCAGCATATTCTGCGCCTGGCGCATCTCCACCAGCGACAGCAGAAAGGCCAGCGTGGACTCGGCTCCCTGGTTTCCGTTCACCCGGTCCACGTGCAATCCGTCGCGGCAGCCGCCGGTTTCCGGCACATAGAGTTCGAGCCCAAGATCGTTGCCCCCGATGAACCAGTCGAAGGCGTGTTCCGCCTGCTCATACCACCGCAGATCCGCCGTGGCCCGATAGGCTTCAAGACAGGCCGAGACGGTTGCCTGGGCCTCGATCGGCTGCTGGTCGAAGTTAGCGCGCGCGCCGCCACGGTGATAGAAACCGTTGCTGCCGATCGGCCGCAGGTGGCCCTTTTCGGTCGTTTGCTGCTCCGTGAGCCAGCGCAGGGTCTCCAGGCCACGCTGCAAAACAGCCTCCTGTCCTGTGGCCCGTCCACTCACAATCAATGCGTGCGAGAGCCTCGCGTTGTCGTACGACAGCTCTTCCTCAAACCACTTCCAGTCTGCGTGCGCGTGCCTGTCGTACAGCTCCATCAATCGCGCCATCAGTGTCTCGCGCGCTTGGTTCACCAGGCTGTCACCGCTTAAGCGGCGCAGGTACTCGTGGATGCCCAGCAGCCCGAAGGCCCACGCTCGTGGTGAGCTGAACTCTGTCAACACCGGCAATGCCCGCGCGAAAAGCTGGCCGGCCATCATCTGAAAATTGCGCAGCGGCGACCGTCCCACGCCCACCCCAAGCGCCCACAGCGCCCGGCCGTGGCTGTCTTCCGATCCCTGTTCGTCCAGCCAGCGGCGATCGAAGCTCATGTGATTGTGAAATCGTCCGCTCGCCGGGTCGAAAGCATGATGCAGAAAGGCGGCACAGGTGCTGGCCAGGTTTCGCTCCAGCTCCGCATCGTCGGCCAACTCTCCGATCAGCACCGCCAGAATGAAGGCGCGCGCGTTATCGTCGGTGCAATAGCCTTCGCTGAAATTGGGCACACTAAAAATTGCATGCTGAAAGACGCCGGTGGAATCCGTCATCCGGGAAAGATGCGTCAGCTTCAGCTCCGGCAGCTCACGATGTTTCTGGTCGAGGGTCTTGATCGCGAGAGATTTTCGCGACAAGGGCGGCCCTTCCAGCCGGGCCAGTTCGAAGCTTCGCATGTAGAGCTGGGCCACGTTGGACCAGATCATCTCCCGCCCCAGCTTGTAGGCATTCTTGCGCATGCCATTCCGGCGTGTGTCGTCGCGCAGCAGGGCAAGGATCTCGCGGGCCATCGTCGCCGAATCCGCAAACGGTACCAGCACCCCCCGGTCTTCCGCCAGCAAATCGGCCGCATGCCAGTATGGTGTTGAGATCACCGCCTTGCCCGAACCGAAGGCAAATGACAACGTCCCGGAGGTGATCTGCGCCGCATTCAAGTACGGCGTGATGTATAAATCCGCGGCACCCATGAACTCCTTCAAATTCTCCGGGTCCACGAACTGGTTGTAGAAGATCACGTGCTTCTCCAGTTTGTTATTCGTGGCCAGAATCTCCAGGCTTAGTCGATAGGCATCGCCGTACCTGCGCAATTCGTTCGGGTGCGTTGCGCCCAGAACGATGTACACCACATCGGGAAACTCCGCCAGAACCGCCGGCAGAGCATTGAGCACGTATTCGATGCCCTTGTTAGGCGAGAGCAGCCCAAAGGTGAGCAGCACGGTGCGGCCTTCCACCTGGAAGTGATCTTTGAAGTACGTTGGATCCACAAAACCGACATCGGGAATGCCATGCGGAATCAAATCAATTTTGCTCATGGGCGCATGGTAAATATCATGCAGCATCTGCCGTCCGCGATCTGCCATCACCACCAGGCGCGTGGAGAGGGCAATCAGCTCTTCGGTGGCGCGTCGTTGGTCTGCCTTAGGTTCCCGCAGAACGGTATGCAGCGTGGTGACGACCGGCATTTTCAACTCCCGCAGCATGGCCAGAATGTGACCACCGGCCGGGCCGCCGAAGATGCCGAACTCATGTTGCAGGCACACGACATCCACATCGCTGATGTTCAGAAAATCTGCCGCTCGCAGGTAAGACGACAAATCCTGCTCTTCGATCTCGAAGCGCACCACTTCCGGATAGTCATATCCGTCCTCGATGTCATTGACCGAGACGCACAGGCACTGGCTTTGCGGATACGCGCTCTGCACCGCCGACAGCAGGTCGGTAGTGAAGGTAGCAATGCCGCACTTGCGCGGCAGGTGGTCGCCTACAAAGGCAATCTTGCGGATTTTTGCCCTCTCTCCCAAGAGGACCCCGGTTGCCATCATGCGTCTCTCCCGTCTGTCAATCGTGGCGCGTGCGCTGAACTGCGGAGGAGGGAGACCCGGATTTCCTGCACGCGGCGCCAACTGTGGCCGCATGTGCGGTCACGGGCCGGCCGGGACCGCATGAAGTTCGTTGATCCCACCAAGCCCATCAGGAAATCCGGGAGAAGAACGCGGCTCCCAATGCTGGCCCGGTCGGACCCGAGCTGCGCGCGGGCAGCCCAATTGAAGCTGTAACTCTATGGTAACAGCCGAGGATGCGGCGGGATGAAATTCGCTTGACTCCTGTACCCTGAAAGACGAATCGGAGTCATCCCGCCCATGAAACTAGCCGTCATCACCGGAGCCGCCCAGGGCATTGGGCGCCGTACCGCTCAGATCTTCGCCGTTGCTGGCTACTCCCTGGCGCTGCTGGATCTGCAACCCTGCACTTCCACCCTTGCCAGCCTGAGCGCAAGCGGCGCGGACGCCGCTTACTTTCCCGGCGACATCTCCGACGAATCGGTCGTCATTGCTGCTGCCGAAGCGATACGCTCCCGATGGCACCAGGTCGATGTTCTGGTAAACAACGCCGGCATCAGCTCGATAGCTCCAGCGGAGACCATAGACGTGCAAACCTTTCGCCGTGTTCTCGAGGTCAATCTGGTTGCGCCTTTTCTTCTAGCCCGTGCTTTCGGAAAGATAATGCTCGAGCGGCGCTCCGGCTGCATCGTAAACGTAGCCTCCATCGCTGGGCTGGCCGGCATCGCCGACCGCGCCGCCTACAACGCGTCCAAGCACGGGCTAATCGGGCTCACGCGCACCTTAGCTGCGGAGTGGGGAGGGCGAGGCGTACGCTGCAACGCCGTTTGCCCCGGCTGGGTTAAGACAGAAATGGATGCAGCCGACCAGGCGAAGGGCACTTACACGGATGAGGACATCATCGGTGTGAACCCGATGGGCCGCTTTGCTTCGCCCGACGACATCGCCAGAGCCATCTTCTTCCTGTCTGATCCGGAGCAGAGCGGGTTCGTCAATGGGCATGCCCTTGTCGTCGATGGCGGCTGGACAACCGACGCAAGCTGGCAAACCCTGCGCATGAGCCACCGCTAGAGCATTTTCCCTTCCGGCCTATACGGAGTGACCAATCCCGGCGCGGCTTTTCTCCAAGAAAAGCCGCACTTCGCCACACTTGCCTGTACAGAGTAGAAGCGACAATGCTCTAAGCCGAGGGGATGATGGGTGCCCCACGTTCGCACCAGCGTACGTGGGATAAATTAGGATAATTCCCACTGCTTTCAGCCGATGGTGTATCCGACCCGCGCTTCCAGGATCTGCGGTTCCCAAATCTTGACGCCGATCCCACTTTCTCCGCTGCAAAGCCACAAACCACCCAGAACCAGTTACGAATACAACCTCTCATTCAACGAGGCGGAGCACCTTCTCCACTTGGCCCCGTAGCTCTGCCACTTCCTCCCGCAGTGCCGCGACCTCTGCTTCCAGCTCAGCCACACCTCTCCCTCCCGTCCCCTCAGCAACCACAGTACTCGGGACGGCCTCGGCTACATCGCCCGAAAGCAAGTGGGCGTAGCGAGCCTCTTTGGTGCCCGGCTGGCGGGGGAGCACCTTGGCCAGCGAGGGCTCGCGCTGCGCCAGCCGCTGCAGTGTCGACAGAACATCGCTCAGCTCCTCAAAGCGGTGCATCCGTTCGGTCCGTCCCCGCAACTCGCCGGGTGTCTGTGGCCCGCGCAGCAGCAGAACACACAGCACGGCAATCTCCGCGCGGGTAAAGTTGAAAACCTCCTGCATCCGGTGCTCATACTTGGTAACCCGGCTATCCGTGCCCCGCGCGGGCCCAGCCAGCCCGTCGTCTTCGAGTCCATGCAGCGCCTGCCGGATCTGATCCTCATCCAGGTTTGTCACCGGTTCGCGGTTATTCTTTTGATTGCACGCGTTGGCCAGTGCGTTCAGAGAAAGAGGGTAGTACTCGGGCGTAGTAATTTCCTTTTCCACCAGCGATCCGAGCACGCGAGCTTCAACCGGGGAGAGCAGAATCGTCACGGCATCCATAGTAAAGCCTCAGCCCGTCATTGCTTGCTTACGTTGATGAAGTAAAGGTCGGTCGCCACCTCAAACTGGTCTTTCCCCAGCGGCGTCTCCATCGTTTGCCAGGCGGTAGTGGGGTGAATCGTCTGCCAGTGTTCTCGGCTGCCCACGCGGACCGGCATCGCGAATGCCGCCTCGTCTGCCCGCCACCTGTAGCGGACGCTTCCCGCAGCGGAGTTCCACTGCAAATCCAGCACCGGAAGTGCCGCGTGGCGCAGGTACTGATCGAAGATCGGCGTCAGGTTCATCCCGGTCTCCTGGTTGAAGTACTGCACCACATCCTCCGTCATGATGTTCTGATACTTGAAGTGCTGGTAGAACCCGTGCAGCAGCGCCCACCAGCGCGTGTCATCGTCCACCACGCTGCGCAAGGTGTTGATAAAGAGCGCGCCCTTGAAGTACTGGTCTTCCGGCGGAGTGCTGTTGACGCCCCGCGCCGGGATAATCGGCTCCAGGTTCTTCACCTTCGGCTTGAATCCATTCAAGTACTTCAGAGCGTCGGCGTGCCCGTACTGCGATTCCACGTACAGGCTCTCCAGGTAAGTCGCCCAGCCTTCGTGGATCCACATGTCCGATCGATCGGCGGCGGTGATGCTGTTGCCGAACCACTCATGCGCGCTCTCGTGGATGATGATGAAGTCGAA
>Ga0182024_10026801_pt1 | contig 10111 bp, 6 predicted proteins | sample P32metaG_FD_120480 | JGI IMG/M metagenome (GOLD analysis project Ga0182024, IMG submission 120480) | Permafrost microbial communities from Stordalen Mire, Sweden - P3-2 metaG (Illumina Assembly) | ecosystem: Environmental > Terrestrial > Soil > Wetlands > Permafrost | place: Sweden: Stordalen...
CTGGCAGGCGTGCGGCTCGACCCTCGCGGCCCTGCGCGCCATCGTCCACGCCATGCGCGGCTGGCCGACCCCCCTGGGCGCCGCTCTCAACACCGCTTCCGGCCTGTTCGACGACCAGGGCGAGTTCACCGACCCCCGCGACGCGACCCAGGTGGCGATGGTCGCCGGCCAGGTCGTCGACTTCGCAAGGAAGTGGGGGGGCTGAATCGAACACCCTCCCTCCCCTTCATGGGGAGGGTGGCGCGAAGCGCCGGGTGGGGCGCTCTCGATAATCCCGGCACGGGCGGCCTTAACGAGACCTCCCCACCCTGATGGCTTCGCCATCTGTCCCTCCCCATGAAGGGGAGGGAGGAAGGTGCTCACCCCGCGCTCAGCGCCCTGGCCCAGGCCTCGCGGGCCGGATTGGCCGGCAGGGGGGTTCCGGCAAGCGCCGCCTGCTCGGCGATCTGGCGGCCAAGGGCGATCACCGGCGCGATCTGGTCGTCGGCGAGGGGCGGCAGCCAGCTCTTGCGCTTGAACGCCGCCTCGATGAAGGGGGCCAGTTCCTCGTCCTTGCGCTTCACCCGTTCGGCCTCGCGCGCCTTGAATTCGCCCATGACCTCGGCGGCGAAGAGTTCGAGCGCCTCGCAGATGTGGTCGTGGCGGTTGCGGCCGCCCTGCTGGATGAAGGAGACCTGGTCGACGCCGCAGGCGTCGAACTTGGCCAGGTGTTCGCGCAGGCCTTCAGGCGTGGCGATGCCACCCTCAGCCGGCGCCGCGGCAGGCATGTTCGGCAGGGCGGCCTGGAACCTGGCCCAGATGTCGGTGCGGCCGGGGACCTGGGCCCCGAAGCCATAGTGCCAGCCGAGCGCGAACTGGAAGAACCGAAAACCGTCCTGAAACCGCCGCCGGGCCTCCTCGAGGTCGTGGTGAACGCCGAAGCTCGAGACCATGGCGATGTTGGCGTTGACCGCGTGGCCGATCGGGACGCACTCCTCCTTGAGGATGCGGTAGTAGTCGTCGACCCACTGCCTGGCCTCGGCCGGATCGACGAAGGCGAAGGTCAGGGCGCCGATCCCCAGGCGCGCCGCCAGCTTGATGGTTTCGCGGTTCGAGCAGGCCACCCACAGCGGCGGATGGGGTTTCTGCACAGGCTTGGGCACGATGTTGCGGGTGGGCATCGAGAAATACTGACCCTGAAAGCCGGGATAGGGATCCATGGCCAACATGTTGGCGCACTGCTCGACCGCCTCGCGCCAGGCGTTGCGCTTTTCCTCGACCGGCACGCCGTAGCCGCCCAGTTCCAGCAGGGCGGAACTTTCTCCCGTCCCCCATTCGACCCGGCCCCTGGAGACCAGATCCAGGGTGGCGATCCGCTCGGCCACCCGGGCAGGATGGTTATAGCCCGGCGGCATCAGCACGATGCCGTGACCCAGACGGATCTGCTTGGTCCGCTGCGAACAGGCGGCCAGAAAGATCTCCGGCGCGGAGGAGTGCGAATACTCCTCCAGGAAGTGGTGTTCCACCTCCCAGACATTGTCGAAGCCGAGGGCGTCGGCCAGTTCGACCTGATCGAGGGCGTCCTGAAACAGCTGCAGCTCGAGCCCCTCGGTCCACGGCCGGGGAAGCTGATGCTCATAGAAAATCCCAAACCTCATCGCCGCCTCGCTGGCAAGGGTGATCGCCGATCATAGGGCCTTTGGCGGCCGTGAGAGAAGACAGCCCGGAACAATGATCGAAGGGACGCCCGAGCGCTTGCGCGCGCGCCTGAGGAATAAAAGAGAATCAAACCACGAAGACACGAAGGGCACGAAGGGATTCACGAAGGATAGAGTTTAGCGCTTCGCGCGAAGCGCAATCCGTTCTCTTCTTCGTGACACCTTCGTGCCCTTCGTGTCTTCGTGGTCAATATCGTTTTTTTCCGCGCTATCGCCCGTGCGAAGTTCAGAGCATGAACCGCCTGACGCCTTCCTTGAAGAGTGGCACATTGAAATTCATCAGGAATCCGATCCGGCATCCAGAGAGCTTGAGGTAGGTCAGGATCTGGGCTTCATGGACGCGCGTGAGCGCATCGACGGATTTGACTTCGACGACGACCGATCTTTCCACCATCAGATCGAGCCGATATCCAGCGTCGATCCTCGCGCCGTCGTAGACGATCGGCAGTACGATCTGTCTCTCGAATTCCAGGCCACGCGCGTGCAACTCGTGGGCGAGACAGTGTTCGTAGGCCGACTCCAGAAGGCCCGGTCCCAAAGCGCGATGCACCTTCAAACCCGCATCGACCAAGGTTCGGGCGACAAACTCGACATCCTTGCCGATGCCCTCGTGGGTTTCGCGGTTCAATTCCTTCAAGCGCCCGACGCCTCGACCCGCTCCGCCTCGTCGTGGGGGTCCATGGAGGGGGCGGCGACGCCGGCGTCGGGGGCCTGGCCGTGCGGTTCCTCGTCCAGCATCCGCGCGCGGCGCCAGCCGCCGTAGCGGTAGTAGAGCGAGGTCAGGGTCGCCGAGGTGATCGTGCCGAGGGGGAAGCTCCACCAGATGGCGTCGGCGCCCAGGCGCGGGATCAACAGACTGGCGAAGGGGATGCGCACGCCGATCATCGAGACGGTGAGGATCGCCAGAGGGGCCCAGACCGCGCCGGTGGAGCGCACCACGCCCGAGAGGGAGAAGGTGATCGAGAACAGCACGAAGCCCCAGAGCACCGTGGTGTTGATGTGCCGCGCCAGGGGTATCGCCGGCGAATGCCCCGGCAACAGGATGCCGAGGACGAAATCGTTGAACAGATAGAGCAGGACGGCCAGGACGCCGGTGACCACCAGGCCGGAAATCACCCCCGCCCGCGCCACCTTGGCCACCCGGTCCCATCGGCCGGCCCCGACGTTCTGGGCCGCCATCGACGACACCGAGGCGCCGATGGCCATGGTCGGCATCTGCAGATAGCTCCAGATGATCGAGGAGATGGAGTAGGCGGCCGAGGTCAGGAAGCCGTAGCGGTTGACGAAGCTGATCATCACCACCGCCGTTCCCGACATGACCAGCATCTGCACCCCCATGGGCAAGCCCTTGGTGACCAGGGAGCGGAAGATCGCCCACTCCGGCTTCAGCAGATGCAGTTCGCCGGGCCGCAGCAGGATGAGGCTGTGCTTCCGGTAGAGGTGGATCATCAGGAAGACCAGGGCCACCCCCTGCCCCACCAGGGTCGAGGTCGCCGAGCCGGCGATGCCCATCCTCGGAAAGGGGCCGATGCCTCGGATCAGCAGGGGGTTGAGGGTGATGTCGATGACGATGGCCAGGGCCAGGAACCAGAACGGCGTCACCGAATCGCCGGCCCCGCGCTGGGCCATCTGCATGAACACGAAGAAGTACATGAACGGCACCGAGGCGAAGATGATCCGCAGATAGACGATCGCCTCGGCGCGGGCTTCCGGCGGCGTGCCCATGAGATCGAGGATGTAGGGCGACAGGGCGCCGCCGAAGACCGCCAGCAACAGGGAGAGACCGATGAAGAAGGTGGTGGTGGTGCCCATCACCCGCTTGACCAGGGCCAGGTCGCCAGCCCCCACCGCCTGCGCCACGAGGATGTTGGCGGCCATGCCGACGCCGAAGATCGAGCCGATCATCAGCATCATGACGATGTTGGAATTGCCCAGGGCGGTGATCGCCGTTTCGCCAAGGGTGTGGCTGACCCAGATCTGATTGACCGTGCCGTTCAGCGACTGCAGCGCGTTGCCGCCGAGCAGCGGCAGGGAGAAGAGCAGCAGGGTGCGGGTGATCGGTCCTTGGGTCAGATCCCGGCGCGCGCGGCCGGAGGCAAGGGCCGGGCCCGGTTTACCGGTTCTCGCCTCCATCAAGCCGCCCGCGCCGGTATCGCCGCCACGATCGCCTCGGCCTCGGCGAAGAGGGCCGGATCGATGGAAAGCTCGGCGGCGGTGGCGTTGTCGTCGACCTGATCGGGACGGCTGGCGCCGACGATGGCGGAGGCGACGTTTTCCTCGCGCAGCACCCAGGCCAGGGCGAACTGCGCCAGGGTTGCGTTGACCTGGGCGGCGAGTGGGACCAGCCGTTGCACGGCCTTGAGGACCTCGGGCCGCATCCAGCCCGCGATCGGGCCGCTCATCGCTTCGCTGGTCGCCCGCGTGCCTTGCGGCAGGGGCGCGCCGGGCAGATATTTCCCGCTCAGGACGCCCTGGGCCAGGGGAGACCAGACGATCTGGGAGACGCCGTTGGCGGCGCACAACGGGATCACCGCTTTCTCCGGTCGCCGCCACAGGAGCGAGTACTGCGGCTGGCTGGAGACGAACCGCTCCACGCCGGTGAGCGCCAGCGCATCGGCGATGTTCGCGGGCGACCATTCGGAAAAGCCGATGTAGCGCGTCTTGCCCGAGCGCACCGCGGCGGCGAGCGCCTCCATGGTCTCCTCGAGCGGGGTCGCCGCATCGAAGCGGTGGCATTGGTAGAGATCGACGTGGTCGACGCCCAGGCGCCTCAGCGAAGCGTCGAGCTGCTTTTCGATCTGGGCCCGGGAGAGTCCCTTGTCGGCCGGGCCCATCTCGCCGAAGACCTTGGTGGCCAGGATGAAGCGGTCACGCGGGACGCCGGCCAGAGCCTCGCCCAGCAGGCTCTCCGCCGCCCCGCGACCATAGACGTTGGCGGTGTCGATGAGGTTGATCCCCACGTCCAGGGCCCGGCGCACGCAGGCCATCGCGCTCTCGCGCCCGACGCCGACCCCATAGGTCAGCCACGATCCCAGCGAGATCACCGAAACCTTCAGATCGCTGGCGCCCAACTGGCGATAACGCATGTGGCAACTCCGGAAGCGACCGTCCCGACCGCCACCCTATAGAAAGGGCGCCCGCCGTTCCAACCTGGAACGTTGGTACAACCGGGCGAGCGGAGGACGTCCGTAGCGCGGGCTTCCAGCCCGCATCTTCCACGGGTTGAGGAGCCTATCCCCCAAGAGCGGGCTGACAAACCCCGCGCTACGACTGCCGTCGAGGACGACCGGGCCTCGATCCCAAACGACGACGGGCGCGGCGGTCGAGACCGCCGCGCCCGCGAAGCTGTCCGCCGTGGGGCGGCGCTAGAACTTGTAGTGCACTTCCACGCCGTAGAGCCGGGGCGGCGTCAGGTCGTAGGAATTGGTGACGGGCGAGTCCAGCGTACCGCCCGCGGCGAGCGAAGCACCTTGGTCGTAGCCAAAAGCGGCGGCGTCATAGCCGTAGGAGTTGAACAGGTTCTTCACGTAGAGAACGACCTCGTACTTGTCGTGGTTGCCGCTCCAGGTGGCGCGGAGATCCACTTGGTTCCACGACGGCGCTTCATAGTACGGCCGGTCGAAGATCGTGGCCCAGGACTTGTCCTTCCACACGAAGGTGCCGGAGAGGATCAGATCGCCGGGCTCGAACTCGAACGTGTAGGTGGCGTTGAAGGCGACCTTGTTCTTCGGGGCCTGAGGCAAGGGGTTGCCGCTGACCGTCTGGTAGATCGACCCCGGGACGCCGCCGACCGGCCGGGCCCCTGGCTGAGTGGCGTTGCTGTCGGCTGCGTCGATGTAGCATTCGGCCGGCGGGTTGGTCGGGTCGGGAACCGAAGTGCAGTTCGAGTCGATCTTGGTGTGGTCGTAGGCATAGGTCAGGGTGAGATCGAGGTGATCGAAAGGCCGCCAGTCGGCCACCAACTCGACCCCGTCCGAGACCGCCTTGGGCACGTTGAGGAACTGCCCGAGGTTGATGCCGCCGGTCGGCACGTCGAGCGGAACCTGATCGTCGCTGTAATCGTAGTAGAAGCCGTCGAGGTCGAGGGTGAAGGTGTGGCCGAAGCTCTTCTTGAGCCCGATCTCATAGTCGTTGACGTGTTCCGGCTTGGCCTCGGGGTTCTTGCTGATCAGGCCGGCGTTCAATCCGAACGCCTTGTAGCCGCGGTTGTAACGAGCATAGACCAGGGTGGAGTTGTCCGGCGTCCATTCGACGCCCGCCGTGCCGGTGACGGCGCTCGAGTGATCGCCCAGGCAACGGGTCCAGTCGCCGGCGAAGTAGCCGGTCGTCTGCAGCGCCTCGGCGCAGGTTACCCCCTTGGCGATAGCGCTGACAGGGGCGATCAGGGCCGTGGTGATATCGACGGCGGGCAGCAGGGAGCCGAGGTTCTGCGGGTCGATGCATGCCACGGGGCCTTCGGTGGCGATCGTCGAACAGCCCGCGGTTCCCGGGACGCCATAACCGGAACCCAGGTTGTCGAAGGCGATGAACCGCGCCTCTTCGACGGCGCGCTTGGTGTCGTAGGTGAAGCGCAGGCCGCCGGTCAGCTTGATCGTGGGCGTGACCTTCCAGTCCAACTGGCCGTAGACCGCCTGGCTGTCGATACGATCCTGGTAGTCGCTGAAGTAGTAATAGCGGCCGGGGTTGGGAAGTCCGCCGACAGGATTGGCGAGTTGCGGCTGATCGAGGGCCTGCACCGTGTTCCGGTTGTCGTCGGTCTCGGTGTAGGAGTAGACGCCGAAAATATACTGCAAGGGACTGTTGGTCGTCGAGGTGACGTTGATTTCGTTGCTGTACCACTTCGTATGGGTTTCATACGAAAAATCCTGCACGGGGAAGACCGTCAGGGGACCGCATCCAGGGACGTAGTTGCAGAGCCCGAACACCGGCGTCACCGGAATCTGGTACTGGGTGATGCTCGAGTTGTCGTTGCCGAACAGGCTGGTGTGCAGATTGTAGTGGTACTGGCCGTAGCCGGCGACGTACTTCAGGTCGAAACCGTCGAAGTGATGGGTGAAGTGGAAGTTGAGGTTGTAGGCTTCGTCGACATTGATGTCGGTGGGATAGGCGCCGGCGTAGTTGCGGAGGTTGAGGGCGGTGGGATTGCCGGTTCCCGTCATGCCGACCACGGAGCCCGGCACCGCGCCCCCGCCGTAGGGGAAATTGGGATTGAAGAAGATGTTGCCCGTCGTCGTCATACCGGTGCCGTAAGCGCCGGCGGTGGGAATCCCCAGCAGGCTGCCGGGACCGCCGCGGTCGTGGTGGAAGGCGATCTGATAGAAGTCCAGCCAGGCGTCGTTCTTGTCGTCCTTGTACTCCAACTGCGCATCGACGTAGGGGTCGTGGACGACTCCGCCCTGGGTCGTTCCGTTGGCGACGTCGTTGAAATAGCCCTTGGACTGGTTGATATCGACGGCGCTCACGCGGAAACTGAGGTTGCCCATGATGGGACCGGAGATCGTGCCTTCGACCTTCGAGTAGTTGTAGTTGCCGTAGATAGCGCGAATCTCGGCGGACGGCTCCTCGGTGGGGCGCCGGGTGATGGTGTTGATCAGGCCGCCGATGGCGTTGCGGCCATAGAGGGTGCCCTGCGGGCCGATCAGGATTTCGACCTGGTCGATCAGCATGTCGTCGCGGCCGACGAAGAAGGTCGAGTTCGAATAGACGTCGTCGTAATAGACGGCGACCGACGAATCCGAGGTGTAGATGTTGTTGTTGCGGGCCAGACCGCGCATGGCCGGCCGGTCCAGCTGGCTGGAGTAGGTGAACCCCGGCGTGAAGTTGGTCATGTCCTGGACGGTGCTGATCCCCTTCAGCGCCCGGTCCTTGGCGGTGAAGGCGGTGACCGTCTCCGGCACCGACTGGATATTGGCGGCGCGTTTTTCGGCGGTGACGATCACCTCGGTGACGCTGGTGGCGCTCTGGGAGGTGTCGGCGGGCGCGGCCGCCGCCGCGGCGGCGTAAGCTCCGCTGCTGGAGAGAGCCAAGGCGCCCACGGCGCAGGACAGCAACAGGACTCGCTGGTTCATCGTTCCTCCCCTTGGTCCGGCCGTCTGGGCCGGTTCCGGTAAAATGCCCGTCCACCCGCCGGCGGACGAGCCGCGAACAGGTGTTGACCGTGGAGCCTGAGGCAAGCGCCCGAACGCGTCAACCGGTCGCGGCCACTGTTGGGTCAAACAATTTCCGCACTGTTGCCCCAGGGCCGCGCCTCGCGGTCTCGAACTTGGCGTCAGGCCGCCGCAAAGGGGTAGGGTGAGATCGACTTGGTGAAGTCGTCCACCGTGAGGGTGCGGCTCAACGGCTCGGCCGCCCGCTGCGGGCAGGCCGGCCGCTCGCACACCCGGCAGGCCGGCCCGATCTGCGTCACCACCGGCGCGGCGAGGTCCAAGCCGCGCGAATAGACCAGCCGGGCCGCGTATTTCAGTTCGCAGCCGAGACCGACGGCCAGTTCGCTGTCCTCCTCGCTGTAGGGCGAGGCGATCCGCCAGACCGTGCGGGCCAGGGTGAAATAGCGGGCGCCGTCGGGCGTCTCGACAATCTGGGTCAGGACTTTGCCCGGCGTGCGGAACGCGCCATGGATCCTCCAGCGCGGGCAGGTTCCTCCGAAACGGGAGAAGGGGAAGGCGCCACCCGCGAATCGCTTGGAGATGTTTCCCGCGCAATCGACCCTGAGCATGAAGAAGGGGACGCCACGGGCGGTGGGGCGGGAAAGGGTGGTCAGGCGATGGCAGACCTGTTCGAAGCTCGCCCCGAAGCGGGTGCGGATGAGTTCGATGTCATGGTGGGTGGCGTCGCAAGCCTGACGAAAGGCCTCGTAGGGCATCATCGCCGCGGCCGCCAGGTAGTTGGTCAGCGAGACTTTCAGCAGGCGCGCCGTGGGGCCGTCCGGCGGCGCCGCCCGCTCGACGATCGCGGTGATGTCGCCCTCGTGTTCGAGCAAGGCGAGCTGATAGGCCACGGCGAAGGAGCGGCCGGGACCGGCGAGCAGCTCGGAGAGCATCAGGCGACGGCGGTGGTGGTCGTAGCGGCGCACCGAATCCGGCAAGACATCGATCGGCACGACGCGCACCTGCACCCCGTGCGCATCGGCGAGGCGCGCCCGGGCGGCGGCGGCGAACCCTTGCAGCTCCGGCCGCAGTTCGCCGGCCAAGGCCTCGCCGATGGCGTCGAGGTCGGGAAAGAAGTTGCGCTGGCCCTGAATGAAATCGCGCACCCAGTCGGAAGGCGTGACCGATGGGCCGGGACCCTCGCCGTCCTCGCCGCGGTCGAAGGCGCCGAGCGCGGAGATCCGCCGGCGGTCGGCGTAGGCGCGGTAGAGCCGCACCAGGGCGTCGGCGACGCCGGGCGCGTTCTCGGCCACCTCGGCCACCTCGTGGCGGGGTATGCCGAGATCGCGGAAGAACTGGTCGGCGAGCACCTCCGACAGATCCTGGGCGCCGGCAGCGTCCTGGTCGCTGGAAAGGCTGCGGATATCGATGTCGTAGGTGCGGGCCAGGCGCAGCAGGATCTGGGCGGTCAACGGCCTCTGGTTGCGCTCGAGGTGATTGAGGTAGCTGGGCGAAACCCCCAGATCCTCGGCCATCCGGGTCTGGGTCAGGCCCAGTTCGCGGCGCAGGCGTTTGAGCCGCACGCCCAGAAAGAGTTTGCGCTCGATCGTTTCGGCCACGGCGCGGTTTGTCACGAATTTACAAACTTGACAATGTCATGCTTTGACAACCTCGCCTTTCGGCGAGAAATTGTGGATGTTTCGAGGGACGCCTTAGGTCTATCGGTCACATTCGCACAAAGCGCCGGTTTCGGAGTCCACAACCATGAGCACTTTCGCCAGCCTCGTCCCGGGCGCGCCCCAGGGCCGATTCGAAGGCATCGAGCGGCCGTACGCACCGGCCGATGTCGAGAGACTTCGCGGCTCGTTTCCGATCGTCCACACCCTGGCCGAGCGCGGCGCCAACCGGCTGTGGAAGTCCCTGCAAGACGAGGCCTTCGTCAACGCCCTGGGCGCGGTCACCGGCAACCAGGCCATGCAGATGGCCAGGGCCGGCCTCAAGGCGATCTACCTCTCCGGCTGGCAGGTGGCGGCCGACAACAACACAGCCGGGGCCATGTATCCCGACCAGAGCCTCTATCCGGCCAACGCCGCCCCGGAGCTCTGCCGCCGGATCAACCGCACGTTGCAGCGGGCAGACCAGATCGAGCACGCCGAGGGCGGCGCCAAGCGCGACTGGTTCCTGCCGGTGGTCGGCGACGCCGAGGCGGGCTTCGGCGGCCCGCTCAACAGCTTCGAGATCATGAAGGCCTTCATCGAGGCCGGAGCGGCGGGCGTCCACTTCGAAGACCAGCTCGCCTCGGAAAAGAAGTGCGGCCACATGGGCGGC
>Ga0182024_10026802_pt1 | contig 10111 bp, 8 predicted proteins | sample P32metaG_FD_120480 | JGI IMG/M metagenome (GOLD analysis project Ga0182024, IMG submission 120480) | Permafrost microbial communities from Stordalen Mire, Sweden - P3-2 metaG (Illumina Assembly) | ecosystem: Environmental > Terrestrial > Soil > Wetlands > Permafrost | place: Sweden: Stordalen...
GAGGACGGCGCGCTCGTTTTACGCGTGCGCGAACGCGCGATCGAAGGTGCGGCCAACAGCGCCTGCCTTCGCGCGCTCGCGGAAGCATACGGCGTCGCGCCCAGCGCCGTGTCGCTCGTGCGCGGGCTTCGGAGCCGCCACAAGCGCTTTGCAATTCACCGGCCGGAGAAGCCGAAGGACAGAGGAGAAGCCACGCGATGATTACCGGTATACACGTAATTCTCTTTAGCCGTCACGCGGAGGAAGTACAGAAGTTTCTCGGCGACGTGCTGGAGCTGCCCTCCGTTGACGCCGGCGAAGGGTGGCCGATCTTTGCGGCACCGCCGGCGGAGATTGGCGTGCACGCGACCGATGGCGAACCGGAGCACGAGATCTACCTGATGTGCGACGACGTCAACGCAACGGTGGAAAAGCTCGCCGCACGAGGCATTCAGACCGACGGTCCCGTTGCCGACCAGAGCTGGGGACTCGTGACGACGGTGATCCTGCCCGCAGGAGAGCGAATGGGGCTCTACGAGCCGCGCCATCCGTCACCGCTTTCATGAGTTCCGTACGGCTGCTCGTGGGTACGCGCAAGGGCGCGTTCGTCCTTACTTCCGACGGCAAACGGACGGAGTGGAAGATCGAGGGGCCGCATTTCGGCGGTTGGGAGATCTATCATATGAAAGGCTCTCCAGCCAATCCGAATCGGATCTATGCCTCGCAGTCGACGAGTTGGTTCGGGCAGCTCATTCAACGTTCGGATGACGGCGGCGCAACATGGGAGCCGGTCGGCAACGAGTTCGTCTACGACGGCGAACCCGGAACGCACACATGGTACGACGGCACGCCGCATCCATGGGAGTTCGCACGCGTCTGGCATCTCGAGCCCTCGCTGCACGATCCGGATCTGCTGTATGCAGGCGTCGAAGATGCGGCGCTCTTTCGGTCGAGCGACGGCGGGCGAAACTGGGAAGAACTCTCGGCACTGCGCAAGCACCCTTCCGGCTCGTCGTGGCAACCAGGCGCCGGCGGCATGTGCCTGCATACAATTCTCCTCGACCCCCGCGGCCCCGCTCGCATGTACGGAGCAATCTCGGCTGCCGGTGTCTTTCGCAGCGACGACGCAGGAGCGAGCTGGCGCCCGATCAACCGCGGATTGCGATCCAACAGCATACCCGACGAGGATGCGGAAGTTGGACATTGCGTTCATCGGATCGCGATGCATCCCAAACATCCCGATACGCTCTACATGCAGAAGCACTGGGACGTCATGCGCAGCGATGACGGCGGCGAGAGCTGGAGCGAGGTTAGCGGAAATCTTCCGACGGACTTCGGCTTTCCGATCGACGTTCACGCCCACGAACCACAGACGATCTACGTCGTTCCGATCACCAGCGACTCGCAGCACTTCCCGCCCGATGCTCGGCTGCGCGTCTATCGCAGCCGCACGGGCGGCAACGAGTGGGAGGCGCTGACGAACGGACTTCCGCAGGAGCACTGCTACGTCAACGTGCTGCGGGACGCGATGGCCGTCGATAAACTCGACTCGTGCGGGGTCTATTTTGGGACGACCGGCGGACAAGTCTACGCGTCTTCCGACTCGGGCGACCATTGGACGGCCATCGCGCGCGACTTCCCCGCGGTCCTCTCCGTCGAAGCGCAAACGCTGCCGTGATCCGCGTTATCCTTCCGGCGCATCTGCGTGCGCTCGCTCGGATCAGCGGCGAAGTCAGCTTCGAAATAACCGGTGAAATTACGCAACGCGCGGTACTCGATGCCCTCGAGTTGCAGTACCCGATGCTGCGCGGAACGATACGCGACCACGTCACGCAGCGACGCCGGCCGTACGTGCGATTCTTTGCCTGCGAGAAGGATCTCTCACATCAGCGGCCCGACGCGCCGCTCCCGCAGGCCGTCGCCGACGGCATGGAGCCGTTTCTGGTCGTCGGCGCAATGGCTGGAGGTTGAATTTGAAGCGCCTACTGCTTGCAGCATGGGGTTTCGCTGCAGCTATCCTGCTCGCGCCCGGTACGGCTCTCTCGGCGGCACCGACCATGCGCGAGGTTCTTACGGCCCTCTATGGCGTGCACGATCTCGGCGCCGTCGACCTTTCTCCAACTGGAGCGGCCGTCGTTTGGCAAGAAGGCTTTCACAGCGCGCAGCACTTGCTCGATTCTCCACGAATGAACGCGCTCTATCTGCAGCGGCTCGCGGGCGGTGCACCCGCACGCATTACCGCCGGCACGCCGGCCGCGTTTTCTGATGAAGAAGACCCCGTTTGGTCACCGGACGGCAGCGCGATCGCCTTTCTATCGGACGCGCGATCGAAAGGGCGCCCTCAACTCTGCGTTGCCGATCCCGACGGAGCGCACGTACGCCAGATCGGTAAACTCAACGGTAACGTCGGACGGTTGACATGGTCGCCCGACGGGAAGACGCTGGCAGTTCTCTATATCGCCGCCGCTCACCGTAAAACCGGCGCGTTGGCTCCGGGTGCGCGCGACGTCGGCGTCATTGGGACGGTTGTCGACGAACAGCGGCTCGCCGCGATCGACGTTGCGACCGGAGCGATGCGTTTGCTCACGCCCGCCGACACGTACGTGTATGAATACGGCTGGTCTCCCGACGGCGGCGCGATTGCCGTGACGTACGCAAAGGGCAATGGCGACAACAACTGGTGGGTCGCGCGGCTGGCGCGGGTCGACGTCGCCACCGCGACGATGCGCGACCTGTTCGCGCCGCCCTTTCAGTTGAACGATCCGCAGTGGTCTCCCGACGGAACCCGCATCGCCGTCATCGGCGGCATCATGAGCGACTTCGGGTCGACGGGCGGCGACCTGTATTTGGTCGATGCAAACACGGGTCAGGCGCATGACGCGACGCCCGATGCCCCCATCTCAGTGCAGTCGCTGCACTGGAACGATGCGTCGAGTCTCGATGTCGTCGCGCACGTGCCCGGCGCGATGCACTTGTTGCGACTCGATATAGCGTCTGGCCGGATCGCAACGCTCACCGACCGTGACGAATCGATCGGAAGCTGGTCGAGCATACGGGGCGGTTCCATGATTGCGCTCGTTAGGTCGTCCTTCGACGATCCGCCCGAAGTTTGGGCGGGTTCGCCTTCGTCGCTGCGCCGGATTTCCAACCGTAACGCCGGCGCGGTTCGGCTTTACGGCAAAGCGGTCTCGCTGCGATGGACGAGTGGCGGCTTTTCGGATCAAGGATGGCTGATCTATCCGCTGGCCTACGACGCTGGGCGCACGTATCCGATGGTGACGATCGTCCATGGAGGGCCGTCGGCGCAGTCGCTGCCGGGCTTCGCGAATCGCAACGTCAGCGGACTCTCCTCACAAGGGTACTTCGTTTTCATGCCCAATCCGCGCGGCAGTTTCGGTCAGGGCGAAGCATTCACGCGCGCCAACATCAAGGATTTCGGTTATGGCGACTGGCTCGACGATCTCGCGGGCGTCGACGCCGCGATCAAGGCTGCGCCGATCGATTCGAACCGCTTGGGACTGATGGGCTGGAGTTATGGCGGCTACATGGCGATGTGGGGCGAGACGCAGACGGCTCGCTTCAAGGCAATCGTCGCCGGCGCCGGCATCGTCAACTGGCAGTCCTATTACGGACAGAACAAGATCGACCAGTGGATGATTCCGTTCTTCGGCGCATCCGTCTATCAGGATCCGGCCGTGTATGCAAGAAGCTCGCCGATCACGTTCATCGAGCAGTCGAAGACGCCGGTGCTGATCTTACAAGGTGAGCGCGACGAAGAAGTACCCGCACCTCAGGCCTTCGAGTTTTGGCACGCGATGGAGACGCTGGGTGTTACCACCAAACTGATCGTCTACGCCGACGAAGGCCACGGGCCGCAGCAGATTTCCAATCAGATCGACATCTTGGGGCAAACACTCGAATGGTTCAATCGGTATTTGCTGCCGTCAAGCCATCCGTAACCTCTTGTAGCGCGAGCCGGATACCCGCGCGCCTAGTCGCTGCGGCCGTAAAAGCGCTTCCCCATTTTTCGACAATGATCTTGGCTGCCTTCGGGAAGATAGGGACAAGGCAGCATGTCCGGCACCTCACCTTCCCAGCCCGAACTCCGGAACTCGTGTCCGTCGTCGCAGCGGTAGTCGGCGTGTTTTGGCGCGATATACGTCATGCACCGCCCCTTTCGACGCGGGCGCGGCACCCTCAGTCTTTTTGGAGTCGGCGCGCGCTCCGGGCGTTATGGGCTAAGTGCGAGGTCTCCAACGTGGCCCGGGATTCCGAAGGTGGTCGTCGGACTCTTCGCGTGCGAAGCGTACTCCAAGACGCTTTGAAACGATCCGACGTAGAGTTCGCCGCCAGGACCGACGGCAAGTGCGCATCGCGAAGCTGGACGACCAGCCGCTAAGTGCGATCGCCAGCGTCAGCGGTCTTTCCTTCGCGGTCTGTTCTCGGCACCGGGCTGGCGCCCGCGTACCGCATCTACGCCACTGGGATGCCTCCTCGGAAAGTCATCGCGATGATCAGCGCCGAAGACTTGCAGCGGCCAACATGAGAACTTCAAAGAAAGCATCATGACGATCTCCCAACTCGCGAAGAGCGCCGGAATAAAGACAGAGACCGTGCGATACTATCAGCGTATCGGCTTACTAAGAACTCCACGCCGTCCAGCCCACGGCTTTCGCTCCTACGACGATGGGGACGGGCTCCATCTGCGTTTCATTCGACACGGACAGACGTTGGGTTTTACTTTGGATGAGATTGCCACGCTGCTCCACCTATCGTCTGCCAACTGCAAGGAGGCTGAACAGCTTGCGAAGGAACGGCTAGTGGCTCTCAGAGTCAAAATAACCGATCTTCGCCGCCTCGAAGCAGCCCTGCAACATACTGTTTCAGAATGTGAGCGAAGGCAACCTCACGCAGGCTGCCCGCTTATCGAGGCACTCTTGGCGCAAAGCTAAAATACCGGGCAGCTTGCGCTAGACTCAGAGTTGGTTCCTACCTCAAAGGCGGACTAATAACGCGTCCCTGGCCGATACCGTCCAAAGAGAAGCTCGGGAACAAACCATAACGCAAGCGTACCGATAAGAACGGTTAGAGCAAGCACGTTCCAGCCGTGCGCACCAAACGGCACGCCTGCGATGCCGTATAAGAGAGCGACAAACGCCATAATGACCAAGAATGGTCCGGTTAGATAGCAATGCACTCGCCCGCATCGTAACGCGTTCGCGATGCAACCAATGCCCATTGTGCCCAAGGCAATGACCCAGATCGCGGTTCGCCAGCCCTGTCCTACCACAGGAAATCCGCCGGCGACAATGGCAAGGGCCGGAAGCCAAAATACGACGGCTGCGATCCATCGGTTGCGGAGAAGATCGCGCGCCTCACGAGTCGTTTCCCCATCCTTCGTCACGCTCTACGCCTTCTTACTTACCTGTGACGCCGCGGCGAAGGGCCGCGCGGATCATATCAATGGGCGGTGTTCCTGCAGCTCCGGAACCACCGCAATACGTCCGGCACATGAGCCCACACTCAGTGCGGTCATTTGCTGATGGCTCTACGTCCTGGCCATTAACTCGTACCGATGGCGAGCCGAGGAAGCGCATGCGTTGCGCCACTTCAGGGTTGTCAACCTCGATGAACGCTATGGGGACATCTAGCTCCTCCAGGTATATGGCCTGTCGTACAAGGTCGCGCGTAGCCTCGGCGTTGGGACACCCTTCAAAGCTCAATACTTCAACTCGCATGAGCGTCGAATCGTTTATCGGCTTACAACCTTCGCGAGCATTTGACGAGCCTGATCCGCAAAAATCGTGGCATCCAATCGTGGAGCGTTCGATATCGTGAGTTGGTGCATCCAAAACGACGGCTTCGGCGGTTCCGCACCGCGCCATAGCACCCCAGGCGCGAACAGCATGTAAACATCCCATGCGGGTCCGGTGGATACGGGTAGAATATGTTCGTAACATGCACCGAGATCGTTGCTGCCGTCCCAGTAGTGCGATACTCGGCGGTCCGGCGCAAGGGCTGCCGCTTCAGAAACGTTGCCGGCTTTGCCTCCGAGCATCGGAACCCAAATCACGAATCCAACGAGATGGGGATTGTGGTCGCTTGCGAAGAGCGACTGCTGAATCTTCGACACGCCTTCAAGGCAGAATGGACAGGTCGGACTCACTAGTTCGACAACCCGAACGGCAGCGCGCTGACGATTAAACTCCGCCCGGAACGGTTCGTCGGCCGAGCTAAGCGTAACGAAGGTCGTTGGATCGGCGTTCGCACGGAGCGCACACGCCGCCATTAACGCCGACGAGCCTAAAAGGAAAACGTCGCGCTTCATCTTCATGCAAAACGGGCCCATACGACGAGGACAAACGCGGCTAGCCAAACCGCACATGAGGCCCATAGAAGCGAGAGAGTAGTGACTCGGAACACGCTCGAAGAGCGTCCGATCGAGCATCGTTTCCCGCTACGAGCGCTTAGCCAAAACGACACGCCAACCGCCAATCCGGAGAAGACGAGCAAGGGCGCAGTATACGGACGGAGGCCTTCGAGCGTAACGGCGCCTCCGGCACCGAAGACGCTTATGACGAGCGGTCCCACAGACACTGGTCCCGCGCAGCAGGCCGAAACGGCCGCTGCGGTCGCAGCGCTTCCCATTCCGACTGCCGCGCCAGTGACAGATGCCGCACCGCCGCCGACAGTTTCTCGCGCATCGTCCATGGGGTTATCTTAAACTCTGTACCCGACTCCAGAGTCAAGCGGTCAGGCTCTAAAAGAGCTCCCTGGTGGATGAACTAGCGGGATTATCGTGGTGCACCGGGGCGGATGCGCGGGGTCAGAGGTGTGGGGCGGCAGAGGCAAGCTGAATGCAATTGTACGGGCGCGTTCGCCAACTCAGCAATGCGAGAGGAATGAATAGGGCCGAATCAGGCCTTTGTTAGGGTAACCCGGTAATAGCCGGATGCTTCACTTGATCACCATGACGTCTTGCACGGTCACGGGGCCGGCATTGTTCCCCCACGAGGAGCGTATGAAGGTTGCAACGGCAGCGATATCGCTCGCTGCGAGTTGCCCGCGCCATGACGGCATTGCGTTTCGACCTTGCAAGATCGTGGTCAGCATCGCACTAGGACTGCCGATGTTAACGTGTGGGTTTCCAGCGAGTGCAGGACCAATTCCGCCTTCTCCCGCGGCCTGGTGACAAACGGCGCAGTTCTTCGCATAGACGGAAGCCCCAACTTGGACCGAAACCGGAGAGCCGATTCCGGCGACTTGTTCCTCCGTCACGGGCGAGGCGTTGTTGCCCCAGGCTGAGCGAATATAGGTCGCGACTGCCGCAATGCTCGCATCCGTGAGCTGTCCTTTCCAAGTCGGCATTTGGTTGTTGAAAGTCTTGGAGTTGACGGTGATGGGCCCCGTGCGCCCGTTAACGATTACGCCGATCATCGCGCTGGCGTCGGCGGCGGTGACAACGGGATTCCCGGCTAGCGGCGGATACACGTCCGTTCCTTGACCAGCGGGTTGATGGCAGGTCGAGCACTTAACGGCAAAGAGCTCGGCACCGCTTAAGGCCTCGGGCGCACGCGCGGCTGCAACCTGGTCTTCAGAGACTGCCGGTGCGCCGTTCTGCCAAGCCGTTCGCACGTAGGTGAGCACTGCCGCAATCTGGGCATCCGAAAGCTGGCCGCGCCACGACGGCATGTTGCCGCCGTACTGCGTACCGTTCACCGTGATCGGGCCCGTGCGCCCATTGAGAACCGTCTGGATTAAGTTGGCGCTGTCCACCTGATTGACGTCGGGATTCCCCGCCAGCGGCGGATAAGGGCCGCCGCCCCGTCCCGTGGCCTGATGGCAAACGGCGCAATTGAGCAGGAAGGTCGCTTTGCCGTCGGGCGGTTGCGCGCCCATCACCGCACTGTGGAAATTCGCCAGAATCAATCCCGCGACCACGATTCCGGCACCAAAGACGAGCCTCACGTACAGCTTCAAGCGCGCCCTCCATCCAGCGGCGGTTCCGCTGTTCTTATTTTGAGCCTGCGACCTGCGTTTCGGTCACAGGGTCGGCCTTATTACCCCATGATGAACGAATGTAAGTAATTACATCGGCGATATCGGCATTGCTCAGCTTACCCTTCCATGCCGGCATCGCGCCGCTGTAGGTCTTACCCTTAACGGTCATTGCGCCGGTAAGACCATTTTTTAGCGCAGCGATCACCGTATCGGGCGAACCCGTCACCATCGGATTGCCCGCAAGCGGCGGAAATTCGCCAGGCAGACCGGCTCCACTGACGCCGTGGCACGCGGAGCAGTTTGCGCCGTAGATCTTTTGACCCGCCGCCGAAGAAGTGGTGGCGGCTATGGCCGGGATGCGGGTTTCGATTAAAAATGCCGAGCGAGGCCGCGATAGCGGCCATCAGAGCAAGAGTTATCCACGGTTTTGGCATCTCTCCGGTCCTCCTCGAAGCACCTTAGGATCCGTCAGTCAATCATACCATGCAGGCCGCTGCTAAGCTAGCTGGAAAATGATAGGTCGCCGGAGGCATTATCATGCGAATCCATGGCAAAATCGGCGTTCTTTCATGCGGTAGCGTTGTCGGCTTCCTTACGATGACGCTTGCCATGAGTCGACCAGCGCAGGCGATGCCGAACTTCGCGCAAGCGTACGGCATTAAGTGCTCCGAATGCCACATTCAGATTCCGGCACTCAACGCCTACGGACGCTACGTGCAGCGGACGGGATACGCGGGATTGAACCCGCACGTATTGGAGCGCGAGTCTCCGATATGGATCGACTACCCAGTAGGCTACTCGCAGCAGTCGCCAAGCGCAGCTTCCTGGGACATCGGCAGCCTCGGGGTGCACGCCGACGGGGCGTTCGGAACCCCTGGGAGCGAGTGGACGTATCACGTACAGCAGTGGATTTGGCAGCAGAGTCAAGCCGGGGGCCTCGACACCGCGTGGGTCGCCTACAACAACTTTTTCGACGGTTCGGGCCACATCTTCGCGGGGAAGCTCGAAGTGCCGGCACCGTCGGAGTTTAGTCAGTGGTTCGACGTTACCGGCCTGACCGTCAACTCGTCGGCGGAAATGACCGTCGGCGAACACGCTTACGAGTTGGATGCCAATCGCTGGGGCTACAAGTTCGCCTACCTTCGCGGTTCCCTCGATGCAGAAGTTTCGTACGTGACCTCAGGCGCCGATTGGGCAGGATTCAACGACTACGACTGGACGCAGGACAAGACGCTGCAGTATAAGTTTGCCTTCGCGAACCGGGGCAATCCGCTCGAGTTTGGTTACTACGGCGCGCGTGGCTCCTGGCCACTGAGCGAAGGCGGATTCGACCAGTATTACACCAATGCTTTTTACGCGCAGCGCGACCCGGTCAACGGTGTGCCAGGCTTCCTTGCGACGTATCAGATGAATCACGACGGCAATCCGGGTATGGGAGCGCCGCCGGCGGGCAGCAACGGCGTTTCCTATGAACTTTACGATAACATCGGTTCGCGTGGCCTCGTCGCCGTCGGGGAACAGTTGACCAACGATGGACTAGGCAATCACACGCAGATCGGCAACGTGGATGCCTCCTACCACGTCACGCGCTTTATCATTCTCTACGCCGAAGAGGCGTTAAGTGTCGGCCAGAAGCCGGCGTGGAACGGACTGATCTGGTTTGCGCTGCCGACAGGTCCCCTGTGGCCGTCGAATTTATCGCCACAGTGAAGATGCTCTTCTAGGCTCCGTCCGAGACCTTTCACCAAGTGCGCATTCCAGGTTCCAGGTAGACCGGATGCCGCAGCAGTTCGCCGAGCGGACCTGCATACGCGAGAACACGCGAATGGTTGGAACACGCGCATAGGCTCGCAGACCAAGCGGCTAACCTGATCAACGATCGGGCGGTCGTGCGCGATAGCCTCTACAAAGGCCGAATGGGTGTCGCGCTCTTGATAGCGCAGCTCGAGCAGCCGGAACTCTCGTGCATGCCGCTCTTCTATCGAGATCCCGCGTTGCGATGACCTCTCGGCGTGGTTGCTACACAGCACCCATCCGGCCGATTGGGGCAAAAATAAGAAACCCTTACGGTGTAAGGGTTTCGCGCTGGTGGGCCGTCCAGGCTTCGAACCTGGGACCTCATGCTTATCAA
>Ga0182024_10026804_pt1 | contig 10111 bp, 3 predicted proteins | sample P32metaG_FD_120480 | JGI IMG/M metagenome (GOLD analysis project Ga0182024, IMG submission 120480) | Permafrost microbial communities from Stordalen Mire, Sweden - P3-2 metaG (Illumina Assembly) | ecosystem: Environmental > Terrestrial > Soil > Wetlands > Permafrost | place: Sweden: Stordalen...
GAGCGAGGGACTGATCGCGATGGCGGAACACGGCCAGGCCGTGGTCATCACGCCCTTCACCCTGATGGGCGCCATGGCGCCGGTGTCGCTGGCGGCGGCCCTCGCGCAGCAAAACGCTGAGGCACTATTTGGGGTGGTGCTCGCCCAGTTGGTTCGGCCCGGCACCCCGGTGATGTACGGCGCCTTCACCTCGAATGTGGACATGCGTTCGGGAGCACCGGCATTCGGCACGCCGGAAAACGCCAAGGCCAACATCGCAAGCGGGCAACTGGCCCGCCGCTATCGGCTTCCGTACCGTACGTCGAATGCCAGCGCTTCCAACGTGGCCGACGCTCAGGGCGCCTACGAGACCGAGATGTCCCTGTGGGGCGCGATTCTTGGACATGGCAACCTCGTGTATCACGCCGCCGGTTGGCAGGAAGGGGGGTTGACTGCGTCATTCGAGAAGCTGGTGCTCGACGTCGAGATGCTGCAGATGATGATCGAGTTCCTCAAGCCCATCGTCGTCAATGAGCAGGAGCTTGGCTTCGACGCCATCAAGGGCGTGCCGACCGGCGGTCACTTTTTCGGCGAACCGCACACGATGGAGCGGTACGAGCACGCGTTCTACCGGCCGCTCGTTTCCAATTGGCAGAACTACGAGAACTGGCAGCTCGGCGGCGGTAAGGACGCGACGCAGCGAGCCACGGAAATTTGGAAGCAGGCGCTCAAGGAGTATGAAGAGCCTGCGATGGATCCCGCCATTCGGGAAGCGCTTGACGCGTATGTCGCGCGGCGTCGCGCCGAAATCGGCAGCGGCGAGCCCTAAGGCGCTGCGTCGCTACGGCAGGGGCAATTGCGACGCGTTCCATCCGCCGCCCACGGCTTCGATCAGGGCCACACTCGCTTGCAGGCGGCTCGATAGCACGGTGAGCGCCGTTTCCTCGGCCGAAAGCCGGGTCGTCTGCGCGGTGATCACGCTGCTGTAGGGCACCGTGCCCGCCTTGTATTGGTTGAGCGTGAGTTTCTCGGCCTCCCTGGCGGCGGCGACCGCCGCGTCCTCGATGACCGCCTGTTGTTCCAGCACCCGCAAGGTGACGATCTCGTCCTCGACCTGCTGAAATCCGGCGAGCACGGTTTGCCGATAGTTGTCGACGCTCGCGTCATACGCTGCGCGGGCCGCGGACACCTGCGCTCGCCGCAGTCCGCCGTCGAACAAGGTTTCCGCAAGATCCGGGCCGAACGACCACGCGCGGTTCGGCGCGCGAATCAATTCGCTCATCGAAGGGCCGGTGTAGACATCCGAGCCGCTCAGTGTGAGGCTGGGAAAGTAGGCCGCTTTGGCGACCCCGATCTGGGCGTTGGCGGCGGCCATCTTGCGCTCCGCCTGCGCCACATCCGGCCGTCTTTCGAGCAAGGTGGACGGTACTCCCGCCGGCACTGTCGGTACATCCGCGCGCATGGGGGTGAGGGCCAGGGTCAAGGCTGCCGGCAGCTGACCGATCAGCACGGCAATCGCATGTTCGAGTATTGCGCGTTGAATCTTGGCGTTGACCTGCTGCGCTTGGCTCGACAGCAATTGCGCCTCCGCGCTCACCACATCCGCCCTTGCAGCCACGCCGAATTTGTAGCGGCTTTCCGTGATTTTCAAGGAAAGCTGTTCCGCGACGACCGTATCGTCCAGCAGCCGCTGCAGCTGGTCCTGCGCACGCAATTCGAAGTAATCCGTGGCAAGCTCGGCTTGTGCCGAAAGTCGCGCCGCGGCGAGTGCCGCTGCGCTGGCTTGTGCCGATGCTCGATTGCTTTCCACGGTGCGGCGAATCTGCCCCCACACATCCAGGTCCCAATTGGCCGATATGCCCGCGCTGTTGGAAATCAGTCCCCGCGTCGAGGCAGCGGCCGCTTGTCCCGTGCCATTGGCGGCCGCCGTCACGCCCGACCCGACGTAATCCCGCGACACGCTCGCTGCAATGGTCGGCCAAAAGCCCGCGCGTGCCTGCGCCACCAGTGCGCGCGCCTGATCGAAAGCAGCCGCGGCGGCTTTGACGTTTTCATTTGAGATATCGATTCGCGCCTCGAGCTGATTCAAGTCGGCATCCTTGAATATTTCCCACCACGGTCCGCGGGAGAGAACATCGTTGGGTTCGCTCGGCTTCCAATCGGCGGACTCCTTGTAATTCTCGGCGGAATCGAATTTCGGCCGATGATAGTCGGGACCAACCGCGCACGCCGTGAGTGCGAGGATGCCGGCGGCCGCGCTCAACCCGAGAGAAAGCCGCGCGACGGGCGCGGTGCGGATGAGTTCAGTCATGTGCCGGCTTCCGCTGCGCCAAAACCGCGGCTCCCGGATTCAGGCCTGGCAACGTGCGCCGGCGGCGGACTGTACTTGCCTTGTTTCAGATGTTTCCAGTATCGATGTATGTATAAGTAGACCACCGGCGTCGTATAGACCGTGAGGAGTTGGCTGACGATCAGACCGCCGACGATCGCTATCCCTAGGGGTCGCCGCATCTCCGTGCCGTCGCCGCTGGCAATCGCCAGCGGCAGGGCGCCGGCGATGGCGGCGCACGTGGTCATCATGATGGGACGAAAGCGCAAGCTACAGGCATGAGCGATCGCGGTTCTGGGATCCATCCCGAGATGGCGCTCGGCCTCGAGGGCAAAATCCACCATCATGATGGCGTTTTTCTTGACGATGCCGATCAATAGCAGAATGCCCAGAAAGGCGATGAGACTGAATTCAGTACCGGTGGCCATCAGGGCGAGCAGCGCGCCGACTCCGGCCGAGGGGAGCGTCGAGAGAATGGTCAGCGGCTGGCTGTAGCTTTCGTACAGCACGCCGAGGACCACGTAGATTGCGAGCAGCGCCGCAACGAGCATGATCGGAGTGTTGCTGTTGCTCTGTTGAAACAGGCGGGCAGTCCCGTAGGTTCCTCCGGTAATGGTGACGGGCACGTGGATCTCGGCCATCTTGCGCTCGATCGCATCCAGCGCGGTTTTTATCGATTCGCCGTCCGGCAAGTTGAATGCAATGGCCGTCGAGACCGAAGTTCCCGTGTGGTTTACGCTTACCGGCGTCGTGCCCGTCGAAAAGTGGCTGAACGCCGAAAACGGCACGACGGTTTCCTGCGACGTGCTGACGGCGGAGCCGGTGGAAGTATTGCCGCGGCCCGCGTTCGCCAGTGAATTGGCCGCCAAATTGCGCGCCAAATCCGCCGCGATGGCGGCGCTGGTTGGACTGGCCGCAGTCGCAGACGGGAGCACCGTAGTGCCGGCCACCGCTTGAGTCGCCTGAGTGCCGCTCACGGCGCCGCCCGAGGTGCTCAGGTACAGTTCCTTGAGCACTTCGGGGTTCTGCCAAAATTCCGGCGCCACTTCCATGACAACGTGGTATTGCTGCGGACTGAAGGGATTATAGATGGTCGACACTTGAGCTTGCGCAAATGCGTCGCCTAGCGCGTTGTCGATCTGAATTTCCGTGAGCCCCAGCCGCGACGCGCTGTCCCGATCGACGATGAGATCGGCCTCCATTCCGCCGGGCTGAAGGTCGGTATCCACATCGGTGACTTCCGGCATGTCCTGCAGCGCAGTCCGCAGCTTCTGGGACCAGCTCTGCAATTCGGTCAAGTCATCGCCGAGCAATGTCCATTGATATTGGGAGTTGGCCGATCGGCCGCCGCCGCGGATGTCCTGTACGGCCTGCAAAAAAGTCGCGACACCCGCGACCTTGTTAAGTTTCGGCCGCAATCGCGCGATGATCTGATCCGCCGATATGCGCCGTTCGGCCAAGGGTTTGAGCGCAATGGTGACGTTGGCGTTCGCCGTGCCGCCGCCGCCGCCGTAGCCGCCGCTGCCGACTGAGCCCGTGACCGTATTGACTGCGGGATCCGCCTGAATGATGTCGGCCACCTCCTGCAGTTTTTGCTTCATCAATTGGAATGAACTGGACGCGTCGCCGCGAATGCCGCCGTGCAACTGGCCGGTGTCCTGTTGCGGAAAGAATCCCTTCGGTATCACGACATAGAGATAAACGTTCAGTCCGATGGTCGCGAACAACAGCAGCATCATGGTTCGCGGGTGATGCAGCGCCCAGTCGAGCGTCCTCACATAGTTGCCGCGCAGCTGGTCAAAACCGCGCTCGAAGGCCTGCGCAAAACGGGAGGGCTTGCGGTTTTCTTGGCGCTCCAGCAGCAGGGAGCACATCATCGGCGTCGTCGTCAGAGAAATCACCAGCGAGATCAGTATCGATACCGACAAAGTGACGGTGAACTCCCGGAATATCAGTCCGACGATGCCTCCGGCGAACATGAAAGGAATGAACACGGCGACCAAGGACAGGCTCATGGACACCACGGTAAAGCCCACTTCGCGCGCACCCAGCAGCGCCGCGCTCATGCGGGTCATGCCCGCTTCAATGTGCCGCGTTGTATTCTCCATGACGACGATGGCATCGTCGACGACAAAGCCCGTGGCCACGGTGAGCGCCATGAGCGAGAAATTGTCGAGCGCATAGCCGAGCAGGTACATCGCTCCGAAAGTGCCGATCAGCGACACTGGCACGACCAGCGCGGGAATCAGCGCCGCGCGATAACTGTTCAAAAAGATGTACACCACCAGGATCACGAAGGCCACGGCCAGCATCAATGTCTGCTCGACCTGGCGCAGCGAGGCGCGGATGGTGATCGACCGGTCGAAGGTGACTATCAGATCGATCTTCGGGTCGATTGAACTCTTGAGCAGTGGCAGTTCCGCCTTGACGGCGTCGATCATTTCGATGACGTTGGCGCCGGGTTGCTGCTGGATGGTGATGAATACGGCGGGTTTGCCGTTATACAGGCCGTAGGTGCGGATGTTTTCGGTCGCGCCGTCCTGCATGTCCAACACTGTTGCCACATCGCTGAGCCGCACGTTCGCGCCGTTGCGGTTGGCAATGATCAGATCGCGGTAGGGTCCGGCAGTGCGGGCATTGTCGTTGGTGTAGATCTGGTAGTGCAGCGAATCGGTCTCGATCGCGCCTTTGGGCGCATTGGCGTTGGAGTTGGAAATCGCGGCGCGAACGTCCTGCAGGCCGATGCCGTACTTGGACAGCGACAGCGGATTGATCTCGACGCGTACGGCGGGCAGCGCGCTGCCGTTGACGTTGACTCCGCCGACTCCTTGAATCTGCGACAGGCGTTGAGAGATCACGGCGTCCGCTGCGTCGTAGATCTGGCCCTGCGTGAGCACGTCGGAGGTCATGGCGATGGCCATGACCGGAAACAAGGCACTGTTGAGCTTGCGGTAGGAAGGATTGCGCGTGAGAGAAGTGGGCAGGTCGGCATGCGCCGCCACGATGGCCGCCTGCACATCGCGCGCTGCGCCGTCGATGTCGCGATCAACGCCGAAGGTCAATTGGATATTCGACGTCCCGACGCTGCTGGAGGAGGTCATGTCATCGACGTCGGCGATGGCGCCAAGATGCCGTTCCAAGGGCGTGGCAACCGTGCTCGCCATCACCTCCGGACTCGCGCCCGGCAGCGTAGCCTGTACGAAGATGGCCGGCACATCGATGCGCGGGAGGGGAGCCACCGGCAACAGCATGAAAGCCACGGCGCCGCACAGTGCGACACCGGCCGTCAGGAGTGTGGTGGCCACCGGCCTGTTGATGAAGGGAGCGGAAATATTCATGCGGAACTGTCCGCCGTCAACGCGGCGCCGTCGGCAGCCTGCGTGCGCGAGCGCGTCCGAGCCGCGAGGCGGTCGAACGCCAAATAAATCACCGGCGTCGTGAACAACGTCAGCACCTGGCTCACCAGCAGGCCCCCCACGATGCTGACGCCGAGCGGGTGGCGCAATTCGGAACCCGTGCCCGTACCGAACATCAGCGGCAGCGCGCCGAAAATCGCGGCGAGCGTCGTCATGAGTATCGGGCGAAACCGCAGCAAGCAGGCTTTGTAGATCGCCTCGCGCGGCGTGAGACCCTCGTCGCGCTGCGCAACCACGGCGAAGTCGATCATCAGAATGGCGTTCTTCTTGACGATGCCGATGAGAAGGATGATGCCGATCAGCGCAATGATCGTCAGATCGTCTCCGGCGAGAATGAGAGCCAGCAGCGCGCCGATGCCCGCCGACGGCAGCGTCGAGAGAATCGTGATGGGATGGATGAAGCTCTCGTACAGAACGCCGAGGACGATATACATGACGAGGACGGCGGCCACCAACAACAGGAGTTCGTTGGTCAGGTTGCTGCGGAAGGCAAGTGCCGCCCCTTGAAAAGTAGTTCGTATGCTGTTCGGTATGCCGCTGTTGCGTTCGGCGTTTTCGATGGCCGTGACGGCGGCGCCGAGCGAAACATCCGGGGCCAAATTGAAAGATACCGTGGTCGCGGGAAATTGCGCCAGATGATTGATGAGCAAGGGCCGGGTTTCCACGTCCACTTTGGCGATGGCCGACAGCGGCACCTGGCCGCCGGCTGCCGAAGGTACGTAAATGGACGCAAGCGACTCGACGGATTGATACGAGGCCGGATCCGCCTGCAGAATGACTCGATACTGATTCGACTGCGTGAAAATAGTGGAAACGATTCGTTGGCCGAAGGCGTCGTACAGCGCGTTGTCGACCGTACCGACGCTGATGCCGAGGCGCGCCGCGCTGTCGCGGTCGATGGTGATGTAGGCCGCGAGCCCGTCGTCTTCCTGGTTGCTGACGACATCCGCGAGTTCGGGTCGTTGGCGAAGCGCCGACACGAGCGTGGGGGTCCACGTCGACAACGCCGCGCTGTCCGCGCTTTCCAGCGTGAATTGATATTGGGTGCGGCTGATCGTGGTATCGAGGGTCAGATCCTGAACCGGCTGCATGTACAGGGTAACGCCCGCGATGCCGGCGGTTTCGGACTTCAGACGCCGAATGGCATCGGCAACGCCGGCGCTGCGATCTGCGCGCGGTTTGAGGTTGATCAAAAAACGGCCGCTGTTCAAGGTGACATTGTTGCCGTCGACGCCGATGAACGACGACAAGCTGAGAACATCGGGATCCGTGAGTATGGCGGCCGCAAGCGCTTGTTGACGATCGGCCATCGCGGCGTACGAGACCGACTCGGTCGCTTCCGAGATACCTTGAATCAAGCCGGTGTCCTGATCGGGAAAGAAGCCCTTTGGAATCAGAATATAGAGAATCGCCGTCAGCGCCAAGGTCGCTGCGGCTACATACAGGGTCAATCGTTGATGATCGAGCACCCACGTGAGTTTGCGCCCGTACCACTCGACCACGGCGGCGAACCAGCGTCCCGTTCCCGAACCTTCCTGTTCGGATGGCGGCCGATGCTTGAGAAGCTTGGCGCACATCATGGGCACGAGCGTCAGGGATACCACTGCGGAAATGAGAATCGTGACGGCGAGCGTTACGGCGAATTCGCGAAACAGACGTCCGACCACATCCTGCATGAAGAGCAAAGGAATGAGCACGGCGATCAGCGAGACGGTCAGCGAAATGATGGTGAAGCCGATCTGTCCGGCGCCCTTGAGGGCGGCCTCGAGAGGCGTCTCGCCGAGTTCGATGTAGCGCGAGATGTTTTCGATCATCACGATCGCATCGTCGACGACGAATCCCGTCGCGATCGTCAAGGCCATCAGCGACAGATTATTGAGGCTGAAATTCGCGAGATACATCACGGCGAATGTCCCGATGAGCGACAGCGGCACGGACAGACTCGGGATGATGGTCGCCGGGACATTGCGCAAGAACAAATAGATCACCAGCACCACCAGTACGACGGCGAGCACCAGTTCGAATTCGACGTCGGCGACGGAGGCCCTGATGGTCGTGGTGCGGTCGGTGAGAATGGCAAGGTCCACGCCCGCCGGCAGCGCGGCCTGCAGCGCAGGCAGCAGGTCGTGGATTCTGTTGACCACGTCGACGACGTTCGCCCCCGGCTGGCGCTGCACATTGAGGATCAAGGCCGGGATCCGGTTCATCCAGCCGCCGAGCTTGTCGTTTTCGGCGCCCGACAACAGTGTGGCAACATCCTTCAGGCGTACCGCGGAGCCGTTTTTATATGCGATCACGATATTGCCGTAATCGTCCGCGTTTCTGATCTGATCGTTGGTATTGACCGTATAGGCGCTGCTGGGTCCATCTAACGTGCCTTTCGGACCGTTCTGATTGGCGTTGCTGATGGTCGTGCGCAGATCGTCGAGATTCAATCCGTAAGCGGCCAGGGCAAGCGGGTTCGCCACCACGCGGACCGCCGGGCGCTGTCCGCCGCTGATGCTGACGACACCGACTCCCCTGATCTGCGAAATCTTCTGCGCGACGCGCGTGTCCGCCAGGTCTTCCACTTCCGTGAGCGGCATCACTGCCGAGGTGAGCCCCAGGATCAGCACCGGCGCGTCGGCGGGATTGACCTTCGCGTAGATCGGAGGCGCCGGCAGATCTTGCGGCAGCAGGTTTTGCGCCCCGCTGATGGACGCTTGCACCTGTTGTTCGGCCACATCGATGGCGAGCGACAGAGCGAACTGCAAGGTGATCACGGACGCGCCGGCCGAACTCGTCGAGGACATTTGACTGAGGCCCGGCATTTGGCCGAATTGCTTTTCCAGCGGCGCGGTGATGGCGGACGTGATGACCTCGGGGCTGGCGCCGGGGTAGAAAGTCTGTACCTGGATCGTCGGGTAGGACACTTCCGGCAGCGCCGACAGGGGCAGCTGAAGGTAGGCGATTGCGCCGACGATCAATATCGCGACCATCAGCAGGGTGGTCGCGACGGGACGCAGGATGAAGATGCGCGAGGGGTTCATACGGGTCCAGGTGCGCGTGTGACCGCGATCGACGTCATTGCGATGGTTTGGGGTGCGTTCGCTTGGGGTGCGCGCCGGGCGCCCCGGATCGCGCGCCGCCCGGCGGGTGCGCCGCGCCACCGGGCGCCGGCGTAGCGTTCGGCAGCTGAACTTGCGCGCCATTGCGCAGACGGTCGCCCCCTTCGGTAACGATGATCTCGCCGGCGGCGAGGCCGGCCGTCACGGCGACGCGCTCTCCATCGACCACGCCGAGCGTCACCGGACGCACCGCTACGGTGCGATCGGAATTCACCACGTAGACGAACGTGGTCACGACTCCGTTGGGCGCACCGCGGCGTACCGCGGCGTTGGGTATGATGATTTGGTTCTGCAGCAGTTCCTGCAATAATTGGATGTTGACAAACTGATTCGGAAACAGCAGCCCATCGGTATTGGCGAATTGCGCGCGTAGCTTGACCGTGCCGGTCGTGACATCGATTTGATTGTCGACGGTGAGCAGTTTGCCGTCCGCCAGCTTGGCGCTGTTGGTGCGATCGTAGGCCTCCACTGCGAGCGTGGTGCCGTCACGCAACCGCCGCATCAGCGCCGGCACATTGTCCTCGGGGATCGGGAAAATGACGGTGATCGGCTGCAGCTGGTTGATCACGACGATGCCGTTTACATCGCCCGGCGTGACGTAATTGCCTTGATCGACCTGGCGCAATCCGACGCGGCCGGTGACCGGCGCGACGATGCGCGTGTACACCAGATTCACGGCGGCCGTTTTTACCTGCCCTTCGTCCGCTTCGATCGTGCCGATGTACTGATCCACGAGTGCTTTCTGCGTATCGAGTTGTTGCACGGCGATCGAATCTTCTTTGACCAGTCCTTCATAGCGCTTCAGATCCAACTTGGCATCCGCCAGCAGCGCCTGGTCGCGCTTTAGGTTTCCCTGCATCTGTTGCAGGGCGGCTTCGTAGGGGCGGGGATCGATCTGCGCCAGAGAGTCGCCGATGTGTACGGTTTGACCCTCCGTGAACAGGATTTTTTGCATGACCCCACTGATCTGCGTTCTGACTGTCACGGTGGCCAGCGGCGTGACCGTGCCGAGGGCGGGAATGCGCAGTTGGATATCGCCGGAAGTGGCGGTCGCCACAGCCACGGAAACCGGACCGTTTTGACCAAAGCGGCCGCCCGTGGCCGCAGCCACCGGTTGTTTGTGCTGGATAAATCTGAACAGCGCAATCAACAGCAACAAGGCGACGACGACAACGAGCAATGCGACCCAGTGCCGACGGATGAATGCCATGGGCCCGCGCTCGGGCGCGGAATTTTCAGGATCTATCGGATCGTTTAACACAACTTCACACTTCACCACA
>Ga0182024_10026805_pt1 | contig 10111 bp, 12 predicted proteins | sample P32metaG_FD_120480 | JGI IMG/M metagenome (GOLD analysis project Ga0182024, IMG submission 120480) | Permafrost microbial communities from Stordalen Mire, Sweden - P3-2 metaG (Illumina Assembly) | ecosystem: Environmental > Terrestrial > Soil > Wetlands > Permafrost | place: Sweden: Stordalen...
GTGAGTTGTTTGCGCTGTTCACATCGCGTTGGTGGGGGGCTCTCGTGGTAGGATGGGTTTGGGCCATGAGCTCTGAACTGTGCTATCCGTGGCGGTTTGATGAGGGCAAGGGTACTGCTGGTGTGCCGCGTCTTAGAGAGGGCGCTTCCGTGGCTCGCTTCGCGGTTGCGGCTTAATGGCGTGGGGTAGCGCGGTGCTCGGGCAGCCTGCAGGCACGGGCCTCCCACAGGCCGTGCAAGGAATCCTTGAGGTAGGTACCGGCGTGGTCGGCCTAAGCAATAGCGAGCGCACCTTACGCCGCCAAGTTGGCCGGGCCACGGCGGTTCGGGCTGAGGGCACCCGTTGGGGCGCTCCGATGGCGTTCGGTCCTAGTCACCCAATCTGTCGACCGTCTGGAGGTCGAGGACCTCGCCCAAACGCACTAGCGCGGGATTACGTTATTACTGTCACTGGGGCATCAAAGCGGGACCAACAAGACACGGAGGATTATTATAATGACCACGTTGCGTGTGGGGCTCCTCCAAGCCGGGTCATGCGGTTTGGACCTTTCTGCTAGCAAGGACAAAGGCATATCCTTTTGTAAGGTTGCTAGCGAATCGGGCGCCGATCTCTGCGTGCTCCCGGAGATGTGGAGTATCGGTTACTCGATCGCGGATGAAGGCTTTGATGCTTGGGAGGCAGGTGCGATCCGCATCGGAGACGCCTACGTCGAAGCGTTTCGTGATCTAGCAAGGAGTCTTAGAATGGCGATCGGCCTGACGTTTCTCGAGAGGACTTCTGTGGGCTTCCGCAACAGCTGTGCTCTTATTGATAGGCACGGTGAGATTCCGTTGGTGTATGCGAAAATTCACACTGTTGCCTTTACCGCAGAGAAATACTGCGCTCCCGGAGAGGACTTCTACGTTGCCCCGTTGGATATCGGCACGGACATCGTCAACGTCGGTGTAATGATTTGCTACGACAGAGAGTTCCCTGAAAGCGCGAGAATTCTAGCCCTGAAGGGAGCGGAGGTGATCTTGACTCCTAATGCGTGTCGCCTGGAGCCGGCCAGACTCGGACAGTTCAGGGCTCGCGCGTTCGAGAACTGTGTAGCGACGGTGATGGTCAACTATCCTCATGTTCGCGGGAACGGCTCTTGGCCCGAAGCGGGGGACAGCAACATGAACGGATGCTCAGTCGCTTACAGTCCGATCGCATTTGACCCTCCTGTCTCGGGTGGAGAGCCTGTTGATCCACTGATTCTCGACGCTGGCGCGGAGGAGGGTGTTTACATAGCTGACATAGATGTAACCGCGATAAGGGATTATCAGAAGAAATCAATCTGGGGAGCACCTTACAGGCGTCCAAGCAGGTATCAGGCCCTAGTGGAGAAGGGAACCGGGTCAATCGTTGAACCCTAAAAGAGGCGGTTGCCCGGACCCTTTGTCCATAGTGCCCCGTGGCAGTTGTCTGACATTCAGTTCTCGGCCAGGATGATTAGGAAACGGTCGCTAGTGCCCCGTTCTCTCGGACGAGCACTAGTGGGTCTCCACTGATGGTGTCTCCATAGATGAAATAAAGCGTACCGACGTAGCCGGGGCTACCAGACTCGAAGTCGAACCTTGCGCCGTCAAGCTCAACAGCGTCAAGTAGCCGCCTATCGCTCCCGTCCCTGACAGTCACGCATCCTGACGCCAGCCTTCCGGAGGGCAAGGTGCACGGTGCTACCTTCGCACCCGAGGTGCTTGCCGACACTGACCAAAGACAGCCCGGCGGCATACAACTCAATGGCCCGTTCGATCTGAGCGGGGGACAGGGGACGATTGCGCCGAGCCACCCCGTGTCTCTCCAGGAGCTTGGACACCGTCTCCCGGTTGATCCGGAACTGCTCGGCCAGCTGGTAGACGTTTGACCCTGCTTGGTAGCCCGCCACCAACTCCTCGACCTGGGCGGGTCTAAGGCGTCGATGGATGGCCTTCTTGGTTCGAGTATTGACCGTTTTAGGCCTTGATGGGACAATCTGTAACAGGTCGTGACGACGTTCTCCCTGGTCGGAGGGGTTCAAGTAACGTCCCATTACCTCCACTAAAAGCCCCAGCTCAGGCCCGATACGCCGAAAGACGGGCTGATCTGTGTCCCGCACCGCGGCAGGGGTTTTCCTCCTCTGTCGTGGGGTTACTGGTTCGCTACCTCCGAGTGCGCCAACACCCGGGCCCTTGCGACAGAGCGAGGTCCCCTAGTCTTTTCCTCCCGCAGTTGTCACCGCTTTGCCTCCACCAACGGCGCCGGCCCCGAGAGGGCCCGTCACGCTGGAGCCGCGAAGCGCTCCTTCATGCCATCAGTTAGCGCGCCGTGGCACCGCGCGCTGCTCTGGCCCGTCGGCACCCGGAACAAGCCGCCATATCGCCGGGACTGTCTCGCGCGTTCTGTACGCGAAGCTGCTCACCCGAACTGGCCCAGCTGAGCGCTCGTTGCCGAATATGGCGTCCCTTCCCATCGCGTACCTCGATGCGCTTGAACACGGCCTGATTGAGCCGCCGACGCGTCGGCGCTGATGCCCTTGCGTTGGCCTTTGGCGGGGTTGGTGGCGAAACGAATCTTTTAGTACCGAACATCGGGTGCATCATGGGCGATGTCCCCTACTTGGGCTACGAGTCCCCGTGGGCTACGAGTCCCGCGATCAGATGCTTGGCGGCAGCCTGAAAGCGGGCGATGTCGCCGTAGGGCCGAGCCACGAGCATGGCTCCCTCAAGCGTCCCGACGATCGCCCGTGCCGTGTCGTTGCTCGAACCGCTGAAGACGACAGTTCCTGCCGCACTGCCCTCCTCGAGCACTCTCACCAGCCAGGCCTCGTTGTCGTCGAGGAAGCGCACGACCGATACGCGCATCTGCTCGGGAAGCGTCTGGTACTCGGCGGCCAGCATGCCGCAGAGGCACATGCGCTCGTTACGCAGGATTTCGAGGTAAAGCGCCGCGTACGCAGCCAGCTTGCCAGGCGCCTCAGCCGCGCTCTGATCGAGCGCATCGAGGGCTCGAGCGAACCGGCTGGCGTAGCGGGAGATGAGCGCCTCGCCTAGGTCAGCTTTCCCCGAGAAGTGGTAGTGGAGCGCGGCCTTCGTGAGGTTGAGCTCCGCGGCAACGTCCGCATAGCTGAAGCCGTTGAAGCCCCGTGCCTGTACGAGGCGCTCCGCGACGTCGAGGATCTGCGATGCGGTGTCGTCATCCCGCCGCGGATGCCGTTGTCTCGCCGTCGATCCTCCCTGAGCTTGTCGGTTGACAGCCACCTTACTAGTAGGTAAGATCTTACCTACTAGTAAGTCAGAATAGCAACGACGACAGGCGAGGCGGGGAGTAGGCCGTCGGACCACTGTCACATTGCTGTCAATCAATATCGGCATGCCCGGGCGAAGTCCCCGGGAGTGATGTAAAGGAGGCCTCGGTGGCCTGGAACAAGACGCGGAACGATCCGTTCCTTCCGGTGGAGGCGAGCGAGGCGGGACCACTGGGAACTCCCCATTCTCGACGTGCTCTCATCGCCGGCGCTGTGGCCGCAGGGGCGGGCATAGCGACGAGCCTCGTGGTGTCGGCCGCCCCTGCGGCCGCCAGCGACGGCAACACCGTCACGGTGGGTGGCGCCTTTACCGGAGACACCACGACCTCGATCTCGACGAGCGGGAACGGCCAAAGCGGCGTCGAGGGAATCGACACGAGCAGCGGCGGTGGCTTCGGCGTCACCGGGACCTCGACGAACGGCACGGGCGTGGTGGGCCAGTCGTTCGCGGGTGAGGGCGTCCACGGATTGTCGAGTGCCAGCGTCGGCGTATTCGGGGAGTCGGTACAGAGCGCCGGGGTGCTCGGGATCACGCACGAGATCGGCCAGGCCGCCGTCTCGGGCGATGACAAAAGCGGCTTGGCGGCGGCTTCGGCGTGCAGGGGACCTCCGCCAACGGCATCGGCGTGCAGGGGATCGGGAACGCCGACGGCCAGTTCGGTGTCCAGGGCGTCGACACGAGCAACAGCGGGGGCGTCGGCGTCAACGGGACGTCGCAGAACGGCACCGGAGTGAGCGGGGTCACCGAAGCCAACGGCCTCTTCGGGGTCTGGGGCCAGGACACGAGCGGCGGAGGCGGCATCGCCGTCAACGGGACCTCGGCGAACGGCACAGGGGTGCTGGGGGTCATGCACGGTGGTCACGGGGCGGGCGTCTCGGGGGTTGACAACAGCCCGGCCGTGGGCGGCGGCTTCGGTGTGCAGGGGACCTCGACGAACGGCATCGGTGTGCAGGGGATCGGGAACGCCGACGGCCAGTTCGGGGTCCAGGGCGTCGACACGAGCAACAGCGGGGGCGTCGGCGTCAACGGGACGTCGCAGAACGGCACCGGAGTGGGCGGGGTCACCGAAGCCAACGGCTTCTTCGGGGTCTGGGGCCAGGACACGAGCGGCGGAGGCGGCGTCGGCGTCAACGGCACGTCGCTTCACGGGACGGGCGTGCAGGGGACGACCGTCACCGACAACAAGAGTGGCGTCGCGGGGGTCGACACGAGCCCGGACGGCGGCGTCGGTGTCAACGGCAGCTCGAACAAGGGTACGGGCGTTCTAGCGACTTCCGCAGCCGGTACCGCACTCTCGGTGGTGGGCAAAGTCAGCTTCTCCCGTTCCGGAGTCGCAACCGTTGCCGCGGGCGTGACATCCGTCACGGTGTCGCTCGGCGGCGTGAGCGCCTCCAGCCTTGTGCTGGCGACCCTCCAGCAGCTCCACAGTCGCTTCATTCTCGGAGACGTGCTGGTCGCAGCTGCGGTGCCCGGTACGAACACTTTCACGATCTACCTGAACCAGGCGCCAACCGTTCCGCTGAAGGTGGCGTGGTTCGTTATCGGTTGGACCTAAAACAAGCGTTCCCCCATTTGTTGGGCTGATCTCAGGCCGCTGAGGGCCCTTGGCCATGGTCAAAGCCTCTTCAAGGCTTTCGGCCGTGACGACCGAGTAACCGCCGACCTGCGTCGACGGCCCGGTCTCGCCGATAAGTGTCGTCTGCTCGAAGCTCGGCCATCCCGGGTCAATCACGTTTGGCTCGATCGTCTCGAGGAATGTCTGCCAGTCCGGCAGCCCAGTCGGGTCGCCGAACCAGTCGTACCCCGGCACCGAGCGATAGGTGAACAGGTATTGCTTCATTGTGGTGTTCCTCCTTGGTCCATTGGTGAGTGCTTCACACCGAAGACGAACAAGGACCGGCGGATGGACGCTTTCGGCAGGATTTCTTCTGCCGTCAGCCAGATGGAGGAAATCGAACGCTCCGCCCAAACTAAGGACACTAGTGACACATGTCATAAGAAGGCAGGAGGCTCGTCACTACCCGCTGAAGGAGCCAGTCCTACGGTTAAAGGTATGAAGAACGCCTCCACCATGGACCTTGATGCGAACCACCCCGAAGCAATGTGCGACCCCGAAGCGGCCATCTCCGCTGTCGACCTTGAGAAATCGTTCGGGACCGTGCGCGCCGTCGCCGGCCTCGCGTTAACCATCGAGATGGGGGAGTCGGTCGTCCCGGTGAACAGCGGCTACTACGTCGAGGCGGACGGCTCCCAGAGCTGTCCCCCAGCCCGATGCCGCTGGTCATCGCTCTCGTGGGCGTCTTGCTCGGGGCCGCCGCCGCTATTGGCGCTCGACGCCGCGAACCTGCGGAGCCTGCGTAACCAGTTCGCCGCCGTTCGTAGAAGTTGAAAACGTCACGTAATTACTTGGTCCTTCGTTTTGTTTACTATTACAAACCGTGCTGAATGAGACCTCCAGTCGCTAACTGGTTAGGCATCCAATCCGTATTGTAGACAACTGATGTAGGGGCCGAACCCTTGAAGCTGCCCGAGACGTCGTGCTCGCCCGTTGCGCCCACGATGAGATCGCTTTTGGTCTTGTTAGCGGAAAGGCTGAACAGGATGTGAGAGTGTTGGTTGGGTATCGTTTGACAGACGGTGTCGCTCCCTGTGGACAACGACCCCGCGCCGTGGTTGCTACAGTATGACTGCTCGGACAGCGTCAGCTGCATGTACTGAGCAGCCAGCACGCTCCCCTTGTTGATATCAGGGGTGTTGTCCAGATAGGACGCGTAATTCTTCAGCATGTTCGTAAAGTTGGTGAAGAAACTGTTACCCAGCAGACCATGGGCGTAGTCGCGTTGGTCCAGGATAAGCAGACCGGTCGGGTCCAGCTTGAACAGGTCGAAGATGGTGAGGTCTATCGCTAGTTCTTCTCTCTCCGCGATATTGGGCAAAATTTGGAGCTCAGGCAATCTTTTTTTCAGAAACTCAAAGACCGTCGAGAAATTGCTCCACAACAGCTCACCGCGCGCCCATTGGTGCAGCAGACCGAGAACGGAGGCGGGCAGCGGTGCGTTCCTGGCAAAAACGATATCCGGCTGGACATACACATAAGACGTACCCATGCCGGACGCCCTCCCGCAGCCACACGCAGGAGAGGAGCCGTGGGCATTGGCTGTGAGTGCTGCGTAACCGTCCTGTACCACCCCCGGTGCCCAGTAGCGGAAAAACGCCTCCCCTTTATCGTTTGTCTCGGCGGTGGCGGAGGTACCGCAGCTCTGCTCGGCGTCTCCTTCTACTGCGCACACGTCGCCGGCAAACTGAAATAGTCCCAGAAAGGTCGGGTAGGGATAGGTGGTGCCCGACGGGCCTACCGTCGTCTCCTGGAGCGTCACCGTGGCATCCGGCACGAACTGCCCCTCGGGCCCGACGTCTTTCACGGTGACCACCACGTCCGAGCACCCGGTGCCACATTTTTGGGAGAAGAGGGAAGGGTCGCCGCCCTGTGGGAGGTAGGCCGGGACGGGGTCCGTCTGGCCCGGGTTGAAGAAGCTCGGTCCGTTGCGCTTCGGGCTCCAGTGCAGCCCAACGGTCACCGGGCTACCGCTGTCACGGCCCTCGAGAGGGTACACGGCGACGTCCAGCGGGCACCGGGCGAACAGCGACAGCATCGAGGCGCGTTCTCTGCTGAGCGCGGCGATCGCACCGTTGTTGCTCGTACCGGAGGTGGTGCGCTTCGCAGCAGCAGCCGGGCTCTTGCAACCCTGTTCTACAAAAGTGTGCTGGACCGCACTCTCGGTGTAGTTGCCCACCGCCACGCACACCGACAGGACGCACGATATGGAATTGAGCCGCCGCCTCGGGTCGGGGGTGGTCGGCGTCGGGTCGAGCGTCCACGTCTTGCCGTCCCAGCTATTGACCAAACCGCTGGCCCCGACCTCGGTACAGTCCGTCGCCGAGCTGCACGTCACCCCCGTCCCATCGGCGTACAGGCCCGGGTTGGGCAGCAAGGACCAGGAGCTCCCGTCCCAGGACATAGACAGGAGCTGGAACTCGCTGCCGTTGAAGAAGGTCCCCACGGCCACGCATTGCGCCGCCGTCGGGCACGAGACGTCGGCGAGCACGTTGGTGAAGGTGCTGGCGTCGGGGCTGGCGACGACCGACCAGGCCTTGCCGTCCCAGGTCTCGACCAAAGTGCGGTCAAAGCGGAAGCGCGGCCGGGATTCGCCGACGGCGGTACAGGCCGAGGCTGAGGTGCAGGACACGTTGAGCAGCCCGTCGATGTACCCGGTGTCCGGGCTCGGCACAATGGACCAGGTCGAGCCGTCCCAGGTCTCGACCAAAGTCCTGTCCCCGAGCTTGCTGATGAAGCTCCCGACGGCGGTACAGAACGTGGCCGACAGGCACGACACGCCGTCCAGGTAGTTGCCCAGCGAGGGCGAGACGTTGGGGCTAGGGACGATCGACCAGGCGGAGCCGCCCCAGGACTCGATCAGGGTATGCCAGGCGCCCGGGGCGACGTACTCTCCCACCGCCGTGCAGGCCTGGGCCGAGATGCACGAGACGGCGTTGAGCACGTTGGAGACAAGCACGTTGCTCGTGTCGCCGCCGTTCGGGGTGGGCACGACCGACCACGCCGAGCCGTCCCAGGACTCGGCGAGAGTATGCTCCGACCTGCCAAAACCGTGACCGACAGCCATGCAGACCGGGCCCTGGGTGCATGACACAGAAGTGAGGTCGTCGCCCCGGGAACCGGCGCTGTTCGGGCTGGGGATGATGGCCCAAGAGCTCGACGGCTGCGGCGGGGGTGTTGACGGAGGTGGTGGCGGAGGTGGTGGCGAAGGCGCCGCCGTGGCAGTTGGTATGGTCTTCGCCAGCACTGTTCCCGATGCCGGGGGCACCACCCAGGACAACGACGCAGCGGCTACGGCAATAACGGCCATGACGAGCCACCGGGAGCGGGCAGGCCGCAACCGGCGGGGCCTGTTCATCCCCATCATCGCGTCCTCCTCGCAACCGTGGTGGTGTCCCGGGCCCGGTGTGGTGCGTCAGGCGCGGCCTGTGGCGACCTGCGGCGACTCTTTGGAGGGCGACCTTATGCGACCGCAGCTGCGGGATCAAACACGACGCCCGGTCGTCGTTCACAGGAGTTAGTTGATGTCCTGCCGAACGGACCGGGCGATACCGAGAACCCCCAGTGCGCCGACCCAGGCGATCAACGTGACCGCGCCGGCGCCTGGCGAGAGGAGATGCTGGGCCCCGAGGCCCATCATCGCGTCTGACGCGTGTGACGGCAGGAAGCGCCCCACAGAAGGCACGTACCCGAACACGAGGGTGTCGACGACTAGCCCCCAGGCGAGCAGGGTGACGACTGCGCCGACTTAGTTGTGGATGATCGCGCCGAGCCCGACGCCGATGGCGCCCCACAGCGCGATGCCGGCGAGCCCCCCAGGGTGAGCAGCAGGACGTCGCCGCTGGTGAGCACGATCGTGATGCCACGCTCGTCGAGGACCGCGTACCCGATCGCCCAGCTGACCACCTCGCCGAGGATCCCGAATGCGAGCCCGGCAAGCGCGCCTACGACGACCTTGGCGGTGAGCACGTGTGAGCGCGCGGGGTTGAACAAGAAGGTCGGGCGGATCGTGCCGTAGCGGTACTCGCTGGTCACAAGGAACACCCCCGCAAGTGCGGAGAACACGCCTGCGAAACTGTCCACGCTCAGCAGCTGGCGTTGGTCCTCTCTGCTGGCAAGCCCGCTGGGGTGGGTGAACAGCCCGTCGAGCAGCGTGAAGAGGAGGATGAGCGCGATCATCCCGAGGACCAGTCCGATCGTGCTCCGGGTCGAGCGGATCTTCAAAAGCTCTGCCCTGACCTGCGCGGTCATACCGGTGCGCCCGAGGTCAGTTCGAGGAAGATGTCCTCCAGCAAGCCTGCATCGTTGACCAGCTCGACAACCGGGACGCCGGCGGCGAAGGCGATCTCACCGATCCGCTCGCTCGATGCTCCCTGGACGAGCAGCGCGTGGTCGGTACCCGTCGTCACCTGCAGAGCCTCATCACGCAGCGCCGCAGTGAGCCGCTGCGGGTCGCCACAGCGGACGCGAACCGCGCCGCCAGCACGGGCGGTCAGCTCTGTCAGCGGGGACGAGAGCACGAACCGCCCGCGACTGATGATCAGCACCCGGTCAACGGTCTGCGCGACCTCGGCGAGCACATGGCTTGAGATGAGCACCGTGCGGCCATCTGAGGCCAGCCTGTGCAGGAAGTCCCGCAGCCAGCGGACGCCCTCCGGGTCAAGCCCGTTGGTCGGCTCGTCGAGGACCAGCAGCTCTGGGTCGCCAAGCAGCGCCGCCGCGAGCCCAAGTCGCTGACGCATCCCAAGCGAATATCCCTTCACATGCCGCCGGGCGGCGTCACCGAGCTCCACCAAGCGCAACACCTCGTCGGTACGTGAGTCGGGAACATCGATGGCCTGCCCGAGCATCCGCAGATGGTCGCGGCCCGAACGGCCGGGATGGAAATCGGTCGCCTCGAGCACGGCACCAATCCGAAACGCCGCACGTGACAACTCCGCGTAAGGATGATCGAACACCAGTGCTCGGCCACTCGTAGGTGCCACCAGGCCCAGGATCATCCGCAGCGTCGTCGTCTTGCCGGCGCCGTTCGGGCCGAGAAAGCCCGTGATCGTCCCAGCCTCCAACGCAAATGACAGATCCGTGACCGCTGAGACCTCACCAAAGCGCTTGGTCAACGACTCGGCTTCGACGACCGCCGTCATCAGCGTGGCTGACCGTTGAACGGGACCGCGAAGTCTTGGTA
>Ga0182024_10026806_pt1 | contig 10111 bp, 13 predicted proteins | sample P32metaG_FD_120480 | JGI IMG/M metagenome (GOLD analysis project Ga0182024, IMG submission 120480) | Permafrost microbial communities from Stordalen Mire, Sweden - P3-2 metaG (Illumina Assembly) | ecosystem: Environmental > Terrestrial > Soil > Wetlands > Permafrost | place: Sweden: Stordalen...
CACCAGAAATGAATATAAGGGAAAGAATAAGACAGGCCGATGTGTGAGATCCTTTCGGGTGTGTCCCTGGCCGGGCATTCGGCCCAACGAAGCAAATAGCTCGTAAAACTCGTCTTCAATTCGATTGGCCAGTCTTACGCTGTCATTGGCGATCCGCTCCCATATCTCAAACAAATCGTTCTGAGCTTCGGTGGAGACATCGTAATGCGATTCCATCAGGCACGGTGCTCACGCAGCCACTCCGCCTTACGCTTTTCCATCTCCGCTCTCGACTGCGCGGGCGAAAAGAACTCGCCGCGTTCGAACTGCCCGAAAGCGCGCTCGATCTTTTCGCCGACCGCCGTTTTGTTTTCGTCCAGCCACTCGTCTTCCGAGCGAAGAACCTCCAAAGCGCGCGCGATCAACTCGTCCGGGCTCTGATAGCTCCCGCTTTCAATCGCCTCAACAATAAGATGCTCGTGTTCTGGCCGAATGGTGATTGTCACGAATAGTCCCTGTGCCATTATCCCAGTTTCCTGTCAGAAGCCGTGCCTTACCCCAGCAGCACCTCAACCCCCTGCCCGCGCAGCATCTCCCGATACTCCTCCGCCAGCCCCGCGTCCGATACCACATAGTCCGCCACGTCCAGCGGCGCCACACGAATCATCGCGTTCCTGCCGAACTTCGTATGGTCCGCAACAATAATCACCCTGCGCGCCACCTCGATCATCTTGCGCTCAGACCCCACCACCAGCGAATTCCCGTTGCTGAACCCGTCCGCCGTCACGCCGCCGATCCCCATAATCAGCACATCCGCCGCCACCCCGTTCAGCATCTGCTCGCACAGCGGACCCAGCGTCACGCGCAGCCTCGGATAAAGATATCCGCCCGTCAGCGTCACTTCAATCTGCCGCTCCTCATCGAGTGCCAGTGCGATCGGCAGCGAGTTCGTAATCACATGCAGTCTCCGGTTGCGCAGCGCCTGTGCCACCGCCGCAACAGTCGACCCGCCATCCAGAATCACCGTCTGCCGGTCTTCGATCAGGCTTGCCGTTTTCGCCGCGATCAGCCGCTTTTCTTCCGCCTGGCGCGTACTCTGCCAGTCGAAATCCAGGCCCTGTTCGCGCAGTTCGCGGCCGTTTTGTTCGCGAGCCACCATGGCGCCGCCGTACACGCGCCGCAGCACGCCTTCGCTTTCCAGTTGCACCAGATCGCGCCGCACCGAAGATTCAGATGCGTCCAGTTCGAGGCACAGCGTCTCCAGATCGACGAACTCCTGCGTGTCGAGAATTGCGCGAATTTTCAGGTGCCGCTCAGGCGCCTTCATTCTGTTCTGGACCCGTCTTAGTGTCCCAAAGCCGCCATCACGGCATCGGTAACGGATTTAACGATCGCATCCACATCTGAACCGGACGCGCCGCCCGATCCCCCCGCCCGCGGACCGCCCGATACCGGATTCGGCACCACCGCAATTCCGCCCGGAAATTCCGGCAAATCGCACAGTGCGCATTCCTTCAGATCGGTGATATCGTGCCGCGCATCCGGCAGGTTCAGCTTCTTCTTGAGCTCGAGCAGATCGTCGTTCTTCTCCGGCGTGATGTGCGTGATCGGCGAGCCCAGCTGATTCGCCAGCATCAGCGTCCAGCAATACGTGTCCGTCACTTCCACAAACCACTCGGCATGCGTCACGGTATCCGCCCAGCAGATGATTCCGTGGTTCGCCAGCAGCACTGTGTTGTGGTTCTTCACAAACGGAATCACAGTCTCGGCAAATTTTTTCGTGCCCGGCGTTTCATACGGCGAAAGCGCCACCTTGCCGATGAACACTTCGAATTCCGGAATCACGCACGTAATCGGCACGCGCCCCGTAATCGCATAAGCAGTCGCGTGCGCCGGATGGCAATGCACGCACGATTTCGCTTCCGGCACCGCCTTGTAAATTTCCAGATGCAGCAGGATCTCGCTCGTACGCGCCGCGCTGCCGGCCAGTTGCTTGCCATCCAGATCCACCAAACACATATCGGAGGTCTTGAGGTCGGCCTTGCTCGTGAGCGTCGGTGTGCAGATCACCGCGTTCTCCGCAATGCGATAAGAAATGTTGCCGCCGTTGCCATCCACATACTGGCGCAGCCACAGCTTGCGGCCCACATCCACAATTTCCGCCTTGATCTTTTCGGCTTCGGGCGAATTGAGAATCTTGTCCCATTCACTCGCGGAAGGTCCGGCTGACGAAGTCGTCTTCGTGCCGCAGCCGCAGCCGCCGTCATCGCAGCAACCGCCCTTCACCGTAATCCCGCGCGCCGTGCACGCATCCTTTGCCGAAGGGGTCAGAATAGCGCGCGCCTGCACCAGCACTTCCTTCGCGCCGGACTTGACTGCGTTCTCAATATCTTCCAGCGTGATGACACGGAACTGACGAAGATCGAAACTTTTCATTGACGCACCCTTTGCTTTGTCTTTTTACCGTTCGGTTTGGCGGCCGCCTTCGGTGGAGAATATTCGAAATTGTCCACGATCAAACAGCAGTACGCATCCACCGGAATATCGTTCGGATACCACGGACTCGCCGCCGTCCGCCCTTCCGCAAAACCCACCATCTGCCCCACACCCGGCCCCAGCTGATCGGCCGCGATCAAACACTTCCCGCCGCCCGGATTTCCAGACGCCAGCCGCTCAGACGTCACCGGCTCCAGAATCACCAGACGCACGCCCGTCAGCGACGGAATCGCATGATTCAGCACCACGGTTCCGCGAACCACGCCTAATCTCACGGCGCACCCATATACACGGAATCCACAATTCCCATCACCGCCAGCCGCACCGGCGTCGTATTCTTCGAAGCCTTCCGCACCGCTTCGTTATCCGTCGTTACCAGCACCACGGAGCCAACACTCGCCCCGATCATATCCACCAGAATCTGCGGTTCACCGCTGTCGCTGCCATCGCCTTCCAGCCTCTGCGCAATCAAAAACCGAAACCCGCCAAGGGTTTCATGCTTGATCGTCGAAGTCAAAGTGCCGTCAATGCGAGCCAGATACATGGATCAGATAATCCTCAACGCCCCACGCCCCAGTACCATCTGCCGTTCCCGCGTAAACGTCAGCGGAGTCGTCACGCCCTCGCCCGTAGGCGTAGCGATACTAAAGCTCAGATAACCAGGGCTGTCACTTCCCAACGCAGCCGTGCAAGGCCCGTTCTGCACAAACAAAGTCGTGTTCATCGCCCGAGCCATCTTCGTAACCGTAGTCATATTCTGCGAATGGATAATCGCCGTATGCCGATAGCCGTGCTCCGCTTCCACCGCAGCCGCAATCCCCTCGTCCGAACTCGCAACCTTCACGATCGGGACGAAAGGCATCATCTGCTCTTCCACCACGAACGCGTGATCGGCCTTCGTCTCGCCGAAAAGCAAATCCGTGCCGGCCGGAACCGAAACCCCGGCCGCAGCCGCCAGATCCGAAACATTCTTTCCCACCAGATCGCGCTTCAGATGCGCCCGCCCGCAACCTTTGCCCGGACCGTCGAACTTAAACGCCGCATCCGACAACCGTTCGATCGCCGCCGCATCCAGTTCGAACGCGCCAGCGCGTTTCATCGCCGCCCGGAAAGCATCGAACACGCTCGCCACCACAAAAACTTCTTTCTCGCCGATGCACAGTAAATTGTTATCGAACGCCGCGCCCGCAATAATCGACTTCGCCGCGTGATTCAGATCCGCCGTCTCATCCACCAGCACCGGCGGATTTCCCGGACCCGCCGCGATCACGCGCTTGCCCGATTTCAGCGCCGCTTTCACCACAAACGGTCCGCCCGTAACGCACAACAACGCAATTCCGGGATGATGAAACATCTCTTCGGCGGACTTAATACTCGGATCCGCCATCGTCGTAATCATGTTCGGCACGCCAAGCTCACGGTCGATTTCGCGATTGAAAGCCCGCAGCGCCATCGCCGCGCAGTTAGCGCCCGCCGGATGCGGACAGAACACCGCCGTATTACCCGAAGCAATCACGTTGATCGCATTACTCGACATGGTCGGCACCGAATGCGTGGCAGGCAGAGCCATCCCGATCACGCCCCAAGGTGCGCGCTCGATCAGACAAACGCCCGTCGTATCCGCGCGAATATCGCTGCGCATCGCTTCCACACCAAGAACCTGCTTGACGATCTTCAGCTTCTCGATCTTGTGATCGAGCCGCCCGATTTTCGTCTCTTCCATCTCCTGCCGACCCCAGTCATCCGCATTCTGCTCGCACATGCGCTTGATGATGGCGACCGCCTTGCCGCGATCTGGCAGGCTCAGCTCCGCAACTTTCAACTGCGCAACAGCGGCAGCCTTCACCGCTTCATCCACAGTTGGAAACACGCCATCGCGAATAGCGGGCGCACTCGCCACACTGGGCGCGCTCTGCATCTGCGCCTGCAGCCGCGCGACCACTTCACGCGTAATCTCCGCTACCATTTCCTGATTGAGCGTCATGGTTTAGATACCGTAGTCCCTTCCACTTCCACCGAATCGACAATGCCTACGATCACCGCATCCACGGGCGCCTGCTTCGTGTTGTGCGTCAGACGCGCGGAACTGCCCTGAGTAAACATCACGCATTCGCCAATCCCCGCGCCCACGCTGTCCACTGCGACCACCGAACTCCCCGACGCCACCAGCACTTTCTCTTTATTGATATACGGCTGGATCAGCAGAAGCTTCATCCCGTTAAACTCGGGACTCTTCTGCGTCGCGACGACATTGCCGATCACCTTCGCCAGAAACATTTTCCCTCTTGGTTTGCCCGACTACGTCTGCCAAACTACTTAGGCAGCACACTACCCAAATCATCATGCGGACGCGGAATCACATGCACGCTCACCAGCTCACCCACCGGCCGAGCCGCCGCCGCGCCGGCATCCACCGCCGCCTTCACGCTCGACACATCGCCCGTCACAAAAGCCGTGCACAAACCGCTGCCCACTTTTCTCCAGCCCTTATACTGCACCTTGGCTGCCTTCAGCATCGCGTCCGTCGCGATGACCAGCGCCACAAGGCCCTTCGTTTCGATCATTCCAATCGCCTGATTTTCCATGTTCGTATCTCCTTGTGATGCTCTCTTATCGAAGCAGCCCGTCATTCATCCCGTCACTCGGCCGCGGAATCACGTGCGACGAAACCAGCTCTCCCACACGCTTCGCTGCCGCCGCACCGGCATCCACAGCCGCCCGCACGCTGCCCACATCGCCGCGCACAATCGCCGTCACAAAGCCGCCGCCGATTTCCACCTGCTTCACCAGTCGCACATTCGCCGCCTTGCACATCGCGTCGCTCGCATCGATCAGCCCGACCAGTCCACGCGTCTCCACAAAGCCGACCGCGCCCGCCTTGTCATTCTCGCCGGCAGGGCTCGCTTCCTTCTTCAGTGCCGGCGCAAATGCACCCAACTCGTCATGAGGCCGCGGAATCACCTGCACCACCGACACCTCGCCGATGCGCTTCGCCGCCGCCGCGCCCGCGTCGATAGCCGCACGCACCGCCGCCACATCACCCTCAATGAATGCCGTGACCAGGCCGCTGCCGACCTTCTCCCAGCCAGTGAGCGTGACATTCGCCGCCTTCAACATGGCATCGGTCGCTTCAGACAGCGCGACAAAGCCCTTGGTTTCGATCATTCCTAACGCTTGCTTCATAAGTTTGTGCTCTCTCTCCTGACGGAACTACCTGAACAACTCAATCTCTTTCGCCTTGTGCAGGCCACACGCATTCGCTTCATCCGTATCCATGTGAACATTCAGCAAAACCGTCTTATCGATCCGCACATGGACTTTCTCAAAGGTCACGGCCGCATCGCCGCCAACCCGCAACTTCATCAGATCGCCCTGCTTCACGCCGTAAAATTCCGCGTCTTCCGGATTCATGTGGACGTGAATGGCAGCCCGGATAATCCCTTGCTTCAGCTGCACCATCCCCTTCGGCCCCATCACCCACGCGCCCGGCGTATCTTTGATATTTCCCGACAGCCGCACCGGAATATCCAGCCCAAGGCTGATCGCATCGGTGTAAGCCAACTCGATCTGCGAGTCCGGTCGCAGCGGTCCCAGAATCCGCAGATTCGAAATCACCCGGCTGCGCGGCCCGATCAGCGTGACCATTTCATTCGCCGCGAAATTGCCCGGCTGATAAAGCGGCCGGTATTCCGTCAGCTCATAACCCTTGCCAAACAGCACATCGATGTCCTCCCGGCACAAATGCATATGCCGGGCCGAAGAATCCACGCGCAAAGGCGGACCCGAACGCCGCTTACCGCCGACACCGGTTACATTTGCCGCCAGCTTCCGCGTAACAACATCGCGAACAACACTCTCCACTACCGACCGCGAAATCACGCTGTTACCGCCTGACTCACAACCCCAGCCGCGGCCCGAGCCACAATCCGCTCCTCATCCGCCGGCACAATATAAATCGGAACCCGCGAATTCTCTACCGAAACCTTAGCCTCACCACGAGCAGCCGCATTCTTGGCGGCATCCAGCTCAATCCCTAAAAACTCCAGCCCCTCACAAACTGCAGCACGCGTAGAAGCCCCGTTCTCACCAATCCCGCCAGAGAAAGTCAGCACATCCACACCGCCCAGTTCCACCAGAAACGCTCCGACATAATTCCGGATCGCCTTCACGAACACGTCCATCGCCACCTTGCACCGGTGATTACCCGCCGCAATCCCCGCTTCGATGTCGCGCATATCGCCCGACGTGCCGCTCATTCCCGCCAGTCCCGATTTCGACGACATAATCGCCGCCATCTCATCCACGCCCAGGTTCAACCGTTTCATCGCATACAGCACCGCGAACCCATCCACATCGCCCGTACGATTCACATGCGGAATTCCCGATTGCGGCGAAATCCCAAAGCTGCAATCGACCGCGACCCCGTTGCGAATCGCCGCAAGACTGGAGCTGCCGCCCAGATGGCATGAAATATGGCGAATGTCTTTTCTGCCCAGCAGCGTCTGGGCGCTTTCGCTCGCGGCGCGATGGCTGGCGCCATGAAATCCATACCGCCGAATCCCGAATTCCTTCCACTCATAAGGAAGCGAATAAGTGAGCGTGCGCTCCGGCACCTCGCCAAAGAACGCCGTTTCGAACAAAGCGACCAGCGGCACCGAAGGCACCTGATTCTGAAACGCCCGCATCGCCGCCATATAAGGAGGATTGTGCGCCGGCGCGTGGAAGGTAAATTCCTCCATCGCATTCAGCACTACATCGTCCACCAACCGCGCGCCCGTCACCGGGCCCGCATGCACCGCCTTGAACCCGATCGCGCTCAGTTCCGCCAGGCCAATCGGCAAATCGCCCAGACACTGCGCAATCGCCGCCTCATAGTTCGGGCAATTGCCAGCCTGGCCAATCCGTTCCACCATCCCCTTCGCCAGCACCGCGCCCGACTCCATGTCGTAAAGCCGGTACTTCAGCGAGGTCGTTCCGATATTAACGACGAGAATCTTCATTGGACGTAATTGACTATCCTACGCCATTTTACGTATACTTTCAATCAGAGTCAATCAGAATCCTCCAAAATGACCTTAGACCGAATCGCCGAGCTTGGAATTGTGGGTGCCGGTGGCGCCGGTTTTCCAACATCCGTCAAACTCAATGCCCAGGTTCCGCAGCTATTAGTCAACGGCGCCGAGTGCGAACCCCTATTACACAAAGATAAAGAGCTGTTGATGCACCACGCCGACGACATGCTGCGCGGCATTCGCATCTCCATGGAACTGGCCGGCTGCACCGAAGCCGTGATCGGCATCAAGAACAAATATCACGGCGTGATGGATGCGCTCCAGCCCAAACTTCCCTCCGACGTCCGCATCTTTCCGCTGGTCGATTCCTATCCTTCCGGCGATGAGTTCGTAATGGTGAATGACATTACGAAGCGCATCATCCCGCCCGGAGGTCTGCCCAAAGATGTCGGCTGCGTCGTCATGAACGTCGAGACGCTGATGAACATCGGCCTCGATCAACCGGTGACCCACAAATACCTCACTGTCGCCGGAGCCGTTGCGGAGCCCATCACGCTGGCCGTACCGATCGGCATCACCATTGGCGAAGTGATCGAAGCGGCGGGCGGCGCAACAGTGCCCGATTTCGGCGTGCTCCTCGGCGGCGCCATGATGGGCAACGTCGCAACCAGCCTCGATCAGCCCGTGACGAAAACTCTGGGTGGCATCATCGTGTTGCCTTCCGATCATTCGCTCATCAAGCGGTACAAAATGCCGTGGGCGGAGATTCATCAAATCGGCAAATCCGCCTGTGATCAGTGCCGCTTCTGTACGGATCTTTGTCCGCGCTATCTGCTCGGCCATCCCATCGAACCGCATGCCGCCATGCGCGCGCTCATGTTCGGCACGTCGAACGAACAACTCGTCGCGGCGACTCTCTACTGCTGCGAATGCAATCTCTGCTCGCTCTTCTCCTGCCCCGAAGATCTGGATCCGAAAAACGTCTGCGTGCAGGGCAAGCCCGCCGCGCGTGAGCAGGGCCTGAAGTTCAAAGGCGACCCCGCCGACATCGAAACGCACCCGATGAAGGACTATCGCCGCGTTTCAACAAAGCGCCTGATTCTCAAACTGGGCCTCGACAACTATCGCAACGTGGGACCGCTCACAAAAGTAGATTTCTACCCGAAACAGGTAGTGTTGCCGCTGAAGCAACACACCGGCGCGCCGGCCATCGCGACGGTGAAGGTTGGCGACAAAGTAAAGATCGGCGATCTCATCGGCAAGCCCGCGGAGAAAGCCCTCGGCGCGCGCATCCACGCCAGCATCAACGGCAAGGTAACCGCAGTCAACAGTTCAGTAACAATCACGGCATAGGACTAATCATGGAAGAAATCGATTCAATCGGCCTTGTAGAGCTTTCAAGCGTAGCCCGCGGTTACACCGTTGAAGACGCCATGATCAAGGCCGCCAACGTGAAGATCATCATGGCGCGGACGATCTGCTCGGGCAAGTTCCTCGTGGCCGTCGCAGGCGATTCCGACGCAGTCAGCGCCTCGCTCGATTCCGCCGCGAAAGCCGGACGCGGAGCCATCATTGAAAAACGCCACATCACACGCGTACACCCGTCAATCTTCCCCGCCATCATGGGCAACGTAGCGCTCGACCCCGAAACCGCCGGCGCGCTCGGCATCATCGAAACTTTTTCGGCATCCAGCATCATCGACGTAGCCGACGCCGCAGTGAAATCCGCGAACGTGACACTATTCCGCGTACATCTCGCGATGGCGCTCGGCGGCAAAGGCTTCGTGCTGATGACCGGCGACGTAGCAAGCGTCGAAACCGCCGTGCAGGTAGGCTCAGACGTCGCCGGCGAAGACGGGATTCTCGTCGACCGCCAGGTAATCGCCAGGCCAGCCAAAGAACTCTTCAAAGAATTCATCTGATACACGTGCCTCGCTCACTACTGGCGTGCGTTCTGTTGGTCGCTGCGGCACTGTCCGTCTCCGGTCGAACGTGTCCCGAATCTCCGAAAAATGGCCCCGACTCTCCTTCGGAGGTCCGGGAATTACAGGGACAATTGCTCTTTCATGACGACCTGCGACAGTGGTTTGAACTGAAACTGGACCAGCCACAGTGCGGACAGAGCTCCGTCCAGATTGCGCCCATAGAAGACTCAACTCACATCGAGATATTCAGGGGCTGCCGGGTAAGATCGCGTGGCATATTGCAGTACTCATCTACCGGCTACCTTTCGCTCGACATGTACCAGAATCTGGAGGCAATCGAACCGATCGGCAAGTGCGAGCGCAAGCCACCGTTTCCGGATTACTCGAACGCAAAGCCAAACAAGGGCATTCGCGCGTACCGTGTGGATATGATCATCAACTACACGAAAGGAGATCACCCGGTCGTGTTTCGCGTGACGAATGCGGGTAAGGAGTTGCGGCCGTGGCAGGCTTATGCAAGCTACTACCTTACCGGCGGCTTTGTCCTCTACGGGCATTGTGGGCAGAGTTTTGTGGTTGACAAAGTGTTCGGGACGCCCGAGGCGCGTCCGAACCACTTTGAACCTCAGAGCCGGGACGACGACATGGCGATGTTCGACCCTGAGAGCGCCGCCGCGGCGGGAAAGCAGCACCTGCAAC
>Ga0182024_10026807_pt1 | contig 10111 bp, 6 predicted proteins | sample P32metaG_FD_120480 | JGI IMG/M metagenome (GOLD analysis project Ga0182024, IMG submission 120480) | Permafrost microbial communities from Stordalen Mire, Sweden - P3-2 metaG (Illumina Assembly) | ecosystem: Environmental > Terrestrial > Soil > Wetlands > Permafrost | place: Sweden: Stordalen...
CTGCCAGATACTGCTTGTCTCGGTATCCCGAAGCAGGGCGTTTCCATTATTGATGCCCGCCAGCCTGAAATAGAGCGTCTTCCCATCCATTAGCCGGCTCCATACCAGCCCGGTGTGGCAGAGCGTGCAATAGGTGACTGCTATAGGCACGTTGCCGACTGTATCATTCACGATGTGGTGATAGCCCATGGTGCGGATGGGATAAGCGTGGGCCTCTGAATTGATCACTACCGCGAGCACATGATCGTCTGGGTCCACCTGTGCCGAACCTGCGTTCCCAAACTCAGGCGTATCGTAAGGGTGAAACATGATCTCGAAGATATTCACATGGGTCAGGCATGCACCCGCAAGAGCAATCACGGAAAGACTCACCAACGCGGCACGCAAAACGAGACTGCGCGCCCGCCTCCATGCCCAGAAGGCAGCCAGCAACACTGCGATGGCACAAACGGCGGAGAGCCATGGAGACAGTCCTCGCACGGTTAGAGCCAGAGCAAGCTGCGATGGGTCCTGAGGGCGGAAGGGCCGGATGATATAGATCGGAATCGCAAGACAAACAAAGGGAACAAGTGCGCCGAGCAGCGCTAACCAAACTGCTGACCGAAGTCCAGGCACGCGCTCCCTGCGCGCAGGATTCAGGCCTGCTCTCGTCTCACCGGATTGCCTATCCCGGTCATCGATTTGGACTGTGCCGGATTCGGGTGTCAACGTTGCACCATGGCGGTAGCCGCCTCGGTTACAGCTGAGTATCCGTGTTCAACAATCCCTGCGGCATTTTCGCGGTAGATCGCAGGGTCTGCGGGCGCCCATGTGCCTAGTCCATCGACATAGCGATTGGCCATGCAGAATACCGCTGCGATCAGAATCGTATCGTGGATTTCAAAATCCGTCGCGCCGTGCTCACGCGCCGCATTCACGTCTTCAGCAGTGACATGCTTTCCGCCGAGTTGAACCTTTCCTGCAATATTCAAGAGTGCCTTCAACTTGGCAGAGATTTGAGAGCTCTCCCAATCAGTTTTCACTCTGTGAACCAATTCCTCATCGTTTCCCAATTGAGCTGCGGCCACCGCGCCGTGAATTGTTTGACAGAAGAAGCAGTCATTGCGCCACGAAACATGTGTCGCGATCAGTTCGCGCTCGCCGCGCGTAAGTGTATTCTCGCCGCGCAGCAGAATGTTTACCAACTCGTTGATGGGTGCGGCTGTTTCGGGCCTGAAGGTCATCGGACCGACGATGCCGGGGAACTCCCTGCCCAATTCCGGCGCGATTGGTAATTGAATATGAGCCAATTGAAGTACTCCGATCTGAAGTGAGGAAACTAACGCCCAATGCCGCAGAACGCTGCGTGACAATCTTACGCATCGCCGATAGCGCAGGACTTCCATCAAAAGATGGAGTTTATCGACCAGTGTCTGGGCGTGGCGTCCTGACTCACTTAGTGCATTTCCACCAAGGGGACGAGGCTGGCCCCATACTTCCGGTTGTGGCGCCTCTTCTGACCCATCCCCGATAATCGGCCTGACCAATTGGCTCCCCTCAATTGCACTCCCAATTCATATCTTCGAGGATCTCCAGCGTGACATACCTGCACTCTTTCTCCGCCTATGAGCGCATGCGGCACGGGTTACGAATTTTCCGTCTGACCCTGCGCCGCTCCATACTTCGGGTTCTCTTTCTGCTAATGGTTACCGCAGCGTCTCCTCTGTTCGCACAAGAGTTCGCGACGCTGAATCTTACAGTCACTGATCCATCGAGCAGCCTTGTCTCGCAAGCAACGGTATCCATTCGCAATATCGATACGGGAGTCGTAAGGACTGGAGTTTCGGACAAACTCGGACTGGCTATGATCCAAGGTCTTCCCGCAGGCCAATACATGTTAAGTGTGGAGGCTCAATCTTTCAGCCCATTTCAGACTCCTCTCACTCTGACGCTGGGGCAGGCCGCATCCTTGCAGGTCACGCTCCGAATTAACGCCGCGACCGAAGAGGTGGAAGTTCACGACACGATACAGGGTGTGGACGCGGAAAGGACGGAGGGCAGCCAAGTCATCAATCCTGCGCAAATATCCGATCTCCCCATCCTGGACCGCGATTTTATCGGCTTCGCACTGCTGACGCCGACAGTCACGATCGGACGCAGTACGACCACCGCAGCGCAATCGGCATTTCAGGAAACGGTGCTGATGATCAGCTTCGGAGGATTGCGGGAAACGCACAGCGTCTTCTATGGATTGGATGGAGTCAATTACACAACCACCGTCTCCGGAGTCCAGCGTGTGAGCCCATCGCTTGACTGGGTTCAGGAATTCCGCGTCGTGGATGGTCCGGATGCAGCTGGCGGAGGATTGAATCTCGGAGCCACCGTTAACACCATCACCAAATCGGGGACCAACGATCTACACGGTTCGCTCTATGACTATGCCCGCAACAACAAGGTGAACGCCAACAATCTCCTGTCCGCGCCCGGCTTTGACACGCTGCGCTTCAATCAGTTTGGTGCGACCGTCGGAGGTCCCATACGGAAGGACAAAGCGTTCTTCTTTCTCGGTTATGAAGGCCAGCGCCGCGCGCAGTCGCCTATCTACTCCCATTTCATTTTGAAGTGCATCGATACCGAAGGCTGTCTCGGACCTGACACTCCCAGCATCAATGAAATCAAGACTCACCTGGGCCTTGCGCCAGAGAACCTGGGCTCTATTCTGCAAATTGGCGACTATAACAATGCCTTCGGAAAAGTCACGGATGTGCTGAGCGATCGGAGTACTCTGTCTGTCGGCTATCTATTCACCCACGTAAGGAATGGCAACACTCCTGCTGCCTCTCCTGGCCAGGGATTGCCATCGAGCTATCGCGACAATCGTATTCACGATCAAACAGTTTACGGAAATCTGTTTCATCTCTTCAGCAGCCGGTGGGCTTCGGAGAGTTCTCTGACCTTTGGCCGCCGAATCTTCTACATGAATCCGGTGGGCGCTGGCTTTGAGCCGACAATCAATGTCGCCGATACGCTCTACAGCGGCGGATTTCTTGGCGGCGTCAGTTATTACAGCGAGCACCATTTCCAATCCAGAGAAGCGCTGACCTACACTCACGAAGCCAACTCCTTCAAGATCGGCGCAGAGTTTGAGCCGATATGGTTTTCGGCGCAAACGCCGTATTTTACGCCCGGTGTCGGGATCTTCAGCCCACAAAGCTTCTTTGGCGCCGGGCCGTTCGCCGGCTTTGGTCCCGGAACGGCAGTCGAGTTCATCTTCCAGCAGACCAGGGCTGATTTTGGAAACCAGGTACCACAGCGCTCATTGCCATTTGAAGGCGGTTTCTATGACGGCCCGGACGGTCCGGCCCGGCAAGCTGCCGATCAGGTAGCGTTCTGGCACAAACTGGCAGCCTTCTACGCTCAAGACCAATGGAGAGCGCGTCCGAATCTCGCGCTGTCCTTCGGCCTGCGCTATGACCTGGATTTCTTCCCATCGGCAAGTGACCTTCGCCTCATCGGCAAGATGAACCCCACCAATTTTGGCAATGTTCAGCCACGCGTAGGTCTGGCCTACTCTTTTCGCAATGGGAAAGGAGTGGTACGGTCCAGCTTCGGTCTATATACCGGTTCATTCGAATACAGCAGCACCTTCAACGGATGGCACGGAGCATCCCCATTCACTCATATGAACCAGCCGTTGCTGCCTGACTTCGCTGACCCGGACAAGGATCTTACGGGATTTGCGCCCGCTGGCATGGTTGGAACCGCGGGTCCGGTTCTAGCGGGTGCGGCGTTTTCCAACTTCACGCATAATGGCATTTATCCAAGCCCCTCCATTTTGAAGCAGTTTCCTCTGGGGTTTGTGAAGCGAAAGTTTCCTTCTGCTTACTCCGAGGAGGCGAATCTGGAGGTCGAAAACGAACTCGGAGATGGCTGGCATCTTACTGTTGGATATCACTATCTCCACACGATGCATCTATTAAGCTCGAACACCATCAATGGCCTCCCGAATGGCAATCTCTCCGATGGCAGACAGAAGTTCACTCCAGCCGATCCTGCTTTTGGATTCGCGCTGTTTGCGACGCCTTCCGGTTGGGCTATCTACAACGCCGGAACCATCAGTTTCCGCAAGGAACTCGCTCACCATTACAGCGTGCTGGCCAACTATACCTATGGCAAGTCCATCGACGTCGCAACAGAAAACCAGCTGCAGGACGAACCGCAGGACTATCTGCAACCGCAATTGGACCGCGCGGTCGGAGATAACGACGTTCGGCATCGGCTAGTCTTGACGCTCATGGGAGAGTCGCCAAAGACCTGGGTTGCTCCCTTGCGCAATTTCTCGTTTTCAATGCTCAACACCTTGCAGAGTCCGCAATACTACAACGTTCTTGCAGGATCTGACGTCAATGGCGATGGGTTCCCGTTCAACGATCGTGTGGGCAATCTTGGTCGGAACACATATCTCGGGGACTCTTACTACGACACGGATGTTCGCCTGCAAAGACTTGTCAACATAACGGAACGCGTGAAGGTGAATGTCAGCGCGGAAGCGCTGAATCTCTTGAATCGCGTAAATGTGCAGGATGTGGATCAGGTTTACGGAGCTGGAGAGTTTTCGGGGCCTATTCCCAAACGATATGGGGACGGCGTCACCAGCCCGGTAAATCCGACCTTTGGATCTCCGACGTTCGCCGGAGCCGCGCGACAGTTTCAGCTTTCATTGAAGTTGAAGTTTTAGCATGTACCTGCGGCCTGCTGTATGCAGGAGACCTCGCAATGACTTCAATTCGTAGTTACGACCACCTATAGGAGGAGAAGGAATGTCAACGGCAGAAGCGACAGCGGGAGCTATCCAGGGTCTTGGCAATCCTGCGCAGCCCAATCCGAGACGTCCCAAGCGGGAGAGCTACCGCCCCAAGCCGGAAACTCTTGCGCTGCTCAAGGTTTCCGGCAATCCGATTAACGGACTCGGTGAAACGACGGTGCGCAGGCCATCGCCGTTCTTCTGGCATCCGCCCGAGTATCATACGTGGGGCGAGTTGCAGATTCTTGCGCGGCAGGGCATACGCAATTGTCCAGGTGCAGCGCCGGCGTTTTTAGCGGCCAATACCCATCCCGAACTTGATCCCGTGGCTGAGGTGAAGAAGGAGGCCCCCGCGGGGCAACTCGCCGCCGAGGCGACTGCTTTCGCACTCTCGCACGAGGCCGATGCTGTTGGCATCACTCCGATGGACCCGCTCTATGTCTTCGAGGGATTCACGATCGAGGAGCCTTGGGTAATCGTGCTCGCGATCGCTCACAACTACGATCGGATCAAGGAGCTTCCTTCGGACGAGACAAACGGGGTCGGCGTCACCGATGTCGGCGAACAATATGCCAGGGGTACACGAGCGGCGTTCGCCCTGGCGGATTGGATCCGTTCTCTGGGGTACAACGCCAGCGCGTACCCTGGACCGTCGGCGAGTGCCCTGGTCCTGATCCCGCCCGCCATTGCCTCCGGCCTCGGCGAACTGGGAAAGCATGGCTCGCTGATTAGCCGGCAGTTCGGATCGGGTGTACGTCTTGCCGGCGTCACGACCGACATGCCCCTGATTGCCACTCATCCCGACCGCTTCGGTGCGGACGAGTTCTGCGCGACCTGCCAAGTTTGTACGAGGGCGTGCCCACCCGGCGCCATCACCGAAAACAAACAGATGGTGCGCGGCGTGGAGCGATGGTATGTGAACTTCGATAAGTGCATCCCGTACTTTGCCGAAACGGCAGGTTGCGGGATCTGCATTGCCGAGTGCCCATGGACTCGGCCCAATGTGCGTCCGAAACTGCTCGCCACGATGGCCCAGCGCCTCGGTCATGCTCTGGCCGAGGAATGACCGGACCTCTCCCTGGACAAGAAATCAATGACAGGAAACAAGATCGTGATACCTGTTGATACCTACGAATTGGCGTCTCTCAACCAGAACCGCTACGGACTCGTTAGAGACTTGCTTCCGCCTGCGAACTTGAACTCTGCCATCGCTTCCTGCTTCTTTCCCATGGCGCGATATGCCTCACCGAGGAAGTAATGACTCATATGGTTGCCTGGGTCCATTTGCACGGCACGTTTGAGGTAGATTGTCGCAATCGCAGGATTGTCGCGTTTCAAGAGAACCTGGCCAAGCAAAATATAAGGCCCTGTCATATCCGGTTCCAGCAGGATGGCTCGGTTTAAAGCCTCCTGTGCCTTCTCATATTGATTCTTCTGTAGAAACGTGTCGCCGAGCCGGTCATACGCTGGACCGTACATCGGATTGATCCTTGTTTCGTTCTGAAACTCGATCAGCGCCTCGTCAAGCTTACCGGCAGCAAGATACATTTGCCCGAGCAGCAAATGGGCCTCAGGCAGCTTCGGATTGAGCGTCAGCGCCTTCCTGGCCATTTCGTCGGCTGCCGAAGAGTTCTGCTCTCGCATCAGCATGCGGGCGAGCAACAGATAGGAAGACGAAGATTCCGGTTCCAGCCCATAAAATTTTAAAAACGCAAGGCGAGCGTCGTCGAAGCGATGTTCTTTTAAGTAACACAATGCCAGCACATAGGTTCCGTTGATATTGAACTTGCTCAGATTGGCATGGGACTGCTCCAACAATGGAAGTGCCGCGGCGGACTTACCCATTTTAAGCAGGGTCACAGCGTAAAGTTCCGCAGACTCCTTGTCGTTGGGATCTTTGAGGAGTGCCGCCTTAAACGCTTTAATTGCTTCTTCAGAACTTAACTGAAGGTAAAAGATCTCACCCCGCAGACGCTCCACGGCCGGAGGTTCTGGATGCTGCTGAATGAGTGAATCCGTAGCCTTGAGTGCTTCGTCCAATCGCCCGAGATCGAGCAGCCGCTGTGCTTCGGCTACAGCGGGATCCTGATCATGCGGCGCTGTGCCCGCTTTCTTCGCGACGTGCGCCTGATCTGGATTGTGCATTTGCTGGGCTAGTACAGGCAGGGTGAACAGCAGAAGACAAACACAGCAAAGACGTTTCAAGAAATCCTCCGAAATACAAGCGCAAAGATTAGAAGAGACTTCCCGCGACTTGTTCTGCAAGGTTTCGGATTGTGTCCTGCAGCTCGTCACGGGAGAGCACACGTATGCTATCGCCTGCGGGCGGAAAGGTCCACTTGAGAATAAAGGCGCGATCACGCACCCTGGCGACGATTTGTTCTGTAGTCGTGCCCCGCTGATCGATAGAGGTGCACTCCGTCGCTTCGTTCCCGATGCCTCTCAACGGAGTCGCTGCAGAACTGCAGGTGCTGCGATAACTCTGAAAATCCTGTGCAGGCGAACCCATCGTGTGCACGGCAATCTCCAGAATAGCCACATCGTTACCGCGCCCTAGTCTGAATTCGCATGTCACATCTTCCCGCGATGTGTGAACTAGCTTTGCTGTAACCGTACCGCCCAACGCCCCGCCAGCCGTTGCTGCATTGATCCAGGGGCAATTTTCCGCGCGGCAACTCACCGACGCTATCAGGAGCAGTCCGAACATCGCCCAGAATGTTTTTAGTGCCGACATCATTGCGCAGGATCCTTCCTGTAAGTGTTGCCCGCTGACATTAGTTCTGACCGCCAGACTGGATGGTGCTCTCCTGCACCAGGTCCGAATGGAGATGCCATGGCACGCTTTCGGTCGATATCTCAGGATGTTTGCGCAGGAAGTCGAGAGAATAGGTCGGCGCTCCGGGATCGACTTTCTTGGTCACGAACATGGCAGACTCCCTCTTGGCCTTCTCCTTCATGCCGGCGCGCCGGTAAAGAATCGCCAGGTTGTAGTGTGCGGCGAGATCGTCTGAATCGATAGTTTGCAGCGCCTCGAATTGTTCTATTGCCAGCTTCGTATTGTCCTGCTGGTAATACGAAATGCCAAGTTCACGCCGCGCGTCGCGTGACTGTGGATACATCTCGACGACCTTCCTGAGGTCAGCCACTTCTGCTTCTGAGTGTGAAAAACGTCTTTCTATGAGAGCCATGTAATAGAGGGCGCGGGCACTCTCCGGATTTAGCTTCAACGCTTTCTCCAGATTCGCATGTGCATCGGAGAACTTTTCCCACTCAATGTCAGTCAGCCCGAGGTTCGTGAAGCCGTCGGCGTAGTCGGGCCGGAGCTTGGTTACCTCTTGAAATGCGTGGATCGCGTCGGAGTACTGCAACTGATCGAGGAAGCCAATCCCCAGGTTGTTCCACCGCATCCAATCCGAGTTGTCGCCGGTATCTGGGGGTGTGGGCAGATTGTCACCAATCTTCAATGTGCGAGTCCGCGAAGCTAGTTCCACGATTGGATAATCAGGATGATCCTTGCCCAGCACATTGTTGGTATAGCTCTGCCGCAGATGCCGGTAGTTCACGCGAGCGGTGACGGTAACCGCATCCTTCACCTCTGCGGGAATCTTGAATTCATATCGCACCAGTGCGGATCGGCCAGCAGCGACGGTGTTGTCATACGCGACCGAGTGTATGGTCCAAACCTTATGGTTGTCGACGAAAACGCCGTCGGTATTCACTGGCCGATTGGTAAAGCTGTGAGCCCTTTCATCAAGCATTCCATCCGGCTTGATGAAACCGCTGTGATAAATCTCCTTGCCAGCGCTATCCTTCACCATGAACTCGACCCATGCCTCGTACAGATCGCGGACCTCGGGAATGAGCGAGTGTCCAATATTCTTGTTCTGAATCACGACCAGGGCCTGTACGACATCGCTTGATTGCAGCTTGAATGGCCGAGTTCCAAGCGGAGCGATCATCTCATCCTGTCCTGCAATCTTGAGAGCAAAGATATCGACATTGAGATAGTTACCGGAGCGCAGAAAAGCGATCGTCTTCTGCAATTGCTCATCGAAGCCGTAATAGAAGGGAACAGCAGTATTTCCAGCCTCCCAGCGGTGTGACACGAATGTGCCGTTCTTGGCGCCAGGCTCGGGGAGTGTATTCGGGGCGCGCTTCATATGGCAGCCCTGGCAGGTGGTGAAGTCTGCAGAATAGAAGGTCAACGGATTGCGCTGAGAAAACTTCGAATTTTGCCACTCATCATAAGCAGTAAACGCGCGGATCCATTTGTAACCGTTCAATGGAGTCGGCAGATTCGCTTTGTGGCATGCGGCGCAAAATTCCGGCGTTCGGTAGAACGGCTGCATGACCGCCCTCGCGTGCCAGTCCGGATGCGCCAAAATATCAGCGTAAGGAACCTCACCAGGGATGCGTTTGCCTGCGGCGTCCGTCGTTACTGCCGGAACGCCCAGGACGTAGGCACCGTTGCCGATCGTCGACTGTATCTTTTGTACCGAATGGCAGGTGGTGCAGGTCAGTCCGTCCTGATCAAACTTGCGATCCACAATAGATTCCTGCGTGAGCCCCCCGGAAAGAACTCCGATCGGATTGTGACAGCTATCGCAGTGTCTTGCGAACTGGATGCCCTTTGTATTCATCACAATATTTACGCTGGTGCGATAGAAGGGAGTTCGGAACGAGTTGGAGTGCAGGGCCTGACGCCACTGGTGATAGGCCTCCTGGTGACAGTGGCCACAGTACTTAGCATTGGGAAACGCACCTGGTTGAATGAAGTCGTCGCCCTCGACTTCTGCGTTGCCGGGTAGAGATATGTTCCCCTTCATAACAGAGAAGTTATAGCTCTGCCGTACTTTATCTGCGTACTCCTTGCGCTCGGCGTTCAACTCTGTCTTGGGCTGCGGTTCCGCCTGGATGTACTCTTGACGCTCGATTCGCCGATCTGGGTACGTCTGCGGTTGAGCTGGAACACTCTCCTGCTGCTGACCAGCTTGGGCAGAAATTGCATGAGTACCCAAAGGCAAAAAGCTTAGCCCGGCTACGACAGCTGTGGAGAAGACTAACGATACTACCCATCGAGACTTCCGAGCGTTGTGGTCCATTTCCATCTGAACTTTCTGCCGCACCTGTTGCTTGTGGATGGTCGAAGATTGGAGAGCTAAAGGACTGACGATGCTCCAATAGCCTTCCGCACACGGCAACCTTGGCAGCCCTGACAGCGCGTCCCGATCATTCTAAGTATTGAGATAAAAAATGCATCCACCTTTAAGTTGAGTTGCGGTTTGTTTCTTCGTCATCGATCACCGCTTCCACCAATTTGCGCCGGCA
>Ga0182024_10026808_pt1 | contig 10110 bp, 6 predicted proteins | sample P32metaG_FD_120480 | JGI IMG/M metagenome (GOLD analysis project Ga0182024, IMG submission 120480) | Permafrost microbial communities from Stordalen Mire, Sweden - P3-2 metaG (Illumina Assembly) | ecosystem: Environmental > Terrestrial > Soil > Wetlands > Permafrost | place: Sweden: Stordalen...
ACTCCGACTACAAAAAATTCAACGTTGAAACCATCTCCACCGTCGGCAAACCCAAGGAGTCGGAGCCATCTCCGCAAGGTGCCAAGCCGCCTGAGTTGCAGTAGCTCGGGTACGCGTAGCTGTAGCATGACCAAACTTACCGACCTTCGTAACCGTACCCGCGACGGTGTTAGCATTCGTCCCACATACAGGCGGACGACCGCTAGGGGTATTCCCATATCGTCTTTCGCCAGCTAATGCGCTATACCGATAAGCCAACTGTGAGTCGCCTTTACATTTTCGCAATTGTGGTTTTATTCCTTGCAAGTCGCCTCGCGCATGCGCAACCGCAGATTCCCTCGCCAGGCAAAACGAACCAAAGTCAATCCGTGATCCGCAGCAATTCCCGTCTGGTAGTGCTGGACGTCGTGGTCACTGACAAAGCTGGACATCCCATAACCGGCCTTACCAAAGATGACTTCAGAGTTTTGGAAGATGGCAAGCCCCAAGTCATCGCCAATTTTGAACCAGCGGATACGCATTTCGGCAACATTTCAACGAGTCCAGCCTCGGTGGACACCAAGAGAGCGCCGGCCAGTTTCGTTGCCGCCGACCGTCCCGAGACCATCCTGGTGCTCGACGAACTGAACACTTCCTCCGTCGACGCATCGTTCGCTTGGCAGATGCTTATCAAATACTTGCGCAAACAGCCTGCCACGCTTGCGGACCCTACCTCCATTATGGTTTTAACCAAGCAGCGCTTGACCAAAATCGCCGACCTCACGCAAGACACTTCTGTCCTGCTCGATAAGGCCAGAAAAATCGAACTTGAGCTCCCCTCTCATTCCGCGGAAAACGGAATACAGGGCGCCGCTGATTTGATGCTCACCTCGCTCTTGGCCCTCGATGAAATCGCCCTCTCCACTGCCAACCGCCAAACTCACAAAAATGTGATCTGGATCGGAACAGGATTCCCCATCCTGTCCAGTTATGGCGTCGACCTCGTTGATCGCGAACGATTCCTCAGCTACATCCGTTACACCGCCAACTGGATGCAAGAGACTCGCACCACGATCTACACCATCGATCCCCGCGGCTTGCCAGTCGATGAAACAGTCATTCTGACTTCAAGTCTTGGGTCAACATTCGTCGGTCAAGACTTTGGTAGTGTTTCCGGGGAACTCATGTTCGAAAGCCTGGCCCCGGCGACGGGTGGCAAAATCTTTCGCAATCGTAATGATGTCGACGTCGCGCTGGCCACCGCCGCAGCGAACGGAGCCACGTATTACACCCTCGCTTACTATCCGCAAAATTCCAGCTTCGACGGCAAATTTCGAAGAATTGATGTCCAAATCGTGGATCGCCCGGAACTGATCAGAACTACGCAGCAAGGCTACTACGCCATCGACGAAGGCCTCGGTGCCTCGCAGAGCGAATTGGACTTCGCCTTATCCCGGGCCGTGACGAGCCCGCTGCCCTTTGCCAGCGTCCAGTTCGATGCACTGGGCAAAGTGCTTCTCGCCCCGCCCGCTACCGCGCGTTTTTCTGTCAGCGTCGACCGCAACACTCTCTCGTGGAATTCGCTGCCAAACGGTGATCAGCGCACCGAGATCACTGTCGTTATCGCGGAAATGGCCAAAAAATCTGCCGTGTTGAATTACAAAGTAAAAGAAATGGAAATTGTCGTTCCCAAGGCGGAGTTCGAAAATTCCACCAATCACCGCGTGGTCTTTACCGTGAATGCTCCGCTACCTGCAAAAACCGACCACCTCAGATTTGTAATTCGCGACGCAGCCACTGGCCGCCTCGGAACATACGATGCGCCGCGCCAGGGCCTCGGCCAGCAATTGGCTGCCAGCAAGTAACCCGCGCATCTCGTTCAAAAAATACTCTCTAGTTAGCAACTACCGGATTGTCCAGCACTTCGCGCACCTTCGCCGCCAGCACTCGCGGACTAAACGGCTTCTGCAGAAACGACATCCCCGCTTCCAGTACGCCGCCCTGCGCGATCACATTATCCGTGTAGCCAGACATAAACAGCACACGCATTTCCGGCGAACCCGTGCTGAGCCGCTGCGCTAGTTCGCGACCACTCATCCCCGGCATTACGACGTCGGTCAGCAGCAAATTTATTTTTCCCGGCCGCCCATTCGCCAACTGCTCCGCCTGCTCCCCGCTGATGGCTTCCACCACCGCGTAGCCCTGCGACTCCAGCACCGTCCTCGCCAACTCCCTCACCGCGTCCTGATCCTCCACCAACAATATCGTTTCCGTGCCCCGCGCCGTGACATGCTCATGCAGTGCGATGGCGTCCGCTGCCGCCGCCTCTTCTACCAGCGGCAAATAAACCTTGAACGTCGTTCCGCGGTTCAGCTCGCTATACACCCACACGTACCCGCCGCTCTGTTTCACAATTCCATATACCGTCGAAAGTCCTAGGCCCGTCCCGCGTCCCCCGCTCTTCGTCGTATAAAACGGTTCAAAAATATGCGACTGTGCCTCCGGACTAATTCCCACACCGGTGTCAGACACCGCCAACATCACATATTTCCCAGACCTCACCGTCATGTGTTCGACCGCGTATTCCGTATCCAATTCCGCGTTGCTGGTTTCCACCGTCAACGTCCCGCCGCGCGGCATCGCATCCCGCGCATTCACCACCAGGTTCATCACCACTTGCTCGATTTGCGCAGGGTCCGCTTTCACCGTGCCCAATTTGTCTGAGCAGATCGTCCGCATCACGATATTTTCATCGATCAGCCGCCGCAGCAATTTGTCCAACCCAATCACAATCGCGTTGATGTCCACCGGCTTTGGCTGCAATACTTGCCGTCGGCTGAATGCCAACAATTGCCGCACCAGCGTCGCCGCCCGCTCTGCTGCACCAGAAATCTGCTGCACATCGGTCACGATTCCCGCCGGCAGCGCCGGCCGGTTCAGTGCCAACTCCGCGTATCCCTTTATGATCGTCAGCAAATTATTAAAGTCATGTGCGATTCCCCCCGCCAGCCTTCCCACCGCCTCCATGCGCCGCGACTGCTGCGATTGATTCTCATGCTGTTTCCGCTCCGTAATATCCACGATGATTCCTTCCATCATCGCCTGCTCGCCCGCCCGCCGCACCACCACTGCCGTATCGCTCACCCAGATAATCCGGCCATCTTTTCGCATCACGCGGTATTCCACATGAAACGGCGCGCCTCGTTTACTGGCCTCCTCCGCCGCCGCCACCACGCTGTGGTCCTCCGACGGAATGTGACGGATCCAATTTTGCGACTCTGCCAGCCACTCCTCCGGCGTATATCCGAATATTCCTTCCACCTGCGGGCTCACGTAAGACCACTTGCCGTCGATTCCCAATTCCGCGATGTAACTGATTGCCGCCACCTGTTCGACCAGCGTCTGATATCTAAATTCCGCGTCCCGCCGCGCCAATTCCGCATTTCGCCGGTCGGAAATATCCCGGCTGACACACACCGTTCCTCCGCCCGGCAACACCGTGATGGCCATTTCAATCGGAACGGATGCGCCGCCACGTTGTTGAATGGTCACCGGCCCAAACCATTTGCCGTTCGCAATCAACTCCTTGCGAATCTCCAACTCCAGTCTTTCCAAATTGTGCGCCGCCAGCACATCTCTCCACTCCTTGCCGAGGATCTTCTCCGGTTCATCATGTCCGGACATCCGCGCAAACGCGGCATTTACATACTCGAATCTTCCCACTCCGCTCAAAATCGCCATGCCATCCACGGCAGAGTCCATCGCCAGCGCATGCCGTCGCGCCAGTTCGCTGTTTTGTGAGGCGCGAAATTGGCTCACCGATAGCCGCACCGCATAACAAATAATGGATAGTCCAAGCAGCGAAAACCTCAACATTCGCCAGTTCGTGGGCATTCCCGCGATTTGTATCATCACGATCAACGGCGCCAGAACGTACGCGGCATTGTTCATCGCCAACTGCGAGAAGCTTTTCGTCTTCGAGCTCGCCTGCGGCGCAATTTCTTTTGTGGGTTCCCACCGCGCGGCCCACATTGCCCCGAACAGCAGGGCCGCCGTCCAGCACAAATCATAGGCGTTGCCGGTCGTCGTGTTCTGTAGGTTGGGGTGATACTCGGCAATAGCCGACGCGGTCGTGTATACCGCCATGTACACCGCAAAGCCGCCAAACAAGGACCGCGTTTGCGGCAGTGCATTTCGCGCCCTTTGAATGAGCGCCAACGCGATCAGCGCGCAGCTCTCTCCAAGTTCCACTTGGATGGAACGATCGAGCGCCGTCTGCGTGGCCATATGCAGCGACGGTATGTAATAGACCCCTAGATAAATCAGCGTAAAGACGATGACGAGTTGTACGAAATCGGCTGCCGACTCCAGAAGCCCGTACTTGGATTTTTCATTTTCTTCCAGCAGCAGCGCCATCGCAAAAAACGCCCGCTGCGTGGTGAATAAGTACCGCACGAACGATCCCGCCGGCGGTTCCGCATGGAGAACGACTTCGTAGTAGCCCCAAAAAATATTGGAAATTCCCCAGATTGCGAAGCCGCAGCCTACGAGTAGCCAGAACGATCTGCTAAGTCCCCGTCCTCTGCGGCGCGCGCCAAAGCACGCCGCCGCGCCCAGAAAGCTCGCCAATATTTGCAGAGCATTCGAGAGCAGCGGCGTAATCGGTGAATTTTTGAAAATCGTGGCCAGCGCAATGTGTAAACCTACCATTACGCACAGGACCACCCACAACCGACGCGCCATTCTCGTTCCTCGAAAAACCGCGTTATCTCTATTCAAGACCAGTGTAGTTAACTTTGCGCGCAGGCAGTACAGGCTTGATTACCGCGTGTGCGGTGGTGGTGACGGACCCTGCCGGCATTCCCCAACTCCATGCCCAGCAAACTTGCTACCCGTCCTGGTGCCCACAACTTCTATCACTCGCTGCTGGCGGCTACCGGCCCTCAAATGGATACCGGTCTTGCGCTTGCACCGCCGCCGCGACGTTCCGTCGCAACCCAATCGTGTCCACCGGCGCGCGTTTCCCGAATCGCTTCAACACCGCCATCTGCGTCGTCAGCATGTCGCCTTCATTCACCGCCGCGACCGCTCGCTTGGCCTCATGTTCCACGCGCTCCATCGCGTCGTGAATAAACACGCGCGCCGCATCCATCATCACCTGCGTTGCTGCCTCGCCCTTCGTTGCCGCTGCTTTTTGCGCGCGCAGGAGGCTCGAGTCCATCGCATAAATCTCCATCACCATATTCGCAAGCGCGCCAATCAACTCCTGCTCTTCGCTCAGCTTCTCACGGAATTTCTGCACCGCGCCGCCCGCCGCTTGCAAAAACATCTTCTTGCTGTTCGCCACCACGCGCGTTTCTTCCGCCAGCACGCCTTCAGGGGCTTCTTCAAATGTCGGTCCCGCCAAAATCTCTTCCGACAGCTTCATCGCCGCCTGCAGCAGCGGTAACTGCCCGCCCATCGCCCGCTTCATCAGCATCTGGATAATCAACATGCGGTTGATTTCATTCGTTCCTTCAAAAATCCGGTTAATCCGCGAATCCCGATACGCGCGGCACACCGGATAATCCTCGTGAAATCCGTACCCGCCAAAAATCTGCACCGCTTCATCCACCACATAATCCAGCATCTCGCTGCCATACACTTTCGAAATCGAACTCTCAATTGCGTATTCGTCCAGCACCGCCATGGTGTTTTTAACTTTATCGCCGGAACCCGCCGCCGCGGCCATCGCCATTTCCATATTTCCCGCCGAGCGGTACACCATTGCCTCCACCGCATACAGCTGGATCGCCATCTCCCCCAGCTTTTCCTTCATCATTCCAAAATCACCAATTGGCTTCCCAAATGCCTTCCGCTCTTTCGCATATTTCGCTGCCGTCGCCAGCACGTACTTTGAAGCTCCCACTCCCGACGCCCCAAGCGTGAATCTCCCCGCATTCAAAATATTGAACGCCACAATGTGCCCGCGCCCAATCTCGTGCAGCACGTTCTCTTTCGGCACTTTGCAATTTTCGAGAAACACTGGCGTCGTCGAGCTCCCGTGAATCCCCATCTTGTGCTCTTCGTTCCCTGGCTTACAGCCTTCGAACGCCCGCTCCACGATAAACGCCGTAAACTTCTCCCCATTCACCTTCGCAAACACAATATACAAGTCCGCGAATCCGCCATTCGTGATCCACATCTTCTGCCCGTTCAAAATGTAATGTGTGCCCTCGGCGTTCAATTCCGCGCGCGTTAAAGAATTCTGCGCGTCCGATCCCGCTTGCGGCTCGCTCAGGCAGTACGCTCCAATAAATTCGCCCGTCGCCAGCTTCGGCAAATATTTCTTCTTCTGCTCTTCCGTCCCAAAATAAACGATCGGCAGCGTCCCAATCCCCGCATGCGCCCCGTGCGTAACCGCAAATCCCCCGTACAACGAAAGCTTCTCCGTCAGCACCATCCCCGAAATCTTATCCAGCCCCGCCCCGCCATACTCTTCTGGAATTCCTCCGCTCATCAATCCCAGTTCGCCGCCCTTTTTCACCAGTTCCGCCATTAGCCCGGGCTTCTTGTTCTCCAAATCCTTGATGTGCGGAAACACTTCTTTCACCACGAACTCTTCCGCCGTCTGCCCAATCAGCCGCTGGTCATCATTCAAATCCGCCGGCGTAAACACGTCCTGCGGCTGCGCCGCGTCCAGCAAAAAACTCCCACCCTTCGCGGCGGACTTGCTTGCAGTTGCCGTAGCCATCAGAAAACTCCTTCTGCTCGAGTTGCAATCGAATCAGGAAATCTTAAGGCGTGAAAAACCATGATACGCCGACCCACAATCAACGGCAATCCAACCGAAGTACTACCGCGAGGTGCTGCAGCCAATCTTGTCTGTGTGGGCGCACCGCTCGCCCGCGCTTACCGCTTGTTAGCCTCCCTGCTTTGGCCGGGTTGTCCTTTTGCAATTCATATTGCTCTGATAGCATGTGGCCACCGCAATCCAGCAATCACCATGAAATGCAGAGAGTGCCCGAAAATAATCCCTGATGGTTTTACGGATTGTCCCTGGTGCGGCGCCCCCCAGCCATTGCCCAGCCTTGCGTCAACTATCCCGGCCGTTTCCCAAAAACCCCCGGGATCCGCTGAGTCCACTCTCCTCGCCGCAGCCGGCTTGGTTTTATCGTTGGCGTTCCTCCTCGGTTGTAGCTTTATTACCATCAAGCGGGATGAAGCGGCTAGTCCGTTCGCGAATCCAGCCTATTTTCGTGGAGAATGGATTGGAACCTTTTTTGGGGTCGTTATTCTCGCCTCGATTTACGCGGCCATTCGCAACAGAAGGATACGCACTTCCTTAAAGCTCCTCGTGATTTTCGGCACGGGTTTCTTGCTCAGCGCTTTGATTTTAGCAAGACCGGCCCGCCACTTACCTGCGGAGCCGAGCCGAGCGGCGCTGCGTCAATTTGGGAACGATATCAAAAGCCCCGATTTCAAGTGGTCCGCGCCTACCCGCGCCCTCTTGAAAGATTTGGTCTCGCGCGATCAACAGTATGTCGCCGCAATCTCAAAACTCGACGAGACCGCCAAGCCGCTCTACACCGCTGAATCGTTCCGTGACGCTACCACGGTCCAAGAAATGATTGACCAGTTGCGTTTACGGCTCGCGGTTGCCGACAAATACGCTGACGTAGAACCTGTCCTCGCGAAATTGAACAAGTATGTCGAAGCCGTTGACGGTAGCGAATCGGAAAAGCGCGAGTTTATGGAAGGCTTCGAATCCACCCTGCCAAAGACTCGCGCCGCCTTCAAGTCATTGAAGGATAAGGAGCACGCTTGGCTCCAAGTTTCCGTCGATCTCTATCAGTTCGCGCTTTCAAAGAACGGGAAGTATTCTTTGCGGAACGGCATTCTCGTCTTCGAGAAACCGGCGGACCTAGACATATTCAACCAGAGGCTCGCTAGGGCGCGAGACCTTAACGCGGAATTTCTTCTTGCTTACCGAGAAATACGTCGCGCGCAACAAACCATGGGCGCTGAGATGGGCCTGCAAGGTACTGAATTCGACCCCCATCGATCCCATTAGCGGGCATCCTTTAGCCGCGCACATCTCCGGCGCCTCCTTCACTTCCCCCCACGCACCGCCGGCAAAAACCTCTCTAGCGGCACCGTAACACTCCCCAGAAATCCCGAAGCCGCATCCCGCACCACCACCCGCAAATTCCGCGTCGCCCCCTGAATCGTTAACGGTGCCTTTAACTCATAACCCTTCGCCAGCGCCGCTTGATACTCCTTCTTGTCAAAATCCAACTTGTACGTTAGCGGCTCCACTCCGAGTACCGCATCTCCTGGTCCAAGCTGCATGTATATCGCATCAACGCTTCCGCGTCGCCGCCCGTCCGTTTCCTTCAACCGCAAATCCTCGGTCTCCACCTTCACGCGCAAATCCAATTTCCGTGCCGCGGTGTAAATCGCCTCCACCCGCGCCTCAATCCCTAAACTCGTCGCGTCCACTGGACTCCACACCGCCGCCTGCAACGCATAATACGTCGCCGCTACATTCTCCGGCGGATCGGCCAGTGCGAAGTATCCCTTTCGATAGCGCAGCACCACGCCGCTCTTCTTCCCCCGCAGTTGAATCGTGTGATACTCCCCATTCCAATTTCCATGGTCCGGGTAATAGCCGATCGTATAGGTGAATCGCGAATCGCCCAGCGTCCGACGAATCGCGCCCTTAATATCATTCGTATTGTAATAAGCGTGGCCGCCCGTGCGATTCGCCAGCAAGTCCATCGTTGACTGCTCTGATTGTCCAATCCCCATATCGCCCGGCGGCCGGTACGGCGAAAAAGGATGCGCCACGCTGGCATCCGTCGCGCTCCCCATCAGCAAACCCCGTGCGTCCACCGGATAAATCGCCATGTTCGATTGATTCAGCGCGCGTGCCACGCGCTCCAGTTGTGGCGTGAAATTCTGTGCCTGCGAATCTACCGGCGAATTATCATTGCTGGTCAGCGAAATCGACACCGGGAACGCCCCGGAAATCCACACCAAATTCTTTCGCCCGGGAATTCCCGCCACATGATTTGCAATGGCCTCAATCGCTCGCGCCGTGATCTCCACCCGCTCTGCGTCCGCCACGTCGCTTAGCTTCGAATGCATGTCGTTGAGCAAATTGGCCACGCGCTGCGCGCCTTTCGGATCGGTAATTCCCGTGTCCGAAGGGCTCACCGGCAGCTCCGAGGAATTCGCCAGCATCAGCGAAGGCATTAACTGAAACCTTTTAATCGCCTCCAGCAGCGATTTCGAATCTTGCGTGAATTCATTAATTACTCGCAGGTGGCTCGTCAGCAGATAAATCGCTACGTGATCCTGCGGCTGCAATTGCCGCAAAAACGCCAGGATCTGCGTTCGCGCATACGCCTGATCCGTAAACGAAGTATTCAGCACATCAAACAAAATCACCGTCACGCTGCCCGGCGGCTCTTCGCTATGCCGCAACCGGTTCCCAAATGCGTTCGGCGCCAGCGTATTTTTCGCTTCGCTCTCCGGACTCCCTGTCCCTGGCGCTTTCGCTGACTCCGCTGCAAACAGCGCGATCTGCTGTTCCTTCCCGTTGTCGAGCAGCGTGAAATCTTCCTTCTTCAAATCCTCAACCAGCCGCCCCTTCTTCGTCTCCACAATCACGTTCAATTGCACCAGGCGCGTCTCCGAACGCAACACCACATTCCCTTCCGCGTTCGCTCCCTCTTTGGGTTGTGCCGCACCACCAGCACCCTCCTCGCCGGGTCCGCCGACACGACCTCGCCCGTGAGGGCGAATCGCCGCTCGCCGTCGGCGCCGGGGGCCGCCGCGGCGCCGGCGCCGCTCTTTCCGCAGCCCGACGCCGCAAGAAGCAGGACGGCCAGGGCCGCGCATGCGAGAATATGGCCGCCGGCATTAGTTCGCATGGTATCACCAATCCGGCGGAGGTAAAAATTGTCAAAGCGTTTTAGGAGGGCAGGATGGTAGCTTCTCAGCCCCATTCCCGCCGCTCATGCCCACGACACCCGACCTTCCGAGAACCGCCGGCTACAAGCCGGCGCTCGCGGCGTTCGCCGCGGGCGCGGCGGCCTGGGTCTACGTCCTGGTCTCCCTGGGCGCCTTCACGACGACGATCAACGC
>Ga0182024_10026809_pt1 | contig 10110 bp, 2 predicted proteins | sample P32metaG_FD_120480 | JGI IMG/M metagenome (GOLD analysis project Ga0182024, IMG submission 120480) | Permafrost microbial communities from Stordalen Mire, Sweden - P3-2 metaG (Illumina Assembly) | ecosystem: Environmental > Terrestrial > Soil > Wetlands > Permafrost | place: Sweden: Stordalen...
GAGCGGATATCCATCATGGCCCGGAGTCACTGACTCCACTAAAGGCCGAATACATTAGCGCCGACCAAATTGTCATCAATCGTTTTTCGCTTGCAACACTGCGGCGGACCATACATTCCGATACCGTGATTTATATGTTTTACGGGAATTCTTCAGTCACAACGGACCAGTCGAACAAAAATGGAGTTTGGGACAGCAACTACAAAGGCGTCTGGCATTTTAACCAAACGCCAAGCGGCTCTGGATCAGAACTAGATTCCACGAGCGACGGATATAACGGAACTCCCGCATCCTCTGGAATCACTCTCTCAAGTGATGGAATAGCGGGTAGTTCCTTGGAGTTTGACGGTGTTTCCAATGGAAACGGCGTGACGCTGAGTTCGTCCGTCCCGGGAGGCCCGCCGCTGACGGTTTCAATCTGGATCAAGACCAATGGCCTGAATGCCACCGCGCAATCCGCCATAGTGCAAAAGCTTTCTTGGGCAACGACTGGCTGGAGCATGGCTGATAATGGGCAATACAGTTCGCAGGTTTTCTTCGAATCGCTGCCGAATTATTCCACACAAGTTGCATTTTCGCGAGCTTCCGTGAATGACGGAAATTGGCACTATCTGGTCGGCACAATCGATAGCAGCAGGCATCTTGATTTTTATTTGGATGGCTCTCTCTATGGGACTGTGACCCCCAGTTCGATCGCAACAGACACGTCGGATCCAATGACAGTGGGGGGCTTTGGAGGGAGCAGTGGCGGCGGGCTCCTTACCGAGACTCGGATTTCAAATGCCGTGCGGTCCGCCGATTGGATCGCTACGGAGTACAACAACCAAAGCAGTCCTTCAACTTTTTACTCCATTGACTCAGCGGATTGGTCAAACGGTTATAGTTTTTCCCGCGCGATTACGATCAGTCATACGAAAGTCCCCAACACGGACCAGACGAACTTTCCGGTACTAATTTCTGGAACTTACTCGTACCTGGCGACGACCTCGAATGGAGGCAACGTAACGAATAGCAGCGGTTATGACATCATTTTTACATCGGATGCTGGCGGTACGAGTCCGCTGCCCTTCGAGAAGGAAACCTACAACCCTTCCACCGGTGCCATGATTTATTGGGTCAAAGTCTCGACGCTTTCCCACACCACCGACACCGTGATCTATGTGTTCTACGGAAATTCTGCGGTCACAACAGATCAATCGAACAAAACAGGAGTTTGGGACGACAGCTACAAGGGTGTTTGGCATCTTTCGAATGGGACGACCTTGTCAGGATCAGACTCCACGGCCAACGGATACACCTTAACCAACAATAATAGTACTGCAGCTGTCAGTGGAGAAATCGATGGCGCAGCGACCTTCAACGGAACGAACAACTACCTGTCGAACTCATCTCTGAGTATTCCCGCGGGGTCGGCGATAACTGTCTCATTCTGGAATTATGTGCCGTCGTCTACACTTCAAAATGAATCAGGTTTTAGCGTAGGTAATAATGACAATCCGAATCGTATTCAGGCCCACGATCCGTGGTCGGATCAAACGTTGTATTGGGACTACGGAAGTTGGACCGGCGGTGGGCGAGTCTCAACCAGCTATTCTTCTCACCTTGACGCGTGGACGTATGTGGTCCTTGAATACAATCCCGCAGGTACGGTTCACTCAATCTATTTAAACGGCTCGTCCGCTGCCTCAAGTTCTTCATCGAATGTGCCCACTAGTGCACAGACCGGCGTGTACTTGGGAGGCTGGCCAGCTGCAAGTCTGTACGAAAAAGGAAATTTGGATGAATTCCGCATTTCTACGACAGTGCGTTCAGCTGATCGGGTTGCCTCGGAATATAACAACCAGAGCAGCCCTTCGACCTTTTACAGTTTAGGATCGGCCGTCTCATCCCCGAATATTTCGAGTTTGTCACCAACATCAGGAGCATCGGGAGTTTCGATAACAATTACAGGAACCAATTTCGGTTCGACGCAAGGATCTAGTACGGTCTCATTCAATGGTAGCGCGGCAACCCCCACCAGTTGGAGCGCAACAAACATCGTCGTGCCGGTGCCAGTCGGCGCATCAAGTGGTAATGTGACGGTTTTCGTTTCAGGACTCGCGAGCAACGGCTCGACCTTTGCGGTCACTTCGCCAAGCATCAGCAGTCTCTCTCCATCGTCGGGACCAGTCGGTACATCGGTCACCATCCTTGGATTTAACTTCGGTGGAACGCAAGGATCAAGCACACTCACGTTTAACGGGGCAGCTGCAACGCCGACAAGTTGGGGCGCGACAAGCATCGTAGTGCCGGTGCCTTACGGAGCGGCAAGCGGCGTTGTCGTGGTTTCCGTGTCGAGTACAGCCAGCAATGGAATGAGTTTCACTGTCGCATTGCCGACGATCAGTAGCCTCTCTCCGTCATCAGGGGCGGTAGGCACTTCGGTGACAATCATTGGATCCAACTTCGGAGCGACGCAGGGATCAAGCACAGTTACATTCGGGGGAACAGCGACAACACCGACGAGTTGGAGTGCAACGAGCATTGTTGTGCCAGCGCCGGCCTCGGCGGGTGCGGTGAGCGTTGTCGTCAGTGCGTCAGGTGAGACAAGTAATGGATCGACTTTTACAATCGTTCCTGTCATCAGCAACATTTCAGCGACGACGGGCTCGACTGGTGGGCAAGTAGGGATTTTCGGATCTGGGTTTGGAGCGTCGCAAGGCAGCAGCCACGTTACGCTTAATGGTACCAACATGACGGTCGATTCTTGGACCTCAACTTCCATTGAGTTCACGATACCAACAGGAGCGACATCGGGACAATTACTTGTTTCGGTCGGGACCGGGAACAATAGTAATTCCATCTACTTCTCAGTGACAGCTAATCCGCTGCCGTCGAGTTGGCTCGATCAGGACATTGGTTCCGTACCCGTGATTGGAAGCGCAACCTACACAAGTGGGACGTTCACAGTGGAAGGTTCAGGAAACGCTATCAGTGGAGGTACCCTTGATGAGCTCCATTTTGCCTACGAGCCCCTGTCTGGCGACGGTACCATTATCGGAAGGTTGGTAAGCCAATCTGGGTATTATCCGGTCGCAGGCGTAATGATCCGTGAATCGCTAGCGGCGAACTCCACATATGCATTTGCGTATTATGCGCCCAGCAGTTCATATGCGTTCGAGTTTGGCGACCGCTCAAGCACGGGCGGCGGTCTGAGCAACCAAACCGGGTCGCTCGTCTCTCTGCCAGAGTGGGTCAAGCTGGTGCGCAGCGGAAACTCTTTCACAGTCTTCGAGTCGCCGGATAGGGTGACTTGGACGCAAGTTGGAAGCGCCGTAACGGTCACAATGGCCACGAACGTCTACATTGGCCTCGCCGTTGATGGTGGTTCAAGCTCCCTTGCTACCGCTCCCTTCGATAACGTTTCGATTAATTCTTCTTCGGTACCAGCCCCCGTTATTACTTCACTTTCCGCTACGACTGGACCGATTGGTAGCCAAGTCGTGGTTTCGGGCTCAAGTTTTGGAACGGCGCAGGGTAGCAGTTTGGTCGTTCTAAACGACCAGCCAACAATAATCAATTCTTGGAGTGACACGTCAATTACGATCACGATCCCAACAGGAGCCACGTCCGGGCTCATGTCAGTCCTGGTTGGTCCAACAATGAATCAGAGTAATCCCATCACATTCACGGTGACGTCGCAGCCGTTGCCATCTGGATGGCTGGATGACGATATAGGCAATGTGGGTGCAACAGGCAGTGCAGGCTATGGCGGCGGGACTTTCACGGTAAACGGCGCGGGCGTCATGTCCACATCCACCGACGCGTTCCACTTTGTTTATCAACCGTTGTCAGGCGATGGGACCATCGTGGCGCGAGTGGTCAGCACGCCGTATAACGAGTACGCATTGGTGATGATTCGCGAGTCGCTTGCTCTGAATTCAACATATGCGGCCACCTATTACACACCGTACCAGTTCCATATGTTGTATCGAACCAGTACGGGCGGAAGCGCAAGCGTTCAAAACGGCGGTTCAAGTGCAAATCCGCCGTATTGGCTAAAGCTGACGAGAAGCGGGAACTCCTTCTCTAGCTACTGGTCAATCGATGGTGTGTCGTGGACTCAAGTTGGATCGAGCGAAACGATCAGCATGGCAACCGATGTCTACATCGGCTTAGCAGTGGACAGCGGCACAACGGGGACTTTGCAGACGACCACGTTTGATAATGTCTCGGTTAGTTCCTCAGCGAATCCGGCACCCGTGATCAGCAGCGTATCGGCTACGACGGGGTCGATTGGAAGCTCGATAACAATTACGGGCACGAGTTTTGGAACTTCTCAAGGCTCTAGCCTCGTGGCCTTGAATGCTGCTCCGATGACGGTCACCTCATGGAGCAATACTTCCATTACCATCACGATTGCTTCCGGAGCTTCCTCCGGATACCTGGTGGTTTCGGTCGCTCCCAGCATGAACAATAGCAACCCTGTCTATTTCACCGTAACGGCTAATCCACTGCCGTCAGGTTGGTTGGATCAAGACATTGGGTCTCCAGGCGCAACGGGAAGTGCGGGTTACGCCAGCGGGACCTTCACTCTGAACGGCGCAGGGGTCATGTCCTCCACGACTGATGCTTTTCATTTCGCCTATGAGACCTTGTCGGGAGACGGAACCATCGTGGCGCGTGTCGTCAACACGCCAAATACAGGGTATGCAGCCGTAATGATTCGCGAGACGACCAATTCTAATTCAACTTTCGCCTCAACTTATTACTCGCCGAACCAGTTCCATATGCAATACCGCAGCAGTACCGGCGGGACCGCAACCGGTCAAAATGGCGGATCGCTTTCAAATCTGCCTTACTGGCTAAAATTGACGCGAATCGGGAGCTCCTTCACCAGCTATGGGTCGCAGGATGGCACTTACTGGACGCAAATCGGATCGAGCGAAACGATAAGCATGGCGACGGGCGTTTATATTGGCCTAGCCGTTGATAGCAGCACATCGGGCACGCTTCAAACATCCACCTTCGACAACGTCACGATCACTAGCGGAACCCCATACGCTACACCCGAGATAACGGGTATCACGCCAACTTCGGGTGGGATCGGGCAGTCGGTGACGATTAATGGCTCCGGTTTTGGCGCAACGCAAGGGAGTAGTTCGTCTCAGTTCAACGGGGCGTCTGCCACGTCAATCACCAGTTGGAGCGACACGCAGATTGTCGCGATCGTGCCAAGCGGAGCGTCTACGGGGCCAGTGACAGTGATCGAAAATGGAATCGGAAGTAACAGGAACTACGCGTTCACGCTTTACAACCCTGTCATTTCTAGTTTGGCTCCTCCATCTGGACCGGTTGGGGGGACGATTGCTATCAGCGGATCGGGCTTCGGTTCGAGCTATACAGGCAACACTGTCAAATTCAACGGCGTGACCGCTGACATCAATACCATGGACTGGACCGACACCAACATCGTCGCCTACGTTCCCAGCGGTGCTACAAGCGGTCCAGCCACTGTTACTGTAGGTGGCGTGACGAGCAACTCCGTAACATTCACGGTCAGTGGAGGGGCCAATGTCACAGGGATATCGCCGACTTCCGGACCGATTGGCACGTCGATGGTAATCACCGGGACTGGGTTTGGCTCTACCCAGAGCGATAGCACCTTGAGTTTCTGGGGCGGGACGACGCCCACAATCACCAGCTGGAGCGACACGTCCATTAGCACAACCGTGCCGTCCGGAACGGTGAGCGGCCCCGTTTCGGTCACCGTAGCGGGTGAGACTTCTACAGGTCCTGTATTTACGCTGACTTCGGGTGCGACGGTGACGGATTCGCTCGGTAATTCGACAACGTATGCTGGCGGGATCGTGGGCGGACAGTGGGTAGCCACCGATTCCGATGGATCGGGATGCTCGACGTGCACAGTGCGCGGAGTCATCCACAACACTTTCGATTCCCGTGGCAACATCCTTTCAAGGACGGACTCGTTGGGGAACGTCACGACGAACACGTATGACTCCTCAAATAATCTCCTTACGCAAACGGTTCCTATCGACAGTACGCATTCTGCGACTACTACATACACGTACAACAGCTTAGGCGAAGTGTTGACTGTGACCGATCCGCTGGGGAACGTGACGACGAACGCCTACGACTCGCATGGAAACCTCACCTCGGTTACTTCTCCCGCGCCAGGTGGCGGCCCATCAGCGAGCGTCACGCATTTTGCCTACAACTCACTGGGCGAACTGACTTCCATCACCGACCCGCTGGGCCATGTCACGACGATGACCTACACGACGGCAGGGCTCGTGTATACGATTACCGATGCGCAGAGCAATGTCACCACGTACGCGTACGATTCGCATGGGAATCGCACCAGCGTGACCGACGCGACCAGCCACACCACGAATTTTGCTTACGACTCGGGGGACCGGCTCACGACGATCACGTATCCCGATTCCACCACGTCCACGTTTACCTACGATTCGCGGGGCCGGCGGACCTCATCGACCGACCAGAACGGCAAGACCACCACCTACGCCTATGACACTGCCGACCGGCTGACCAGCGTCACTGACGCGGCGAGCCACGTCACCTACTATGCGTACGATACCGAAGATAATCTCACCAGCATTGAGGACGCGAACAGCAACACGACTGCGTTCACTTATGACGCCTATGGCCGCGTAACGAATACGAACTTCCCGTCTTCGATCTCCGAAACTTACGCCTACGACGCCAACAATAACCTGACAAGCAAGACCGACCGTAAGAGCCAGACGATCACGTACCTGTATGACGCCATGAACCGGCTGACGAGCAAAACTTATCCCGATTCCACGGCAGTGGACTACGTCTACGACCTGGTAGGCAAGATCACGCAGGTCAATGATCCCACGGGAACTTACGCCTTTGCCTATGACAACATAGGGCGGTTGATCGGCACGACAACCAGCTACAACTTCCTCACGGGGCGGAACTTCACGAATGCATACACCTACGACGCGGCATCGAACCGCACTGGGTTCACCGATCCCGAGAGCGGATCGACCACCTACTCCTATGACACGCTGAACCGGCTGACTTCTCTGGCTCCGCCATCGGCGTTCGGCTCAGGCTCTTTTGGGTTCAGCTACGACACGCTGGGCCGCCGTACGCAGATGACGCGCCCGAACAGCGTCGCAACGAACTACACCTACGATAATCTGTCGCGGCTGACCTCGGTGCTGCACCAACTGTCCGGGAGTACCATTGACGGAGAGGGCTATACGCTCGATTCTGCTGGGAACAGGACAGCGAAGGTGGATCATTTGGCGGCGGTGACATCGAATTACACGTATGACGCGATCTACCAGTTGACGCAAGCCACCCAAGGAGGAAGTACGACTGAAAGTTACACTTACGACGCCGTTGGCAATCGTACTGCCTCGATGGGCGTGTCTTCGTACACCACCAACGCATCAAATGAGATGACTGCGAATTCAAATGCGAGTTACACCTACGACAGCAACGGCAACACGCTGACAAAGACGGTTGGTTCGAACACTACAAGCTACACTTGGGATTACGAGAATCGACTGACGAGCGTGACGTTGCCTGGCAGCGGCGGGACTGTTACGTTCAAGTACGATCCGATGGGAAGACGGATCGAAAAAGCCACTTCGAGCACCACGAGCATCTTCGCCTACGACGGCGAGAACCTGATCGAGGAAACTAACTCGTCCGGTGCCGTGGTCGCCCGTTACACGCAGACGCAGAACATCGACGAGCCAGTGGCGATGCTGCGCTCCTCGACCACAAGTTTTTATCAGGCGGACGGTCTTGGTTCGGTCACATCACTGAGCAACGGTGCCGGTGCGCTGGCACAATCCTACAACTTCGATTCCTTTGGCAAGACGACGCCGACTGGTAGCCTCGTGAATCCGTTCCAGTACACGGGCCGCGAGCTTGACAGCGAAACCGGACTCTACTTTTACAGGGCCAGAAACTATGACCCATCAGGAGGAAGGTTCATTTCGGAAGATCCCATTGGATTCGGCGGCGGAGACAACTTCTACCGATACGCCGACGACAATCCGGTGATTTATACCGATCCCTTCGGTTTCACCTGTCATTGCACGTACCACCAAAAGACTGGTGCGTTTGAATGCACTTCTGACGATACGGGACAGCCCGTTGTTAACGCCAACGGTTACTCAGGGCATGGTCCTGGCTTGAACAATCCGGATTTGCAGGGCACAAAATACTACCCTGGGGTGCCGGGATCATATGGCGGACCCATACCCGTAGGAACATATGGAATTGGACCGCCGACTACCAAGATCGGACCAGTGACGATACCGCTGACGCCCTTGCCAGGTACAAATACGTTCGGCAGAAACGGATTCTACATTCACGGAGACAACTCGGCTGGTAACCACTCTGCGTCGGAGGGCTGCATTGTTCTTCCTCCCGATCCGCGCAAGAAAATAGCGGGCTGTAACGGCGGCACGCTTCAAGTGGTGCCGTAGTGGAGAAACGAATGCCTGGAAGACGTGCACGATTAAGAATCTGTGTGATCTCGGCGTTTTTGCTGATCGTCACACAAGTTCATGGGCAGACACCTTCAACACCTGATGTGTCGCGGCACCTCAGCCTCATGGGCTTCACGCTAGAGAAGAACACCTTTGCTGACGTGGAAAGCAAGCTCGGCCCCTCAACACCCGGAAGCTGCTCTCAGGAAGTAGAGGCAAGCAAGATGATCTGCTATGTCTCCGCAGGCCCAAGCAACACAAGGATTTTCTTTGAATCCGGTTCTTCCGGGGGCTGGTCAAAGCTTGACGGATTTAGAGTTGTCTCAGAAAACGGGAGACCAACTTGCCGTCTCCAGTGTAAGAGTACGACCGCTTTCGGTGGGGATATTCAGACGAGCGGCGGCATGAAACTTGGACTGACCAAAGCAGAGTTGATCGCCTTGCTCGGTTCCCCTAGGAAAGTAAGCGGGAATCGGCTCACATTCGAATGGTGGTCAAAGAGACCGATGACCAAAGCAGAAATCGATCAAGAAACCCAAACATTCAAGGCTCCGGTGACGAGTCCCTACTGGGATGTCCATGACACAGTAGAAGTGACGCTGAGTGTCTCGAAAGTCTCCGAGTTCGAAGTACACCATACCGTTACCTATTGAGCTTGGACATTCAGCCAGTGATCAATCAGCGGCGGATCCCCATGAAGGTGCTACGGGCAACTTTTTCGTTGATGTTCTTGCTTACGGCTGCCCTGGTCTTCGGCCAGCAGGGATCGTCTCCGCCAGCGCCAGCTAAACCCAGCGAAGAGTCTGCGCTCTGCAAGCCGGGATCTCTGCCCCCAGACGTACAGAGTCGCCTCAAAACAGAGTTCGGTTCTTGGAAGATTCAGGAACCCGCAGACCTCAGCCCGCGTGCCCACGAAAGATGGGAATCCGAGAAGCCACTGGCGTGCCCAGGTATCGCCGTGGGGCAATTCGAGAGCGCCAAGATGCCCTCTTATGCTGTTCTGCTGGTCTCCCAAGGTCACACAGACGCAGGCTACAAATTCCTCGTCTTCAGTCTTAAAGCCGGGCAGCCGTCCTACGAGATGAGGGCTGCCGATTCGGGCGATAGTGGAGCGACTAACTTTTTCATCCACACGACACCGATCAGCAAGTTCTTCGATGAGCCATCCAGGAAGAAATTCCAAGCCCACACCGTGGACGGCATCTTGCTCGTAGACTCAGCCGAAAATGAATACGGGGTAGAGGTGTACTTTTGGTCCAGCGGTCACTATCGGCACGAGCCGATAGACTATTAGCCTGGCCTGGATCGCCCCTTTAGCCGCCTCTGACGGACTGTCAGTGCACGGTTACCGTGGAGCGCCGTGTAGCGCTTTTCGGAGCGGCGCTGACGCGCCGGGAGGGGTATGACACGCCACCCCAGAATGGGTGCTGCACAGCAACCTTGGTTGCTGTATAGGAACCATCAAGAAATCAGAGACTTACAAAATTTCCGGCGCTGTAGAGCGTCGCACGGTTCCTATACGGGAACTTGTTGAAAATAAAAGAGAGCAGCAGCTAAAGAAAAAAATCTCTCCTCAGGAACGACTCCCCACGCAATCCACGAAGTTCAGGCA
>Ga0182024_10026810_pt1 | contig 10110 bp, 10 predicted proteins | sample P32metaG_FD_120480 | JGI IMG/M metagenome (GOLD analysis project Ga0182024, IMG submission 120480) | Permafrost microbial communities from Stordalen Mire, Sweden - P3-2 metaG (Illumina Assembly) | ecosystem: Environmental > Terrestrial > Soil > Wetlands > Permafrost | place: Sweden: Stordalen...
CGCCAAGAAGGGCACGACCGAGCCCACCACGCTCACCTACGAGGAGGCGCTCGACGAGGCGCTCTGCCACGGGTGGATCGACGGCCAGGTGCGCCGCCGCGACGAGCGCACCTTCCGCCAGCGCTTCACCCCCCGGCGCGCGCGCAGCCAGTGGTCCGAGCGCAACGTCGGCCACGTCGAGCGGCTGCTCGGCGAAGGCCGGATGCAACCAGCGGGTCTGGCCGCGGTCGAGAGCGCTAAGGCGGACGGCCGCTGGGAGGCCGCCTACCCGGGGCAGAAGGCGATCGCGGTGCCCTCTGAGCTCACCACGGCACTCGCCGCCGAGCCCAAGGCACGGGCCAACTTCGAGCTCCTCTCCAGCCAGAACCGCTACGCGGTGCTCTACCGGATCCACAGCGCCAAGCGCAGCGACACCCGCGCGCGGCGGATCGATCAGTTCGTCGCGATGCTCGCTCGCGGCGAGACCCTCCACCCGCAGAAGCGCGCGCTGCGCAGGTGAGAGGAGCCGCGCGCCATCCGGTATGCGCAGGGAGCGTACGGGTCGTTCAGGCCGCAGCGATCAGAAGAGACACGGCTCAAACCCCGGCCGGCACCGCGTGCGCCTCGCGCAGCCTGGCCACCGCCGCGCGCACGGCCTCGCGCGCGTCCTGGGGCTCGAGCACGGCGGCGTCGCCGGCTTCCTTGAGGATCTCGCGCACGAGCCAGTCGACGCCCGCGAAGCTCAGCTCGACAACGACCGAGCCGTCGCGACGCTCCTCCACGACGCGCCGCGCCTCGCGTGCCCAGCGCGCGCGCTCGGGGGAGACGAGCACCCGCGCCGCGCGCGAGGTCTCGACCTCGCCGGTGCGTAGCCAGCCGTCGACCTCCGCGGCCGGATCGACCTCGGGGCGTGGCTCGAAGCACTCCTTGGTCACGTCCACACTCTTGATCCGGTCCAGGCGGAAGTGGCGCATCGCGCCCTTGTCCGGGTCAAACGAGGCGACGTACCAGCCCTCGCGGCCGTTCGTCAGCGCGTAGGGCTCAACGCGGCGCTGCACGATCTGATCCTCGTTCTCCTTGTAGTACTCCAGCGCGATAATCCGCCGCTGCACGATCGCGGTCGAGACGACGCGTGCGACCGCCGAGTCGTCGCCGCCGGCATGCGCGACCTGCAGGCCCTGTTCCATCGGGTCCTCCCCGAGCGCGGCGACGATCTTCTCGCGGGCGGATGTGAGCGAGCCCTCCGGCAGGTGCTCGCCGATCAGGTCGATCGCCGCCACCAGCGCCTTCGCCTCGACCGGGAGCAGCCGCGCGGGACGGTCGAAGTTGTCGCTATAGGGCTCGGGGTCGACCTCGATCTCGCCCTCCTCCTCCTTGATCTCCGCATACAGCACATACGAGCCGCCGCCGAAGTTGACGACGTTCAGCACGTTCACGTCCTCGCGCAACTCCTCCTCGGAGAGCTGTAGCCGCTCGCACACCTCCGCGATCTTCACCCGGCCCAGCCCTCCCGGGCCCGGTCCTCCGGACTTCGTCCCCGCGCCGCCCGCGCGTCCGGCCTGGATCAGGATGCTCGCGAGCGTCACCAGCCGCGCGAAGCGCTCCGGGCGGATCGCTGTGTCGCCCGCGCCGCGGGCCGCGGAGCCGTCGCTACCGCTCGCCGCGGCCCTGTTGCCCGCACGCGAGGAGGATCCGTTGCGGCCGGCGCCCCGGCGCCCGGTGGTGCGCGTCGGCGTATCGGCCTGCGCTCCCTTGCCGGTGTGCGCGGGCGCTCCCGCATCCGGCGGCGTTTCGCCGTGGAGCTCCTGGAGCAGATCCACGCGCCGCCCGAGCTCCGCGGTCAGTTCCTCTGGACCCAGCAGCCGCGCGTGCGCGCCGAGCCCGAGCACCCACGAGATCAGGTTGCGGGGGTTGGAGTAGCTCGTCTGAAAGACCCTGTCCCCCTCACACGCCTCCCCGCCGTCGATCATCTCCGGCTCGGGCCGACGGATCTCGCCGTAGCGACCGAAGTGGCGTTCGACCTGCCAGGCGATCCGCTCGGAGATCAGCACCTCGGCCACGCCCCGCTCCTCGCCCAGCTGCCAGTCGGCGCGGTTGGCATAGGAGCGCGGGTCGAAGTCCGCGGGGCGGCGGAAGTCGTGCTCGGCCTTGGTCGCATAGGAGACCTTCCCGCGAATGCGCGAGAGGCGGAACACGCGCACGGCCTTGCGCTCGTGGGCGTAGCCGAGCAGGTAGAACTGGCCGCCCTGGAACAGCAGGTGGTAGGGATCGACGCGGCGCGCGCCGAGATCGTCGCGCTCCATCGTGTAGTAGTCGAAGGTGATCGTCTTGTTGCGGAAGATCGCCGTCTCGACCTTCGCCAGACGTGCCGAGAACTCCTGACCGCCGGCGGAGGCCGTGATACCAAGCGCGACCGACTGCTGCTCAGGCGCACGCAGCGGGCTCGGCCGTCCCCAGGTGATCTGCTGCAGCGCCAAGCGCAGCGGCTCGGCGTAGGCAAATTCGCCGTCGAGCAGGCTCAGCGCGGTCTGCAGCGCCGCGAGCTCCTTGTCGGAGAACGCGATCGCGGGCAGGTGGAAGTTCTCCGGGCGCAGCGAATAGTTCTCCTGCTCGGCCGCGCCGTCGGTCGGTCGCTCGACGGTCAGCTGAATCCGCAGCGATTCGAGCTCCGAGCGATCCGCGTAGAAGCGCCGCGCGAACGCGTCTTCGTTCATGCCGCTGTAGCCCTCCACGTCGCGCCTGATCTCCAGCGCCGTGACCGGCCTGCGCTCGGCCATCAGGTAGGAGATCAGCGACAACTGGCGGATCAGCTTCTCGGTGTCCTTTGCCATCTGGATTCAAAAGATAGAAGCCAGCGGCGGGAGGATCTTGGCGGAGGGCCGCCGGGTTCGCTATTTGCGGCTTTTCAAGCGGCTTCGCGCACGGGCTCGGCGGGCTCTAGGACGCGCGCTCCGAAGAACGCCGCGCCATCGATCGCGCGATCGAAGCCCGACCAGCGCTTGCCGGGGGCGAGCTCCTTCTCCAAGCGATCGAAGCTGCCCAGGCGTCCGCCGAGGTTGTCGACCATGTGCACGAGCGTCGCCTCGCGCGTGCACGGCACCACAGGACTGCCGTGCTCGAGTGACCCGTGATGGGAGAGGATAATGTGCCCGACCGCCTGCGCGAGCTCCGCGGGGAAGCCCTCGATCTCCTCGATCATGCGGCGGATGCGGTAGTAGCCGAGTGCGATCTCCCCCTGCAGGCGACCCGCGTCGGTCAGGTCGATGATTCGATCCCGCCCGCCCGGCGGGGTCTCATTCGGGGCCTGATCCAAGGACGGGGTCCCGCCCGTGTAGGCCTCGAGCTTGCCGATGTCGTGCAGCAACGCGCCGGTGACGGCCACATCGCGGTCGATGCCCGGGAAGGTGGCGCTGATCGCGCTCACCGCCTGGGCCACGCCGAGGCAGTGCTCGAGCAGGCCGTGACGGTATGCCTGGTGGTAGTACTTGGCCGCCGGCGCGACGCGGTAGCCGGCCCACAGCTCCGAGCCCTCGCCGAACACGCGCGCCAGCAGGATCCGCAGATGGCGCTCCTGGATCGTGGCGAGTAGCTCGCGCACCTCCTCCTCCATCTGCTCGACTCCACGCGCGGGGCTATCGAGCAGGTCCTCGGGCGCGTAGCTGCCGGGCACGGCCTCGGCGAGGCCACGCAGATTGATCTGCGGCCCGAAGCGCGGGTGCACGGTGTAGCGCCCGTGCACGTGCACCGCCGCGCCGGCGCAGGCGAGCTCCCCGATCCCGGCCAGATCCTCCCACACCATCGCGACGATCGCGCCCGTGCGATCGCCGAGCTGCAGGCGCAGGTACTCGCCGCCGCCGCGCCGCTGGCGGCGCTCGGCCTCGCGGACCAGCAGCACCTGGTCGATCTCGATTCCGTCGCTGAACTCGTTCACGAGCATGGCCGAAGGTATACGCACGAGTGCGGACGGCACAGCTCGGCGGGACAGGCGACAGGAGCCCGCCGGGCGTAGGCGCCGGGGAAGCGCCTCGGCCGAAGTGCTATTCCTGCGGGTGTGTCGAGCGTCGAGGACCCTCACGCAACAGGCAACGCAATCACCGTAGGCAGCATCGGTGTGATCGGCAGCGCGGGCACGGTCGCGAGCGCCGGGGTGATTGGCAGCGCGGGCACGGTCGCGAGCTCGGGCGTGATCGGAAGCGCGGGGACCGTGCTGAGCGCCGGAGTGATCGGAAGCGCCGCCGTGGTGGGCGGCTTCGGCAACGTCGGCTGTCTCGCGTGCGTGGGATGCGTCGGCTGCGTGAACTGCGCGGGATGTGTCGGCTGCGTGGGGTGCGTGGGCCTGCGGGGCGCGGTCGGTGCGGTCGGGCGCTCGGCGTAATCGAGATCGCGAGATGCCCCCACCATCCTTCCGCTTGTCCGTGCTCGACCAGTCCCCGATCTCCGAGGGATCCTCGGGCGCGCAGGCTTTGCGGAACACGATCGACCTCGCGCGCCTCACAGACCGGCTCGGCTATCACCGCTACTGGGTGGCCGAGCACCACGGCGGGCCGATGCTCGCCGGGCCCTCCCCCGAGGCTTTGATCGGGCCGATCGCCGCGGCCACCACCCGTATCAGGGTTGGCAGCGGCGGGGTGATGCTCCCGCACTACTCACCTTTGAAGGTCGCCGAGACGTTCAGCCTGCTTTCCGGCCTGTTTCCAGGACGCATCGACCTCGCGCTCGGCCGCGCAGCGGGCACCGACCCCCTCACCACCTTCGCCCTGCAACGCGATCGGCGACAGGCCGCGCCCGACGACTTCCCCGAGCAGCTCGCCGAGCTGCTGGGCTACCTCGATGACCAGCTGCCCCCGGACCACCCCTTCGCGCGCCTGGCCAAGACCCTGCCCGGACGCCCCGAGCGGCCGGAGCCATGGCTGCTCGGCTCCTCCCAGCAGAGCGCGATCTGGGCCGCCGAGCTCGGGCTGCCATACGCCTTCGCCGACTTCATCAACCCTCGCGGGGCTGAGATCGCCGCGCTATACCGCGAGCGCTTCGCCGAACACGAACACTCGGGACTCCACCCCCGTGTCGCCGTCGGCGTCTGGGTGATCTGCGCCGAGACCGATGAGGAGGCCCACCGGCTGGCGGCCAGCGGGCGGATGACGTTCACGCTCCTGCGTCGCGGCCAGCCGATCGCGGTCCCCTCCCCGGAGATCGCGGTCGAGTTCCTCGCGGCCGACGACCGCACGCCGGGGCAGCCCCGCTCGGAGCGGCGGGCAATCCTCGGCTCGCCCGACACGGTGCGGGCGGAGCTCGAGGACGTCGTCGCGAAATACGGGGCCGAAGAGGCAATCGTTGTCAGCATCACATACGCGCACGAGGCGCGGCGACGGTCGTATGAGCTACTGGCGGAGGTGTTTGGCCTTTTGACGCCTTCCTCTGTAGATCTGTAGGGCTTTATTTGCAGAAGCAGACAAAACTTAGCCTCGATCGATTTCAAACCACATGCATATGGTCTCCCCGCCGTCGTCGATCGACCAGCGATCGGCGATCTGATCCAGGAGCGCCTTTTCATATGGCGAGCAGCCGGCATCCGGCCCACTCGGCAGGAGCGCATTCGTGCCCCGCAGCTCTGAGAGAGATAGTGGTAAGCTTACCCACTATGGCATACGTGGTCGCTCGTCCCGGAGAAAGATGGGAGGTGCGCGAGTCCCGCTCGACTCCCGCGGGGCCGCGCAGCCGTACGCTGGTGACGTTCAAGACGCTCACGCCCGAGGTCCTCGAGCGCGCGGCAGCACGTTCCTCGACGCCATTGGATCCACTGGAGCTGCGCAAGGCCGCGCTGCGCGCCGGCGCTCCCGTAGCGGGCGGGGACGCCGATCGCGCGGCCGGCGAGCTGCTCGCACAGATCGCTACGGGCGCCAAGCCAAGGCCGGTGCTGCGAGCACTGCTGCTCGACGCGCTCACAGACACCCGCCCCAGGACACCCCGTACATCCGACAGCGCAAGGGCCGCCGCGCGCTGGGCCGCCGCCACACAACAGCAGCGCGGCGAGACACTGCGCGAGTTGCTGCTACTCGTCGACCACCTGCCACCCCGCCGCAGGACAGCCTCCACGCGCTTCCCGCGCCTGCGATCGAGGCCCACATGAACGACGAGCCCACGCTCCCTGAGAAGATCGTCGCGGTCCACGAACGTCTCGATCAGGCCAAGATCGCGCACGCATTCGGCGGAGCGCTCGCGCTCGCCTACTACGCCGAGCCGCGCACCACCGATGACATCGACGTCAACGTGTTCGTCGCACCCGCCGCTCTCGGAACAGTCCAGCACGCGCTGGCCCCGCTCGGCATCGACGACACCGTCGACCCCGCGATCCTGGAGCGCGACGGACAGTGCCGAGTGTGGTGGGGCCACACCCCCCTCGACCTGTTCTTCGCCTACGACGAGCTCCACGACGCGATGCACCACGAATCCCGCCTGCAGCCATTCGGAGAGGACCAACTGCCGATCCTCTCGCCCGAGCACCTGCTCGTCTGCAAGGTGATCTTCGACCGCCCCAAGGACTGGCTCGACATCGAACAGGTCCTCGTCTGCGTCGAAGACCTCGACATCGCCGAAATACGCAGCTGGCTCCAGCGCATCGTCGGCGCCGAGGACCCCCGCTCCCAGCGCTTCGATCAAAACGTAGACACCCTGCTCGACGACAGTCCTTGACGCCCAAACGAATACGCGCGGACTACGCCGGATCGCCGCTGACGGCGGCGCGCTCGCCCGGCGCGTGTCGCCGCAGGTATGCCTCGCTGCTGATCGGCACCGCCAACGGCATGCTCATCCAATCCTTCATCGACGCTCGCGCAGAACAGCTCCAAGAAGAGCAGCAAGAAGAAGCCTCCCGTCGGCACGACCTTCTCCTTCAACCTCAACGAGGCGGCGATCGTGACGCTCCAGTTCACCGAGAGCACCGCCGGGTGGGGAAGCGGGAAAACCTGTGCCGCCCAGACAAAGAAGAACCAGAGCAAGCACGGCTGCACTCGCACAATCGTCGCCGGAACGTTGACGCTCTCTGGGTATGCAAGAGCGAACAAAGTGACCTTCGACGGTCTCCTCTCCAACCACAACAAGTTGAAACCCGGCAGCTACACGCTCACCGCCGCCGCAACCGCGTCAGGCGAGCACTCAACGCCAGCGACGCTGCACTTCACAATCGTAAAGAGATAACCGCTTAGCCCAGATCTTGCAGTAGCCCGGCTACCATGTGTCTGTTCAATTATCGGGATAAGGGGAAGCGTTGTGTCGAATGAAGGAAGGATCGCTCGCTCCTGGCGCCTGACGCGGGCGGCCTGGGGGGTTGTGCGGACCGATCGTGCGCTGCTGATCCTCGCGACGCTCTCCGGGCTGCTGAGTGTGGCGAGCATCGCCCTGATCTTCCTGTTGGGTGGCCTGTTCCACAACGGGCGTTTCTCAGAGGGCCATTTTGCGCTGGTCGCGCTGATCCTCGCCTATCCGCTGATGTTCGTCAGCGTGTTCCTCAACACTGCGATCGCGGCGGCCGCCGCGGCCCGTCTTCATCTGACTTCTCTGACCCGAGTGTCGACTGTGCCTCGGCGAGGTTGACCGTCACGATCAACACGCTTCCCGCCGCGCGCAGCGTGCGCTTGGGCCTGAGCAACGGACAGCAGATCACCTCACGTGTGCTGTTCGTGCCCGCCAGGCAAGGAGGACCTGCCGGCTACTACTACCAGGTCGTGCGTGGCCCGTCGCCGATCCCCGTCTCGCTGACCGAGCTCGACGCGCATGGCAGGACGCTACGGACCGTCACGCTGCCACACATCGTGGAATGCACCGAGAATCCAATCAAATATTTACCCAGCGGAGTGCAAACGCTCGTCCACGACAAGGTGCCGAATGGCCCAGGGTTCTCGATCACTGGCGAACGCTACCGCTTCCTCGGAAGCGTCTATTTTGAACTCAAGGTCCACGTCGAAGAAACCACCGGATCCGGCTCGGGCAGTGCTCACAGCTTCGGCGTGCTCGGACGCAGGCCCAGCGTGCTCGATTGGCAGATCGAAACGGGCTGCCATCCACATCCCTATGTGATCCTCTACAGCGTGCTCAAGGCTCCCGGCGACACCGTGTTTGTGCGCACGTCCGGCAAGCTGACAGCGATGCGGCGCGTCGCGATCCCTGCAATCTTCAACGCCGGCGGCGCGCTGGTCTACACAACCTCGATCGCTCCTTCCAGCGAACTAGTCATTCACACGCCGAACGGAAAGACTGCCCTCACCGAAAAGCTCGGCTCGCTCGCCTCAGAAGCGGCGGAGACCTGCCATGGCGAAGCGGAAAGCTAACCATATGAATAGCTCGATCAGCATCAGGTCTGTCGCTCGGCGTACCTTTGCCACCTATGCTAGCCAAGCCTCCTCCGTATTGCGGTCAGCGGTTGCGGGGGCTTCTGGCATCCGATATCTTTCGTCCATTGTCGACTGAGTGGGGGAGGGGTGGCGTGGTATCTTTGCGTGGGCGGATGTGCTTGGTCGGATCTAGAGAGGCGGGGGTCCGCGGACGGGTCGCTCGTAGGTTGTGCGTAGGAGCTGTGCTCGCCATGATCGCGCTCTCGCTCGGCTTCGCGCCGGGCGCCCTCGCTGCCGGTACCGGGCAGATCTCCGGCACGGTGACGCGGGCGTCGGGTGGGACACCGATCCAGGGGATCGAAGTCTGTGCGTTTTCGACGAGTGCTGAAGAACCCAGCGCTGAAGGCTTCGGGTGCGCCACAACGAGCTCGAGCGGCGAATATACGATCACGGGGTTGGCGAGTGGGCAATACGATGTTGAATTCATCTCACCCTCGGAAAGCGAACCTGGCTACATCGCCCAGTATTACGACGGCACGACTTCCTTCGAAGACGCGAAAGCGGTGCCGGTCAACGCGCCGGGGACCACGTCGGGGATCGATGCCGCGCTCGAAGAAGGCGGACGGATCACCGGTGAAGTGACGCGTGTCTCGGGTGGCGCACCGATCGAAGGTATCCAGGTGTGTGCGTCAGCGGTGCACGGCGAAGGCTTCGAGTGCGCAAGAACCAAATCAAACGGCGCCTATACCATCACGGGATTGGCGAGCGGCAACTATGATGTTGAATTCACCTCCCCCTTTGAAAGCGGACTCGACTTCGTATCTCAGTACTGGGAATACAAGTCCTCGCTCTCCGAAGCAAGTACGGTGTCGGTGACGGCAGGCAGCATCAAAGCGGGAATCGATGCAGAACTGAAAGAAGGGGGGAGGATTACTGGCAGAGTGACGAATGCGTCGACTGGCGCAGGCCTGGAAGAAGTCTTGGTCTGTGTCCTCACGGAAAGCGGCAAACTCGTGTCGTTTAGACAGTGCGCGAGCACCGGCGCAAACGGCGAATACACGATCTCGGCAGTCGGGAGCGGCAACTACAAGATCGGGTTTGACGCGGGAAAAGAATATGTCTCCCAGTATTACAACGACAAGTCTTCGCCCGCGGAAGCAAACACGGTGTTGGTTACTGCGCCCGCGACCACGCCGAATATTGATGCCACGATGCAGACTGTTGGCACGCCGCCCGTGAACACGACGGCGCCGGTGGTGTCCGGAACCCCGGCCGTCGGGCAGGTGCTGATGTGTGCGCCCGGTCTGTGGACGGGTAAACCGGCGCCGACGTTCAGCTATCAGTGGCTGCGTGGCGGCGTCCCGATAGCCGGCGCGAACGCGACCAGCTATACGGTGCAGAGCGCCGACGCGGGGAACAGCCTTTCCTGTCAGGTCGCCGCGAAGAACGCAAAGGGCGAAAAGAGCGCGAGGAGCGCCAGCGTGGCGATCCCCGCCAATCCTGTCATTTCCCCTCCGCCGCCGGCCCCAAAACCGGTGGTCACGATCACGGGGTCGAAGATCGTCGTGTCGGGCAAGTCGGCGACCGTGCACATCGTCTGCAGCGACGCGGCCTGTACCGGGTCGGCCGAGCTCACCTTGCAGATCGTGGTCAAGCACCGCAAGGGCAAGAAGACGGTCTCGCGCAAGGAAACCCTCGTCCTCGCGAAGGGGTCTTACTCGCTCGCCGCGGGCAAGAGCGGGACGCTCGTCCTGCGCCTGACCGCCGCCGGCAAGACGAGGCTTGCTCACGTCAAGCACCATCC
>Ga0182024_10026811_pt1 | contig 10110 bp, 14 predicted proteins | sample P32metaG_FD_120480 | JGI IMG/M metagenome (GOLD analysis project Ga0182024, IMG submission 120480) | Permafrost microbial communities from Stordalen Mire, Sweden - P3-2 metaG (Illumina Assembly) | ecosystem: Environmental > Terrestrial > Soil > Wetlands > Permafrost | place: Sweden: Stordalen...
GGATCGCGTGGACAACCAACTCGATGAGTTGATCTATCAGGCTTTCCCGCAAACCAAGGCTTCCTGAAATGCGCGACAAACTTGTTCCGTTTATTAAGATCTGACTTACATCAGACGTCTAGTACATCGTACAGATAGTTGCCCCAAACGCGCTTGTGGAGATCGAGAATAGGACTGGCTATAGCTGCGAAGTCGGGATCACGTGGGAAGATCCAGCTTCGATGTTGCCAGCGCCCGCCCCGAGGTTGCGCCTCCAGACCGGGCAATCGAGCGAGACAAGACTCCGTTCTCCACCGGCAGCAATCCTTGCCTGACATGCCGAAGCCGATTCATTGTCGATCATCCACTGCTTCCCTAAGTAGCGATCTGCCACCAGAATCGGGTTCGTCCACCCGAACTCCTTCATGGACGCTCCGATCTGATTGATCTGCCTCAGTCGTCAACAACGATTCACTCCGGAGTAATAGACTTGAAGATATGTGGATTGTCGCGGCTGTGACATTGATCGCGATGGTTCTACTGCTCGCTGTTGCGCGGGCTGTCTTCCAGCGCCATCAGGATCACGAGCGCCTATTGATGCGTGACCACCTGAACCGAATCTCCTGTGACTGGGAGGAGCCTTATTGAAGCCAGTAGCTGGCGAAGGCCCAAGCGTCCTTTAGTTGTAGTTGGCTCACAAATGAGGCGCGCATGGTTGACCGCTCAGTAACTGGGGCCGTTACGGAGTCTGGACCCCTCTAACGGACCTCACACTGCGAGCGGAGCGATGTGAATCCTGGCTATCTGTTTGAAAGATATGGTGGGCTCGAGAAGACTCGAACTTCCGACCTCTTCCGTGTCAAGGTAGCCAAAGCTATTTTGTTGCTTCTGTTTCCACCTAAGTAGCTGATTATATTGGATTAAGTTTGGGCCATTTTTGGGCCTCGGCGACATTTTCAGGGCCAGAACGGACCAAATTTTTCTTCGTTACCTGGACTATCAAAAAAGGTCTGCGAATTTCGGGAACGCGTGCGCTGATGGTATGACCAGCGTGAATGCCAGCGAAGCTCGTGAGAAGCTTTATCGCCTGCTCGACGAAACGGCGTGCGATGACGAATCCGTGCTGATCACCGGCCTCGCTCTTACACTGTTCTCGTCGGCGAAGAAGACAGGAATTCGATCCAGGAGAGCTTGTGTCTTCTCTCGGTGCCGGGCATGCATGAATCCATCGCTGAAAGGCAGATGCAAATGGGTTGTGGGTGAATCAGATCGCCCGCAATCTGACCTATGCCGTTGACGGGTTGCAGCTCAAGGCCAGGCGCTATTCTGATTAATGATTGGGATTCGCTATTTACGGCGGAGCTTCTGTCCACGCTTGCCGAGACCGGTATCAAATCCGTAAAATTATCGCCACGATCGCCGAACCTGAACAGCTATGCGCGCATGATTTTGCCTGGGGAGGACGCTCTGCGCATCGCCGTCCGGGAGTTCGTCGCTCATCACCGCGAGCGGAACCGCCAGGGCATCGGCAATGTGTTCATTTTCCGTGAGCCCAGTCCTATTTGATCGCACAGGACCGGTTCGGTGCCGCAGCCGCCCTGGCGGAATGCCCAACAATTATGATCGAGCCGCATGAGTCCCTTGTATTTTCAGTTTGGACATTACGGGTTCTGCACAAGTGGCGATTTCAGCATGGGTAGCATACGGCGAATGATCCGCAACCGGACACAGTCAGGGATCGCCGGATGCAGGGTTACATTCGACTCGCGGTGACGGAAGCGGGTGACCTGCGCGAAGGCACTGTCATTTTAACAGATGCGAAATCTGAGCCAGCGCTATCCGAAGTTAATATTACAGTTACCTCTTTCAGCCATATTGTCTGTAGTTGTACAGGGGACTATCATGACGATTGACAGGTTGAAAAACTATGAGCCTGAGAATTCAAAGCGATCCGGCCGGCGGTGCAACGGCGAGCGAGGCCAGTCGCGCGGCCCAGTCCACATCGGCTTCTTCGGAAGCCGGGAAGACCGGGAGTAAAACCGGGAGTGCCGGAGGAGATAGGGTTGACGTCTCTTCCGCTACGGAAGCCATTTCCGCGGGTATATCCGCCCAGAATCTGCAGCGTGCAAACCGGGTGACGCAACTTGGCGCCCTTTACGCGCGAGGCCAGTATTCCGCTGACTCCATGAACGTCAGCCGTGCCATTGTAGGGGGTGCTGTTACGGGATCGGTGGCGGGTCAGGCATGACCTTGCAGTACACGGCGCAGGCTAAGATTGCGCGTTCTGAGCAGCGCGTCAGAGAAGTTGCTGACTCCTGGAATGCGGTGGATCTTTCGGCGATTGCCCAATGTCTGTCAGCACTGGATGGTTCAGTTGCCGACTTAAGCGACGCCCACCGAATCCTGAAAGAATCGCCGGCAACATCCGCGGGTTCAATCCGCCCGGATATCTCCAGTTTAAGAGCATCCGCGCTCAGGCTTGAGCGGCTGGTCGATGCTTCGGCGGCATTTTTTCGACTTGCTCCGGGGCTCGCGCGCGAGGACGGCGCGTTGTATCAGTCAGGCGGATCCATCTGTTTCTCCATTTCGACTGGCGAAATGCGGGGAATAGAGGGCTAGCCATGTCGTCAAACCTGATTGCCGCCATGGGAAACTCGGGCAATACCCTGGATGTGTTGCAACAGGCTCTTGCAGTCATTCAAAACAACGTCAGCAACGCTTCCACGCCGGGTTATGCGGCCCAGCAATTGAATATCACCGCGCAGCCTTTCGACACAGCAACGGGAGCGGCCGGGGGAATTGCAGCACAGGGGCTCATCGATTCCCGCGATTCCTACCTGGACTCGCAGGTCCAGAGCCAGCTCCAGACACTGGGCTTATATACAGCGCAGGCGCAAAGTACTTCCACGATTCAAAGCTTCTTCGATGCCTCAGGAAACGGAGGAGTTTCTGCCGCCCTGAGCAACCTGTACAGCGCCTTTTCGGCGTGGAACGCTTCGCCGACCGATCCCACCGCGGAGCAGACTGTGATCTCCAGTGCCTCTGCTTTTGCCAGCTCCGTTCAGGAATTGTCACAATCCCTCAATTCCACGGCAACCGGGCTGAATCAGCAGATTGGTTCCACCGTGAACCAGATCAACACACTGGCTTCGCAGATTCAACAGTATAACCAGGGAAAATTGCAGAACTCGCAACCGGATCCCGGCGCGGACGCAAATCTTGAGAACACGCTCGAAAACCTCTCTCAGCTGACGAATTTCACCGCGCTTCAGCAGCCCGATGGCACTGTCACAGTGCTGATCGGTGGCGGCACGCCGCTTGTGATCGGCAGTCAGCAATACCAGATTTCGGCGAGTGACTCGATCGACGCCGGAGCCGCCAATGCACAATCGCCACCGACCGCGCATGTGCTCGACTCACAGGGCAACGATATTACGGCGGATGTGACCGGGGGGCAACTGGGGGGCCTAGTGAGCACCAGAAACGGGATTCTGGCATCGATTATCGGGGACTCCCAGCAGCAGGGCTCGCTAAATCAATTCGCGCAATCGGTAGCCGATACTGTTAACAATATTCTCGAATCGGGCACAGTTTCCACGGCTGCGGGCGCCGCGGCGGGGACTGCGCTTTTCACCTACAATAACGCGGATGCCACACTGGCGGCCGGAAGTCTGGCCGTGAATTCGGCGATTACGCCGGCAACGCTTGCGCCCGTAGACGCCGCGGGGAACGCCAACGGAAACGCCAGCCAGCTAGCCTCCTTGGCCGATCCCAATAATACGCAATCGCAGATAGACGGCAAGGATTTCGTTTCGTTTTTTGCCGGAATCGCCGCCGCCGCGGGACAGGCCAACTCGACGGCTACAACCAACCAGACGGTTCAGCAGCAGGTGGTGACGACGGCCCAGTCTCAGAGAGATCAGATTTCAGGCGTTTCGCTGGACGGTCAGGCAGCAGAAGTGCTGCAATTCCAGCGCGCCTATCAGGCGGTTTCGCAGGTACTGAGCATTATCAACGATCTGGCGAACTCCATACTCGCCCTGGTCCCGCAGCAGCCTTCGTAAAGGACTCCCTATGGATCTGACGATCAGAGCATCCAATCAGCAATTTCTGGCAAGCCTGCAGTCAACGCAATTGCAAATGCAAACGGCGCAGGCCCAATTGAGTTCCGGATACCGCTTGCAGCAGGTTTCGGACGATCCTTCCGCGGTCGACCAGATTTACGAACTGGAAACTCAAATCGCCTTCAACCAGCAAACCCAGACGAATCTCACCAGTGCCCAGAGCGAGGTGAGTTCGGCCGATAGCGCGCTGCAAAGCGCCGTTCAGGTGATGCAAAGCGCCATTTCGCTGGCGGCTCAGGGGGCCACGTCGACATCCACAGCGCAGGATCGCGCTAACCTTGCTGTGGAAGCTCAGGGGCTCCAGCAGACGTTAGTAAGTCTGAGCCAGACTCAGGTGAACGGCAGCTATATTTTCAGCGGAGATGACAATACACAGCCTTCTTACGCACTGAATCCCGCCGCTTCCGACGGCGTCACACAACTGATATCCCCGACCAATACGCGCGTTATCCAGGACGTTAACGGCACGGCGATAGCTACCGCGAGAACGGCCACGCAGATCTTCGACGCCCAGGATGCAAGCGGGAATCCTGTCGCCGGTAACGCCTTCGCGGCAATTAATTCGCTGGTGACTGCTCTGCAGAGCAACAATCAGGCCGGGATCGCGGCAGCAAGCGACTCGCTCACGGCGGCGAGCCAATACGTAAGCGGCCAACAGGCCTTTTATGGTGAAGCCGAGGATCGCATTACCACGGCTGCACAACTGGCGCAGCAGTTTCTGGTCCAGGACCAGTCGAGCCTCGGCCAGGTGCAGGATGCCAATGTTGCTCAGGCGTCGCTGGAACTTACCCAGTCGCAAACGCAGGAGCAGGCGGCGTTGTCGGTAGAGGCCAAGATCCAGCAACAGCCCAATCTGTTTAGCATGCTCGGATGAAAGGATTGCCACGATGCCCGCGAATTTACAGATTGCCAATACCGACCACGGGTACACATCCGGCCACACCTCCTGCGAACCGCTGGTTCCCGGTCAACTGGGGCAGGAGGCCGTCGAGAGGGCGGCTCAGATCCATTCTGCCGCATTGAAGACGGCTGGGACCGCGCTATCTGAGCTCCTTCAGGTACCGGTTTCCATGACCTTACGGGAGGTAACTCAAGCACCTTTTTCCGCGCTGTTTAGCGAAAGAGTTACCGAAGATCACGTGATCGTACTCAGTTTGTCGCCCCTGCAAGGGTACGGATTCCTGACCTTTCCTAAGCTTTTGCTATTCCGCATTCTCGATAATCTGCTCGCCACTCCGGAGACATCGTCTGAAAAGACCACTGACGATGAATCGCAGCGGTCGGTCACCGGTATCGAGCTACATGTTCTTCAGGAGTTTTTTGAGGTTTTCACGAATTCTCTGCGGGACTCCTGGGAGCCCTTCTATCCTGTGGCATTCAGTCAGCTATTCGGCGACGAAAGCCACGAACGGCGTGCAGTCGAAAATGGAGACGCTCCGGCGCTAAAGCTGCACGCGACCGTGGACCTTTCGGGAATAACCGCGGACATCGTTCTGGCCGTGCCGGTGTTTCTGCCCAGACTGGCGGGTTTGTCTGGCGCGTCAGCCAGCAGGTCCACCGCTTCGGGACCCGGGCGGGAAAGTATTTTCAATTGCCTTAGTGGCGCGAGGGTACGGGTGGACGGAGTACTGGATGGCGCGAGTATCCGAATTCGGGACCTGCTCGATCTGCAGCCCGATCAGATTCTTGTGCTGCGAGAATCGGAGGGCGCGCCGGTCAGTTGCCTGGTGAACAGCCATCGCGCATATACCGGAGAACTAACTGTCAGCAGGGGCCGCCACGCGATTCAGGTCGACGTACTGACCGGCTCGACGGCGTCCACAGGGTCTGAGAATCAATTCACAGTCGCCTCCGCAACCGACAAATGATTGAGCAAATCCAGCCATGCGGCGGTGCGCGGGCTTTCCTCTCGCGGACTGTAAAGATCCGGTGATTCGCTCATCCGTGAAGTTATGTTTCTGAGCAGTTCGATATGATCCCGCTCGTCATCGTCTTCGGAATATCCTGGAGTAAACAGAACCGTGTTCAGTTCCAGGCGAAGCCGGTATCGATCTCCGGATAACCATGTTTCCAGCAGCGATTTCGCCAGCGCCGCGGACCGGCAACCGGGATGTGAAGAACAAGCCGTCATACCAGCTCTCTTCGGAGACATTGACGTAAATTCCACTGATTTTTCGAATTTTTCTCTCGGACAAAAGGCAGGTAAACTTTCTCTAAATTCCTCAGCGAGCGCCGATGTGGCGGATAGGGAAACCGAATGATCAACGTCACTCGCCTCAACCGCAGTTCGCTCGTTCTGAACTGCGATCTGATCGAGTTCATCGAAAGCGCCCCGGATACAGTTATCACACTGACGACAGATCGAAAGATCACGGTTCAGGAAACGGTGGAGGACGTGATCGAAAAAATTCGGACCTGGCGGCGCTCCCTGTTGTTGCCTGAGAATCCGGCGCGCGTGGAACGCGGCCGGGGCTGATGTCCGGAAAAGAAATCTCCCATGGCAGACCCGAAACCAAGTAAGAAGATCTCGTCCAAACCCGATTTCGCCACAATCCTGGGGCTGATTCTGGCTTTTGGAGCAATCATTGGCGGGCTTATCATGGAGGGCGGAAAACTTCAGGATCTCACTCAGCTGACATCCGCTTTGATCGTGCTGGGAGGAACGATCGGAGCAGTCATGGTCACGACCCCCCTTTCAACCCTCATCGGAGCCACCAAAAAACTTGGGCAGGTATTCTTCGGAAAGGAAGAGTCGCCGGCCAACGCTATCGAGGAGATCATTGGATATGCGTCACAGGCGCGCAAGGCCGGAATCGTATCGCTGGAGTTGGAGGCAGCCGCTATCGAGGATCCTTTCCTGAACAAAGCGCTGAGTCTTGCGGTGGACGGAATGGACTCGGCGAGCATCAGGGACATCATGGAACTCGAGATTCAGGTAATGGAGGAAAAGATCGACGCGGAAGCCAAAGTGTTCGAATCTGCCGGTGGATACGCACCGACGATTGGCATTATCGGTGCGGTGATGGGGCTGATTCAGGTCATGAAGAATCTCGCCAACATCGATGAAGTCGGGCGCGGCATCGCGGTTGCCTTTGTGGCCACCATTTACGGGGTGGCGTCAGCCAACATTCTTTTCCTTCCCGCGGCCGGCAAGTTGAAAGCGAGGGGCCGGGAGGCCATTCAGATTCGCGAACTTATGCTCGAAGGCATTCTTTCCATCGCAGATGGCGTGAACCAGAAAATCATTCGCCTGAAGCTGGAGGCTTATATGGAAAAGGAATCTTTGGCGAAGCTTGCCAGACAGAAAGCAGGGGCTTCCGCCCAGCCTGTCTCCGCGGAAGGGTAAACAGTGGCACGAAAACGACGTCACCCGGAACATCAGAACCACGAAAGGTGGCTGATCTCCTATGCCGATTTCATCACGCTGCTCTTCGCTTTTTTTGTGGTGATGTTCGCAACTTCGCAAACCGATAAAAGTAAGATGCAGCAGGTATCCGATTCGGTGAAGCAGGCACTGAAAAACGGCGCTGTTCAGCCAGTTGCGCGTGAGATTCTGGGCGGTACGGTCGATAATGTGGGGAAGGGCAACGCGATGATGCGGGGTCCCGGAGGAACTCAGAAGGTTATCCACCCGGCCGATAACATACCTGTGGAGAAGGTGTCCGTCACGGAGCTTCTGCCTTCCATGAAATACCTGACGCAGGCACTTTCCGAAGAGATCAAAGACGGCAAAGTCGAGGTTCATCTGGAGGCGAAGGGCCTGGTTGTGAGCCTCCGCCAGGCAACGTTCTTTCCTTCCGGCGGTGACCAGATTCCGTCCGAGACCTTTGGAAGCATCGCCAAGATCGCCGACGTAATCGGTAAACTTCCTAATCCGGTGCGGCTCGAAGGTCATACCGATTCGATTCCTATACATAACGAACGGTTCCGCAACAATTGGGAACTTTCCGCCGCCAGGAGCATCGCATTGCTTGAGCTTCTCTCTAGCCGGTATGGCCTTTCTCAGGACCGATTTTCGATAGCAGGTTATGCCGACACATCGCCTGTGGATTCGAATGAGACAGCAGAGGGACGGACGCACAACCGGCGCGTCGACCTCGTTATTCTGAATCAGTCTGTCATCGTGAATACCGGCAATCCGGCTGGACAGAACCAGGCAGCGGCCAAACACTGAATAGAAGCCGCGACCGATTATCGGTACCGGAAAGGTCACAGAATTGCAGTTGGCTGTTAGTCATATGCCCAAAATCCCCACCAAATTTTTTGGCGAACTCGATTGCGATGCCGATGCCATCTACTCGTTTCCTTCCGGGTTGCCGGGTTTTGAGACGCATCGGTCTTTCTTTTTCCTGAAAATACCTGGCACCGAGCCGCTGATGCTTCTACAAAGCGCACTGAGCGCCAATTTGTGTTTCGTTCTCCTGCCGGTGCTGGTAATCGATCAGGATTACGATCTGCGGCTTACGCCTGACGAGTTGTCGGAACTCGGTCTGCCGCGGGATCGACATCCTGTGATCGGCCGGGACATTTTGTGTGCGGCGTTGGTTTGTTCCAGCAATGAGGAAGCGCCCACGGCGAATCTGATGGCGCCTGTCGTGGTGAATCTGCAAACTAAGGTCGGCATGCAGGTGATACACGGAGACTCCGGATACTCACACCGGCACTCACTGCATTCACGGGAAGCTGTACTCTCATGCTGATTATGTGGCGGCGTGCAGGCGAAAGCTTTATCGTCGGCGACGGCGTGGAGGTTGAAATTCTTGAAGCCAAGCCCAACCGCGTCAAACTGGGGATCGTCGCTCCCGAGTCCGTCCCGATCATTCGAAAAGAGGCCCGTCTGACGCGCGAGCAAAATGTGGCCGCGGCTCTCAGCACGGGTCAAGGGATGATCGAAACTTTGCTTCGGCGCGTGCCACAGGGTACTGGCGCCACCCATAATTCGCTCAAGTCAGGCGTCAAACAATTGACGACAGCTGGTGACGTAAATTTTATAAAATCGCCAAAAAATACTTAGAATGTGGGGACCTTGCCCCGATATGGAGTTGTGAAAGGACGATACTTCGGGCATCCAGAAATACGGGAGAACCTGAAGCCGGATAGGATGTCCGGTATGTATCCCCAGAACAGGACGTTTAAATGTCAATTTCATTCCAGACTAATTACGCATCGCTGGTTGCGGCGAACAATCTCAACACGAACAATACCTTCCAGACGCAGACCATCGAACAGTTAACTTCAGGCTACCGTATCAACAGTTCCGGCGACGACCCCGCCGGCCTGGCGGTGGCAAACGAATACCAAAGCAGCATTGCCGAGTTAACTCAGGGCGTGCTGAACGGAAACCAGGGCGTCAATGCGCTTCAGATCGCCGACGGCGGCCTCAGCAATATCACAACGATTCTGAACCGCCTGCAAACGCTGGCGTCCGAATCCGCAAGCACGACGTTTACCGGTAACCGCTCGAACATCAACGTGGAGTATCAGCAACTGGTTAGCCAGATTACTCAGCAGGCCTCGAACATCGGCCTCGCGGCGGGCGGTCAGCTGAATACTACTAATTCCGTATTTATAGGCGGCGGAAACACTGCTAAGAACTCGCAGGTTTCAATCGATCTGAGCGGTCCCCAGAATCAGGTGGACGCAACCGGACTGGGTCTGGCCAATACGAGCGTGCTGGGCGGCGGAGCTGAGCTCACCGGCAACAGTGTACGCCTCGACGCGCCCGGCGCCAGTTTCCTAAGCGCCAGCGCATCTCAAACATTCACATTTAACCTCATCAGTAACAATGCCGCTGAGTCAGTAACTGCCACCGTGAGCGGCGGAGCCAGTGGGCTTTCGGAATCCGGGGTTCTGAATTCCCTTAATAGTCAGCTGTCGCCATTTGGAATTACCGCGCAGGTAGGCAGCGATGGCCAGCTGAGTTTCGGAGGAGGCACACCTTTCACTGTCAGCACGACGACAGCGGACACGACGGACCCGATTGCCACCACATTGAGTACGGCCACCA